>Ga0335081_10014375_pt1 | contig 12806 bp, 10 predicted proteins | sample Lox_Sample_35_FD_206713 | JGI IMG/M metagenome (GOLD analysis project Ga0335081, IMG submission 206713) | Soil microbial communities from Loxahatchee National Wildlife Refuge, Florida, United States - Lox_Sample_3.5 | ecosystem: Environmental > Terrestrial > Soil > Wetlands | place: USA...
CTCCGTTCGTGGTAGCGCGCCCCTCGGCGTCAGCGCGAGTAGTATTCGACGACGAGGTGCGGCTCCATCATCACCGGGTAGGGCACATCGCCGAGCGTCGGGATGCGGGAGAGCTTCGCCGTCATCTTGCTGTGGTCGACCTCGATGTAGTCCGGCACGTCACGCTCGCCGAGGGCGGTCGCCTCGAGCACCAGCGCGAGCTGCTTGGATTTCTCCTTGACCTCGACGAGGTCGCCGACCTTCACCCGCATGCTCGGGATGGTCACCCGCCGGCCGTTCACCTTGATGTGGCCGTGATTGACGAACTGCCGCGCGGCAAAGACGGTCGGAACGAACTTCGCCCGGTAGATTACGGTATCGAGGCGACGCTCGAGGAGGCCGATCATGTGCGCGCCGGTGTCGCCCTTGAGCCGTCGCGCCTCGTCGTAGATGCCGCGGAAATGCCGCTCGGACATGTTGGCGTAATAGCCCTTGAGCTTCTGCTTGGCGCGCAACTGCACGCCGTAGTCGGAAAGCTTGCCTTTGCGCCGCTGGCCGTGCTGGCCGGGTCCGTATTCGCGCTTGTTGATCGGGCTTTTCGGCCGGCCCCAGATGTTCTGGCCGAGCCGGCGGTCAATCTTGTACTTCGCCTCGTGGCGCTTGGTCATTCGCGTCCTCGTCTGTGTTCGGGCAGGATCGCATCCGAAAACCGGCAAGCGCTTTTCGGGATCGTGCACAAGGGCTGAGGATCGCGCCCTCCTGTGTCCCGGATTCCTCCGGAACCGACAGGTTGTCGCCGAAGCGCCGGCGCCAACCGCGGGTCGCGAAACACCGCGCGGGCCGCTCGGGCCCGCGAAGTAGCGGGTATCTAGGGGCAAAGCCGCGCGCTGTCAAACGCGCGGAACACCAGCGCCCGATCCTCGATCGACCCGGCCACGCGCCGGGAGGCCTCATTGACCGCGGCGCAGATGACGCCCGCGCCCGGTTTATCGCCCTCGCAGCCCGCGGCCTTTGCGGATATGTTGCGGCAGGCGGTGGACCTGCGACGATGAGAACGGCGAGCGTCGACCAATGAGGCGCGACAGCCATCGGAGGCGAGCGACATGAGCACGGCGGCCGCCGTCTTGAAACTCCTGTTCTTCGCCGGGGTTTTGCTGCTGCTGGGCAGCAAGATCATCAGGTCTGTTCTTGCCGGCAAACTCGAGATTGGCGGGGACTCCGGGTGGTTCAAAATCCCGCGGCGTACGGTCTATAGCAACGCAGATCCAATCAAGTTTTGGATCCTGATGGTCCTGGGAACAGCCTTGGCCCTGATAATAACGTGGGAAATCGGCATTTGGCTGCGCCGCCTTTGGTTGAGTTTGGACTGAGGCAGCGCCAAACCGCGCGATCACTCCGCGCTTGCCGCTTGCTCGTCCGTGCGAACGCCGAAGCGGGCGAGGGCCGCCGCGGGCGGGGCCCCGGAGGTGAAAACGGCGCGGGTTGAGCCGACGCCGGGCAGCGAGGGCGCGGGGCCGAGGAGATCGGCGACCCGCCGGGCGATCGCCGGAGCGGGATCGATGAAGTTGACCGGCCAGGGCGCGAGCGGCCGGAGCCGGTCGATCAGCAGCGGGTAGTGGGTGCAGGCGAGGACGATCGTGTCGGTGCGCGCCCCGTCGTCGCGGAACGCGGGGGCGATCTCGGCGTAGAGGGCGTCATCGGAAGCCGGGTCGCCGCCAAGCTCCGCCTCGGCGTAGGCGGCAAGCTTCCTCGATCCGACCAGGCTGACTTGGCAGTCCTGCGCGAAGTCGCGGATGAGCGCGCGCGTATATTCGCGCGCCACCGTCGCCTCGGTGCCTAGCACCGACACGCGCCGCGTCACCGAGGTCGCGCAGGCCGGTTTGATTGCCGGTACGGTGCCGACGAACGGCGGTGAGAACACTTTGCGCAAGTGCGGCAGCGCAATCGTGGATGCGGTGTTGCAGGCGATGACGACGAGGTCGGGACGGTGGGCCGCGATCAGCTCGTCCATCAGGTTGACGACGCGCGCAACCAGCGCCTGCTCGTCGAGGGCGCCGTATGGGAACGCTGCGTCATCGGCGACGTAAACGAAGTCGGCATGCGGGCGCGTCGCGGCGATCTCGCGATGCACCGTGAGGCCGCCCAACCCTGAATCGAAGACCAGGATGGTTTCGCGCTGCGTCATTGAGCGCAGAGAGAACACGAGGAATCCGGCGTTCGCAATGGCGCCATCGGGTCAGCCGAAGCGGCGGTGCGGGCCGCAGCACCGCCGTCCTTACTCACGCCCGCCCGAAGACGCGCCGAAAGATCGTGTCGACCTGCGTAAAGTGAAAATCGAGGTCGAAGTTGGCGGCGAGCTCCTTTTCGCTCAGATGCTTGCGCACCTCGGGATCGGCCTCGAGCAGCGCCAGGAAGTCGCCCTCACCACGCCACGCCTTCATGGCGTTGCGCTGTACGAGCCGATAGGCGTCGTCGCGGGCAACGCCCTTCTGCGTCAGCGCGAGCAGCACGCGCTGGGAATGCACGAGGCCGCCGAACCGCTCCAGGTTCCGGCGCATGGTGTCCGGATAGACGATCAGCCTGTCGACGATGCCGGCGAGGCGCGCGAGCGCGAAATCGAGCGTCACTGTCGCGTCCGGGCCGATCATGCGCTCGACGGAGGAATGCGAGATGTCGCGCTCGTGCCAGAGCGCGACGTTCTCCATCGCCGGCATCGCATAGGCGCGCACCATCCGTGCCAGTCCGACGAGATTCTCCGACAGCACCGGATTGCGCTTGTGCGGCATGGCGGAGGAGCCTTTCTGCCCCTCGGAGAAATACTCCTCCGCTTCCATGACCTCGCTGCGCTGGAGGTGGCGGATTTCGGTCGCGAGCCGCTCGATCGAACTCGCGACGACGCCGAGCGTGGCGAAATACATCGCATGGCGGTCGCGCGGGATAACCTGGGTCGAGATCGGCTCGACCGAGAGGCCCATCTGTTTGGCCACATGCGCCTCAACGCGCGGATCGACCTGCGCGAACGTGCCGACTGCGCCCGATATGGCGCAGGTTGCGACCTCGCTGCGCGCCGCTTCCAGGCGCTGCCGGGCGCGCGAGAACTCGGCATAGGCGTAGGCGAGCTTGAGCCCGAATGTCGTCGGCTCGGCGTGGATGCCGTGCGAGCGGCCGATCGTCGGCGTGAATTTGAACTCGCGGGCACGGCGTTCGAGCGCGGCTTTGAGCGTGTCCACGTCGGCGATCAGGAGGTCGGCCGCGCGCACGAGCTGCACGTTGAGGCAGGTGTCGAGCACGTCGGAGGAGGTCATCCCCTGATGCACGAAGCGCGCCTCCGGCCCGACGATCTCGGCGAGGTGGGTGAGGAAGGCGACGACGTCGTGCTTGACCTCGCGTTCGATCTCCTCGACGCGCGCGATGTCGAACTTGGCGGCCTTGCCTTTGGCCCAGATCTTCGCCGCGGCCTTCTTGGGAATGATGCCGAGCTCGGCCATGGCGTCGGCCGCGTGCGCCTCGATCTCGAACCAGATGCGAAAGCGCGTCTCCGGCGACCAGATCGCCGCCATTTCCGGGCGGGTGTAGCGCGGTATCATCGTTGCCTCGATCGGCCCGTCGGCGGGCCTTGCCACGCGCCTGCCGCAGCTTCAACAAGGCGAGGCGCGCGCCCGCAGTGTCATAGCCAGCGATGGGCCGCGCGCAAAGGGTCAGGGTTGTGCGGCGCTGACCTGCGCGATCTGCGTGGCGAACCAGGCCAGGTCCTGCTTCCAGCGCGCGCTGTCCGCCTGAAGGGTGGCGAGGCGCGCTATGACGGCTTGTCCCTGCTGGAGCGCATCGAGTGCCTGCTTCGCGTCCCCCTGTTTCCTGAACACGGCGGCGAGCTTGGCAAAGGAGACTGCAAGGTCGCGCTGCCAGCCGGCATTACTGGGTTCCGCTTCGACCGCGCGCGCGATGGCGGCGCGGCCCTCGCTGTAGGACTTTAACGCCTCGGCCAATTCGCCCTGCGCGAGCTCGACGTCGCCGACCTTGTTGCAGGTCACGGACAGATCGCGCTGCCATCCGGCGTTTCCGGGCGCGACCTGCACCACGCGGACGATCGCGGCCAGCGCCGCCCGATACGAGGCAAGCGCGCCCGCCGGATCGTGCGTCGTCAGCAGCACATCGCCCACCCTGTTCAGCGCCACCGAGAGGTCGCGGCGCAAGCCTGCATTGTCGGGATCGGCGTCCGCGAGCCGCCGTCTGATCGCCAGGCTTGCCCGAAAGGAGCCGAGCGCGGCCTGCGGATTGCCCTGGGCGACCTGGAGGTCGCCCACCTTCTCGTGGAGGACCGAGAGATCGCGCCGCCACTTGGCGTTGTCGGGCGCGGTCTTGGTCAGACCCTCGACGATGGCGAGGCTCGTTTGATAGGACGCGAGCGCCGCCGGCAGATCGCCCTGCGCGAGCTTCACGCCGCCCACCCGCTGATGGGAAACCGAGAGATCGCGCTGCCATTCGGCGTTGCCCGGATCCGACTGGGCGAGCCGCTCCGCGATGACGAGCCCGTCACCGTAGGACTTGAGCGCGCCGGCGAGGTCGCCCTGCGCGGCCTCTACGCCGCCGAGCTTGTTCAGCGTGACCGAGAGATCGCGCTGCCAGGCGGCATTGCCGGGATGGGCTTTTGTCAGCTCCTCGAGAATGGCGAGGCTGGCGCCAAACGATTTCGCGGCGGCGGCGAGGTCGGCTTGCGCGACTTCGACTTCGCCGACCTTGTTCGTGGCGACGCTCAGGTCGCGCCGCCAGTCGGCGTTCGCCGGGTCGGATTTCACCAGCCGCTCGAAAATGGCGAGACAGGCGCGGAACGAAGCGAGGGCCGCCACGAGGTCGCCCTGTGCCAGTTGCACGTCGCCGATATTCCCGTAGGACGCCGAAAGATCGCGCTGCCAACCGCTGTTGGCCGGATCGGATTTCGCCAGCCGCTCGGCGGTGGCGAGCGCTTCGCGGTACGACTTGAGCGCCGACGCAAGGTCGCCCTGCGCCTCCTGCGCACTGCCGACCTTGTTCAGGAGCACCGCGCGGTCACGCTGCCAGCCCGCATTGCTCGGGTCGGCTTGAGCGACGCGGTCGAAGATGTCGAGGCCGTCGCGGTAGGATTTAAGCGCGCCGTTGAGGTCGCCTCGCGCAACAAGGACATCGCCGATGCGCTGGTATGACGCCGCAAGATCGCGCTGCACCCCCGCGTCGGCGGGTGCCGATTTCGCGAGCTCCACTCTGACGGCGAGGCTCGCGCGATAGGATTTGAGCGCGCTTGAGAGGTCGCCCTGCGCGACCTCGACGTCGGCGACTTTCACGTAGGACACGGCAAGGTCGCGCTGGGCGAGCGAGTCGCCCGGATCGGCCTTTGCCAGTTCGTCGGCGATGGCGAGACCGCGCTGATAGGACCGGAGCGCGTCGGCAAGCTCGCCCCGCATGACCTCAACGTTGCCGATCCTGTCATGAGCGATCGAGAGATCGCGTTGCAATATCGCGTTGCGCGGGTAGGCCTGCGTCGCCTTGACGAGGATGGCGAGGTCTTCCTCGTAGGACTTGAGCGCGCCGGCGAGATCGCCGCGCGCGGCCTGCACGTCGCCGACCTTTTCGCCGGCCACCGATAGCGCGCGCTGCCAGTCGATGTTGTTGGGGTCGCCGGCAAGGAGGTCCGCCTCGATCTGCCTGGCCTTTTCGGCGGCGGAGAGGGCGCCCGTCGTGTCGCCGATCGCAAGCAGGGAATCCGCCGTCTCGGTCAGCGCAGTGGCCTCGCTGTGCTTGAGGTCGGGCGTCACCTGTCCGGATTTGGTGAGCTCGTCCTGCAACGCCCGCGCCCGGTCGAGAATGTCCTTGATGAGGTTGGCGGGCATGCCGACAGTGTTGCGGAAGCGCTGGGCGAGATCGAACACAAGGCCGTTCGCCGTCGCGGTCGCCGCCGCAAGCGTGCGCTCGGCGCGCTCACGTTCGCGGTTCGCGTGCTGCTGCTCCTGATAGGCCCAAATGCTCGCGCCGGTCGCGCAGACAGCAAGCGCGAAGAAAAACACCGCGGCGCCGGCGAGCAGCCGCTGGCGGGCGCGCGCGCGATTGCGCGAGGCGCCGACAAAAGCCGTGAGTTCCGACGGCAGTTCGCGCCCGAAATCCCCGACAAGCTTCTCTGCTTCTGCCAGCGGAACGCCGGTCTGGATCAGCAGATCGTTCGAGCGGCCGCGTTCCTGCCAGCGTCGCAGCGCATCCTCGATGTCGGCGCGCACCCGGTAGAACTCGCGGCTCGCCTGCGCGCCGGCTTCCGCCTTCGGCCAGCTCGTGAGCACGGCGTCATGCGCGAGCCGCAGCGTCGGATGTCCGGCGGCGTCCTGGCGCGCAATGAGGATGCGCGCGCCAAGAAGCGCGCCGACAAGCGCGGCCGGCGCGGGCTCGGCGGTGGTCTCGGCCTGCGCCACTTCGCGTAGCGTCAGAACCTTGCCGTCGCGCGAGGGCTCGGCAAGTTGCCGCAAGAGCTTCGGCAGGGCGTCGAGCGTGCCTGCCGGCAGGCCGGCGACGGCGCGCTCCGCCTCGGCGGCAATGGCTCCTTGCAATCCGCCCAGCGCCTCGTAGGCGGCGTGGGTGAGCCGTGTCTCGCCGTCGAGGTCGATGCGGCGCTCGTAGAGCTGGCGCAGCGTGAACTGGAGGAGCGGCAGGCTGTCGGCGGTCTTGGCATCGGCAAGGAGCCGCTCGTCGAGCGCACCTTTGGCCGGAACAGTCTCGAACACGAGCCCCGCGGCCGCTGCCGGCGCACGCACGATCTCCGCCAGTTCGGCCGGCCCAGGTGGGCCGAGATCGAGGCTTGCGCCTGTCTCCTTGAGCGCCCGAAGCAGCGGCTGCCTGAGCATCAGCTCGTAGAGATCGGCGCGCAGCGTCGCGATGCACCAGACGCGGCCGGTCGCGGCCAGCTCCTTGAGCGCGGCGGCAAAGGCGGCGCGCTCCTCGTCACCAACCGTCTGCGCGAACAGCTCCTCCATCTGATCGACCAGCAGCACCACGTTCGAGCGCGGCGGCTCGTCGGTCTGACGCTCCCGCTGCGCCGCCTCGGCGGCGCGTGCGAGAGCGCCGATGATCGGCCGCGCCGCGGCGGCGCCGCCTCGCCGCAGATTGTCGGCGATGGCGTCGGCGCTCGGAAAGTCGCCGTGCGCGAGTTCCGGCAACGCCGCGAACAACGCCGCCGCCAGAGAGGCGACCGGGCCGGCCTGGCCCTCGCTCGGCTTCATGATGGCCACGCGCCACAGGTCCACCGTCGGCACGACGCCCGGCGTGATGAGGCGCGGGATCAGGCCGGCGCGCGCCAGTGAGGATTTTCCCGATCCGCTCGGGCCGACGATCAGCAGGAACGGCGTGCCGTTCTCGGCCGCAGACGCCAGGCGTCGCCGCGCCTCGTCGATCATGCGGTCGCGGCCGAAGAACACCGCGGCGTGCTCGGCCTCAAACGGCGCCAGCCCGCGGAACGGTGAACCCTTTTCCTTCGGCCATTTGAGCCGCGGCCCGAGCAGGTTGTGGGTTTCGAGCCATTGCCGCAGCAACAGCTCCGCCTGGTGCTCGAAATCGTCGGCGGTGGCGAAGGTCTGAAACGCGGCCTTGAAATGTCCCTGCTCGGACTTGAACCACTCGCTCCAGAACGCTTCGAGCGCGTCGAGCTGGATCTGCGCCTGCTTTCGCCGTTCGAGGTCGGCGGTCGGCAGCACTGCATCCGCGGTCTTGCGAAAGACATAGACGTCGGGAAGGCCCTTGGCCTTCGACGCTTCGAGCGCGGTGAGGAGCTCGTAGGCCGTGCCCGACGGGTAAGGCTTGCCGTTCGGCATGCGCGCGAAATCGGCGGGCAGCTCGGTGCCGACGCGCGTCCAGAAGATCGAGACCAGGATATCGCAGGCGACCGCCTCGGGAATTTGCGGCTGAAAGCTGCGGTCGGCCTTGTAGAAGTGCTCCTCCCACAGCACGGTCTCGAAGCACACGAGACTTTCAAAATCGCGGTTGAGCTTGGCGGCAACCGCCTGCACGCGTCCGCGCTCGGGAGCCACGTCGACCGGGGACGACACGAAAACCCTGACGACGCGCACCGTGCCTTCGACCTTCACCGCCACCTCCGACGCCGTGTCCGGGCGCGCCCCTCAATATGCCGCCTAAAATGAGGCGGCGTCAGGGGGTTACCGCGATAAGCGATTTTGTCGGTTAAGGCCATTACAGCGGGTGTCGCGGCCCGGCGCCCTTTCCGCCCCCGGAGGCATGGTGCAACGGTCCTCAACAATCGCAGCGCAGTGTGCGATTCTGCCGCACAGGAGCGAATCACGGGGATTGCCATGAAAATGCTCCAGATCGTGCCGCGCAGCGGCAGCCGGCTCTATGGGGCCATGCTCAAGAAACAGGCCGACATCCGCAAAGGCGGGCGCGGGACCTTTTCCCGCGCGAGCGCCAGGAGGCGCCACTCGGCCCGTTGGACGCATGTCCGCTACAAAGGGTCCGTCAACCTCGAGCCGGGACTGTCGGACGCCGTGAATGTCGAGATCAAATCGCCGGAGCGGGGCGATGAAGCGCGGCTGCTGTCATCGTTTCTCGGCTGGCTCGATCGTCACTTCGGCGATGAGCTGTCTTCCATAAGTATTCAATACCGGCCGCCGGTCATGCGGCGCCGCCGGGGCTAGTGGAGTGGATTCGACATTTGCTACCCGGCCAGCCGTGAGTGCGCGAAGCGAATGTCAAATCACGGCGACTTGCCGCAACGGGATGCCAATGTTGGAATCGGACCGCTAGCAAGCCGCCGCCCACGCGGGGGCAATCAGCGAATGGATGTGTGCCGCCATGTTGGACGGTTTTGGTTCCGGACTTGAACGCGAGCTTGGCTCGGGCGAAAAGCTGCTCTGGAAAGGCCGACCGCGCGGCGGCGTCAGGCTGCGCGCCTCCGATCTCTACCTGATCCCGTTTAGCCTGTTATGGGGAGGCTTCGCGATCTTTTGGGAGTACTCGGTGATCGTGAAGATTCCGAAGGACGAGGCGGTCGGTTGGTTCTTTCCGTTGTTTGGCGTGCCGTTCGTGCTGTTCGGACTCTACTTCATATTCGGGCGCTTTCTGCTTGATGCGAAGATCCGGGCCAGCAGCGAATACGCGGTTACCAACCGGCGCGCGATCATCGTCTCCGGAGTGTTCGGCCGCAAGGTCCGCTCGATCAACATCAAATCGACGCCGGAGATCACGCTTGCGGAAAACGCCGACCGCAGCGGGACCATCACCTTCGGCCCGCCGCTCTCGGGCCGCGCGGCGCAGCGCGGCCTATTGTTTCCCGGGACCTCGGCGCAGCCCGCTTTCGAGATGATCGACGACGTGCGCACGGTCTACGAGATCATCGACAAGGCGAAGCAGAGCTGACGCGTCGCCCTTCGCGGCTCACGCCGCGAAACGGGCGCGATCGTGCGGCTGGCGGTAATCGACCGGCGTGCCCTTGGGGATGATGCCGGTCGGATTCACCCGCAAGATCGAATAGTAGCCCATGACGTAATAGCGCGGCTTGACCGTTTCGGCGACGCCGGGGACGGCGTAGAGGTCGCGCATGTAATTGAGAAGATTCGGATAGTCCGCGATCCGTTTCTTGTTGCACTTGAACAGCGAGAAATAGGCGACGTCGAAGCGCACCAGGGTCGGGAAGAGCCGCCAGTCGGCCTCGGTTATCTGCCGCCCGACCAGGTAGCGCTGGCGGCCGAGCCGCGCCTCGATCTCGTCGAGCGTTGCGAACAACGCGTCGTAGGCTTCGTCGTAGGCGGCCTGCGTGCGCGCGAAGCCGCAGCGGTAAACGCCATTGTTGACGTTGGCGTAGACCTCCGCGTTGATGCGGTCGATCTCGGCGCGCAACGGCTTCGGATAGAAATCGACCGGATCGGCGCCCACGCCCGCGAACTCGGAATTGAGCATGCGAATGATCTCGGAGGATTCGTTGTTGACGATGCGCCGCGTCTTCCTGTCCCACAGGGTGGGCACCGTCACCTTGCCGGTATAGTGCGGGTCGCTCGCTGCGTAGGCTTCGTAGAGGTGGTGAAAGCCGTTGACGCGGTCCGGCGGGCAATCGGGAAACGCGGGATTGTCCTCGAACGTCCAGCCCTGCTGGCGCAAGCCCGGCACGGCGACGGCCACGCTGATCAGGCCGCTCAGTCTCTTCAGCGTCAGATAGATCTGCGTGCGGTGGGCCCAGGGGCACGTGTAGGCCACGTAGAGATGGTAGCGGCCGGCGTCGGCCTTGAAGCCGGACGACCCGTCGGCGGTGATGCGGTCGCGAAACGCGCTATCCACGCGCTGGAAATTTCCGGCCTTGCCCATCTCCTGCGCCGGATCCTCATCGCGCCATTTGCCGTCAAGCAACATTCCCATCAGGCTGCCTCCCCGCGAGCGATCGCCGCCGCCTGGCGGATCGCGGTGATGTTCCGGCGATACGAATCGGGCGTGCGGTCCTTGAAGACCGCGGAGCCGGCGACGAGCGCGTTGGCGCCGGCGCGTGCTACCTCGGGCGCAACGTCAGGCGTGATACCGCCGTCGATCTCGATATCGATCGGCCGCCCCGCCGCGAGCGCCCGCAGCTTGCGCAGTCTCTCCGTGGCGTCGGGGATGAATTTCTGGCCGCCGAAGCCGGGATTGACCGACATGACGAGAATGAGGTCGACCAGATCAATGACCGGCTCGACCGTGCTCTCGCTCGTGCCCGGATTGAGCGTCACGCCCACCTTTTTGCCGAGCGCGCGGATCGCCTGCAGCGAGCGATGGATATGCGGACCGGCTTCGACATGCACGGTGATGATGTCGGCGCCGGCCTTGGCGAAGGCTTCGAGGTAAGGATCGCACGGCGCGATCATGAGATGCACGTCGAGTGTTTTTTTGGTGTGCGGGCGCAGCGCCTTCACCATGTCCGGCCCAATGGAGATGTTGGGTACGAAGTGGCCGTCCATCACGTCGACATGGATCCAGTCGGCGCCTGCCGCGTCGACCGCGCGCACCTCTTCGCCGAGCTTTGCAAAGTCGGCGGCGAGGATCGAAGGGGCGATGATGAGCGGGCGATCCACGGCCTCTCCAAATTCGCCGCTCGCCTAACACGCTGCCCCCAAACGCGCAACGCGGCCGGCCGCCTCGTTGCGCCGCCGATCGGCGCCGGCGCGCCGGGCAGGCCTTGTCGCGCCGGCTTCCTCCGCGGCATAGGTTAGCCGCTCGCCGCGGCGGAGGTTTCCCTGGCTCATACCGATATCATCGTGCTCGGCGCGGGCATCGTCGGCACCTCGATCGCCTTGCATCTCGCCAAACGCGGGGTAGCCGTGGCGCTCCTTGACCGGCGCGGGCCGGGTGAGGGGACATCTTACGGCAATGCCGGCATCATCGAGGGCAACACGCTCTTTCCCGCGGCGTTTCCCGCCGACGTGGCGACGCTCCTGCGCATCGCGCTGAAACGTTCGCCGCAGGCGAATTATCACCTGTCGCATCTGCCGCGCGTCGCGGCCTGGCTTGCCGCGTTTCGCGCCGCCTCGCAGCCGGCGCGACTGGTCGAGACCGCACAACTCATGCGGCCGCTGTTCGCGCGCGCCGTCGTTGAGCACGAAGCGCTCGTCGCCGAGGCCGCCGCCGAGCGCTATCTGCATCGGAATGGATGGCTCAAAGTCTATCGCAGCGAGGCAAGCTTTGCCGCTCAGGCGGCCGAGCTTGAGCTTGCGGCGAGGCTCGGGATCACCAACGTCACGCTCGACCGCGACGCGGCACATGCGCTCGAGCCGGCGCTCGCCGGCGTTTTCCGCCGCGCCGTGCACTGGACCGGCGCGGTCAGCGTGAGCAACCCGCTGGCGCTGACGCGCGCCTATGCGGCGCGCTTCGCAGCGCTCCGCGGGCTCCTTATCGACGGCGACGCGCGCACGCTGCATCGCGCCGATCCGTATTGGCGCGTGGAGACCGCGTCCGGACCGCTCGATGCCGCCGACGTGGTGGTGGCGCTCGGGCCCTGGTCGGGCGACGTGCTTGCTCCCCTCGGCATCAAGCTACCGCTCGCCGTGAAGCGCGGTTATCACCGCCATTTCCGGCCGCGCGGCAATGCCGGCCTGAGCCGCCCGGTGCTCGATGCCGACAATGGCTACTGCCTCGCGCCGATGGAGCAGGGAATCCGCATTACCACGGGCGTCGAGTTCGCGGCGCGCGATGCCGCGCCGACACCGGTCCAGCTTGGCCGGCTGATGCCGGCGGCGCGCGAGCTGTTCGCGCTCGGAGAGCCGGTCGAGGCGCAGCCCTGGCTGGGCGCGCGTCCATGCTTTCCGGATTCTCGGCCGGTGATCTCGCGGGCCCCGCGCCAGCGTGGCCTGTGGCTTGCCTGCGGCCATGCGCATTGGGGCCTGACGCTCGGCCCCGTCACCGGCCGGCTTATCGCCGAGATGATGACCGGGGCGACGCCGTTCTGCGATCCCATGCCCTATTCGGCCGAGCGCTTCACGCACTAGGCGGGATTGCGCAACGCGTGCGGCTCCGGCCCTGGCGGGCCGCACCATGAAGCATCGCGAGGAAGAAGCGCGCTATTCGCTGATCGTGCGCACCACGCTCGACGTCGGGCGCGCGTTGGTGACCGACAGCTTGTCCTGTTTCATCACCATGTCGTCGTACTGCGCCAGCGTCACCAAGGGCGCGCGCGGCACCATGTGCACGACCTTGTAGCCGCCGGCCTTGAGCAGGCGCAGCAGCTCGGGCATCGCTTCGGCTGTGCTGCGCTGGAAGTCGTGCATCAGGATGATGCCCTTCCCGCGCTTCTCCAGCTTGGTCATGATCGATTTGACGACTGCGTCGGGCTTGTGAAGCTT
>Ga0335081_10014376_pt1 | contig 12805 bp, 9 predicted proteins | sample Lox_Sample_35_FD_206713 | JGI IMG/M metagenome (GOLD analysis project Ga0335081, IMG submission 206713) | Soil microbial communities from Loxahatchee National Wildlife Refuge, Florida, United States - Lox_Sample_3.5 | ecosystem: Environmental > Terrestrial > Soil > Wetlands | place: USA: Florida...
CGGATCATGACTTCTGCGGTGGGGACTCGGCAGGACCTGCGCGAAGTGCTGGCCCTCGCTGCCGCCGGTAAAATTCGAACCATTGCCGAGACTGCGCGGCTCGATCAGATCGACGACGTATTCGATCGCATGCGAACGGGAAGCATCAAGGGCCGCGCCGTGCTCGAGATGTAGCGCTACGGTAGAGGCCGCGCGGACAGATTGGCGAGACCGAGGAACAGGTTCGGGAAGAGTCCCAGAAAGAAGATGCCGACCACGCTGACGAAAAGCGCTGCGCCCAGCGGCCATGGCAGCGACGTGGTTTCGACGGCAGTCTTGCCGTCACGCATGTACATCGCCACCACGATCTTCAGGTAGTAATACCAGGAGACGACGCTGTTCAGTACCGCCACGATCGTGAGTCCGATCAAGTGGGCGTGAATAGCGGCGCGAAACACGTAGAACTTGGCGAAGAAGCCGGCGGTGATGGGCAAACCGGAAAGCGAGAGCAATAGAACAGATAACACCGCTGCGACCCCGGGGCGTGCGTAGCCAAGGCCGGTGTAGGCGTCGATCGACGTGGCGCGTTCACCGGTGCCCGCCAGGTGAGCCACCAGCACAAAAGCCCCGACATTCATCAGGGCGTAAGCCACCAGGTAGAATAGGACCGTCTCGGTGCCCTCGTCTCCGCCCAGGCGCAGGGCGGCGGCAATGCCCACCAGGACGTAGCCGGCGTGGGCGATACTCGAGTAGCCTAAGAGCCTTTTCACGTTGGACTGAAAAAGCGCCCCCAGGTTTCCCAGGCACATGGTGAGGATGGCGGAAAGCCACACCACCCGGAACGTGACGGAACCGGCGGTGGGCAGGCCACCGAGAAAGATGCGGAGGAAGATGGCAAAGGCCGCCGCCTTGGGTCCCACCGAGAGGAAGGCGCTGACCGGCGCGGGCGCGCCCTGATACACATCGGGAGTCCAGATCTGGAAGGGCGCGGTGGAGGACTTGAAGGCGACGCCTACGAACATCAGGATCACGGCGATCCACAGGAAGTGCGAGGCGCCGGCCGGATCGCCGTTAGCGAGCCGCTCGTGGATGTCGATCAAGTTGGTGGTGCCGGTGAGCCCGTAGACGAACGCCACCCCGTAAAGAAAGAAGGCGGTGGCGAAGGAGCCCAGAAGAAAGTACTTCAGGGAGGCCTCGTTTGACTGGGCATCGTGACGCTTGAAGCCCGCCAGAATATAGGTGGAGATCGAGGAGACTTCGAGGCCGATGAAGATCATGATCAGCTCCGTCGACGCGGCCATAAAGCAGGCGCCTACGGTGGCCATCAGGATCAGCGCGTAGAACTCGCCGTAGTTCACGTGCTCGCGCTCGAGATAACGCAGCGAGCCGAGGATGGTTAAGGCAGCCACCAACAGGAATATGAAGATGAAGTAGAGGCTGAACTGGTCCGCCACGAAGCTGTGTCCGAACGAGTCTCCCAGCGCCTGAAACGTCCAGAGCATGCCCACGCCCGCCGCGATCACGCCGACCAGGGCGAGCCAGCCCAGGCCACTCTTGCGGCTCTTGACGAACGGGTCGAGCACCATCACCAGAATGGCAAACGCAGAGAGAATGATCTCCGGCAAGAGGTGCAGCACGTCGACGGCTTGAACCGTAATCATCGGCGCGCCTCCGAGGTTCCGGCCGGCGCTCTTAGTGCTGCTGGGCGCGCTGCCGCTTGAGTCGTCGCTGGCCGTGCCGATGTGCTTGCGAGTCCAATGTGCTCGACCATCTGATTCACAGTCTGGTCCATCCGCCGCAGGAAGGGTTGCGGGTAAATGCCCATCCAGAGGATTACCAGAACCATGGCGATCATCATCGCCTTCTCACGCCAGTTGCAGTCGGGGATGGCGCGGTTCTTGTCGTCCGTGACTTCGCCCAGAAACACGCGCTGGTACATCCAAAGCAGATAGACGGCGGCGAAGATCACGCCCACGGCGGCGAGCGCTCCGTAGGCGGGGTGGCGGTGGAAAGCGCCGAGGATGATCAGGAACTCGCCCACGAATCCATTCAGCATGGGAAGGCCGAGGGAAGATAGCGTGACGATCATGAAGAACATGCCGAGAACGGGAACCGTCGTACTGAGGCCTCCAAAGTCCTTGATCAAACGCGTGTGCCGACGGTCGTAGAGCATGCCGACCAGAATGAACAGGGCGCCGGTCGAGACGCCGTGATTGCACATCTGGTAAATCGCGCCCTCCACCCCGTTGACGTTGAAAGCGAAGATGCCCAGCACTACGAACCCGAGGTGGGCGACGGAGGAGTACGCCACCAGCCGCTTCAGGTCCGGCTGCACCATCGAGACCAGCGCTCCGTAAAGAATGCCGATAATGGCGATCACGCTGATAATCGGGGCATAGTCCACAGAGGCATGAGGGAAAAGGGGAAGACAGAAGCGGAGCATGCCATAGGTGCCCATCTTGAGCAGCACGCCAGCCAGGATCACCGACCCGGCAGTGGGCGCTTCGGTGTGGGCATCGGGCAGCCACGTGTGCAGCGGGAACAGCGGAACCTTAATGGCGAAGGCGACAAAGAAAGCCCAGAACAAAAAGTTCTCTACTCTCGGTGTGAACGCGAGCTGGCCGGAGGCTAGTTGCTCCAGGATTGCCTGGAGGTTGAAGGTGCCGGTGGCGTTATAGAGATAGAGGATCGCCACCAGCATGAGGGCCGATCCGGCCATGGTGTACAGGATGAACTTGACGGCGGCATAGAGCCGTCGCCCGTGTCCCCACACGCCGATGAGGAAATACATGGGGATCAGCATCGCTTCCCAGAAGAGAAAGAACAAGAAGAGGTCCAGGGAAACGAAGACTCCGATCATGCCGGTTTCGAGGGCCAGCAGAAACAGGTGAAATTCCTTGACGCGGCTGGTGATGCCCGTCCACGAGGCCAGAATCGAAAGCGGCGTGAGGAAACCTGTCAGCAGGATGAGCAGAACGCTCAAGCCATCCACGCCCAGGTGGTAACCGATGGTCGGCGAAGTGATCCAAGGACGGTCTTCCACAAACTGCATCCCGGGTTCGTGCAGGCTGAAAGCGGAGAAGAGCTTGATCGTCAGCAGGAACTCGATGAGCGAAACGATGAGCGCGATCCAACGGATTCGCTTGCCTGAATCCGGTGACATAAAGGCGAGGATCAGCACGCCCGCCAGGGGCAGGAACGTCAGCACCGTCAGTGAATGTTCACTCAACCAGTCCATAGCAGACTGTCTTTTGCGCGCAACGCACGCCTAGCCGTGGAACAGCACATACCCCAGCCACACTGCGGCGCCCACTACCACCCAAACGGCGTAGTTCCGCAAGTAGCCCGACTGCATGTGTCGCACTAGGTTGCCGACGTTCCCGGTGATCTCCGCCGTGCCCTCCACCATCCCGCCGTCGATCACGCCTTCATCGATCTGGTGCCAGAGCAGCTTCTCCGACCCGACGCGGAGCGGGGTCACCACCAGCCAGTCGTAAAACTCGTCGACGTAGTACTTGCGAACCAGCGTCTGGTAGAGGCCGCGGAACCGTTCGGCGATGCGGTCCGGCAGGCCGGGCGAGGCGCTGTAAAACCAGTAGGCCAGAGCGATCCCGATCGCAGCCGCCAGCAGCGAAATCGACATCAAGGCACCGTCACTCAGGCCGCCGGCGTCGGCATGGACGACAGTCGAGCGGAGAAACGCTTCGGAGTTGCCAAAGACAGGCTCGAGATAGTGGTCGAAAGCCTCGTTGCCGCCGAGCGGCTTCGGCCAACTCAAGTAACCGATCACCACCGAGAAGAAGGCCAGGACCATGAGTGGCATGGTCATCTTGCGGCCGCTCTCGTGAACGTGATGCTCGAGCTCCGGGGGCACGCGCGACTCACCGAAGAAGGTCATGAAGACGGCACGGAACATGTAGAAGGCGGTCAGCCCGGCGGTAATCGTGCCCAGCCAGTAGAGCCATTCCTTGCCCAGCGGACCTCCGTAGGCGCCGGCCAGGATTTCGTCCTTGCTGAAGAAGCCGGCGAACATCGGCACCCCGCAGATGGCGAGGGTCGCGATCAGGAAAGTGATGAAGGTGGTCCTCATCTTGTGCCGCAGTCCGCCCATCTTTCTCATATCGAGTTCGCCGCTCATGGCGTGCATCACGCTGCCGGCGGCGAGAAAGAGCAGGGCTTTGAAGAAGGCGTGGGTCATCAGGTGGAAGATGCCGCTGGCGAAGACGGCAGCGCCGCAGCCGAGAAACATGTACCCGAGCTGGCTGATGGTGGAGTATGCCAGCATGCGCTTTAGATCGTTCTGACATAGAGCGATGGTGGCGGCGTAAAATGCCGTCACCGCGCCGATGATGGCGACGATCTCCAGGGTCAGCGGCGCATGGGCGAGCAGGACATTGGAACGCGCCACGAGGTACACGCCTGCCGTCACCATGGTGGCGGCGTGGATCAGCGCGCTGACCGGTGTCGGGCCTTCCATGGCGTCCGGCAGCCAGACGTAAAGCGGAAGCTGAGCAGATTTGCCGACCGCGCCCAGAAAGAACAGAATCCCAATCGCTGTGAGCACACCTTGCATCTCACCCGCCGGCAGTTGGGCGATCTTGCCGAACACATCCTCGAAACCCACCGTGCCGAAGGTCCAGAAAAGCAGCGCCACGCCCACGGTGAAACCCGCGTCACCGATGCGTGTGACCACGAACGCCTTCTTGCCCGCGTCGGAAGCACTCTTCTTGGGGAAGTAGAAACCAATCAAAAGGTAGGAGCAGAGCCCCACGCCCTCCCAGCCGACGAACATCAGGGGGTAGTTCGCCGCAGTCACCAGGACGAGCATCATGAAGAGGAAGAGATTGATCTCGGCAAAGAACCGGTAATAACCGCCCTCATGCTCCATGTAACCGCGCGAATAAAGGTGAATCAGAAAGCCGACGAACGTGACCACCAAAGTCATCACCAGCGTCAGGCGGTCGTAGTACAGCGCGAAATCGGCTGTGAACTCGCCGGATTGAATCCAGGTGAAGTAGCGGCAAATGAATGGAGCAGCATTAGTCGCAAGGCTCGTGTACGTCCATGCCGCCAGCAGCGCGAAGACCAGCGACAGGCCGGAAGCACCACAAGCAATCCACGAGACCAGTCCGTTCGAGAACCGGCGCCCAAAGATGCCGTTCAACGCTGCGCCCGCCAGGGGCGGCAACAAGATGAGCAGAAGCAGAGTTTCCATTTTAGGAGCAGTGGATAGTGGTCAGGGGCTAGCGGCTAAAGAAAAAGCAGAACCTAGAAAGTAGAAATCAGAACGAAGACTCTCTCTCCGCTGTGACCTCATATCCTCTGATATCTAATTCCTTCTTGCTAGCCGCTAACCGCCATCCACTAGCCACTTAATCTTTCATCGAGTCCACTTCGTCGATGGCCAGCGTCTGGCGATTGCGATACAGCGCCACGATAATGGCCAAACCCACCGTCGCTTCAGCGGCGGCGACGACGATCACGAAAAATACGAAGAGCTGGCCGTCGAGATTGCCGCGTTGCCGCGCGAAGGCGACGAAGGCCAGGTTGACGGCGTTGAGCATCAGCTCGATGCACATGAAGATGGTGACGATGTTCCGGCGAATGAGGAAGCCCGCCACCCCCAGGATGAAGAGGATCGCGCTGACCGCCAGAATGTGAGCGAGAGGCACCATATCTCGATGGTCCGTGGCTGAGGCAAATGGCGAAGGTTAAAGGGTAGAGCTTAAAGGGTAAAACAAAAACTGGTATCTCGAACGTTTAGCTCTACTCCTTTATCCTTTTCCTTCATCGTTTATCCTACCCTTTACCCTTTCTTTGCCAGGATCACGGCCCCCAGCATCGCCACCAAAATCAAAATCGAAGTCACTTCGAACGGCAGCACGTAAGTTGTGAACAGCTTGTGCCCAATCGAGGCCGGATCGCCCTCCAGGCCGACAGCCGGCGGCGTGGAACCTACCGGAAACTGGCGCCACACGGCGAACAGGATCTCCACCAGCAGCGCGAGTAGCACCGGCACGCCAAGGTAATGGGCGAAGCGGCTCCGCTCGACCGGTTGCTCGCGGTGCGCGTTCAACAGCATGATTACCATCACGAACAGTACCATGATGGCGCCCGCGTAAACGATCACCTGGATCATGGCGATAAACGGAGCTCCCAGCAGCAGGTAGATCACCGCCAGCGCGCCGAGCACTACGATCAGCGACAGCGCGCTATAAACCGGCGTCCGATGCAGGATCACGCTCAGTCCAGCGGCAATCGCCAGCGCGGCCGCAATGTAGAATAAGATCGCCATTGTCTCCACAGGAAGTAGGGAGTCGGGACTAGGGAGTAGGAAAAACCTTCCCGATTCTCCGCTCTCTACTCCCTACTCAACAACTCCCGACTTTCTGCTCCATTCAACTTATCCACGTCATGATGAGACCGGTCACCAGGATGTTGAGCAGCGCCAGCGGCAACAAAAACTTCCAGCCGAACGCCATCAGTTGATCGTAGCGAAAGCGCGGGAGCGTACCCCGCATCCAGATATAGAAAAACAGAAAGCAGAAAACCTTTAAGAAAAACCAAAACACCGGAAGCAAGAGGCGAAGCCATCCGGGTCCGAACACCGGGCCGAGCCAGCCACCGAAGAACAGCAGGGTGGCGAGGCACGACACGGTGATCATGTTCGCATATTCGGACAAAAAGAACAGCGCGAACTTGAAAGAGCTATATTCGGTATGAAAACCGCCAACCAGTTCGGTCTCACCCTCAGGCAGGTCGAAGGGGACCCGGTTGGTCTCGGCGATCGCCGCGGTGAAGTAACAAATGAAGCCCACCGGCTGCAAAAACAGATTCCAATGCGGAAGTATCCGCAGTAGTCCGCCGGACCCCCACAGCCCTGCCTGCTGTTCGACGATCCCGCGCAAACTGAGCGTGCCGGAAATCATCAGGACGCCGATCACCGCAAGGCTCAGCGAGATTTCGTAGCTGATCATCTGCGCCGAGGAGCGGAGCCCGCCAAGCAGCGGGTACTTGCTGTTGGAGGACCAACCCGCGAGCGCGATGCTGTAAACGCCCAGCGACGTCACGGCAAAAACAAAGAGCAAGCCAACGTTCAGGTCCGTGAGCTGAAAGAGTTCGTGGCCGTGGAACTGATAGGAGGCGCCAAAAGGAATGACGGATATGGAAAGACAAGCCAGCGTGAAAGCCAGAAAGGGCGCCAGCCAGTAAATCAAGGTGTCCACTTCCAAGGGGACGATGTCCTCTTTGAACAGGAACTTGATGCCGTCGGCCAGCGGCTGGAGAAGGCCGTGCGGGCCGGTGAGGTAAGGCCCCCAACGCGACTGGATGTGCGCCACCACTTTACGCTCGAGCCAGGTGAGGTAGGCGATCGCCGTCAGCAGAACAAGCAGGACCACCACCACCTTGATGATGGTCACCAGGGCGAAAAATCCCAATCCGGAAGCTGTGTCCATGTCAATGTGAGAAGCTAAACACAGAGACGCAGAGACGCGGAGAAAAAGAGAAGAATCAGCATGAAGACAATCGGTTGTTTCTTTAAGTTTTGCATTCTGCTCTGTGCCTCTGTGTCTCTGTGTTGAAGCGAACGAGCATATTCATCAGAAGATCGTGCCCACTGCCTTCTCGGATTCCTCCACCGAATTCAGCGCCCAGCTATACTTGCTGACCGACCCCGAAGTAAACAGCGAATCGCGCGAAGAAAACACCAGGTCCGGACGTCCGAGGGCCGGTGGCGTTCCCTCCGCCCGACTCGGCACGGCCCGGCCAACCAAGAGATTCGGCAGCGCGATGCCGTAGCCCGGTACCTGGGCGATAATCTCGCGCAGAACGTCGTCCGCTGAATGATACGGCCACTGGTGGCCTAGTTGGCGCGCGAGCGAGAGCAGAATCTCCAGATCGCTGCGCGTGCCAGCCCGGCGCATGGTGCGTTTCACCGCCTGAACCTCGCCAAAAGTATTGGTGACGGTCCCGGGCTTTTCGGCGAAGCTGGTGGCGGGAAGCACGACATCGGCCAGTTCCGCGGTGGCGGTGGAGAAGAGTTCCGCTACCAGCAAGAAGCTGAGCTTCCCCAAGAGGCCTTTCTCCAGCCTGAATGTCTTGGCCGGGTTGGAGCCGAAGACGAGCAACGCCTTGATCTCGCCCGACTCGATGCCGCTGAAGATCGACCTTGCGTCGCGTCCCGGGTTGGGGCTGATCTTTGCGCCCCAGATACGTTCATACTTCTCGCGCGCCGCCGCGTCCGACAGCGAGGCATAGCCGGGCAAGGTGTGGGGCAACAGGCCCATGTCGGCCGCGCCGCGCGAATTGGCGTAGTCGCCGAGCGCCACGAAGCGGGTCCGGCCGGGCAGTGAGAGGCCCCACCGGACGAGCTCGCGAACGGCGTCGCCCTGGATTTCGTCGCCAAAAAGAATGATGGTATCCGATTCCTTTTGCAGCTTCTCGCGTAACGCGTCGATGGTGGGTGCACCGCCGCTCGGGCCGGCAGTGCCCGCGAGAGCCCGAATCGTCCCCGCTTCGCCTCCCGCCTCGACCTTTACGAAGAGCGACGCTTGGCGCAGCGCCAGCTTGACGTCGGAGCTGTTGATCACATAGAGGCGCGCCCGGTGTTGGCGCACTGCCTGGCGAATCTGAAACGCCACCAACGGGTGCTGGTGGGTCGGGTCGTTGCCGATCAGGAGGATGCTCGATGCCTGGAACAGATCGCCGACGGTGGCATATCGGTCCGTGGCGTGAGCCTCGGTCAGCGCGCGCACTAACGACGAGTAATCCGCCGTGCGGTGGTGATCGAGATGGTTTGTCCCCAGCACCGTGCGGGCAAAGCGCTGGAGGAGGTAATTCTCTTCGTTGGTAGTGCGATTGGAGCCGATTACGGCAATCGACTCCGGACCGTGCTGGGCCAGCACGCCCGTCAACCGTTCCGCCGTGAGGGCCAGGGCTTCTTCCCACGTGGACGAATCCTGCTTGCCATTGCGGCGGATCAAGGGAACGGTAAGGCGCTGGTTGCTGTTGACAAAGTCCCACCCAAAGCGACCCTTGCCACAGAGAAATTCGCCGTTGATGCCGGTGTGGTCGCGGTTGTTGGCGCGGATGATCTCGTTGTTGCGAATCGAGAGAGTGGTTTTGCAGCCGTCGCCGCAGTGATTGCAGATGGTGCCGGTGTAGGCAAGTTCCCACGGCCGGGTCTTGTAACGATAAGTGCCGCTGGTCAGGGCGCCGACCGGGCAAATGTCGATACACATGCCGCACTCTTCGCACTCCAGCTTGGTTTCGTGGTTGGGAATGATCTCCGACATCACGCCACGGTTCCCGATGCCGTAGGCGTTGACGTCCATTCCCTCGTCGCAAACGCGAATGCAGCGATAGCAAAGGATGCAGCGCGGCCAATCGTAGTAAACGAGGCTGGAGAACTTCTTCTCCTCGTGATGGACCTTCTCCTCGCGGAAGCGGTTCTCGGCGGCGCCGTAGCTCATGGTGGCGTCTTGCAGCTCGCATTCGCCACCTTTGTCGCAGACCGGGCAATCGAGAGGATGGTTGGTGAGCTCGAACTCCAGCATCGCCTTGCGCGCATTCAAAACTTCCGGTGTGTTGGTGTGGACCACCATGCCATTGGAGATTACCGTGGTGCAGGCGGTCTGGAGCTTGGGCATCTTCTCAATGGTGACCAGACACATCCGGCACGCGCCCTGGAGCGACAGCGTGGGATAGTAACAATAGGACGGGATCTCGATCCCGACGCGCTTCGCCGCCTCGATCAACAACGTCCCGGAAGGGGCAGTGACGGAATGGCCGTCGATTGTGAGGGTCACGGGTTGGGGTGTCTCAGCCATAATCTAGATGGTTATCCGACGGCTACAGCCGTCCGCTCGTAGGGGCAATGCCCCAGCTTCAAGTGTTCCTCAAACTCGTGCCGGAACTTCTTGACGATGCTGATGGCCGGCAGCGCGGCAGCGTCACCCAAGGGGCAGAGCGTCTTGCCCAGGATGTTCATCGAGATGTCCAGCAGCGTGTCGGGATCTTCCGGCAACCCTCCCTTGTCGTGAAAGCGATCGAGCAATCTGCGCTGCCAGTTGGTCCCTTCGCGGCAGGGAATGCACCAGCCGCAGGACTCGTGAGCGTAGAAGTGCGCGATGCGCCGCGCCACCTTCACCATGCACGTGTCTTCATCCATCATCACCACGCCACCCGACCCGAGCATGGAGCCGATCTTGGCCAGCGAGTCAAAGTCCATCGGGACGTCAATTTCGTCGGCCGTCAAAACCGGGCAAGAGGAGCCGCCCGGAATCACACACTTCAGCTTCTTACCGCCCGTTACGCCTCCTCCCACTTCCTCAATCATCTTGCGCAGCGAAAAGCCCATGGGCAGTTCGTAGACGCCGGGCCGGTTGATGTGTCCAGAAAGGCAGAAGAGCCGTGTGCCGCCGTTTTTGGGGCTGCCGATTTTGGCATACGCTTCGGCGCCCATCAGCAGGATCGCCGGCGGGTTCGAGAGCGTCTCGACGTTGTTGATGATGGTGGGGCAGCCGTAAAGGCCAACGATGGCGGGGAAGGGCGGCTTGACGCGCGGGTAGCCGCGCAGGCCTTCCAGCGAATTCAGCAGAGCCGTTTCTTCGCCGCATTCGTAAGCGCCGGCGCCGGTGTGAGTGACCAGGTCGAATTCAAAGCCCGAACCCAGGATGTTCTTGCCGAGGTAACCGTGCGCATAGGCTTCGGCGATGGCACGATCGAGAATCTCCATCAGGTAGCGATACTCACCGCGAATGTAAATGTAGCCCTGGTGGGACCCGATGGCAAATCCTGCGATAACGATGCCCTCGATGAGTTGGTGGGGATCGTTCTCGATCAGCGGACGGTCCTTGCAGGTGGCGGGCTCGCTTTCGTCGGCGTTGCAGACCACGTACTTGGGCTTGTCGATGTTCTTGGGGACGAAGCTCCACTTCATGCCTGTGTTGAAGCCGGCGCCGCCGCGGCCGCGCAGCCCGGAGTTCTTGACTTCGTTGATCACGTTCTCCGGGCCCATCTCCAGAGCCTTCCTCAGGCCCTGGTAGCCCTCGTGGGCCAGGAAGACGTCAATGGAGGCCGAGTTGGGTAACCCGAACCGCCGGGTGAGCACCTTCACCTCATGCGGCGATCCTTTCATCGGGTATTGGTAGTTCGGCATCCTGCCTGTTCCTGCCCTAGCTTTTGTCCAGCCCACTTCTTGACAACCCTCACCCGGCGCGTAGCGCCGAGTGAGGGGTCGCGTTACTTGCCGTTTCCCTTAATCTTATCGATCAGCGCGTCGATCTTCTCCGGCGTCAGGTCCTCGTAGTAGTCGTAATTCAACTGCATCGCCGGAGCGCCGGTGCACGCGCCCAGGCACTCGGCTTCTTCCAGAGAGAACAGACCGTTGGGCGTAGTCTGCCGGTGGCCAATTCCCAGCCGCTTCTTGCAATGCTCGAAGATTTCCTCGCCGCCCCGCAACATGCAAGAGATATTGGTGCAAACCTGGAAATTGTACTTGCCGATCGGCTTGCGATGGAGCATCGAGTAGTACCCGATATCCTCGATCACCTCGATGGGTCGCACCTCGACCCGACGCGCAATCTCCTGGATCGCTTCGTCGGTGATGTAGCCGATCTCGTCCTGAGCGAACAGAAGCAGCGGCACAATCGCCGACCGCTTCAGCGGGTAGCGGCTGATGACTTCGTCGAATCTTTCTAATAACGGCGATGGGAGCATCTTACGAAAGGAGTCAGGAGTCAGGAGTCAGAATGAGAATACTGCGTCGGTTGCTTCCTCCTGTTCCCTGTCACCTGTTCCCTGTTCCCTTCTTCCTTACCGATCGATTTCCCCCAACACGATGTCGATGCTGCCGATGCAGGCTACGGCGTCGGCGATCAGCCGGCCTTGCATCAACTGCGGCAGCGCCTGGAGGTTGGCGAAACCCGGGGCGCGCAGGTGGCAGCGGAACGGTTTGGGCGACCCGTCGCTCACGATGTAAAATCCCAGCTCGCCGCGCGGCGACTCAATGGCTTGGTACGCTTCGCCGACCGGTGGGTGGAATCCCTCGGTCACGATCTTGAAGTGATAGATCAGCCCCTCGATCGAGTTCTTCATGCTCTCGCGATCGGGCATGACAATGTGCGGAGCGTTGGTGCGTATGCGTCCTTCGGGCATCCCTTCCATCGCCTGAATTACGATCTTCATCGACTCGCGCAGTTCGGCGACGCGCACCAAGTAACGGGCGTAGACATCACCCTCGGGCCGGGTTGGGATGTCAAAACTAAACTTGTCGTAGCTCGAATAAGGCTGATTCTTGCGCAGGTCCCACTTGACGCCCGACCCGCGCAGCGACGGTCCCGAGAGGCCGATGGCGACCGCATCCTGGGCCGAGATGGTGCCGATCCCCTGCGTGCGCATCAGCCAGATCGGGTTCCGGGTGAGGAGGCCCTCGTATTCGTCGATGCGGGGCGGGAACTTATCAATGAAAGCCTTCACCCGCTTCAGCCAGCCGAGGGGCGGTTCCAGCGCCAAGCCGCCGATGCGAAAGTAGCTGGTCATCATGCGCTGGCCGGAGACCATCTCGAAAATCTTGAGAATCTCCTCGCGCTCGCGGAAACAGTAAAGGAACATCGACATAGCGCCAAGGTCGATGGCGTGGGTGCCCAGCCACACGAGGTGGCTCTGGATGCGCGTCAGCTCGGTGAGCAGCACTCGCACCCACTGCGCCTTGGGCGGGATCTCCAGGTCCAGCAGTTTCTCCACCGACAGGCAAAAGCCGAGATTGTTGGAGAGCGGCGCCAGGTAGTCCATCCGGTCCGTTAGGGTGATGCACTGCGAGTAG
>Ga0335081_10014377_pt1 | contig 12804 bp, 11 predicted proteins | sample Lox_Sample_35_FD_206713 | JGI IMG/M metagenome (GOLD analysis project Ga0335081, IMG submission 206713) | Soil microbial communities from Loxahatchee National Wildlife Refuge, Florida, United States - Lox_Sample_3.5 | ecosystem: Environmental > Terrestrial > Soil > Wetlands | place: USA...
CGGAATGCCTTGGAGAACGTCTCTTCGGATTTTCTCAAGGCCTCTTCCGTCCGTTTGCGAGCGGTGATGTCGATGAACGCAACCACCGCCCCTATGACTTGGCCTCGCCTGCGCTGGGGGCTAGACCAGTATTCAGCATGGAAACTCGTCCCGTCAGCCCTCCACAAAACCTCATCCGAAATGGCCGCTCCCACCCCAGCGCGCAGTGACTTAAGGATGGGACACTCCTCGGCCGGGTACGGAGTGCCGTCCGGTCGCGTGTGATGGATCAGATCGTGTATGTTCTTGCCGAGTAATTCATCATAGTATTCATACCCCAACATCCGGAGGCAGGCGGGGTTGCAGAATGTGAGGCGGGCTTCGAGGTCAATGCCAAAAATGCCTTCAGCAGTCGACTCCAGAAGGAGAGCCAGATTCTCCTCGCTTTCGAGCAGCTCTCTTTCCGACCGCTGCCGCCGGCGCTCGTAAAAGAGAACCACAAGGCAGGCAGCCGCGCCCGCCGCAACGTTATCCAGGAACGCTGAGAATCCATGAACATTGTGGGCGGTTAGCCAGACTGCGACCGTGCGCCCGAGATAAAACACACAACCGCCCAGGGCGAGGCTCGTGAGCACTCCTCTCCAGCTGTGCGTCGACTTACTGGGATCTCGTCTCATGCAAACTCATAGCAATTGTATTCACGCTCTAAACCCGCGTCCGGATGGTACGCGGTGCCGCTCTGTTCTCGCGGAACGACATTATAAGGCTACTTTCTCTATTCCTGAAGCACCTTCCCATCAACGCATCTTCCGAGGGCAATTGCAATCGGGACTTGGAGACACAGCCCGACGAGCGCCATTACGATCAACATGACCACAACACCAGGGTCGCGGAAGGTTTCTACGCCTACCAGGAGTGCTGCTGAGATATCCCTCTGTGCAGTACCGAGAGCCAGGATTTTCCTGGCGTCCTTCGACGGACCGCCGAGTGCAAAACCGCAGGCGAACGAGGCAACTGACAGGACCACGCAAACAAGAATCGTGTTGAAGCTGAGAGTCTGGGTGATCTTGGAATAATTGGCAGCCGATACCAGGATGATGACCACTACCAGGGCGATGGTGGACGCTCGACGGAGGTAGGGCTGCATGCGGCCTGCAAGAGCTCGTCTGCGCGCTCTGAGCAATAACCCGAGCGCCAGAGGTATGAGCATAAGCGTCAAGAGAGGTTTGGCGACCAGCCACGGACTCACGTGAGAGAAGGGAAGGAGAATTGGCAAGACGACGGGCATGTAGGCGACCGTGGCGGCCATAAGCAGCACCATCAGCGCAACCGCGAAAGCCACATTGCCTCTGGCAAACTCAGCAAGCTTGGGCAAGAAAGGTGCTCCCGCACCTGTGCCCAGCAGTAAGACTCCAAGAGCCAGCGACCGATTAACCGCGATCGTTTTCGTAAGCACGAAGGCCAGTAGCGGCACCAGCACGAAGTTTGCAGCCAGGGAGGAGAGCACCAGGCGTTGTGAGCGGAACGGTTCAAGAATCTGCGAAAAAGTCAGAGCTAGTCCCGCGCTGAGCATGCTGGTGATCACGAACGCGAATACGGCCACCCTCGCGGAGATTTCCAAACCTACGAGCACAAACAGGCACTCCTTACCGGGAATGCCTAATTCCGCCACCACGGGTGCATTCACCAAGTTGGAGAAACCGACTCCAGCCTGCCGCGCAATAATTCGCGACAGCAGAAGGCGCTGGCAACGCAGCCAAGATCTGCCCTGATGGCACACGCTAGTGCGGCCGTGCCTCTCCAGCAACTAGTATTTATTACAGTATTGGCGCAAACGGGGGGGCTGCAGCATACGCCGCATTCAATTCGTCCTGTTGGGCGCAAGCGAACGCTCCAATTTTCCAGCCAGGTCGCGGGCGAGGTGCCGTTGCATTACGTTCCGTGTCTCGGGGTTGGCGGCGAGATAACGCTCCAGCGTCGCAGCCTCCCAACGCATGGCGCGAACCGGTTCCACCGCCACCGCATCCAGGTCGGCCGGGACACCGCTCAGCAGAAGTGCAGAGCCCACGATGTCACCTGCACCCAAATCACCAAGGATACGTTCGTCTCTCGTCATACGTACTTTTCCACGAACAATGAGCGAAATGGCCTCCACGCATTTGCCACGCTCTAGCATTTGCTCGCCGTTCTCCGCCGTGATCCAGGATCCGATGCTCAGAACCTGCAGGACTTTTCGGGGCGGCAAGTCCCTGAAGGCGAGCCGGCGAACTTCCTCCTCCTCAGGGGCCAGCTGAATGGGACGGCGTTCGAGGAAAAGACGCCATGACTGGAACAGATTGATTCCCGCAAAAACGCAACTCCAGGTGATCGGCGCCCACATCGGCGTCGGCTGTAGAGCAAAATAGGGGATCGCAATAAGCGAGGATGTCAACGCGAACAATCGCAGCCACAGAATGTCGCGAACGCTGTAAGCCACCAACAGAAGGAGGTTTGCGGCGTGGATGAAGTAGTTTGGGTTGAATGAGATCATGGTTGTTGCCTCCCGTCGGTCGGGTGAGCATTCTTGCTGGTTGTCATATAGACCTTTATGAACAGAAGACCGAATTAAGACAAAATCCGGCCCGGTTGAAACACTCCAGGCCGCGTACCGCACGCCCTCTACTTCAGACCAAAAGTCCAGCTGAGCCCTGAACTGGTTCCGTAGTCGCTCCCAGACAATCCCGGTGGCGGGCGGGTGTCCCAGTTGCCGTAAAACGAGAAATTCCATTTCAAGTTGCTGAAGATCTTGATGTAATAAGTCGCATTTGTATTGAAACGAACGCGGCCCGGATCAGAGACGGCAGGCAGAAGAGCGGCAGTCAGGTCGAGATTGGTTTTGCTAAATTTGAAGAGCCTTGCTTCCGTATAGATCAAAGCCGCGGCGATGTTCTGCTTGTTCTCGGGAAGGATGGACTGGTGATAACTCGTGTCTTGCCAGGCCATGCCGGCTAGCACTGAGATGCTCGTACGGTCCGTATTCTTCAAATAGCGCCCGACGCCACCACCGAGAGTGGTCTGCAGCGTGATTCCCTGCTCCGAGCTCTGCAGGAAGCCGCCCAGACCCGAGTAGAACCACTTGTTCCAAGGCAATAAACGGAGTGCGAGCAGATTGAGCGAATTCCGAGTGGAAACATTGACGCCCGTGCTGGAGGAAAGGTTGGAATCGAAGCTCGCCCGGGCATTCCAGCGTTCTCGAACGTATGCCGTCTGCGCGCCCAGGCTGTACTGGGTTGATTGATTGCCTTTGGAATAGATCGTCCCAAAGCTCACCTCACCGCTGAATCGCTGCCATAACTTTTCGGATGTCGCAATCATTCGGACGATCTGAGATTGATCAATCACGACTTCCTGGTTCGGCGTTGTGACTACCTGAATCATCGTGGGCCGGCCGGTAGCCGTTTGCGGCGTTCTGAGCGTTCCGCTATACACTGAGCCGTCTGCTGTTTTCACAACGAACAACTGCTTGCTTTCCAGATGGGCTACTTTTGACCAATCGACTGAGACTGTACCGTCGACGTAATCGAGGCTGACGTATAACACACCGGCATCGAGTCCTTTCACCTCGCAGGTTAGACGGTCACCATTGTTCATGACCATTACGTCGGTCTTGTCTCGCGCAAGGAGAGGCGCGGCAAGAAGCATGGCAAAGCCCAGAAGGATGGTTCGCGTATTCATGCGCAAAACAATCCATCCCAAAATGTTCGGGAATTCCAGATCGTTCTTCGGAGCGCGAATTGGCGGTCGAGTGTCACAGGTCTTTGTAGAGTTCACGCCGACTTCGTGGCTGTTGCCTCCCGGCCGACTTCCTTGTTCGTGGCTAAGGCCCGGGCACGGTTGGCTCCGTCGCTAGCAGAATCAGCCGCGAGGTACATGGTCTGGGACGGAATAGCGATCTGAGTGCCGGCCTGCTGGACGATCTCCATCACGCGCAAGAGAAGGTCCTCCTGAATCTGGAGAAAGTGGCTCCAATCACGAGCGAAAACATAAGCGCCGATCTCGAGGTCGAGAGAAAACGCGCCGAAACGGACAAATCGAACTTGCAGCGAGCCATCGTCTATGGAGGAATTTGCCGAAAGCAGTTCTCGGACCCGGTTGGTCACAGAGCGTATCTGCGTGGGCGTGGTTTCATACCGCAGCCCGACCTTGGGATGGAACCAGAACTTGTCCCGCGGGGAAAGGGTTTCGAGGTTCATGTTTGCGATCTGGCCGTTGGGAACGATTACTACGGTTCGATCGAGCGTGCGGATACGGGTCGAACGCAAACCGATATCCTCAACCGTGCCGGAAATATCGCCCACCTTTAGACTGTCTCCGGCCCGCACAGCACGGTCGAGGATAAGGGAGATCCCGGCGATTACGTTTTCCAAGGTCTTCTGGGCGGCGAGAGCAACCGCAATACCACCAACCCCGAGTCCGGCCAGCGCTGCAGTGGGATTCACTCCGAAGTGGTAGAGGGCGACGAGTACGGCCGCAAAAATGCCTGAAACGTCGATGACACGGTGTACCAGGCGCAGTATGGAAGCGGTCCCAAGAGAATCGCGGTCTCGGAGACGGCGGTGGATGTACTTTTCAACTCGGCTGTTCGCCAGCAGGAACAGCCACAGGCAGGCAGCGATAATGATTACCGCTGCAACCCCGGACCAGAACTGTCGTGCCGCCAAAGGCAGGCTGAACCGGGTCAAGAACCAGCGAATGACAGCGGCTAGAAGCAGAAGGCGAACCGGCTTTGGAAGGACCTCCACGCTCCGAGACGCCCGTTGACGTAAGAGACCTACCAAAAGGCTAAGAAGTCGATTCAGCAGAGCTGTGAGCATGTACAAGAGCGGCATGCCTACAAAGACCGCAATCCACTCAAACAGGACAACGCCCGCTAGTCGCGTGTTTACCAGGAACTCGGGGAGGACATCTTGCGCAGATATGGCACTGGCCTCCTCATACACCTCCGGGATGGATTCCAGGGTCTTGCTTGAAAAAAGCCATATAACACCGGACTTTCCGCGATCCACGCGTTCGAGGGTTATGTCCAAATTGCCATTGGCTGTGCTGATCGTGCCTACTAACTCTCGATTGAGTCCCCCTGCAAGGGAGCCCTCTGGCTTTTCGCTGAGTTGATTAAGGTGAGCGGGGAGACGTCGGTCCAGGACTACAAATAACTGGTGCGCTAGATTTTCAGCAGCCTTTCCCCGCAAGCGGGTATTCAGGTATTGAGCAGCGATCTCGTGCTCTCTCTTTTGGCCAGCGGCCAAGAATCCCAAAACCGTGCCTCGCGGGGTAGTACGTCCAAGAACGTCCACGGGAACATCGGGTTTCATTGCCACCGGCGGATTGCTGGACGGGGCATGCTGCGGATAGGCGGCAACGCACACCAGCATGCTGAGACAAAGCAAGAAGATAGTAGCGGACACTCGCATGATGCGCATACCCGACCGGAAAGGCCCTCTCTGGACGCCCCTGCAACTGCCAGTCCCTTTTTTAGAAATCGGTCGCTTCGTAGGTCCGATTCCGCATTTCATCGGTCCTGATCTTCAAGCTTTCATTGTCGGCAAGTAATTCGTCCCTGTTCACTGGCAGTTTTGCCAGTGTAAGAAATCCCGCTTTCGAGCTGCCGAGGTCAACACACACCCAAGCCTTTCTCGGCCGGCCACTAGTGCTTTTGCCAGTTCATTGGGCGGTTGCCTGAGACAACACTGTCTAAAGAGGGCTGGTGTTGGTGCAGCCTTGATTCAAAACAGCTATACGAAGCCACGAATGGCCGTTGTGCTTTTTCTTGTTCCTTGCGATATGTTTTGAACATCAGCCCAGGCGGCGCAAACCGTAGGAAGTACGCAAACAGAGCCCTGTGGCGGCAAGACGCCTTACCGGGCTTCAGAAGGGAAGCTTTATGTTACTTCAAACTAGCAGTCGGTCCGTGGGGGACACTCTGATTGTGGATTGCAAGGGGAAGATTATATTCGGTGAAGAAACTGCCTTCCTGCGTCACCAGGTCAGAGATCTGCTGAACAACTACCGACACATCGTTCTGAATCTGGCCGACGTCAGCTACATCGATAGCGCAGGAGTAGGTACGTTGGTAGGACTGTACACGTCCGTACACAATGGGGGCGGCGAAATTGCACTCGTCGGTCTCACGGGAAAGGTGAAAGACGTGCTTCAGATCACCAAATTAGTGACCGTGTTCGAGACATTCGCCACTCCGGAGGAAGCCATCGCCCATTTTGGTCGCGAGGCCGAACAGGCCTCTGCGGTGACATCGTCGAAGTGAACTAATTCGCCAGGAGTTTTCACTTTACTGGTCGGAAATGAACTGGCAGTTTTGACAGTCACGTTCGCTTGAAATAACGAAATATCCTGCTGGCTCAGTTTTTCCGCCGAAATAAAGGAACACGCAATGAAACGCGCTTTGCTGTTGTGTATAAGTTATGGGCTCCTGGGCGTTCCCGGTATAGCGCAGCAACCCAACACTGCTGCGAAGCCGGCGACCGCACACCATATAAGCACAGCTCAACCGACCCCCTCGGCTGAGGCGACGTGGGCCGTCTTGATGGAGGGCAATAAGCGATTCGTTGCCGGCAAGCCCAAGGCTCGCGAGGTGGTCGGGCTCCGTAGCAGCCTCACAAAGAGCCAGCATCCTAATGTTGTTGTCCTTGCCTGCTCAGACAGTCGGGTAGCTCCCGAGGTCGTGTTCGATCAGAGTCTGGGCGACCTATTCGTAGTGCGCTCGGCGGGAAATATCGCGGACGCAATCGGAGTTGGCAGTATCGAGTACGCGGTGGAGCATCTTGGGAGCAGTATGCTTGTCATATTGGGCCACACGAAATGTGGAGCGGTAACCGCTGCGTGCTCAAGAGAGAAGATGCCAACTTCGAACCTGCAGGCTATCATGGACAAAATCGATCCGGCGGTTTCCCTTGCCGAAAAGTCCGCGAAAGGCGATGCGCTCATCGAAGCGGCGATTAGGGACAACGTTCACCAGAGCGCGAAGGACGTACTCGCGAGCAGCGAGATGCTGCGTCATTTCGTGGAGCAGGGAAAACTGACGGTTCTTGAGGCCGAGTATCAGTTGGACACGGGGGAAGTGATTCGACTGGATGCAGGCCGAAAATAGTCCCAGTGCTCGTGCGTCTCTCACCGAGCGTCCGGGAGTTGCAGATGCCGCCGGTTCCAGTCAAGAACGTGCTTCTGGTGCAGGCCGATCCCCGGATCGAAGAACTCCTGGCGAGTGTTCTCCGCCCTGGGGCATGGATCATAAATCGCGCCCCGGACAACGCGTGCGCGCTCGCCCTTGCCGAAACCAGGCGCTTCGACCTGATCTTGACAGGGGAAGAAACATCGGGCGCGGAGGATGTCGAGCTGCTCCGCAGGATTCGCCGCGTACGGCCGCACACGCGCTTGATCATCCTTACGAACGAAAGCACACCCGGGGATGTCATCGCTTCAATGCGCGAGCACGCCTTCAGCTATTTTTCCAACCCGTTTTCGCCAGATACCTTCGCAGCCATGATTCGAATCGCAGCCGAAGGGCCCTGCTGGGACGATGGCATTGAAGTGGTTTCGGCCACACCGGAATGGATTCGGATCCTGGCGCGCTGCGAGCTGAAAACTGCCGACAGGCTCCTGCAATTCCTCGACGAGATCGCGGATCTGCCTGATACCGAACGGCACCAGGTCGCCACAGCTTTTCGCGAGATGCTTCTCAATGCGATCGAGCATGGTGGGAAACTCGATCCAAACAAATACGTCGAGATCGATTATGTCAGGGCTCGTCACATGGTGACATGCCGCATCGCGGATCCGGGGCCCGGCTTTGCACTCGACGATGTTCCCCACGCCGCAATCTCCAATCCGTTGGACGACCCGATTCGCCATGTTGCGTTGCGAGAGGCGCAAGGAATGCGTCCTGGAGGGTTCGGCGTCTTGCTCGCCCGGCAACTCGTTGACGAACTGATTTACGGCCAGGACGGTAACGAGGTCCTGCTCATTAAATACCTGCATTCCGTCGCTCGCGCAGACGATGGTTCTCCTGCTTGACGGGAACAATCCCAAGGCTGTTACTTCTGACAGTCGTGTTCCGCTTCTCTACCCGCTAGTTTGTTCGCGAAATGTTCTCGGCTGGATCACCAGCGACTGAACATTCCTGCTGCTGGATTGCCGCGTGCCTTCGATGTGATTGCAGTATGGAGAAACTCAGCGACAGGAGAAAAGCACAGGTGCAAGAGCCATGAATCCAAAAGCCTCTGGCTCCACGTTTTCGAGACAAACACTTCGCAGCCTAGTGGCAGTCTTATGCGTGGCGCTGCTGGTGCCCGTTGACTCCGCGGCCTGGGCCTGGTCGCCGCAGCAAGCCGGAGGGAACGCGGAACAAGCTTCCAAAATTCCGAATGACCAACTGGATTCTCTGGTTGCCCCGATTGCGCTGTATCCTGACCCGCTTCTGGCTCAGGCGTTGGTGGCTTCCACCTATCCTTTGGAGATCATTCAGCTTCAGCAGTGGCTGGAACAGCACAAAGACCTGAAGGACAAGGCGCTGGCGGATGCCGTGCAACAGCAGGGCTGGGACCCAAGCATCCAGGCTTTGGCGGCATTACCCCAGGTGGTCACGATACTGGCAGAGAACATCAAGTGGACCACAGACCTGGGAAACGCCTTTCTTGCGCAGCAGAGTGATGTCATGGACGCTGTACAACGCATGCGCATGAAGGCGAAGGATACTGGAAACCTGAAATCCACCGAGCAGCAGAAGGTGGAAACGAAGCTGGTGGAAAGCAAACAGGTCATAGTGATCGAGCCGGCCCAGCCAGACATAGTCTACGTCCCGACTTATGACCCAGTCGTAGTCTATGGTGCTCCTGTCTATCCCTATTATCCGATGTATTATCCGCCTGGCTATTACGCTGCGGGTATGGCGCTCTCGTTCGGCATGGGCATGATGCTGGGCGCAGCGTGGGGCGGAGGCTGGTGTTGTAACGCCGGATGGGGTGGAAACAACATCAACATCAATCGCAACAACAACTACGTAAGTCACCACAACAGGCAGAATGTCAACCGCCCTGGGAATCAGCCGGGCCGCGGCGGCGATAGCAGTTGGAAGCACAACCCGCAACATCGCGGTGGCGCTCCATATCGAGACCGGGGCACCGCGGACAGGTTTGGCGGCACAGCGCGCGGCGATTCCCTCGCCAACCGCCAAGCTGGCGCTCGACAACAGCTCGGCCGGCAGGGCGGCAACCTGGCCAGCAACCGCGACGCCGGACCCGGCATGGGCAATCGGGCCGGTGGCGGTAGCTTTGGCAATCGCGCCGGCGGTGGAGGCGGGGCGGATCGTGTTGGCAGTCGCGATCTCTCGCGCGGCGGTAGCGGCGCCGGCGGTGGAAACCGCAGCGCCTTCGGAGGCGGCTCTGGTGGGTTCGACGGATCGAGAGCACGCTCCAATAGTAGCCGCGGCTCCTCTAGCATGGGATCTCGCGGTGGAGGCGGAGGCTTCAGTCGGGGTGGAGGCGGACGGGGTGGTGGCGGCGGGCGGCGCAGATGAATGGGACAGCCTTGGAAACAGAAATCACAGGAGCACAGATATGAGATCGGCATCTGCGAATCGGAGTCTCTCCAGTCCGCTATGGATTTTGGGTACGGTGGTGTGCGTCTGCCTGTCGGCGCAAATTCTCCGCTCTGCGCCGCCGTCTGCAATGAAATCGGTTCCGGCTGCTCCCGTTGCAGCCTCCAGGACCTTTGATAGTCCGCAACAAGCAGCCAATGCGCTGGTCGATGCGGCCGAGAAGTTCGACGTCGGTGTTCTCTTGTCGATTTTCGGCCCCGAAGGTCAGGACATTGTTCTGACCGGTGAATTCGCGCAGGACCGGCAACGAGCCACTGAGTTCGCTGCGGAGGCCCGCGAAAAGAAAAGTGTCTCGGTGGATCCGAAGAGCGGCCTCCGTGCCTTTCTCCTGGTTGGCAAGGAGGATTGGCCGTTCCCAGTACCAATCGTGAAGACAGGTGACAAGTGGTCGTTTGACTCTAAAGCTGGCCGCCAGGAACTCTTCTACCGCCGCATTGGCAGCGATGAACTGGACGCTATTGCAATCTGTCGTGGTTATGTAGAAGCACAGCACGAATACGCGCTCCAGAAGCGTGAGGGTTACGACGTAAATCAATATGCCCAGCGCATCATCAGCACTCCCGGCAAACAGGATGGCTTGGCCTGGCAAAACCCCGATGGCACTTGGGGCGGTCCCGTCGGAGAAAAGGTTGCTCGCGCCATCGAACAAGGCTACACGAGCCGGTCAGAGCCGTATCACGGCTATTTCTTCAAGGTTTTGAAGGGGCAGGGACCCGCGGCGCCGCTGGGTGAGATGGACTTCGTCGTGAAGGGTGTGATGATCGGGGGCTTTGCGCTAGTCGCTGCGCCGGCCGAGTACGGCGAAACAGGACTAAAGACCTTCATCGTTAGCGATGACGGCGTCGTTTACCAAAAGGATTTTGGGCCCACCACCCTCGACGAATTCAAGAGGATGGAGCGATTCAATCCCGACAAAACCTGGCAGCCCGTTCTTGACGAATAGTCACTTGACACAACAGCCTGTGACGCCACCAAAAGAAGGCTGTTACTTCTGACAGTCGTGTTCTGCTTTCCAGCCCGCTAGTCTGTTCGCGAAATGTTCTCGGCTGGATCATCCAGCGGCCGAACATCCCTGCTGTCGGATCACCGAGTAAGACTATTTCGGGCGCCGACCAAGCCGAAGCTGATCGAAGTAAAAGGACCCGCCGCAGGGAGAAAAGAGTAGGTGCGAGAGCTATGAATCCAAAATCCTCTAGACACGCCTTTTCGAGACAGATATTGCGTAGCGTCGTGGCAGTCTTATGCGTGGCGCTGCTCGTGCCCGTTGACTCCGTCGCCTGGGCGTGGTCGCCGCAGCAGCCAGCCGGAGGGGACGCGGAACAAGCTCCGAAAATCCCGAATGACCACCTGGATTCTCTGGTCGCTCCGATTGCGCTCTATCCTGACCCGCTTCTGGCTCAGGCACTGGTGGCTTCGACCTATCCTCTGGAAATAATTCAACTTCAGCAGTGGCTGGCGAAGCACAAAGACCTGAAGGACAAGGCACTGGCGGATGCGGTGCTGAAGGAAAACTGGGACCCAAGCATCCAGGCTTTGGCGGCACTACCGCAGGTGGTCACCATCCTGTCAGAAAACATCAAATGGACCACGGACTTGGGAAACGCTTTTCTTGCGCAGCAGAGTGACGTCATGGACGCAGTGCAGCGCATGCGTGCGAAAGCCCAGGGTACTGGGAACCTAAAATCCACCGAGCAGCAGAAAGTGGAAACAAAGGTGGTGGAGAGCAAACAGGTCATAGTGATCGAGCAGGCCCAACCGAACATAGTGTACGTCCCTAGTTATGACCCCGTTGTGGTCTATGGGGCGCCTGCCTATCCCTATTATCCGATGGTTTATCCGCCTGGTTATGCCGTCGCGGGCATGGCGCTCTCTTTCGGCATGGGCATGATGATGGGCGCCGCCTGGGGCGGAGGCTGGTGCTGCAACGCCGGGTGGGGCGGAAACAACAACATCAACATTAATAACAACAACAACTTCGTACGCAATAGCAATAACAGAGCGAACGTTAACCGCCCGTCCAACCAGCCTGCACGTGGTGGCAGTAGCAATTGGCAACACAATCCGCAACACCGTGGTGGCGCTCCCTACTCCAACCGAGCGACAGCAAAACAATATGGCGGCACAGCTCGCGGGGATTCGATGGCCAATCGGCAGGCGAGCGCGCGCCAGAACCAAGGTCAAATGGGAGGCAGACAACAGGCCGGTTCGATGGATCGGGGCGGCCGGCAGCAGTCCGGATCCATGGATCGCGGTGGTGGTGGTAACAGAACCCCTGGTGGCGGAGGAGATCGGGTCGGCAACCGAAGCGTTCCCAGCGGCGGCTCATCCCGAGGCTCCAGCGCGTTTGGCGGCGGCAGCGGAAGCAGCGCCCGGTCAAGTAGCGCGCGAGGCGGTTCCAGCATGGGCGGCGGGCGAGGTGGTGGCGGCGGGCGAGGTGGTGGCGGCGGACGGAGGAGGTAACTAAGCCATGATCAAGGAGAGACCCATGAGCTCAAAAGTATTGAACATCATTGTACGGAGCATCCTTCTCGCCGGCTTGGTGGCCGTTCTGTCCTGTGTTCTGAAAGCCCCTTCGCAGGCCGCGGCGTCCACGACGTCGCAGTCGGGGCAAAAGACCTTTGCCACGCCCCGACAAGCAGCCGACGCGTTGATTCAGGCAGCAGAACCATTCGATGTTTCTGCCCTCAATGAAATTTTGGGGCCAGACGGTAAGGATTTGGTGACCACCTCGGATCCTATCCAAGACAAGAACCGTGCGGCCTTGTTTGTCACAAAAGCCCACGAAAAGATTTCCGTGACAACGGATCCCAAGAACCACAGCCGCTCCTTGCTCTCGGTCGGCAATGACAATTGGCCTTTTCCAGTTCCGATCGCACAGAAAGCGGGAAAGTGGTATTTCGACTCCAAGGCCGGCCGCACGGAGATTCTCGCCAGGCGCATCGGAGCAAACGAGCTGGACGCCATCCAAGTATGTCGCGGGTACGTCGATGCCCAAAAGGAGTATGCATCTGAAATACACGACGACTCCGGAATCAATCAATACGCCCAGCGGATCATCAGCACCCCGGGAAAGAAGGATGGGCTGGTGTGGCGAAACGCGGATGGAAGCTTAGGAGGTCCGATTAGTGATGCGATCGCAAAGGCCATTGAGCAAGGCTACTCGAGGCGCAGCGAAC
>Ga0335081_10014378_pt1 | contig 12804 bp, 10 predicted proteins | sample Lox_Sample_35_FD_206713 | JGI IMG/M metagenome (GOLD analysis project Ga0335081, IMG submission 206713) | Soil microbial communities from Loxahatchee National Wildlife Refuge, Florida, United States - Lox_Sample_3.5 | ecosystem: Environmental > Terrestrial > Soil > Wetlands | place: USA...
TCCTGGCGGCGAGACCGGTGAGCACGAGCCCTGTCGGTTTCTGGCCGGTCCAACCGACGAGTTCCAGCAGCGTGGCGGGAAGTCCGATCCTTTGCCACTTGCCGGTCTGAAGGTCAGCCAGATGAATAACCCGCGCACGCTTCTGGTCCGGCTGAGTTTCCCAGGAACCCAGCGCCACGAACCGCGCGTCCGGAGAAAGGCAACCCTTCGCAACAAACCAGTTCGTCACGCCCGGCGGCACATTCACTTCGCGTTTGCCCCTCGCGTCCACCAGCCAGAGCTTTTGAGGGTCCAGGGACGAGATCGTCCTTGCTTCCCGGCGCAGCATCTCAGTGGCGAGCAGTGTCGTCCCTTGCGCTGTGGAGATGTTCTCCTGGACGAAAGCTGATCCGGCGAATTCTGCCAGCCGTGTGCGTTTGGCGGGTTCGGCAACAGACGCTATGAACAATTGCGAATTCTGTCCCGGGCCTGTCTCGGTGATCAGCAAGGTCCGGCTGTCGTGGGAGAATTGGCAGGTTTCGTTGGAGCTGGCGACTTTGATCCAGCCGGAAACAGTCGGGCCGACCGCCGTCAGGGAAGGGTCATTCTCCGGCGTGCGTTCCGGCAACGGACCGTCGCGGAGTCCTACGACCAGTTGCTGAACCAGGTCCTCCCGATACTCCTCGTCTTTCTCGGAAAACTCGGCGCGTTTCTCGGCTGTGCTGTAATTGAAAAAGACCTCGGTTTCCGCTGTTTCGTCCTGCAAGAACCACTTCGTTGCCACCCACGTGCCGTTCCGGCCATCCCTGAACCCGCCGTGCGGGTCGCGGATGAGGCCCGTGCCCAGCACCGCGGTTTGCATTTTGATCTTCAGGGTGGGGCTTTGCCCGTGCGACGGCGGCGGCGTCTGGTGAAAGGCCTTGGCAAATGCCTCGACGAAGCGCGCTCCCGCGGCAGCGTCGGCGACCGTGATCATGGATTCGCCCCAACTGATGGGCACATCGCCCTTTGGCGCGCCCCGCATCCTGGTGCCGATGAGAACACGGACGCCGGGTTCCCTGGCGACTTCACATTCCAAAAATGTCCAGTCACCACCGCTGGCAAACCACGGTGATTGGTCCAGCGCCTTTTGATTCTCATGGGCTTTCACGATCCGCAGTCCCAAATAACCTGCCTGCTCGGATTCCTCTGCGGCACCGCCGGGTTGAATTTGTACGCCTTCCTCCTGCTTGGCCTGACTGTGCCGGTCGCAACCGGTCAGGAACAGACTGGATACCAGGAACATCGCAAACCATAATTTGAATGCAGTCGTCATGATTTTTGAGGTGTTGTTCTTTGGTGAAGTCGAGTGCGTATCAGTAAATCGTTCAAGGCTGAGCTAGACTTCAAAACCGTCCGGGAAACGGACGAGGAATTGATTCTGGTCACCGGTCGGCGTGCGCGTAACCACACCCACCGCCCCGCGCGGATGAACAAGCGAATTGTTGGTCCCGCGCACTTCCACCAGTGACACGACCTGTGTCCCGGCAAAAATGTTGTCCGGCTGATGCGGCATTTACCGGACGGAGAATAGCAAACACCCGTCCGGCACACGAGCGTCTTTCGGGTGCGAATTCTCACGAACTAACCCGCTTCGATTCCGCGCGCTTCAGCGTCAGGTGGACGGGGGCGCGGCATTTCGAGTGACAACTCAGGCTGGCTTGTCGGCCCGCGGAAAAGCATTACTGACAGTTCATCGCCGCTGGCTATACTCGGCTTGCGAGTTTCTGCTCATCCATGAATGCAAAGAGCTTGAAAAAATTGTCAAAATCCTCACCGGCGTTTTTCTGGCAACTCAAATCAGCTTCGGTGCCAACGAAACCGACAACCCGGGAACAGACCAGCCGCCTGACCCGGTTGAATTGCTGCGAAATATCGCCGAGGCCCGGCAAAAGATTGCTTCGGGCGAAATGGAATTGGACGTCAGTCATTACGAGTTCAGCCGTCCGCTGGATGGCACCAACCACGTCCGAATCGTCGTGGCATTTGATGGCGGCAAGCGACGGTTCGAATCGTTTGATCAGGAATTCGCTTACGTCCTGATGGGACCTGACGCTGATAAAGTCACCGATGCCAGGATCCGTGATTTGCGGTTGGACAAGGAGGCAGCCGTCAAAACGGGACTTCTTACCGCGTTCGAGTCGCATCACGTCACCGAGTACGATGGCGCCGCCCTGCTGAATTATTGGGAGACCGACGGAAAACCGGAGAGTGCAACTATTGACGACCCCGCCAAGGGAAGTGCGTGGTATGTGTTCGATCCCCGGTGCCTTGGTCTTTCTCCCACACTTTCTCCAACGACCACAATCGAGGACTGTCTGGATCACCGCAACGCGGAATCCGTGCAACTGGTGGGCAGGGAATCCGTGGGGAACACGGCCACGTGGCGTGTTCGTGTCCTTTTCAAGTCGCACATGGCCTCCGATTTCTGGATTGATATCAATCATCCGTCACGCGTGATCAGGAATACGTGGAACGGTGACGAGGTCATCTCGAAGTTCGACCCGGCGCAGCCCGACGACCCAATACCCACTGAGGTCTTTTGCATCGCATTCCATGGCCTGGACCGGGAGCGGTCCGAGACCCGATTCATCCGCCGCCGTGCCCGGTTCAATGTTCCGGTGGATCCGGCATCCTGGACCCTCGCGGGTTTGAACCTGCCGGTTGGCACGGAAGTGGTTGATGTCCGCATCCAACGCCGCATCGGATATTGGAATGGCTCCGGCCTTTCGCAGAACTTCGTATCCAAAACCGCCCAGCCGCCATCGGAAAAACGCCGTCCGCCAAATGCGGACCAGTTGCTGGCGCTGGCGGAAAATGATCCGAAGTCCTCCTTCGCCCTGGACGCCGCCACTTGGATTGTTCTGAACACGCCCGACGGGCCCGATGTCGAGAAAGCCGCGGACATTATCCGGCGCGAGCATATCGGCAACACAAACCTGGTGCCGCTCTGCGAGGGGTTAAAGGACTTGCGCCACCGCAGCGCCATGGAGCTGCTGCGGTCCATTATCAAGGACAATCCGGATGCAAATGTCCGTGCGCACGCGTGTTTCGCGCTGGCCACGATTTTGAAAAATCAGGGTAACGAGGCCGGAAACAATCATGCGGTCATGGAAGCGGCACAGATGTTCGAGCGCGTTGTTTCTGATTACAGTCAAGCCGCCGACTCGGGGGGCGTGAAACTGGCAGACCGTGCCGGATCCGAACTGGTCGAATTGCGCCACTTGGGAATCGGCTGCATGGCGCCGGAAATCGAGGGCGTGGATCTCGATGGGCAGAAAATGAAGTTGAGCGATTATCGCGGCAAAGTGGTGGTCTTGACCTTTTGGGGCACTTGGTGCAGCGCCTGCATGGAGATGGTGCCGGACGAACGAAAGTTGGCCGAGCGCATGTCCGGCAAGCCCTTCGCACTCGTCGGTGTCAACTCAGACGATGACCTGGCCAAAGTGACGAGGTCGGCGGAAATGGAACACATTACTTGGCCATCCTTCCGGGACGGTAATTCAGGCCCAATTGCGAAGGCGTGGAACGTTCAAAGCTGGCCGGCGGTGTACGTGCTCGACCGCAAGGGCGTGATACGATACCGCGACGTGCGGGGGAAAGCACTCGATCAGGCAGTTGAAGCTCTGATGCAAACGCCGTAGAGATCAGCCCGCGACACGCCTGGCCCAGCCGGGCCTTGAAACGCTTCAGGGCATTCCGCCGCTCGCAGATGAGAGACGCTCAAAGCTACCCGGGGCGTCTTTCAGGCAAAACAATGCGTGTAAAATTTGCCCGTCCTCCGTCCCGATAAAATCGGGACTACGGAGGGTGGACGTCCATTCGTGGTTCACGCCGCAATCAGTTCGGATCTTTCGGACCAGACGATTTTGCCGCCGACAATCGTGGTCACCGCCCGGCCCTTGAGTTTCCAGCCGTAGAACGGGCTGTTGGCCGATTTGCTCACCGTCGCCGCTTTCTCGAAATCCCATTCCGCATCGGGATCCAACACCGTCACATCCGCGTCCGCGCCGACACTCAACGTGCCTTTCTGCAAATTTAACAACCGCGCCGGATTAACGGTGTATTTGGCAATCATGTCCGTGAGCGAAAGGCGTTTTGTGTGGACCAGTTGCATCAGCGAGAGCGCCAGTTCGGTTTCCAGGCCGGTGATGCCGAACGGGGCATAGTCGAATTCCACTTCTTTTTCGTAATCGCAGTGCGGCGCGTGGTCGCTGCACAGAATTTCAATCGTGCCGTCGGCCAGTCCTTCGAGAATCGCCTCGCGGTCGCGCCCCGAGCGCAACGGCGGGTTCATCTTGAAATTCGTGTCGTATTTGGGCCAGTCGCGCGAAAGGTTGAGAGTGAAGAGTTGAGAGTTGAGAGTTTTCCCATCCGTGGCCCAGAATTTGTCGCTGCCGGCCACGGCGGCGTCGGTGAGCGTGAAATGGTGCGGACAGGCTTCGCCGGAAATCGGCACGCCGCGTTTCTTCGCCTCGCGCAACAACGCGACACTCCCCGCCGCGCTCAGGTGCTGGCAATGGATTTTTGCGCCGGTCAATTCGGCCAGCAGGATGTTCCGCGCCACGATGACTTCCTCGCCCGCCGACGGCCAGCCGCGCAGCCCAAGCGCCGTGCTCCAATAGCCTTCGTGCACCACGCTGTCGGTCACCAGCGAATAATCCTGGCAATGATCCATCACCGGCAGATTGAACATCCTGGCGTATTCGCACGCGCGGCGCATCAGCTCGTTGTTTTGCACGCAATGGCCGTCGTCGGTGATGGCCACGATGCCGGCGCGTTTCAGGCCGCCAATCGGCGCGAGTTCTTCGCCGGCAAGGCCTTTGCTGATGGCGCCGGCCACGAAGACGTTGACGATGCCCTGTTGCGCGGCGCGTTCGCGGATGAGCGCGACGGTGCCGGCGGTGTCAATCGCCGGCGACGTGTTCGGCATGCAGACGACGGAAGTGAATCCACCACGCGCGGCGGCGGCAGTCCCGGTGGCGAGGGTTTCCTTGGAGGTCTGGCCCGGTTCGCGCAAATGCACGTGCAAATCAATCAAGCCGGGGCAAACGACGAAGCCGTTGACCGCCATTTTCCCGGCGTCGCGCGGCGCTTGTTTCAAGGCGTCGGCGCCGACGGCCGCGATTTTGCCATCGGAAATTAAAAGGTCTGTTTTGGCGTCGAGACGATTGGCCGGGTCCACGACGCGTCCGCCGGTGAGAAGCAACGCTGCCATGCGCGGCGACGATACACGCGCCGAATGAACAAGGCAAGCACGACAAAATCCTCCTCGTCCTCCGTTCTCGTCCTCGTAACCGGTTCCACTCATTAAATCCGAATGCCGAATGCCGAATACCGAAGGAAGCCCGAAGCTGGAAAAACCGAATCAAACCCTCGCCATCGCCGCCTCGTCTTCGGATTTCGGCATTCGAGCTTCGGATTTTTGCGGTTCGACCCTTGAATTGACAATGCGGCTGCATCCGATAGGCTACCCGAGATGCAAGCCCGGCGGGCTTGCCGCGTCGCGGGCGTAGTTCAATGGTAGAACGGAAGCCTTCCAAGCTTCACACGAGGGTTCGATTCCCTTCGCCCGCTCCACCAGCAGACTTGTTGACGGTTCGACGAGTAGCGACCACGGTTTTAAGCAGGAACCACGGGCTTTTTTGCAGTCGAGGACAAGGTTCGAGCCAAATACTTTTTGAGCGAGAACCCGCTTCTCTTGAAGCGAACTTGAAACAGCGATTTCACCCGCGTTTTTAGCGGTTAAAATCCATTCCTTGAATGGTTCGAGCCAATCGGCTCGGCCGGCCGTCAGGCGGGCTTTTTGCTCCTCCAGTGTCTTCTTCTGGCTCATCAGCTTGGCCTTCTCCGCCGCGAATGTTTCGCGGTCGATCAATTCGTCTAGAAACGAATCCAGAAGCCGCTGGAGGCGGGCATTGACCTTGTCAATCTCCGCCTGCCTTTGCGCCGCTAGTTGCTTGGCGGATTGGGCGGACTGCTTTTTTTCTTCATTAACCCGTGTCAGCATTTCATCCGCCCAATCCGCGCGGAGCGCAAAGGGCTTCAACAAGGCCGTGATTTCGGCATCAAGCGCTTCCTCGCGGACATAGGGCTGTTTACAAGGCCGGGATTTGTCCTTCTTGGTGCAACGATAATAGGTGTGGCCCTTTTGGATCTCGCCCGTGATGGCGCTGCCGCATTCGGCACAATGCAGAAGGCCGAGAAACGGCTTCTGCGGTGCCTGTTTTTCCGATGGCGAATACCGCCAGCGCCGGTTAAAAACCGCCTGCACCTGGTCGAACAATTCCTTGGAAATGATCGGCTCATGCTTTCCCTCATACACCTCGCCGGCATACCGGAAATGGCCGTAGTGGATGGGGTTTGAAAGCATGTCAGAGACGAACGTGCGCCCGACCATCTTGCCCTTCTTGGTGAAAACGCCGTTCTCCTTTAAAAACTTGCGCAAATCGTCCAGAACCACCTCGCCGGTCGCATACTGCTCGAACGCCTGCTTGACGAGCAGCGCACGTTCGCGATCAACGACGATGCGTTTGCAGCGATAGTCATTCATGTAGCCGAATGGCGCCATGCCTGGATATTCACCGCGCCGGATTTTCTCCCGCAAACCGCGCTTGGTGTTCTCCGACAACGAATCAACGTAGTATTTACTCTGCCCGAACATGATGTTGAGCATGAATTTCCCCTGCGGATCAGGTTCAAATCGAAGCGTCGGGAATTTAAGCGCCCTGATTTTGCCTGTATCGAGGAGATATATGATCCGCCCGCCGTCTACACTGTTGCGGGCGAGACGGTCAGGATGCCAGGCAAGAATTCCAACCGCTTCCCCCGCCTCTATACGGTCCAACATGGCGTTAAAAACCGGCCTGCCAGGGATTTTAGCGGATCGCTTCTCAATCAACTCTGAAACGACGTTTAGGCCCTCATGGGCGGCGAATTCGCGCAATTCGTTCAATTGCGCGTCAATGGACAAGACTTGCTTGTCCTCCACATCGGTGGATTTGCGGGCGTAAATAAACAAACAACCACGCGAAGTACTCATGTGGGTATTATAGCGTTTATACTTAGGCGGTCAAGTATATTCAAGCTATACCGCGTCCTTTTTGCGATTGCATTATGAAAAATTGGCAGCATGCTTTCGCAATATGATGCAAGCGGAAATTGTATTGGATGATATTTTGATTCCCTTGCTGGCATTCTTTGCGTTTCCAATAATTCAATATACCATTCTAAAAATTGGAGCTCGGAAGAAAGGGGCAGCAGAGTTATGGTATATGCGTCGGTTCAAGTGTTTTAGGTTGGTAATAAGGAATGAAACACAAAAGCGGATTCTGACGGATATCAAGGTAAGGGTGCGCACTCGTAAAATGTTTCCCGAACCCGATCCACTGACTACGAGTTTCAAGGAGGAAATCTTAGACGACCACGAAGAGCTATTTACGTTCCCCGGAACCGATCATGTGATGGTTTGCTTTAGAGTCGAAAAGGAAGGCGACTTAGGACAACTGGTAATCACAGACAAATTCGGGATTCAAACATGCAAGATACCGTTTGATCACTTTGATGTCTTCTTGTGTGACTACATCGCAACTGTCAAAAACCCATTCAACTTCGATTTCAAGCTTGCAAAGCGCATCACGCTAACGCAGGGGCAAATGATGAAAATGTTTGAAATAATTAACGCTTCAACGAAACCGGAAGAAGAATTAAAGCTTGATAGTGACGTTGTAGATGCTGGCTTTTGAAGCAAATCGGATGAACGCTTCACCGCTTTTTCCATCGAGTCAAAACAGCGTCGCGGGCAATTTCCGATCTGCGCTTTGCGGACAACTTTGCTGCGCGCGCTTTGCCACCTTTACTACCGCCAAGCCTTCCGAGCGCGACGGCTGCTGGATTCTTCTTCCTCTTTGATTGTGGTCGTGCCATAGGAATCAAATAGCAAGAAATTGGATGTGAGTAAACGCCAGTATACCAAAAATTCGTCCTGCGTACACGCACAACAAAATCGCAACTCGTCTGTCCTCGACTGCAAAAAAGCCCGTGGTTCCTGCTTAAAACCGTGGTCGCTACTCGTCGAACCGTCAACAAGTCTGCTGGTGGAGCATGTCTTTAACACGGCTCGAACTTTCTTTCAGGGACAATGACAGTCTTTAGGGTATCCCCACACCCTTCCCCACATGGGGAGGGGCACTGATTTGAATCCGTCCTTTGCTCGCAAGGGTTTGTCGTCTTTTCTCGCTTCGCTCCACCCCCCGACTTCGGTCGGTTTTGCCGCTCACGCGGCTGACGGGCTGCGCGCGGCCAAGAGGCCGTGCTCGCCCAAAACCTCCCTCGTCGCTCACGCTCCAAACGGGTACACCCACGGACGGGTTTAGACAGGTAAAGGACAGCACGTCCTTTACGAGTTGGACGGGTTAAACGGGTTGGCGCGGGAGCGTGAACGCGCCCCCTTGCCTGAAGTGAACTGCGCCACGATGGCGCACGCCAAAGACTTGTGAGCTTTCATCGCTCTGTCGGGAATCCCGCCTTACCCCTGACACCCTTCCGGCGGGAGCCCTCCTAGCTCGAAATGTCACAAGACTTTGGCTTTTGGATTGAGCGGAACGGGCCAATGTTGCATTCGTCCGCATAGACCCGCTCAAACGACTTTATACTGGATATTGAGAAATTTGGTGGCTGCTGACAGCACGTAGGCCACCGCTACGTTCAGAAGTGGACGACGGGCGATTGGGGATCGCTGGCTACCCGTCATCCGGGCGTGTCCGCTGCGCCGATTCTAATGCCAGCGATAGAGAAAAATTAGCAGGTTTTGTTCCGGAATGAGTCCTGGTTTACGGGTTATGGAGATGAGTTTCCACAGGCCAGCTTGGGGAACAGGCGGTCAATCGGATATAATGCACCGTCAGAACCTCCGTTCTTCACCAAAAACCTCAACCTAGAAGGAGAAAATAGTGAATACAGGGTATGAAAGAAGTGAACACACCACAGCCACGAGTGGCCGGCTAAAAGACCAGCCCGTAGGTGAACGGCCCCGCGAACGGCTCATTGAACGCGGGGCACAGGCACTCAGCCCCGCCGAATTGATAGCCATTCTGGTCAGAACCGGATTGCAGGGCGTGAACGCGCTAGACATCGGCAAACAGTTGATCTCCAAATTCGGCTCGCTTGGGACTATGGCGCGAGCGTCGGTGGACGACTTGCGAAGCGTCCGGGGAATAGGCCGGGACAAGGCCGTCACGCTGGTTGCCGCGTTCACACTGGCGAGCAAAATGGCCGAGGAATTGCAGCGCGAATCGCCCGTGCTCGACAACCCGGAGGCCATAGCCGGACTGCTGCGCGAGCAGAACCGCCTGAAACCGGTCGAGACGTTCCAGATATTGCTCTTGAACACGCGAAGACGTTTGATCCGCGTGGAGGAGATTTCGCAAGGCACGCTCGACACGATTCTTGTGCATCCCCGTGAAGTGTTCAATTCGGCCATAGCCGCCAGAGCCGCCGCCGTGGTTCTAGTGCATAATCATCCAAGCGGCGACCCGTCGCCTAGCGAGGCCGACATCAAAGTCACGCGCGATCTCATCCGTGCCGGCCAGCTTCTAAAGATCGAAGTCTTGGACCACGTCATTCTCGGCCGCGCTACGGTGGACAGGCCGAAGGATTATTCATCGTTGCGGGAGCTTGGGTATTTTTACTAGCTCCGGACTGGTAATAACGGCCTTCAATGTGGAAAGACGCAACGCAGGCGATTCAGGATCGCCGAGAAAGGAAACATGACTGCCAAATTACTGAGAGAGGTTCTCGAAGATGTACCGGACGATTGGGTCGTGGTTGTCGAACAGCCCGAGGGCGAACGTTACCATACCGAAGGAGCTCGGGGCGACGAGGCCAAGGGCGAATTGGTCATAGAAACTTAAAGAACGGTCAGCCAACGGCATCCACAAGGGGTGATTTCCATTAAGGGAATCACTCTTTTTTATTTAACCCGTTTATGCGGCCTATGGAATCCGGCTTCGCCGGATGCTGGGGTTATTTCCCCCCGCCGTCCCCCGGAGAAGTTCGCCGTCCGCCCTCTCTTCATTTTACCATCCGGTCAAGGTCGTTGCGGCCTCGACGCTTCGCGTCTTCACCGGTCAGGCGTTCCACCGCGCCCGTTACGCCTTGACTTCGGATGCCATTCAGAGAGTGCGGAACGGCTCACAGCCGCCACGCACAAAGGTCGAGCATTATCAGCCAACTATAAACTCTCATGTCATCATACATCGAGCAGTTCGAGCAGGAGCTCATCGCCAAGCTCAACGGCAACGAGGACAACGCCGCTGTTGTCCGCTGGGTAGCCGAGAAAGTCTTGGAGAGCTACCGCAATGGCATCACCGCAGGCCAGAAGGGGGCCACGGTGAAGCGTCAGGGACAGAGCCGAAGGCGCGGCGTTTTCGGCAAGGCACCGTCCAAGCCCGATTATCAGCTAGATTAACCGCCATGACCACTACCGACCGCGAGGGGAAGCGTGAAAGGACGTTTCCGCTCGGACGAATCACGTTGACCGCCCATGCGGTCAACACGATTCCGTTCTCCGACATTGCCACCGGCCTCATCCGCCATGCGGCTTGCGACTGGGGCGACATCGAGGAGGACGACGGGTATCAGAACGAGTGCGCGCTCGGAAACGGCCTGCGGCTCCATTCAGTCTATCACAGCCGGAGAAGCGGCGAGTTCTGGGTCATCACGGAGAGCGACAGGAGCGCGACGACCGTGCTTCTGCCCGACGATTACTAGGGTTCGATAATAACACACTATCATGGCTTTGGAACAGAAGGACATCGAGATGATTGAGCGCGTGATTTACAAGAACGGCGACGACATTGCCGTTTCCATCGGCCGCAGTTTCGAGCGGCTGGAGGAGCGGATAGACGCCGCCGAGAGCCGGATTTATTCCCGCCTCTCCGACCTTGAGGACAAGGTCGAGACCTGCCGTCAGGAATTGTCAGACGAGCTTGGTCTGATCCGCAAGGACATCACCGCCCTGTTTCTTTCGGAGGACGAGTAGCTGTCCACGGAACAGCCCCGCCGTTCGGCGGGGCTGTGTTCGTGCATGTGCGTAGCAGGGGGGACGGCAGCCCCGACCCCCAAACCCCCTGCCATCGGCTTCCTTGAGCCGGATGCCTCCCCCAGGGGGCTTATCGTATTTAAGCTTTCAGCTTAATTTATTGGTGATACCCGAAAGTTTGTTTTTCGCCAAATCAAGAATTGGCTGGGCACATTCCTTGCAGTAATTTTTTGAACCGAAACCACTTTTTTCACGAACCGAGAGAAAATCTTCTCCCGCCCGGATGGCGTGCTTAGCATTCCTGTGACACTTGCGTTTACGGACCGCCGTTGTCACCGCTACGTCAATTAGGATGTCTCTGATCTTTGCCATATTATTTCCTCGCTTTCTCGATGCGTTTCCTTAAGGAGTCGCCAATCGCATCCAGTTCTTCCATTGTTGTCTCGGCCTCATCGGCTGATGGTTTGTTGCGCTCCTTTTTGTTGATTCCCAACTTTTCATTTATGCCGTTATGGACTAGGCGTATGGCAGCGACGAGATTGTTGGTCCCTTTTACCTCCGGCAAAAGCCGGCCGATATCAAACCCGGCAGGCGCCATGCCGAGGTCCTTCAGTATACGTGCAGCCACCGATTTAGGACGGTCCGCAAGCCGCTTCCGCGCACCCCTCCGACGCTTTTGAGGTGAAACCGGCAGAGCCTGTGGCGTTCCTTGCAACACTTTTTCTTGCGCTTCCTTCAGCTTCTTCCTCAAATCTTCGCGGCTGAAAAACTTTTTCATAGGCTCACCAACTCCCGGTATTACCATATCGAGCAGTTTGTCTATGACCCGGTCATCGGCCGCATCAAGGAAAGATTGCTTCACGAAGTCGCTAATAATCTCATTGTGTACCAGCATCCCTTCGTCGAAACGGCGCGGCTTGCCGCCGGCACCTTCGCCTTCAGTCGGCTCCGCCGGTTGCGATTCCAGCCAATCACGAAATACCTGCTGATCTTCAAGGTCAAACTCCCGGAAATCCCTCCAATTAGCGTCATTATTTAAGCCAACGTGAGATACCACGTAGCCATGATTGGCAGGATTCCCCGGATCGTCTTGGAACATGACACGCATAATACGCCCCACAAATTGCACATAGGGCGATAGGCTGCGGAACGGTCTAAACACCGCCGCTACTCCCAATGGCGGATGATCGAAGCCCTCTCCGAGCATCTGCACTTGAACGATGCAATCAATACGTCCGTCTTCCAGTTCCTCAAGAACTCTCTGCTGCTTATCCGGGTCCATCTCGCTGTATATCTCCTTCGCCTTGACGTTCCTTTGCTCATATAACACTTGAAGTTGATGTGCATGATCGATGGAGCAGGCCGCCGCGATAATCTGTTGCTTCTGCCCGGTCTTTCCTCGCAGTTCGCGCATGCGTTGGATGCTCGCCTCAACAATATGGATGTTACACTCGGGAGCGAGGGCAACGCCTTTGCGGAACCAAGCTTCTTCCCGCAATTCCATAACTTCGTCGAGCGTATGGCGCTGTGGATCGCCGCGGTATGTAAAATAAATTTCCGATGGCGCTACATTAATGGAATGAATCTGCTTGATATAGCCAGAGAGCATCGCTTTGGCGTATGGATAGCGGTACACCACGTCTCCCGTAACACGTTGGCCGTCGCTCCGGAACGGTGTGGCAGTCAAGCTTACCACTTTTGCATCAGGAAATTTCTCAAATACTTTCCGCCAACTCTCCGCCACG
>Ga0335081_10014379_pt1 | contig 12804 bp, 13 predicted proteins | sample Lox_Sample_35_FD_206713 | JGI IMG/M metagenome (GOLD analysis project Ga0335081, IMG submission 206713) | Soil microbial communities from Loxahatchee National Wildlife Refuge, Florida, United States - Lox_Sample_3.5 | ecosystem: Environmental > Terrestrial > Soil > Wetlands | place: USA...
TTTGTACTTGTGGGAATCGTTGTATCTTACTTTTCCGTTGGTATGGTTCGAAATGGTGGCTCTTTTGGTTCAGCTCTCCCTGATTCAGCAATGACATTGTTCATTGGTGGGTTCATAGTATTGGTTGGATTATTACTATTGCTACTCGGGTTTTTTTCAAGCACACATAAACATCCGATACTCTATTACTAAGCTTTGAACAAAGCTTAGGCTAAGCTAGTTAATATTTTTCACTAGATGTCATGTTATTTCCTTTGTTTGTCCCAAAAAAAATCCTAAACGTTTCTTAGACTATTACACCAAGCTGTGATCTTGCTTTCTGTTTCTTCTTTGTTATTCAAGGCTTTCGCTAATGCAAGTTCACCAGCGAAAATTGAGTTAGGCATTAAGGCTTTTGTTTTTTCCTTAGCTTGACGCAGATTATTTTCATATGTGAAGAATAATGCAACTTTTTTTCCCGACAAATTATTATTCTTTAAATAGGATCTGATTGCGGGCGTGGGGCTCCAGGCCCAAATTGGGGTTCCAACAATTATTAGGTCATAATCTGAAGGAAGCCTGTTCATTGGACCGATTTTGGTTTCTTTTCCACGTGAAGCATCCCCGGCTGCACCCACATAGTTCAGTTTTCCTTCTCTGTTTTTCAAATCAATAATCTCTTCAATATCTGAACCTAGCTCTGCGGCAATCGTTTCTGCGACAAATTTGGCAGTCCCGGTTCTCGAATAATACACAACTAGACTCTTCAATGGTTAATTCTCCGAGTGGACTGGTATTTGTTTTGGAATAAAAGCTTTCCGTGGCTATCTCGTAGATTGGAGCTTAGTCAAGGTAGAATTTGTCAGTACCAAATTCACGAGTGGACAACTATTTTTTTGACATCGATAAAGAAAATTGTAAGCCTAATTAACTACTTTTCTGGATTTTTCGTCTTTTGCTAACATCCTGAGCTATTTTAGTGCATTTCCAAAGTAAAGATTTAAGCAAATTGGTAAACAATAAATTACTGTAGAACATGAATATTAATAGGCGAATTTTTATGACTGAAAAGAAAAAACCAGTCGAAAATGAAACAACTTCTAAAAAAACTGAGTTAGCAATAACAAAAAAGAAAACAGCCACAATCGCCAAATCGCCTAAAAAACAAATAGCTTTAGCCCCAACATCTACTTCAGACTTGTATGAAGCATTTGACGAGACTTTTGAGCGATTCAGAAATGATTTTGAAGATCTCCTCTTTCCCTCAACCTGGGCTAACACTTTATCTCTTATGCCCGAAACCCGAGTTCCAACGATGGACCTAGAAGATCGAGGAAAAGACTTTCTCATAAAAGCGGAAATGCCTGGCTTCAAAAAAGAAAACATCGAAATCGATGTACAAGACAATTTTGTCGTTATAACAGGCGAAGCAGGTTGGAAATACGATAAGAAAGAACACGAATATCTCTGCAAAGAACGTGCATGCAAAACATTCTACAGAACAATAGATTTACCTGAAGAAATTAAGGTTGATGACGTTACAGCTAACTTGACTGACGGCATTCTGGAAATTTCTCTCCCCAAAAAAATACCTAAGGAAAAACGAAAAGTCAAAGTAACATAAACAAATAATCTTCCTTTATTTTTTTTTTAGTTTAACATAAACTATAAAATTACTTTCTTCACAATGAGTATCAGTTCAAACTTGTAAAACAATTTAATCACATCATAAGCTAAAGTTTTTCTGAGCGAACGTAACTAATGTGATACATAATAGGTGTTCAAGACATGATCATTGAACATCGATGCATTTTCACGGATGTCAGATGGCAACTTCTAATTCTGAAAAACAACACAAATTGAGGAAATTTGTAGCATGGTTATCTGAAAAAGAGGGAAAGGAAATGGAGTTCATCTCGCTTTATGTCCCACCAGAAAAAAGAATAGATGAGATAGTCGCAATTCTCAAATAGAAGTCTATTTCTGAGAACGTGAAATCTGAGAAAGTTAATGATCGCGTTCAAGATGCCTTCAAAAAGATAATCCAACGTCTAAAGCTGACACAAATTCCCGAGAATGGGCTCGCATTATTTGCAGGAACTTTCGCTACCAGCAATTCGCAAAGCGAAGGTTTGAGCGTCGAAGAGCTAATTCCCCCAAAGCCAATTACCACTTTTCTTTGCGAGGTTGACAACCACTTCCAATTAAAACCATTAAGAGAAATGCTTAGAGACCAAAAGGTTGTGGGTCTGATCGCAATTGATTCGAAAGAAAGCAGCCTTGGGATTTCCAATGGGCAAAGACTTGAACTACTCGAAACTATCACATCGGGAATTCCTAGAAAATCAGGAAAAGGCGGGTCAAGCCAACGAAGATATGAAAGAGAACGCGACATGGAACTTACTCACTTTTTCCACCGAGATGCGGAGCATGCTTCAAAGGCATTTCTCGAAAAAAATAAAATTACAGTATTGATAGTCGGTGGACCAGGACTAACAAAAGACGATTTCATAAAGGGCGATTTTCTCCATTACGAGCTAAAGAATTTATTTCTATGTAAAGTTGACACACAATCTGCCAGAAAAGAAGCTGTAAAAGAGATGATGGATAAATCAACTGAAGCACTGAAGAATATGTGTTTGCCAGAGGAGAAAATGATTGTGCAGCGTCTTTTGACTGAAATAAATAAGCAAACTGGTTTGGGTATTTATGGCTAGATTTATTGTTAATGCACTTAGAAATGGCGAAGTTGAAGTTGCACTAGTGGCAGATAATACTGATATGATCGAAATTTTAGCATTGTGTAGAAGGTGCAAAAATTCAAAGGCGCAAATAGTAAATAAGAAAACTCGAGTTCAAATCTTACAGGCAATGATAACTAATCCATGCGAGAAGTGTAATGCGCTGGAATATGAAGCAGAAGAAAAAGATATTGTGGGTGTCTTGGAGGATGTGGCTTTACAGACAAACGCTAGAGTTGAAGTTATATCATCAGAGTCAGAAGAAAAAGTCAAGCTCACAGCTTTAGGTGGCTTTGCCGCAATATTGAGATATGGACATACAAAAGTGAATTGAATTTACTGCCTTGACGAAGAAAAAGTTTGGACTCAGGTCCTAAATTTTGATGATGCAAAACTCTTATACGTCAGTTTATCGATTTTGTAACATGATGCCAATAGTAAAAGATTTTATGGCAACTAATGTTATCACAATTGAAATCAAAGAAACTGTGCTTGACGCTGCAAAGCTGATGCACAATCAAGATGTTGGCGATCTTGTAGTTATGAACGGCGTTGAGGCCAAGGGCATTGTTACCGAAAGAGATTTGGTTAGAAGGGTAATGGCGCAGAAAAAACCGCTTGATACTAAAGTCTCTGAAATAATGTCTAGTCCCCTTATTACAATCGAGGAGGAAGCTTCACTTAGGGAAGCTGCAAGGAAAATGGTCAAATATAGAATAAGGCGACTTCCCGTTGTTAAGAAAGACGTGTTGGTCGGGATATTAGCTGCTTCAGATTTTGCTCGGCATGTTGGCAAAAAATCCTTCAGTGAAGTAATGCTCGCTGCAATGAGCCGATATCCATTAGCTGCTGACAAACTTTGAGAAAACGCTAGTCATGAAAACGGAGTTGCGACTAAAACTTTAATTTCTCTAGTGCTGATCTTTGATAGATATTAATAATTTCTGAAGTCAAATGCCAAACTATTTGAATAACAATACTCAGCGAGAGTTTAAATTCGTCTTCACTTTCTAATGTTTTGTTATAAAGTGATTTCCGGACAATGAGGCAATCTATTTATTCTTAACTATCTAACTTAGCAAATATGTGATTTACGATGAATCCTAATATGTTGATGGGCAAGAACGTTGTTGGATCCGAGGGCTACATTATAGGAGAATTTGATGGTTTTTACCTTGATTTAAATACTTGGAAAGCCACAGCTTTTTATGTTGACTTAAGCGACGAGGCTAGAGATGAACTTGATTTTAAAAAGCCATTATTTAGCAAAATCGTCATATGTCTGCCAACCCAGCTTATCAAAGTATTGGGCGATGTTATAACTCTTGTTGAACCAGTGAGAAATCTCAAAGACATAGCAGAAAAAGAAAAACAACTGCGGTCTACTAAGTTAGACGGCAAAAAAATAGTTAGTGCCAAAGGTTACTCTTTAGGTGAGGTAGAAGGCTTAGACGTGGACATAGATAACTGGCAATTAACGGGTTTGCAAGTCTCGTTAACTGACGAAGCCGCCACAGAACTAGGCTTTAAAAGACCCATAGTAAGCAAAGTAGTAGTAAAAATTCCTACTAATATTGTCAGCTCCGTTGGGAACTTCATTACCTTAGATCAGTCCATAGAAAATCTCAAGTCGCTAGTTGAATGCATAAGATCCTGCAAAACCTAAAACCACGTCATTTTCCTGTTGTTGTAGAGTAATTGAATTCACTTTTAAAATCCTTAGAAAATCGCCAAGAGACTTTCTAAATTCTGCATACCCTAAAATGTTAATCAGAAGACGGTATTTGAACTGTAGGCGCTGGCGGCCATATCAGTACTGATGAATCGCAATTGCACATTTTGCTCAACCTTTAAATTCCACTCAATCAAAAAACACTCTAAAATAAATTGAACAATTTCAAAATACCTCTCACGAAGAAAAAGAGCTATCCTGTTTGTGAGAAAAATTCTTATTCAAATAAATCAAATTTAACGCTATGGCGAGATTTCTTTCCGGAATAAAGCTTTACGAAACAATTCACCAAATGTCCCAAGAAGCAAAAGAAATTTTATGGGTATGTACACCAATAGTTGGCTATTACTCTCATGAAATCTTTTCTCAAGAAATTTTGAAGAATCCTCCTTCAGATATTAGGTTCATCTTTAGAATTAACGAAGGTGCCATCAAAAATGGCGAAACTAATCCCTACGAAGTAGAATATTTCATAGAGCATTTCAAAAACAGTATAGTTAAATCACATGAGTCTTTTCAATCACGAATCTACATTTTTGACAAATCAGCATTGCTTACATCAGCAAATCTGATTAAGACTGAATTCGAAAGCAACACTGAAACTGGAGTCCTCCTTGACGGTCCAGAAGTTGACGAAATAAAAAGCTTCTTCCTTTCGATTCTGTGGGAAAAGGGAAAACCAATAAGAGATGTAAAAAATTACAAAAAAGTATGGATCATTTCAAAAAAAAGTAAATCAATCCAGACTATGAGAAAACCTAAAACCCCAACTCAAATAAAGAAATGGAATGACGACTACATTAACACATGGTACTTTGCCCTTCCCGAAAAAATATCAAAAAAGTCTGATCGAAAAATTAAGAAAGAAGCAAATTGGCCTACCAAACTCGCAGTAATGCCTGATATTGGTCCCAGTTCTTTTAAGCAACTTAGACTCGGTGATTTAGCCTTTATAGCCAACTTAACGAAGAGACAAAGAAAAATACCCATTGAATTCGCTCAAGTATATGACAAAAGTAAGGTAGAGACAGACCAAGGTGATCTGCATTTTGCTTACGAAACGAGAAAGACCTATTTAGTTGATCGTAGCCGATTTTATGAGATGCTTCAAAACGCTACTATTGGACTTGGAAACTCAGAAATTCAATTAAACAACTATCAACTAGCTCAAATAAACAAAATTCTTTCACCAAAGAAACCAATAAAAAATAATTAATTTGTTAACTTTCTTTTTCAGCAGACTCGCAAAGTGGTTCCATTTTTTTTTATCAGAGTTACTATATAGAATTGGCGTTGTGAAAAGTCTTTTAAGCTTGATCTGAAGAAATAAAGATTGGTTAATTCATAATGCCGTCTCTGAAAAAGAAGAATGCAGCTAAAAAAGCAAAACATGAGGCAAAAACGGGCAAATAATGAGTGAATTCTAATTTGCTCTTTTCGCATAAATGTTGAATAAAAACTTGTATAGCTTGGCTTATTGGGTTTTTGGTTGGTTTTTTTCCCGAATCTTTTTCCGAGAGTTTGTTTTGAACAAGTTTTATGATTTTGAGCTTGCTATAATGAATGTTCATTCAAAATCATTTTATTAAAGCCTAAAGGCGACATGGGTAAAATGAATGACAAAATATCGCTAAAGATGCTAGTTTTAGATGGCTTGAAAATGCCGTTTATAAAAGTACGAAGCCGATTATTAAACCTACTACGAATCCTATTCCGAGCGGTAATATTCCAATGAGAATTGTTTCATATTGAATTGCGATTGGGCCATATTTGGTAGATAGATCTTTCAAAGCACCAAGACTCAATCCGAAAAAGCCCAGGTAGGCGGCAACAACAAGAATAATTGCAGCTATTACGGCAATTTTTAGAAATTTATAAACCAGATAACCAACGATTAACCTTTAGACGAATGGAAGAATCATAATAACAATTGTTGGTATTCCGTTTATGCTTCCTGATGTTATGAAATGAAATATTCCATCTAGAAGACCAAAATAATACAACTCCACTTAGTCTAGTTACAAACAAAATGCCTATTTAACATCGACCATTCTTTGAAGATAGACGTTGCTTTTTTGGGTTAATAATTTGCATTTTAGAATGGTAAAGTTAAATCGTTATGAACTCTTAACTACATTCAATGGGATTAAAATTTGGCGATGGATTGTTTTCTTCCTGGTAAGATGATTTTAATAGATGCTTCGGGATGGGGAGATCTTTTACTAGGTGTAGTTGTTGGTGCTCTTAAGCCACCTGGGCGAATGGTTATGGAACGCAGAATTCCCACATCATCTTTTCAGCCTCCAAATTTTGGAAATAAAAAATATTTAGTTGATGCCACAAAGATTGCTGAGGAAATTGTAGATGTTTTGCAGCCTGACAATGAAACATGTTTTCATGTTTGTTCTGAATATGTTCTTTCTTCTATGATTGATTACTTGCGGAAGCAAGGGTTCAAAGTCCAGAAGGTTGAAGCAACAGGCGACCTTAGACGGCTGGTTGATGATGGCTATGTTCGGTGGTGTGTTGAGAAGGGGGTGTCGAGGGAGATTTTATTGAACAAGAGGCGTTTCTGGAGCTTTCTGGAATGGGTGGCTCAAAATCCTCATTTGCGTGAGAGCCTTGTTAAGACGGGTTGGGCTAGCTGGGAACAAAAATGGAAACATGAAATCTACAAGAAACCAGAAGAAAGAACTCTAAAATGAAAGAATTTTATGTTTTGTCAAATTTTGTCAAAAAATGTATCAACCTGCAATTAATTCAAACCCTAAATCAAAAAAGCAACCGGAAAACAAACAGAAAAAAATAGAAAAATCTAATTGGAAAGTTTCACAAAACTCTATTGTGTTGGTGGTGGAGGAGGTGGCGGCGGCATTTTTTGTCGTCTTCTCAGCATCACTAAAGCAGCAACTGCGCCTACAACAATAATTACTACAACTATTGTCGGCAATTCCCAATTTGGTGCGTTTGAAGTTGACGGTGGTGTGGTGGTAGCTGATGAGGTTGGTTGTCCTGAGGTTGATTGAGAATTAGTCAAGGAGTCAATTGTCGCTGAAGAAGTGGCAATTTGATTGGATAGGTCAGCTGTGTCATCTGCGGGAACTGCGATAAATCTTGTTGCGTCTCCAGGTCTAAGCGAGTCGGATAAGTAATTTGTAAAATTAAAACTCACAAGTTTTCCAGCTGCATCATAAAATGATACAACGGCCCAAACCTTTCCAGTTGTTTGGGTTCCGTTATTAACTATTGTTCCTATAGCCGTATATGTGCCTGTGGTTGGATCAATAATGCCTGTAACGCCAGGATCTGGAATCTTTAGGCCTGTGTACTGTCTTTCGAAAGTGTCTGTGACAGAAGCTATTGAAATATTAAAACTACTAACTGAGGACACCAGGTTTTGACCTTGTGTGGTACTACCTGCACTTAAATCCAAGTAGAAAGGTGCCTTTTGACCAGGAAGCATATCGTAAACAAAAGCTTGTGTCACAACAGTAGCCAAAGTCTGGCCAGTAGAACTTAAGCCAACACCTTGAACAGTTATGTTGCTTATGATGTTTGAACCAACATTTTGAACTTCACCGACAACAATGAGGTCTCCAGCAGCACTGGCTAATACTGTATTTGAAGGAGCGGCATACGACCGGTAACTGACAACTTGTGCCTCAGAAATGCTGCCTTGCGCTTTGACTGTAGTTGCTGAAAACAAGGCGAGTGACGGTAGGATTAAAGCTACTATAATTAGAAAGGTGATAGTTTTCTTCAAAGTTAATCTCTCTTCCAACCCATAATTGCGTAGAGTCCTTTTATATTTTGTTCCAAATCAACCCCCAATATCTTATATTGGCAAAAACAGTAAGATGAGCCTAAAAATTATCTTCTTAACAAATAAAACCCTAAGAAAATGAAAAACATCAAGCTACACAGCCCAACAAGTATTCACTCACTTTTTGGAAATTAAACGTCTAAATCTTGAAATTAAAATCCCCTCATTTGTCTAAAATAAGGTAACTCCTTTTGAATTAATGCAAGGATGAAAATTACACAAGTTATTTAAACGAAAACAAACAACATTGTCAGAAGCTGGGAGAAATATTTAGTACTTTTTCTCAGCGTAAAAATGCTTTAGGAGAAAAAATAAAAATGCAAATAGGAAAAAATAGAACAGCAGCTATTTCGATTGCGATTTTGTTAATAATTTCTATGGGAGCATCAATGACACTATTACCAAATATTAGTGCACATACGCCACCATACCAGATTCCAACGTATGCTTACATCAGTGTTGCACCAAATCCTTGCGGCATGGGCCAGACAGTTAACGTTGGCTTTTGGTTGCAAATACCACCGCCTACAGCTAACGGTGCATTAGGAGACAGATGGCATGGCTTGACTGTTAAAGTTACTCATCCAGATGGAACCACTGAAACGCTTGGTCCGTTTACGACTGATGATACCGGAGGAACCCACACTGATTACACGCCAAACCAAATCGGTAACTACACGTTTGTAATGAGTTTCCCAGGACAAGTATTGACAGGTGAAAACGGAGCTGCAAAAACAAATGAATATATTAACGACACATTCATGGCTTCTACAAGTCCATCGGTAGTTCTTTCAGTACAACAACAGCCAATACCGCAAATTCCAACAAATCCACTTCCATCAAACTACTGGACGCGACCAGTACAATCAACAAACGGCTTGTGGTACAACATTACTGGCAACTGGCTAGGATTAGGTTTGCACAGCTTTGCTAACACTGGCAAGTATAATCTAACTGGAGACTACAACCCATACACTGTTGCACCAAAGGCCGCTCACATCCTCTGGACAAAACCAGTAGCGTTTGGAGGCTTAGTGGGTGGAGAATTCGGAGGAACCGACACAAGCAACTATTACTCAACCTCTCAGTATGAACCAAAATGGGCACCAATTATCATGAACGGTGTCATGTACTACGAGCTATACCCGGGAGCATCTACCTATCCTGTAGGATGGGTCGCAGTGGACTTGCGCACAGGACAAACACTGTGGACATACAATTCCACACAGACCTTAAGATGTGGCCAGTTACTCCAGTATGTATCACCCAACCAATATGGAACTACTGCATATTTGTGGACAACTGGCAACCCACTCGGGGCTTCGCTCTCATCGACAGCCGTGCTGACCGGACTAACTTACAACATGTATGATGCAATGACTGGCAATTACATTCTAAGCGTCGCAAACGGCACCTCCATGTCCCTAACAGAAGACTCAAAAGGAGACTTGATCGGCTACTTCGTAAACACTACAGTTCCAAACAAGCCAACCCTTAACATGTGGAACTCCACTCAAGCTATACTGTATCCCACCAGCCAATACATACCTGGTGTCACAGTCGCGAACTGGATGCTGAGACCAGCGTTAGGCAGCCTTATTGACTTTGGTCGCGGCACAGTTTGGACAAACCCACTACCGACCAACATCTCTAACATTCCGTTCCCCTCACCTCTCTCGATAAGCACTGTCAACAGCGGAGTAGTTCTACTCACTGCAGGAAACGCAACATACTTCAACACTGGCTACCAAATAGAAGCAGGTTTTGATGCCAACACTGGAGCACAGCTATGGGTTACTAACAGAACTCTAACACCATACACAAGAGTAAGCATTACGACTGCAGGAAACGGAATCTTTGTTGAATTGCAATCAGCCACTGGCGTACTAACTGGATACAACATGAATACAGGTGTTCTAGCATGGGGTCCAATACAGCTTTCAGGCAACAACGGAATCTTCACAGTTCCAAACCCATACGACAGTATCGGCGGCTACCAGACTGTTCTTGCAAATGGCGTAATGTATATAATGGGTTTCGGCGGAGACATGTGGGCAGTTAACATATTGAATGGGAACATCTTGTGGTACACAAGCACCAACGCAATAACCGGCCTCGCAGGCTCCGACACTCCATATGGCGTCTGGCCACTCTGGGTCTTCAGCGGAGGATCAGTAGCAGACGGCGTGTGGTTCCTTAACGAGGGTCACGAATACAGCCCACCATTGTTCAGAGGAGCACAACAACTAGCTATTAACTGCACTAACGGACAACTAATCTGGAGCATAAATGGCTTCGACGTCACTAACGGCGCAACCATAGTCGATGGCATAATGACCGTACTCAACGCTTATGACAACCAGCTATACTCTTATGGAAAAGGGCCTACCGCTATGACTGTTACAGCACCTGACACCGTTGCGACTACAGGCTCACCTGTCGTTATCAGAGGCACAATAACCGATATCTCCGCAGGTTCTCAGCAGCAAGCAGTAGCAGCAAACTTCCCCAAGGGTCTTCCAGTTGTTTCAGATGCAAGTATGACTGCGTGGATGGAATATGTTTACATGCAGCAGACACCTCCATCAAACGCAACTGGTGTTCCAATATCAATTGATGTCGTTGACTCCAATGGCAACCTACGAAACATAGGGACAACCACAAGTGACACTAGCGGAATGTTCACTTTCACCTGGAAACCTGATATTTCAGGAGACTACAAAGTAATAGCTACCTTCGCAGGCTCTGAATCGTACTATCCAACATCTGCAGAAACATCTTTCACAACAACCTCTCCAGCAGCAACAACATCGGCCACAACCGCACCAGCAAACTTAGCTACAACCTCAGATCTCATGATTTACAACGTAGTAGGAGTAATCGCCATAATTATTGCAATAGCTGTAGTAGGCTTGATCATACTTAGAAAACGCGCATAAAAAATATACAACAAAAACCTTTTTTTCTTTTTTGTTCAGACTAAGTATTTCTTTGTTTTGTTTATTGAACTTTCCGGGACTTTCAGGATTAGGCATAATACTTTAATCGTACCCAATAAAAATCAAATCCATAAACAAGAAAACAAATGCAAACTGGAAAATCTTTTCCTTCGAAATCTTCTTTATGTTTGTTCAAAAAATAATTTTTTAATCGCGCAGTAAGGGTACATTATTGTCTAATAAAATCTAAAAATGTCAAATATTGTCATATTTTGTCAAATAATGTCAAAAAATGTATCAACCTACAATCAAATTAAGATCTAAATCAAGAAAGCAACTCAAAACACAAACAGAAAAAACTGCAATCTACAATTGGAGTCTTTAAACACTTAATAAAAAGCTGACACTATCAATTCTCTTAAGAGGTCTTAATTTTTGCACGTAAATCAAAACCAAAAGCCAAACCGATTGATTAACGAAAAAAGCCCTTATCTTTTTCAGCATGCTTATAACCCTGTTGATTGGTATCCTTGGAGCCAAGAAGCCCTAGATAAAGCGAAAGCTGAAGACAAACCAATCTTTCTAAGTATCGGTTATTCAAGCTGCCACTGGTGCCATGTTATGGAAGAGGAATGCTTCAACGATCAGCAGGTAGCAGACCTCCTAAACCAAGCTTTTATCTGCATCAAAGTTGATCGCGAAGAAAGACCTGACTTAGACTCAGCTTATATGGCTGTTTGCCAAGCTATGGGCAGAAGTTGTGGCTGGCCCCTAAACATTTTGCTTACATCTAAACTTAACCCGTTTTTTGCTGCCAGCTACATTCCTAAGTATAGTAAAGCAGGTTTAGTGGGAATGTTAGATCTTGTGCCTCAAATTACTCGAATTTGGAAAGGAAAACGCTCACAGCTTGAAATGGTGGGTGCAGATATCAAAAGCCGAATTGAATATATGGAAAAAAGATCCCTTCAAGAATCCATGGGCAAAGAAGTCCTAAAAGACACTTATGATCGCTTAACATTGGATTTTGACAAGGAAAACGGAGGCTTTGGCATTGCACCAAAATTCCCAAGACCTCATAACCTTCTTTTTCTTCTCCGTTACTATGCGAGGACAAACGAACCGAGGGCAATAGATATGGCTGAGCAAACGCTTCGGCAAATGAGGCTTGGTGGAATATTTGACCAAATCGGTCTTGGTTTCCATCGCTACAGCACTGATGCTCAGTGGCTGGTTCCGCACTTCGAAAAAATGCTCTACGACCAAGCCCTACTTATAATTGCATATGTTGAAGCTTATCAGGTTACCAAGGCTGGAAAATTCATGATAACCGCAAAGGAAACTGTTGATTACTGCATCAGAGATTTGTCTTCTCGAAAAGGCGGGTTCTACGCTGCTCAAGACGCTGACACAGAAGGCGAGGAAGGAAAATTCTACTTGTGGACACTTCAAGAAGTCCTTGATTCGCTGGAACCTGCAGATGCAGACTTGGCTGTTCATCTGTTTGGGCTAAAGGCAGACGGCAACTTCCCAGACAGTGGAGGCAAAAATATTCTCCACCTTGCAGAGCCACTCGACGAGCTTGCGGCA
>Ga0335081_10014380_pt1 | contig 12804 bp, 10 predicted proteins | sample Lox_Sample_35_FD_206713 | JGI IMG/M metagenome (GOLD analysis project Ga0335081, IMG submission 206713) | Soil microbial communities from Loxahatchee National Wildlife Refuge, Florida, United States - Lox_Sample_3.5 | ecosystem: Environmental > Terrestrial > Soil > Wetlands | place: USA...
GGTTGGGCACAGTGCCCTACCGACGTTTCGCCGAGCCGCCAGGTGGCGTGTGCCGTCTTCTACCGGCAGTTTTACTCGGACAGGGCGTCTTGCCGCCCCAGTCTGCTACAACATAAACATACTGAACATTTTAGCAGGTAATGAATGTTTTTTTCAAGGAGATCTCACGTGTCCTCCGGGATTGCCGCCGACGAGGCAACTCCTTTCCGGCCATTCCACAATCTGCGGATCGTCGCGCGCGGCAACGAATTACGGGACACCTCTTTAGCAAACTGCTGCGCCCTGGCCCTCGAGCACGGGATCGAACCGGGACGCGTGAGAAAACTCATCCAGGCGCAAGGGCTCGCGCCTGGGGAGCGGGCTGCCACGCTCAAGAACTGGCCCTGGGAGCTCTGCATCGAGGCGCCTGGAAGCTTCCGCCTGATCGTGCGCGGCGTGCCAGTGACATCGGAGCACAAGGCGCAGACGAAGCCGCTCGAGTTGCTCCAGTTCATGGTAGCCGGGGGCCCCAGCGGCGCGCGGCAGAACCTGCTCCTGGAGGCGCTCTGGGGGGACCTGGAGGGAGCTGCGGCACAACGCGCGCTTGCGACGACTCTATACCGCCTGCGAAAGGTGCTGGGCAGGGGCGACGCCATCGTCCAGAATAGCGGTCGCGTGTTCCTCGATGCGCGGCATGTCTTCGTGGACGTGTGGGCGCTGGAATGGCTTCTCGAACAGGTGGAGGCGCTGCCGCCGGCCGGCGAGCGCGGCGCAGCGCAGCTTGAGAGGCTCCGCTCACGGATCGCCAGCCTGTACAGGGGTGACCTGTTCGGAGCGGACGATGACCCGCGATTCGCCCAGGAACGGGAGCAGCTACGCCGACGAGTGGCACGGTGGCTTCGGGCCGCGCCAGATCCGGCGAGATGAACCGGAGGTCGAAAGTCGTGCGTAGCAACAGGGAGCCGCCGAGCCCTTTCCTGCGAGCGTCCACCACTCACAAGGAGGCTGTAGATGCTCCCCCGGGTTCTGCGCGCGTCTTTCGGCTGGTCCCGCCGGCGCTACGTCAGAGCGATCCACTTGGACGTGCGCTCGCGCAACCGCGCCCGCGCCTCGGCGAATGGGGGCCTTGTGCCCGCCTGGCCGAACAGGTCGCCCCGGTATAGCTCGCGCAACTGCGAGCGAAGCGCCTCGATCCGCCCCGCAGCGTTGGCATCGCCGGGTTGCACCGTTTCGGCCTCGCAAAGTAGCCGCTCCATCGCCCAAGCGTCCACGAAGACCAGCCTGGGGTCCAGCGCGACCCGGCCCGATCGCTGGACGACCACGTCGCCTCTTCCCAATAGCTTTCGCGGCCGGTAGAGCGTTGTTCCCAGCGCCTGGTGTGCCGCATCGCCGTCGGCGTCAGGCCAAAGCGCCTCCATGAGCTGTTCCTGACGCAGGCCGCAAGTCCCGTGTATCACGAGAAGCTTGAGCGTTTCGATCGGCCTGGTCCGCCCCTGGACGCAAGGTTGCATGCGTTCACCCTCCTGCTGGAACGCGAATCCGCCAAGCGCCTCGATCCGCAGGCTCCAGGGCCAACTCTTCAGTGCGGCCGCTCGCTCTCCAGGCACGAGCGCCAGTGTGCGAACGAGTTCGCTCACGTGCTGCGGCTCGGTCCCGCGCTCCAGGGCGAAGGCGCAACATTCGGCCAACTCGTCGGGCCTGAGCAACGTGGCCTCGAGCAGGCCAGCGTCTTGCGCGAGGCCGAAGCCCTCCCGGAGCCGCTCCGCGGCTTCCGCATCGTCACCGCGCCGCATGGCGGCGAGCGCGAGCGCGAGCAAGCCCTGGCTCGTCATCGACGTGCTCCCGCACTGCCGGCCAAGTGCCAGGCCCCGCTCCAACTCGGTCTGCATGACCGCCGGCGCCTCCGAGAGCGCCCCGGCGAAACGGCACAAGACTTCGGCGAGCGGCATCCCGCTCGCCAACGCGAGACCCACGGATACCCTCCCGTGGAGGTCGGCCGTGGGGACGTCGCCGCGCCGCCGAGCGAGGATACCCGCAGAGGAGTGGTATAAGCAGAGGGCGAGGCGGGGCATCGATGCGTGCCCGACCATCCTGTCGATAGCCCTCTCCGCCGCGACCAGATCGCCCTTTGCCATGGCCGCCCAGCTTTGCAGCGAGAGGAAGAGTGGCTCCCAGGTCCTGACGTCCAATTCGGCCAGAATGGCGAGACCGCGATCTACGGTCTCCATGCACGCTTCGGCGCACCCGAGCCTGAGATGGAGGCACGCCTCTGAGAGTAGCCAGCAGGCGACCAGCGCCGGATCTGCCTTCTTCTCCTCCGCGAGCGGATGGAACGAGTCGAGGCCGAGGAGGCGCGCTCTGGGCAGATTCGCTCCCCACCATCCGTAGTAAAAGGCCAAGGGTCGGCTTACCATCAGGCGAATCCGAACGTCTGGGCCGAGAGCGCTAGCTCGAGGGCGCGCTCCTCCCATTCACGAAACGAGGGGTGCCAGGGCTGGCGGTTCATCAGCGCTCCAACGGCAGCTGCCACGACCCGCGCCTCCACCTCTGGTCCGGGAAAGTCCGGAAAGCGGGTTCGCAGGTTCCCCAAAAGCTCGATCCAGCGGTCCAAGAACGATGTGTCGTCGAGAGCATTGAAGCACGCCTCGGCTGCCGCCGCCCACGCGAGGTAAGCACCGCGTGCGTCTCCGGCTTTCCAAAACAGATCGAACGCCCTGTGAAGATGGCACCGCGCCTTCGCAGGCTCAGGCGCAGATTGCGCGAGACCCAGCCAAAAGAGGACCCAAGGGTCACAAGCCCTGACGATCTCCGGGATGCCGAGCACCCAGCGCTCCACGGTGTCTGACCGCCCTTCTCGCAGCAGCTCCGGCGCTCTTGAGCCCAGGACGCGGATCATTTCCGTCCACGCGCTCGCTTCCTGGTACAGTGGGATCGCCTCCTCCTCCTCGCCGGCCTCCTCCAGCAGGCGCCCCGCCGAGAGGCGCAGCTTCGCGAGATGCTCGGGCGGGATCTCCGCCTCGGCCCGCCGCAGCAGGAATTCCCGGAAAAGCGCATGGTACTGGAACGAGACCTTGCCCGCATCTCGCCTGACGAAGTACCCACGGCGCCACAGAACCTCCAGGATCTCTCCGGCGCGATGCACTCCGGTCAGCCGCACCGCCACTTCCGCGCTGACATGGGGAAGCAGCGCCGTTTCCAAGAGCACTTTCCGCGTATCCGGACCGGCAGGACGCAGCATCTCCTGGGCCAGGTACTCGAACAGCAGATGCTCCATGCTGCCCCTGGCCTGCTGTCCCACTCCCCGCTTGCGAGCGGCGAGGGGCAGCACAAGTCCGGTGGCCCAACCGCCGGCCCGCGCATGAATGTCATGCACCAGCTCGCGATCCTGGTCCGAGTACCCCCACAGTCGCGCGACAGCCCGGGCTTCCGCCTCACTGAAAGCCAGGTCCTCTCCCTGCACGACCTCCAGCATTCCGTTCAGCCGCGGACCGGTCATCGCCGGCGGCGGCTCGTAGCGGCTGGCGATGACCAGCACCGTGCCGCCGGGGAGACTCGCTGCTCCGTCGGCCAGAACCCTGTGCACTGGCGATCCTGAGCACACCTCGTGGTAGTCGTCGAGTACGATTGCTGTCGGTGCGGTCAGTCCCGCGCACAAGGCGCGAAAGAACCGAGAGGAAAGATCGCTCGGTGCCCACGCATCCCTTCGTGTCAAAGTGGGCAGCTGACTCCGTGCTACCCCAGCTGCCAGCCCGAGGTAGTAAAACAGCGAGGCGACCTCGCTCTCCCCCTCATCCAGCTGCACCCAGAGGGTGCCGGAGCTTCCGCTGCGCGAGCCAGCTCGCCACCAGTGCCGTCTTCCCCCCTCCTGGAGGACCAAGGATCCACACCACGCGTCGGGTCCGTGAAATGTCCAGACGCACAAACAGCCGCGGCCGCGGGAGGATCCGCGACATTCGGGGGACCGAAAGCTTGGCGAGCTTCGGAGCCCCGTCCAAGCCGCGGGTGCGGTGTTCGGACTCGCGCCACTCCTCGTTGATGTTCGAGCTGCACTTCAACATGGAGACGATCGCCAAGCAAAGAACGTACCTCCGTCACGTTTTCGCGATTTGTATTTTCGCAATCTCGTGCGTCGGGTCGATCCACCGGCTGTGTTGATGGACCATTGCCGATCTCACAGTGTGTGTCTCGGGGACAGGCGTTCGCGCGGCCTGTCAACCTGCCGCGCGAAATGGGGTTACTCCGTCTCAGATTCGTCCATGGTTGCAACCAACACGCTTCTCGGATCCTGAATGACCGCGAAAGTCTCCATTGAGGTGCGCGACCAATTGTGTCCCACGGGGGAATAGTCCCGCCATCTCAACCGAATGGAGAACGGGCACACCTCCACTGGTTTTCGCGAAGCCTCCACTGCCATTGGGGACAGCGCGCGGCGTTTGGCCACTTCACGTTACAAGCCGCTGTCTCGACGCCTGGCCGACCGGTCGCTTGTGGGCAGGGGTGAGCGGCTCGCGGGATGACCCGGCACTGAACTCTGCGATCCCGTCGGACTGGCGCGTGGTCGCCCACAACGCGTCAGCTCGAGCAGAATCTGGTTGACGGTTTCCGATGGCCGCCCTGCTTTTGACACGCGCGGGTGGCCGGCCTGTGTCCTCGCATCTCGCCACCGCAGTCGCTGCGTGCCAAGCGCGCACTGCGCGAAAGGACGGTGCCCCTGAACGAGAAGATCTTGGGCACCTCGGAGGTGTGGTAACTGCCAGCGTGCCTCCGCCATTGGCCCCAGCCGCAGATCGCGAGGAGTGGCTGGGATTCACGCAGCTGTTGCCACGGGACAACGTGGCCGACTTGCCTGTTCTGCTCGTTGGCTGTCCCATTCCGCGTCGTCGGAAAGGTACTGGTTGAATGCTGGTACTGGACGCGACCCGCTACCGCAATCTCGCACTTCGATTGCACCCCCATTGTCGGTGGTGGCAAGAGCCTCTTTCACCTCCACCATCGCGGCCTCTCGAAACCCATCTCGCAGCCTCCTTCGAGGTTACAGCATCGCGGTCAGGACTCACGCCGATCGGGGGGCCTGCTTCACGTCGCGGGAGTCCCTGGGTACTGCGCCCCGCAAGTAGGTGCCCAGGCATTGGGCGGCAGCCATCGCGAGTTTGCCGCGGGGAGGTCGCTCACCATGGTTTGGCATTGAGTGGACGCCGGTGAGGAAGCATTGCATTCATGCCGACTTGCTTTTCGCACGGGGCCGCCTCGCCCTTCACCTATTCGAGGATCGCTCACCCATAAGGATGACCCGCCACCTCGGAGAATTGGTGGTGCTTGCCACACTGATCCCCGCGTCATGATCGAGTTGACCCCCATCAGCCGCGCGTGCTTTTATCGAGCGCCGCTGATCGGGGAGCAAACAAGTGGACGGAGGACACCGTAATCACGCCGACCTGTTGAGGAGCACACTGAAGCCCCTCACAGGGCGCGGGGCAAGAGCGCGCTTCACTGTTCCCAGTCTCACCATCTTGTTCCATCCTCACGTGGAACGAGTTGGGGAATGTGCTCGGCTCTTGGCCCTTCTCGATGGACGGGAAGCCACGTTGACCCGCTTCGAGCCTCCCTTCCTGGCTCCGGGTTCAAGTTCCGGCCAACCCCTCGGGCATCGATCTGTCAGCCGCCGCAAGCTGCGAATCCTGGCAAACGGTCGTGGCCTGCGACTTGAGCGCGAGGCGGACTTTGAGGTGGTGGTGAACGGCACCCCCCTCGACGAACCGCGCGATCTCTCCAGCGATGAGATCGAGCAGGGAGTGGTGATCGAGATCGGGGGGCGCATCGCGCTGCTCTTGCATCAGCTAGGCCCCCCTGCGGCCCCGCTGCCGCACCACGGGCTGGTCGGCGACAGCGAGGCCCTTGAGCGCGTGCGAGCTGACATTGGGCGGGTTGCGCCGCTCACGATTCCCGTGCTTCTGCGCGGAGAGAGCGGCACCGGCAAGGAGATCGTCGCCCGCGCGATCCAGCAGGCGAGCCCCCGCGCGCGAAAGCCCTTCGTGTCGGTCAACATGGCTGCCATCCCGCCCGCCATCGCGGCCTCGGAACTCTTCGGACACACCGTGGGTGCCTTCACCGGCGCCTCGAGAGGTCATCCTGGCTACTTCGCGCAGGCCCACGGTGGCACCATCTTCCTCGACGAGATTGGAGAGACGCCGCCCGAGTTACAGACGATGCTGCTCAGGGTGCTGGAGACCCAGGAGACGCAGCCGCTCGGAAGCACGAGCTGTCTCAAGGTGGACGTGCGCGTCATCGCGGCGACCGAGTCGGATCTGGATTCGGACGTCCTGACGGGGCAGTTCCGGGAATCGTTGCTGCACCGCCTGGCCGGCTACCAGATCGCGCTTCCTCCCCTCCGGGAGCGCCGCGACGATGTGGGGCGCCTGTTCGTTCATCGCCTCGCGGCGGAGTTGGAGAGTATTGGAGAGCGGGAGCGGCTCTCCCAGCTTGCCGGTCCTGATCCCTGGCTCTCGGCGTCAGTCGTTGGCACGCTCGCGCGGCACGACTGGCCTGGCAACGTGCGCCAATTGTGCAACGTGGCGCGCCATATCGCCATTGCGAGCCGCGACGGTCCCCTGGAAGCGCTGCCGCCCGCGATGCTGGGAACGCGCGCAGCCACCGCCTGCGCTTCCGGGATGCCGACCGCCAAGGCGATCGATCAGCACCGCAGAACGGAGCCCATGACGGACGGCGAGCTGCTCGTCGCCTTGCGCGCGAATGGCTGGCGCACGTCGGCGACTGCCCGACAGATGGGGATCTCGCGCACGACGCTGTACAAGCTCATCGATCACAGCGAGTCCATCCGAAAGGCGAAGGATCTCTCCCCGGAAGAGATCCTGCGCTCCCGGGTCGAGTGCGGGGGCGACGTCGAGGCGATCGCGACCATGCTGGAGGTTTCGCCCCGCGGGCTGCTCCTGCGAATGAGGGAGCTCCACATCGAGCAACCGGAGACGGCTCCGCCACCCGCAGGCCGGCGGAGCCGGTATTGATCGCTCACTGTCACTGAGCGCGTTGTCACGAGCCCGGGGTGCATGCCTGGCAAGCAGTGCCAGAGCCGCATGCCGTTTGAGCGTCAGCCTGATCCGCATAACATTTCTGCGAACTCTTGCAGTAAAATGGAGCGTTTGCCGGACAACACGTCGAGCCATCGCCCACGCAGTCGTTGGGGTTGTTCTTGCCACTGCATTTGTTGGTCCCGGGCGCAGCGTTGCACGCTGACGTGCTGCATGCTTGGCAACCAGAGCCGCATTCGTTTTCAGCCTCGGCCTTCGTCGCATAACATGTCTTGTTATTCGCGCAGACGAATGAATAGGCTGGGTTGCAGCACCCGGACCCACAGTCGAGATTATAGACAGGATCGTTGCAGAGGTTGGTGGTCGTGGGCGCAGCCACGCAGGTGGGAGCGCTGCATTGTTGGCAAGCAGAGCCGCATGCCGCTGCAGCCTCCTCCTGCTTCACATAGCATTTGTTCAGACTTGGGCAGCCGAACGGAGCGCTTATCGGACAGCAGTTGCCAGTACCCGAGCAGTCGAGGGGGAAGGTTGCCGGATTCGTGCATGCGTTGGTCGTGGGTGGCGGCTGGCAGGATGCGGCCACGCACGTGCTGTTCGAACAGGAAAGGCCGCTGTTGCACTCTGGTGAGCTCGTGCAGCACGCCTCCTGTTCTCCGCCACACGGACCCGCATCAGACACGTTAGCATCCGGACCACCATCCGTTATCACTATTGGCGAACCCGAAGTGCCCAAACAAGCTCCGCCTGCCACGCCGGCAAGGACAATGACCGTCCCGCACGCGATGAGAACGCGGCGTCTGCTCTTCATGCGGATCCCTCCTCGGCCCTTTCCGCGAACGGGCGCTGCCCCTGGCACCTCCATAGATCTCGGCACGCGAGCGCGGCCCAGGGAAATGAGCTCACTCCCTTTGCATATGGAATGCCATGCGCGAGGAATCGCCATCTCCCCCGGTATTCATGCATTTCGCGCGGTCACGGCGATCCGGACACTTGCGGGCGACGATTCGAGGACTGTACAGTGAACCGTCCAGGCCAGCGGCTCAAGCGGTGCTGTTGCCCCCTCTGCGGTCGATCCCGCCCTGCTGCCCGGCATCGCCAAGAAGAGGGGCTTCCGCTGCCAGTTCAGCTCTATGCGCTGCCATATCCACTATCTCGATCGGCGCGTGCCTTCGGGGCGCGCGACGTCAACGGGGCGCGATGTACTTGGCAGTCCGGCTCGTTCACCGATCCTGCAGGCCCGGCAATCGGAACCCCATGCGTCCCAGGCCCTTATGCTTAACTCGCGCGCGTTCAGCTTCTGCCGCAGAAGGCACCGATTGGATGACGCGCACACCGGGCCGGTGGCATCCTGCGAACCTCTTCGAATCCGCAGCCGCGCACACGTTGCTGGTGGAAGCGAATGGTACACCGCGCGTGTGGCGTCACGTCCTGCAAGAAGAACTGCAGTCCCTCATAAATAGTCCATCCGAAGAGCGCTGAATCTCTCCGATGAAGAGAACCGGCGCTCCCGGTCGATTGCGGAGGCGATCGCGGCTATGCTGTTTCCTGCGGGCTACTTCTGCGAATGGGGGGATCCACATCGACTGAGCAGAGATGGTTCCGCCACCCGTAGGCCGGCGGAACCGCCTTCTCAGCCTCGGCCTGCGACGCATAGCATGTCCGCAGACCGATGCAGGCGAACGGATAGTTCGCCGGGACAGTGACAGCACAGTCCTGAGCCATCGTCCTTGCAGGCGACGGGGTCCCATTATTGACTCTGGCGTTGATCCCGGGCGCAGCCACGCAGGCGAGGGCAGTGTTGCATGCGTGGCAACCAGAGCCACATGCCGCCTTCAGCCTGCGTCGCATGTCTTCGGCAAGCAAGACCGCGCGCCAAGAGCTGGTGCTGCGTGATTTCAGCCACTTGCCCGCATGGAGATCCGCGGCTCATACCGTCCGCGAAGCTCACAATGAGGCACCATTTTGCAGGGAAACGGCCAAGGAGGGAATTCCATGCGCCATTACAGGGGCCCCTGACCGTGATCGCCGAGCGGGACCACCAGCCACGCGACAAGCGCGGCCCCGCCCCTGTGGCTGGTCCGTTGACCGTTCATGCTTCCAACCCGCATCCTTCACGCACGCGCTGAAGTTACACGTGACGTCTGCCCGCCTGCTCCACAGCTCGCGTTATGCCTTGGCGCGGTCGCTGCCCTGCCCGGTGGTTGACCCCACAACGGCAGAGGCTTTCGCGTTCATGAAGCGCGCGCGGCGCGTTGCGAAGCGGGAGCCGCTTCGTGTCGGCTTGCCCGCGCGGCCCCAAGAGCCTACGCCGCTGGTGACATCCCGGGTGCTGCTTCGTCAGATCGTCGCTGTTCCTCCCTTGCGTCCAAGTCATTCGCCGGAGAGTGGGCCAAGCGCAGCGTCGTTCGTAATTCCGGGCAGATCTCTGTCGACGGTGTTGTCGCCGCGGTCACTCTCGGATTGTCTCCGCGCACCACTCAGGTATACTGCATCCAGTCTGGCAATTTCGTGTGGCCTGCCTCCCTGGAGGTTGCACTTTCAGTCAACTCGTTTGATCCGCGGCACGGCCGGAGGGGATCGCGATGCGGCGAGGGTGGAGGACGCTCGAGGCATTCCTGCGGCTCCTTGTGGTCTCCGCATTGTTGCCTAGTGGCTACGCGGTAGCACTAACAACGCAAGAATCGAACTTCAGGCCATATCTCGTTGGCGAGCGCGCGGCCGGAATGGGCGGCGCGTTCACCGCTCTGGCAGACGATGGATCTGGTCCGTACTACAACCCCGGCGGTTTGGCCTTCGTGGGACACTCGATGCTCTCGCTATCGGGGTCCGTATACGGAATGGTTCGAGGAGTCTTAAAGGACGGGCTGGGAACCGGGCACGATTTCATCTACTCCGATCCCAACATCTCCCCGGTGTCAACGTCCGCCATCATGAAGTTCGGGGCAGACCAGTCGAGTGCCAACGCGTTGGCGTTCAGCGTGTTCATTCCCGACGCGCTAACGCTCGACGATCACAGCAGCCTCGACACCTCCGGCAACTACGTGCTATACACCCTGCGTCAACAAACTGTCTGGGTAGGCCCCACCTACTCCCGGCGCTTCGACCGACTTGGCATCGGCGCGAGCGCCTTCGCCCTGGTCGGGACCGAGACGATGTTCATCGACTATCGCCAGGGAACCGAGACCGCCTTCACGACGACGACCGGACGTCGCGATATGACCATGGTGGGAGTCGTGGGCGCGATCGGCCTGCGCTACGATATCAGCGACAGTCTGAGGCTCGGCCTAGCCTACTACTCGCCAGAAATAGGACTCTATGGTACGCGCCGAGTATTTTCGCGCATAGAAACCCCGGCGTCGTCACAGCAAGTCGTCCTGGACGGACTGCAAGCGACTCCATCCTTGCCTTGGCGGGCATCAGCTGGGTTCGCGTGGACGTCGGGGACACTGACCCTCTCGGCTGACGTGATCGTTCTCGGGGCTCGCGAAGTGCACGACGATCCCAACTTCGCTGATCGCGGCGCTGATCGCTGGGTCAAGCGGAACATGGTTGTCAATGGGGCGGCGGGGATCGAGTACGTGGTCGCCGACAGCTTCCCTTTGCGAGCCGGCGTCTTCACTGATTTCGCGTCGTCGCCAAGCCCGCCGAACCCGGCGTACGTCGACACTGCACACGTCGACCGCTACGGCGGGAGCGTGTCCATTGGCTACTCCACTGCGCACACTTCGTCAGACCTGGGCCTGAACGTGTCCTTGGGAAGCGGCCAGGACTTCGGAACAAATCAACTTGGCACCACCGCCACCGCGAACACCAAGCTGTCGTCGTTGTCGCAGGTCCTATGTTACCTCTTTCTCGGCACTTCCTATCGTTTCTGAAAGTGCGCGGACGCACTCGATGCACGGGTATCATTCGACGGGGCCTGCTATTCATCTCCTTCGATTGTCGGCGATGACCCAAGATCTGCTCGCCGCGAGCCCCCCCGCGCGTGATCCAGTCGAACAGAGAATTCACGCAGGCGTTGCCACGAGTTCGGTTGGCCCGCGGGAAGAGCGAGCTCGCTTTTTTCGCGGCTGTTGCGCGTCAGCGTTCAGGATGGCGAAATCTCGAAGGAATTGTGCTCTCCGAGCGACACCGAACGTGCCACGCCCCAACGAGTGGTGAGCCAACTATGGACTAGCTCCATATGGTGGCCGCAGCAGAGATGCAGGTGCCCCGCTGCAGAGCGAACCGTGCCCCTGAGGATCGTGCTATTTTGCTTTGGGGTGGAGAACTGCTCACACTGAGCCAAATGAGTTCTGATTCGGAGTGAGAAGGTCCGGATCGGAAGGAGGCGATGGATGGTCGCCCTGTGCCCGGGCTCCGCGATCATCCCTCAACCCGAACATGGCAGAAGCGGTCACGACGACCGAATTGATTCACGAGGAGCGGAGCTCGCCGCAACCAGTCGGGGGCATGCGCCTCGTCCACCTTACGACGATCCCTGCCACCTTGGCGTTCCTGCGTGGGCAGGCTGCATCCCTTCATGGGATGGGGTTCGATGTTCATGCCATTTCATCGCCCGGACCAGACCTGACTCGTTTCGGCGAAGAGGAGCTCGTGGCGGTGCATGCCGTGGAGATGGCGCGGCGAATTGCACCTTTGCGCGACCTTGCCGCCCTTTGGCGTGTTTGGCGATTGTTGCGCAAGCTGCAGCCCTCGATCGTGGATGCCCACACGCCGAAAGCTGGACTCATCGGGATGGTCGCGGGGACTCTCGCCGGGACCCCGGTGCGCATCTACCACCTGCACGGACTCCGGTTTGCAACGACGTCGGGCTGGAGGCGGCACCTGCTATGCCTGCTGGAGACGGTCTCGTGCGCCTTTGCTCACCGCGTTCTCGCTGTGAGTCCGTCGGTGCGCGCCATCGCGATTGAGGAGCGCATCTGCAACCCTGCGCGGATCAAAGTCCTCCTGAGGGGCAGCATTGCGGGCGTGGATGCTGCAGGTCGATTCAGACCCGAGCCCGGAATGCTGCGAGACGGGAGACGATCCACACTTGGGATTCCGCCCAACAGCTCGGTCATCGGATTCGTTGGCCGGCTGGCGCGAGACAAAGGCCTGTCTGATCTCGCCACAGCCTGGCAACAGCTCCGGAGCAACGAGCTGCTTCGTCTGCTCGTCGTGGGATCGTTCGACTCGAGCGACCCGCCTACGTCCGAGTCAATGAACATGCTCCGGTCAGATCCGCGCGTCCACTTCACCGGACTGGTCCCCGACGCGGCCCCTCTGTACACGGCGATGGACGTGGTGGCGCTCCCCACGTACCGCGAAGGACTGAGCCAGGTCGCGCTCGAAGCCGCGGCCATGGCGCTACCCGTCGTCGCGTACAGAGTATCGGGCTGCGTGGATTCCATAATGGATGGCGTCACCGGCACACTCGTACCGTCGCGCGACGTCAACGCGCTCGTGCAGGCATTGCGTCGGTATGTTGCCGACCCCGCGCTTCGTCAGGAGCATGGCACGGCAGCCCGCAGCCGCGTTCTCGCGGAATTTCGCCCGGACGACCTTTTCCAGGCGCTGGCTTCGGAGTATGCAGACCTGGTTGCTGCGAACGCCCCCGATCACCGCAGACCCCCGCCCCCGATGCTTCCCCCGCAAGAATAGACTGCCCTCCCCGCTTTGCGCGGTGCTGCGAGCCCGTGCTTGACCCTGTACATGAAGCGTGTCGGAAAGGCAGGGATCGCCATCCTTGGACTCGCTCACGCCGTGTTGGCAGTGCAAGCGTGACGGCGGGCGAGAC
>Ga0335081_10014381_pt1 | contig 12803 bp, 16 predicted proteins | sample Lox_Sample_35_FD_206713 | JGI IMG/M metagenome (GOLD analysis project Ga0335081, IMG submission 206713) | Soil microbial communities from Loxahatchee National Wildlife Refuge, Florida, United States - Lox_Sample_3.5 | ecosystem: Environmental > Terrestrial > Soil > Wetlands | place: USA...
GCCCGTCGCAGCCAGATCGGCCAGCAGCTCGGCGACCTCTTCCACCGCCACCGCGAACTGCAGCGCCCGACGGTGACGCGGCTCGCGCTGCCGCCGGGACCGAGCGATGCCTGACAAGCACGGCTTCAACCACCTCGGCGACGACGTCCGCTGCATCGACTGCCCCACCGGCGGACCGCTCGGCCGCTGGCCCGAGCACAAACGCGCCCAGCACGCCCGCACCCACGGGCGCATCGCCAGCGATCCTCGGCGACCGCGGCCACTCCTCGCCGCATCGCCAGCCACCAGCCACGAGGAGAAGGAGGCCACCATGCCAACCACGACTGCCACGACCAAGCGCGCCTCGGCGAAGGAAGTCGCGGTCGACGTCCTGCGCACCGCCGGTCAGCCGCTGCGTGCGAGCGAGATCGCCAAGCAGGTGCTCGCCTCCGGCCGCTGCGCCGGACTGAAGGGCAAGACGCCCGAGGCGACGATCAGCGCCATGCTCGCCGTCGGCTCCAAGCCCGGCGGCCCGTTCAGCCGCGTCGACAAAGGCACCTACACCCTCGCCCAGAGTGCCGGCACGAGCAAGGCGGCGGAGGCGAAGCCTGCGGCGACGACGGGGAAGCGTCCTGCGACGCGCAAGCCGGCCAGCGCGAAGACGAAGTCGGCCGCGAAGCGACCACCGGCAAAGCGCACGACCGCCAAGCGCGCGCGCTAACAGCGTCGCGCCACCCCCATGCGGGAGCCGCAGACGCGCGGCTCTCGCTCGTTCAGCGCACGAGCGGCTCCACTCACTGCTCGACTTCATCGAACTCGCATGCTGCACACGACGGGCAGAAGAACGCGAGCGAGGGCTGCACACCCTCATCGGGAAGATCGTCCCGGTAGCCGCGCCACCCGGCAGCCTCGCCGTCGTCGCTGCGACCGCACTCAGCACAGACGAGCATCGAGTCATTCTCACTCGGCTCAACGTCGAGCGCAGCTGTCCGTTGCGGACGCGCCTCGAACGGCCACCCCCGTTGAAGCTAGTTCTCGAAGTCGCGCGTGAGCTGGACGACCAGGCGCAGCTCCCGCTCGCCAAGAGCCGGTGCGACGTCGCGCACGATCCGGCTCGGCTGCCGATCGTGATCCGCTCGCCGACCTCGAGTGGTGGCTCGCGGCTGAAGTGGCCGGTGGCGATCACTTCGTCGCCGCGCCGGAGCTCATACCGGTAATCAGGCATCGCCGCGTCGCCCCTCCTCGGCCGCCACGTTACGCACCCGAGCGGATCTCCCTCGTCGTCAGCCCCGCTCGCTCAACCGTCGCCAGCAGGCGGCGGCGGACGACGAGCCGGTCGGCGCCGCGCAACCGGCAGAGCAGCGTCATCACGCCCTCCGCCTCGCGCAAGGGCAGCCCAGCCTCGAGCACGAAGCGTGCGTGCCAGCGGGCGGCAGCGAGCTGGAAGCGCTCATCCTCCCGGTCAGCCAACTCGAACACGAGCAGCAGTCCATCCGCGTACATCACGAACGCATGTTCGCACGATGCGCGCGGGGCGTCTCCCGCTGCGGCCGTGGCCCGGCCGCCTTACCGGCTTTAGCCGGCTTTATCCGATCCGGCTAAACCGCCTTTTACCGGCTTCAGCGTGTTGTCGGGTCGCGGCTCACCGAGGCGTCACGAAGGCGTGCTGCGATCAGCCTCTGTACGAGCCTCTTCGGTAGGGGACGGTCGACCGGGAAGTGCAGTGCGCTCTTCGTCATCGCATAACCCTTCAGCTCATCGGCGAGCTGCGGCAGCACGGAGCCGCTGAACGGCAGGTAGCTGAGGTGGTTCTTGAAGGCGGCAAAGCCAGCAATCGTCTGCCCGCCGAGGCGAAACGCGGGAACGCGGTAGGAGATCACCTCTTCGGCCTCCGGGACGATCTCGAGGATCGTGCGCCGCAGCGCCTGAAGCGTGCTGCGCTTTGGCTCCTCGATGGCCGCTAGGTAGTTGTCGACCTCTTCGGCGGACACGGCAGCTCGAGTCTAGGCGGACATCCGAATGGACCGTGGCTCTCTGCCCGTGAGGTGAGCTGAACTATCAAGCCGAGTTCAACCCTGGCGGCGGCGACGGGGAGTTGGCCGCCGTCAGGAGTGATCGTCGCGCTCGGAGCGGGTCAGGGGCGGGGCCGAGCGGTACTCTCCGCGGCGCCTTCCAGCGCCTGCTTGATGGCGGCGAGATTGCGCTCTTGCTGGCGGTGCATGAAGCGGCCGAGGATCGGCAGCAGCAGCCGGAGAGCTCCCTTCGGGCTCAACTCCATCCGCATGACGAGGTGAACCCCGTCCTCGCCGGTCGAGAGTCGCCCTTCGCCGTTGACGTCGAGACGTGGCGAGCGACCCACGGTTGCCCAGGCGGTCGGCCGCTCGTAGCGCACGTACTCGATCGTCATCGTGTCGCCCTTCAGGTACTCGCCCTCGAAGCGGGTCCCGAGACCGATCGGCCCGTCTGTGACCTTCTCTACGCGTCTCGCTTTCGGGTTCCACTCGGGCTCGCGGGCCAGGTCGACCCAGTAGTCGAACACGTCCTCGGCTGACCGCGCGATCACGATCGCGTTCTCCACAACGGTCGCTCCGCGGGTTCCGGTCTTCATCAGATGGCCCTCTCCGCTTTGCTCCTCGCTCTCCGGTCTAGCTTTGCAGACGCTCCTCGCGGAGAATCACGCCGACGCTGAACACCGACCACCCAGCCGCGATCGACCTCTACTGGCTACCGCTCGGCGCCGGCGGACACTCCGTCCGCCTGAACGGAAAGGTGTTCGAATGGCTCGCGGCCCGGCGCGAGCACCGCGACCGCTGCGACCTCTACCACTCGGCGCTGCAGGTGTACACACCCGAGGGGCGCTTCGTGATCGAGCAGGCCCCGGCCTGGGGTGAAGGCTCCCGCCGCGGCGTCGTCGCCGAAGGCGCCGTCGGCGCACGCGCCCTGGGCCGCTTCCGGCTCTTCCGCTACGAGATCCGCAGCTGGCACGAAGGGACCATCCCCGACATCGCCGAAGCCGTCGAAAGCCCCGCTCGACTCAGCGATCAACCCGAGGACGCGCAACGCCTGCTCGAACTCGCCCCCCACGTCCCGACGCCAGTCTGGGGCCGCGACGAGCTCGGCGCCGGAGAGATGTGGAACTCCAACTCGACCGTCTCCTGGCTCCTCGCCCGAAGCGGGCTCAACGTCGACTCGATCCCGCTCCCCCGCCGCGGACGAGCTCCCGGCTGGAAAGCCGGTATCGCGATCGCACGCCGCCAGCAGACGGGAGGCGGTCAAGCCACCAAGCCGGACTTGTAACGGCGCCTGACCAACTCGTTATAAGCGTGGCTCGCGACCGAACTCGAGGCTGGCATCGGCGTCGGGGAGTCCTTGATTGATCCTGTCGATCCATTCGGCGAAGAGGGGATCGACGACGGCGTGTTTGCCGTCGATTATCTCCAGCTCGGCGGTGGCGCTGAGGCGGGGGAGCGCTTTTCGGACCATGTCCTTGGTGAGCTCGAGTCGGCGGAGCACATCGGCTTTGTAGGGGGAGCCGGCGCCGGCGATGACGGCTCGCATCGTCTTCTGTTCAGAGGTGTCGAAGCCGCGCCATTGCGCGTCGAACTCGGGGTTGAGCTCGGCCAGCGCTGACGCGTGCGCTGCCCGCCAGTCGTCGAGCGTTGCCTCTTCGCCGGCCGCGAGCTCTTCCCAGAGGCGGTGGGCGAGCAGCATTGCCCGCTGCGGGTGACCCTGGGCGGAGTCGAGCAGCGGGTTCAGGGCTTCGCCGATTGCGCGGTTGGTCTGGCTGAAGCGGTCGGCGATGTAGGCAGCGATGTCCTCGTTTGCGAGTCGTTGCAGGCGCATCGGCACGGCGGAGCCGTAAAGCGGGCGGTCCTTGGTCTCGAACAGCTGCTTCATCAGTCCGGGCTCGGAGCCGGCGAAGGCGTAGGAGGCGACCTCGCCATGGAACTGGATGTGGCTTCTGATCAGGCCGTCGAGGTCGGGGATCTTGTCGATGTCCTGGAACTCGTCGAGGGCAATAAAGGCGCGGTAGCCGCCGCTCTCCTCGAGCCGAAGCGGCAGATCGAGCAGGGCATGCAGGGCCGGCAGCGGATCGATTCCGCCGCCGCCGAGTTGGAGCTTGGCGCTGATCCCGTAGGCGCCGAGCGAGAGCCCGATGCCGGTCTTCTGCAGGAACTCCTCAATCTTGGCGCGTAGCGCGCCCTTCAGCTGTTTCGAGTAGGCGCGCTCGAAGCGGACCGTCACGTCGGCGATCGAGGAGACGCGGTAGAGATCGACAAGGATCGGCACCAGCCCCTCGCGCGCCTCGCCGTCGCGTAGTGCTCGCCGCAGCAGGCTCGTCTTGCCGTACTTGCGCGGCGCGAACAGCCGCACGTAGTGGCCGCCGACGACGTGCTTGAGCAGCGTCTCGGTTTCGCCGTCGCGGTCGATGATCTCGTCGGGGGCCAGCGGGTGCGAGTAGATGAAGGGGTTCACGTCCACGATCATCAGTAGTCCAACAGACTACCAGCTAGGTGTCCGCCAGACTACCGCAAGCGGGCGGTTTGGTAGTCCAAGCGACTACCGATGAGGCGTCTCGTGGACTACCAACGGACGCAGCGTCCCTAAGGCGAGGAACGCGTGGGGTGCAAGAACTCGATCGCCGTTCTGGAAGGGCGCGATTTGCAGCACGATCGTATTAGTGCACCCCACGCGTCGACAAACTCGACAGCCCGAACGCCTACTCTGGCTCGAAGCAGCGTCGCCCGGGTTGCACGGTTCGCCGCTCTAGGCCTGAATCGACTTCTTTGCAGGCGCTTCTTCGAGGTGACTGGAGGGTCGATCTCGGTCCTCACCAACTTTCTACGGCTTCTCGTGTGGTCACACGGTGGTCAGGAGGCGTTGCTAGTTCGGTAAACGCTGTTCTTTCGTCGCATCTCGGGTGCATATGCGTCTCAGCGTCTTTCCGGTCCCGGGGAGAGCGGCGATGCTGAGCGTGGCGAAGCTAACGCTCGGACAGGAGGCCTACTACGAGCAGCAGGTCGCTCGCGGTCTGGACGACTACTACGCCGGTCGTGGCGAGTCGCCTGGAATCTGGACCGGCAGCAGTGCCGCGGGTCTCGGCCTCGTCGGCGTCGTCGACGACGGCAACCTCGCTACTCCGCGGGGTCAACCCGGCGAGCGAAGAGCGGATGCGGTCGCCGGTGCGGGAGCGGACGATCACCGTGCGAGCGCTCGACGTCGACTCGGGCGAGTGGCGCGAGGACTCGAAGCAACTGAAGCCCGTGTCCGGATACGACCTGGTGTTCTCGTGCCCGAAGAGCGTCAGCCTCGTGCACGCGCTCACAGAGGACGAGCGCGTGCGCCGCGAGATCAGCGAGGCGCATGACGCATCGTGGCAGGCGGCGCTTGGCTACCTCGAGCGGAGGGCGTGCGTCGTCCGTCGCGGCAAGGGCGGCCTTGTCCGCGAGTACGGCGCCGGTTTCGTAGCGGCCGCCTTCCGTCACCGCACGAGCCGCGCGCAGGACCCGCATCTACACACGCACGTCATCGTCGCCAACATGACCCGCACCGACGACGCCGAGTGGCGGGCGCTCGACGGCGAGGCGATTCTGAAGACTTACCGGCTCGCCGCCGGCTATCTCTACGAAGCGCACCTGCGCCACGAGCTCACGCACCGACTCGGGCTCGAATGGACCGAGCCGATCAAAGGATGGGCGAGCTCGCCGGCGTGCCGGACGAGGCGGTACGCGCCTTCTCCACCCGCCGCCGGCTACTCGTGGAACACATGGAGGCGCTAGGGATGGAGGGCTTCGCCGCCGCTCGCGTTGCCGCGCTCGCGACGCGAGAGGCGAAGGAGCAGGTCGACTTGCCGCGGCTGCCCGAGGACTGGAAGGCCCGCGCCGCCGAGCACGGGCTCGGCCGTCGCAAGCTGGACGAGCTCATCGTCGAGCAACCGTGTGCCCGCGATCCTGTCGAGCTCGATCGGCTCGCCGCAACTCTGCTCGAGCGCGACGGCCTGACGGCGAAGCAGACGACCTTCACGATGCCAGAGCTTGTGCAGGCGGTCGCAGGCTCGCTCCCGGTCGGCGCGGGGGTCCGCGAGGTGTTCGAGATCGCGGATGAGCTCTCGCGCTCCCCCGGCGTCGAGCTCGTCGACGAGGCAAACACACCCGGGCGCCCCGCGAGGTTCACGACGCGCGCATGAGCGCTTCGGCGAGCGACCGCCGCTCCGGCGCCGGAGCCGGGACGTTGCGACCAGCGAGGGCGAGTTCGAGCGCGTCGCGCTCGACGGTGAGCAGCTCGGCAGGCGAGCTAACGGGCGAGCAGCGGATGCTGGTCCACGAGGCCGCGTGTCGGTCGCACCGGGTCGTCTGCGTGGTCGGGGTCGCCGGCTCCGGGAAGACGCTCGCGCTCCGCGCGCTCGCCGACGCCTACCGCGGCATCGACGCCACCATACTCGGAGCGGCGCCGAGCGGTCGCGCCGCCGACGAGCTCGAGCGGGCGACAGGGATCAGAATCCGGACGATCCACCGCCTTCTCCTCGACGCCCACCGCGAGGGCGGTCTACCTCGCGGCTGCCTGGTGGTCGTGGACGAGGCCGGGATGGCAGAGACGCGCGTGCTCGCCCCACTCCTCCACCTTGTCGACCGGGCGGAAGGGAAGTTCCTGCTGGTCGGCGATCCGGCGCAGCTCCCTGCCGTCGGCGCCGGCGGCCTCTACCAGGCGTTGTGCGAGCGGCTCGAGACGGTCGAACTGACCAGCAATCGGCGCCAGCGTGACCCACTCGAACGCGAAGCCCTCGTCCGGCTCCGAGATGGCGACGCGGAATCGTACCTCGCGCACGCGGCGCTTCGGGGCCGCCTCGCCGTCGACGGTAACCCGATGGTGGCGAAGGGGCGGCTGCTCAGCGACTGGTGGCGGGAGGCACGCCGCAATCCGACCCTCTGCGTGATGCTCGCCAACAGGCGCGCAGACGTGGACGAGTTGAACGGTGCCGCGCACGCGCTCATGCTCCGGGAACGCCGGCTCGGCGACCGGCCCGTCACCCTCGGCGACCGCGATTACCGCGTGCGCGACAACGTGATCTGCCGAAGAAACGACGACCGGCTCGGCATCCGCAACGGCATGCGCAGCACCGTGATTAGCCTCGAAGGCGATTCGCTCACTTTGCGCGATGGAGCGGGAACTGTTCGCCGCGTCCCCTTCGACTATGCAGCTGCCCATCTCGACTACGGCTACGCGCTAACCGGCCACGCCGCCCAAGGCGTCACCGTCGACCGCGCTTTCGTCCTCCTGCACGACCAGCGCGCTCTCCAGGAGTGGGGCTACGTCGCCTGCAGCCGCGCCCGCCTCGAGACCCGCCTCTACCTCGCCGAACGCGACTATCCCGAGCGCGACACGCCGTTCCGCGCTCCCGACCGCGGCGCGCCGTCAGAGCGCCTCGCTCGAGCGCTCGAGTGCTCTTCGGCCGAGCCGCTCGCAATCGATCAGCGTCGACGGGAAGACCCCGTCCTGAGTCTCGTCGCCAAGCGACAGGAGAGGCTCGATTGGCAACGCGACCGCAGCTCCGAGCACCTCGCGAATGCGCGACGCGAACTCGCCTCTCTCCGTTGGTGGAACCGCGACCGCAGGGCCGAGCTCGAAAGAGAGATGGCCTTCCATCAGAAGGCGCTTGAACGTGCCGATGCGACGAGTCGGCAGCTAGACCAGCAGCGCAACCGGCGCGAGCAGCGGCTCGCGCGGGAACGCGAACGCGACAAGCCGATGACGCTCAAGCCCGAAACCCCGAGCCGCGGCCACGTGGTGACGGTCGAACGCGAACGACCCGGACTAGGCATTGAACTCTGAGAAGAAGCATTTCCGAAGAGGCGGCGTTGAAGCGAGAAGTCCTACGCTGACCCCAAGAACCCCCGTCACGCAAATCGGAGCCGGGAGTGTGGCGGACGTAACCTTTGTGGGAATCCCACACTCTTTATCAATGGATGACCGCTCAGACGTCTCTTGAAGCGATCGAGTGCGCATACCGCGAGTACGCCGGGCAGCTTTGGCGGGGCGTCTACGCGTACTCCGGTGGTCGGCCGGACATCGCCGACGATGCGGTCGCTGAGGCGTTTGCTCGGGCGCTCGAAGGCACGGGACGGATCCGTTCTCTTCTGCCATGGCTGTACCGCGTCTCCTTTCGGCACGCGGCCGGCCGGCTCCGGGATGAACAGCGGCAGCCCGCGTTGGATGTTCCGCAAGACCCGGATGACGCCGAGAGCGACACCCCGAGGCAATCTCTGGCCGCTCTCGCGCTGCTGACACCGCAGCAGCGCGCGATTGTCTTTCTCTTCTACTACGCCGACCTCTCGATCGCAGATGTCGCACACGCGACAGGGTTGAGCAGAGTCGCTGTCCGGGTTCAACTCCACCGCGCTCGCGAGGCATTGCGCCGTCGGTACGGCAGCGCAGCCGCCATGCGTGCGTGGTCGTCAACAGGAGGTGCCAGTGAACGTGAACTGGTCTGACGAACTACATGCACTCGACGAGCTCGCCCCGTCCCGCGACCTGTGGGCCGACGCGCTCGCGCGCGCCGAGTCGATTCATTCCCACCGCGACACGCCTGGTCCGGCCCACGGGCTCACCCGGATGCGCTCGTGGCGGCGCCGCACTGCCGTCACCGTCGGCGTCGCGCTGCTAGCCGCCGTCGGGGCAGGGTCGGCACTGGGCTACCACTACCTCGCCCCCTCGCCGGGTTTCAGCGCTGGCTTGTCATCGCTGAACAACTTGCCTGCCGTTCCGTGGCCGTCCAGCTTGCCAACGGGCGGCCTTCCCCAAGAGGCTGCCGCGGTCGGTCTCACCTCGAGCCAGGCTGAGCAACGATTGCGCTTGGCGCAGTCGAACTTGTCGTTGGGCAAGGGAGACGTGGGAGACGTAAGCCTCTACGCTTTCCCAGGGAACTCCGGCAGCGCCTGCCTCTTCGTCACCGGTCCGCTCTCCGGCGGGATCTGCCTCCCGAGTGAGGCAACCGCCAATCCCGCTCTCGACGGTGTGGCGTGGGCCGCCTGGGGTAGCGACGGCCCTCCAACGTCGTCAGGGCCGCTGGCGGTCATCGGACTCGTTGCTGACAATGTGAGCGAGGTCGAGAGCGAGATCAGTGGAGTTACGCGCAGCGTCCCGATCGTGAACAACTCGTTCTATGTCAGCTACGACCAGATAAGCGCCTCGGACACGATCAGGTTGATTCTCCACTATGCGGACGGAAGCACCCGTAGTCTCAGTGCCCCCAACCCCTATGGGGACAACGGGCCAGTCACCAAGATCCTGCCCTTTAAGCCAGGCCCGATCTCGACCAGCTCGGGAGGGTCCTCTTAGAAGCCGCCGGCAGAAGCAAGCCCTCGCGTACAAACACCTGGGTCGCAGCTAGCTAAGTGGGCGGTGCGCCGGTCGGCGCACCGCCCACTCATTCAGCGGCTGCCTTCTATATCCCTTGCCCGGCTGCGGCGCCCCCTCGAACGAAGAGAACCCTCCCCTTGTGACCCACTTCGAGCGATCCAAGCGGCATGCCGCTCGACACTGGTCGGAACTCGTCCGTAGGCCCTTAAATCGAGCGCCGCTCCGGGTCGGGTCATCGGTCGGGGCCTAGTGCAGCGCTAGCGATGCGGACTGCCTGTCGCCGTCGGCATAGAACGCGGTCACTAAGGCGTGCTTGGCTCGCGTGAGCGGGTAGTCGGCGAATGCGACGTTCCTATGCAAGCTCACGTGAATATTCTCGCCAGCCACTGTGAGGCTGAGCCGTCGGATCTCGTCAGCTGCCAGCGCCATCAGGTAAGAAGGCTGCCCGTCGCCGCCTCCACCAATCAGCCAATAGAAACCAGGCAGGGAACTCTTGAGGGTCGTGGCGCAGATGCCGCCATATCGTGGCACGTAGAAACAGGGGTGGCCACGGCGGTTGAGAAAAGCGTACATCGAGAAGTCCGCCGGTCCCATCGACGTTCGCACCAGCCGAACACGTCGGCTCGCGGCTGCTGCCTTCATACCCATCAGCGGAGCCACGTTGCTGATGAACCCTTGGACGACCCTCGGCAACGACACGACTGGCAGCGGTCTTCCCTGCCGAAGAGAAGAGAAAGTCACGGGTGCAGCCCGCGCGGCGGGTGAGCCACACGCTGCCACCACGATGCCTAGCGCCGCGCCGGCCGCGACCGCGGTTACGAGCGCGGCTGTCAGACGCTTCCTCGGCGAAGCTCTCCGCCAGACAGCCACGCTCGCCCCGCTCTCCTTCAGGTGTTGTGGGTCGCCCAGCAACCGTAGCCGGTGCCTGGCCACGCGTCACTGAGCTCCACGTCATAGTTGTTTGAGGCGCTGGCCCAGCAGTAAGCAGCGGCATAATTGCCCTCGTAGCGAGCGTCGTCCTCGATGCCCGAGCCGCTGCATTTGTCCGTTAGGAGCTTTTGCTGGCTCGAGTTCAGGTAGTTGCTGCACATGTTGGGCGTACCGCCTTCGGGGTCAGTCCATTTCATGTAATTCTGGACCCACCCGAGCCCCGTCCAGCCTGATTCGTAACCATATCCGGGGGTAAGGAACGATCCTTGAACTCCGCAGCAAGGGGCATAGCCGACCGTGTGCGTGGCCCATGCGGTTGCGGCGAAGGAACCTACAAGCACGACCCCCACGAGCAGGGCCGCCGCCAAGTGTCTCTTCATCGAAACTCCTTTCGCGCTCGATCTGCTCCTTCGGTGGATGCCGCAGCAGAAAGCACGCCGCGGCGAAAGGGAGGGCCTCGAATTGCCGCCTTGAACCGCCCAACCTGCCGCAAATGTTCCACTTCCGTAAGGCTCGGAGAGCACGTTGGACCGCGGCTTCGGCGGGAGGCTAATGATGTGGGGGTTCGGCAGCCCCCCTCATTGGGCACGCTCGGCGCGTGCCACGACCCTCTGCCGCAGGAGTACTGTGTCGACTCCACTCAGACCGTCCTGCACTCGGCTTGGAACCGCCATAGACGCTACGCCCGTCATGACCAGTTGTCAACTTTGTGACAGACGCCGGTGAACTAGCATGGGCGCCGCTGGATGCATATCCTTCACGCCGGCGCTGCGGCCGACTCCTCAGACCCTCGGCTTGGAACCCTTGGGCCCGCGGGATGGCCGCGCGCCGCTTCCTTTGGGATCCCGCCCGAACTAGTAGATCAACGCGCACCGCGCGGACAGGAGTAAGTCCGCGCTGCAGACGACCGATTAGTGCGGCCTCTGGTCGTCGGGTTCGAGACCAACCACGGGTGAGTTCTTCGACGAAGCAAAAGCGTCCCGGCGACCCGGCGAGGTTCACGACGCGCGAGCTGCTCACTGTCGAGCGCGCAGCCGTTGAGCTTCGCCCTCGCCACGGCATGCGTACCTATTCCGCACCGGATGCAGTTGGTCCAGCGCGTGGGGTGCAAGAACTCGATCGCCGTTCTGGAAGGGCGCGATTTGCAGCACGATCGTATTAGTGCACCCCACGCGATCGAGTATTTGCACCCCACGCGTACGCGCCCGCCTCAACCCGCCGAAGCGCTCCTGCCCCGAATGCGGAGCAGACCGCACAGACCTCCGGGGACCAGTGATCGGCTGCGAAACCTGCGCCAACCGCTACTGGCGCCGCCGCCAACGCCACCCCCGCTAGCCGGCCCCAACGGAGGACCACGATCGACGCTCTACTGACCTTTGCCCATCTAAGACAAGAACGAGCGGCTACCTCGAGACGTCGTCGGCGTAACGCTCGGCGAGGGCGTCCCGCCACTCCTCCTCGAACACCGACTCGCCGCAAGCGTCGCAAACCCAGCCGATCCCCTGCCAGGAAGGGGCCGCGCCCTGCCGCCAGGTCGTCTGCGTCCGTATATAGAGGCGGCAGATCGCCCCGTCGCAACCGAGCGAGCTAGAAAGACCAGCCGCGAAGGCGGGATGCGTCTGCCACAACCGCCAGTGCGCCGGGCGCCGAGCCACCCCCTAATCGTAGTCGATTCGTGCCAAATTTGGGACTGGGGCGGCTGTTAGAACCGCCGCCTGGAGAGCCACGCCGGGCGGTTGTCTCTTGTTCAGATGGGCTCAATCAATGACTCGGCGAACCACACGACCTCATTCTTGTCGCGGAACCGTACCGCGACCGCGTAGTCCTCAGAACCGCGAAGCCCGACCGCAGTTACGCCAGAGTATGAGGGCATGGTATCTCCCATGACGTCGCCGGTTTGCCCTGCGTAGCCGAGCCTGTACGTCTCCGGAGAGTACCGGACTCTCACCTTCCGAACAGAAGAAGCAACATCCGAGTCATCAATCTCGACGGCCACGACTTCCACGAAGCTGCTGCCGAACCAATGCAGCGTTGCGTTGTCCGAGTCCTCGATCAGCACCGCAATGTCATCGGCTGCTCCTGCAACTACACAATCGCTTCGTAGCTCACGAATCGCCGCCGTGCGCACGACCCTTCCAGTTCGAAGAGCAAAGCCCAATTGCTGCGTCTCGGGTGTAGTGACTATCTCTACGAGTGAGCCGATTCTAGGTACCTTCTGGCTCATTTTGGGAAAAGCCCGGGATTAAAGAAGCGGTGCCTTACCACAAATGCTTTGCCGGTCCAATATCCTCCCACCTCGTAGTATCCTTCTTCTCCATCCTTAGTGCCATATAGATCATAGCGGACATAGACCTTAGCGCCAATGCGGTAAGGATCCTGTGGGGTGCGTTTATTCGGTTTGCCGCGGTTGGGCGACGCCATCGTGGGGTCTGCCGCTAGGGCGGAGCGCGATGCCCGACCTTATGTGTAGGCGCGCGTAGAGTCGGTCGCCCCCGTCCCGCCGATTCCGAGGAGTCTCTTCTTGGTCTGGTCGTTTG
>Ga0335081_10014382_pt1 | contig 12803 bp, 7 predicted proteins | sample Lox_Sample_35_FD_206713 | JGI IMG/M metagenome (GOLD analysis project Ga0335081, IMG submission 206713) | Soil microbial communities from Loxahatchee National Wildlife Refuge, Florida, United States - Lox_Sample_3.5 | ecosystem: Environmental > Terrestrial > Soil > Wetlands | place: USA: Florida...
ATCTTCGCGCAGCCAATACGGCTGACTCAACGGCGTATCGGGGGGAAGTATTTCTGTGGAATCACGGCTGACAGGTTGATTGGTGACAAGGTCTGCCCCGACTGCAAATTCGGTCTTGATCGCCGGATACCGCGCCGCCACCCAGCGAATCGGAGCAATAGCCGATCGGGCGGTCACGATAAGATGCATTTGCAGCGGCTCACCGGCCACGACTTCGGCATCAGGAATCGTCGTCTCCACGGTCAGCCCGAGGCATTCTTGAATGATGTGATCCAGTTGCCCGCGTTTTTCGTTCACCACGGGGTCACCTTGAGCCAGATCAGCGAGCCGCCTCTTGATTTCCAGCAACGCCGGCACACTGGCCGCGGGGTCTTGCGAATTAAACTGCGCGAGCACGGCATCGGCCAGCTTTCCAATTTCTGCGCCGCCGGGCACCCGGCCCCACGTCGTATCCACGCCGTCCAGAATGTCGTTGGTTGCCGGTACACCGTCGAGCAATGCGAACGATTCGTATCTCGGCCCGTTGCCGCCGCCGAAGCCGCGGAAATTGCCGAAGCCCTGGGTTTTGTGCATGGAACGGCTGCGCGCGGCAATTTCCGCAAACGACTCCCCGGTCACAGCATCTTTGCCGCCGGCGTCAATCCGAATCACATTGGTCACATTTCCGCTGCGTTGAAATCCACCCATGTTCCAGAGAATCCGTTTGGGTTGCCACGGCGTCAGGCCTTCGCGGAGCTGGTCGGGAAACGCCTTGGGATCGCCGGCCAGCTTGAAAGCTTCGATGGCCAGCACGGTCGAGGCCGTGTGATGCCCGTGCGTGCCGCCCGGCACTGGGGAAAAACGCGTGATCATCACGTCCGGCCGGAACTCGCGGATGACGCGCACAATGTCGGACAACACCTGCTGCCGATCCCAGATTCTCAACGTCTCGCGGTAATCCTTGGAAAAACCGAAATCCACCGCGCGCGAAAAAAATTGCCGGCCGCCATCAATGCGCCGCGCTGCAAGAAGTTCCTCGGTGCGGATGACGCCCAACTCATCGCCGAATTCCGGTCCGAGCACGTTCTGGCCGCCGTCGCCCCGCGTGAGTGAAAGATAGGCCGTCCGGTAATGGCGGCCGCGGGAAAGATAGGCAATCAACTCTGTATTCTCATCGTCGGGATGCGCCGCGACGTAGAGCACGCTGCCCAGCGTGTCGAAACTGTGCAGGTCCTGTAAAATGACGGAGGCGGACTGCGGCCCGGCGACCTGGCCAATGCCCGGAAAACCGGCCAGCAGGCACGCAGCAATAACCATGAATCGGACGGAACAGCGCGTGACCGCGCCGACGTCCTGGAGTTCGGTGGCAAGCGAAGCGCCCCATCGCTTCGGGAGCGCGCGACATAATGAGGTTGGCTCTCCAATCTGAAAGCGCCGCCGCTTCGCTCTGCCTGTGCAGTTCAAAACCTGTCGGCCTTTCGCACTGTTCATGGATGGAAAGATGCCGATCAAGAAGCGTCAAACATCGAAACTGGTCCCGCGCCAAATTATTTCTGGACGGTAAACGGCACGGAAAATTGGGTGTCTTCCCACATCAGTTTCAGCTCGCCGCCGCCGGCTGAAGTTTTCGCAATGGCCACGGTGAACTGGTCCACCGGCTTGTCCAGCGCCTCCTTCTTCAAATCCACCCGCGCCAGATCGTGCGACTGGTCCACCGGAATGCCCCACCCGCCGATGTTTGTGCTGAAGGCCAGTTGGGACGTGCCGTTTTCTTCCGGCATCATGTAAAGGGTGAAGGCGCCCGCCGGAATGGTTTTGCCGCCCAGCTCGATCGGCTTCTGCGTGATCAGGAGCGTGGCCTCATCCGCGCCCATGCGCCACGGCTTGCCATACGGCACCAGTCCGCCCCAGATTTTGCGGACCTCCCCCGTGCGGGGATTCTTCGTGTACGGCCGTCCATAGGTGACGGTCACGCGGTTGCCATCAATGACCGCGCTGACGGTTTCGTGCGGGCTTAGACGCGCTCGTTGCGCCATGACCGGCAAGGCGCAGACCAGGCCGATCGCGGTGAGGAACAGGGTGGATATTAATTTCTTCATTTTACCTCCGACAGTGGTGGATGATTTCTGTTGAATTTTAGTTTGCAGACCAAAGGATCGTCATTGCTGGCTGGCGATCAAATCCTGGTTCATTTTGACGAACGAACTGCCGGGACCTTCGGCCTTGATGGCCAGTTCGGTGGACTGTTTGGCGGCGGCAATCGCGCCCGCTTTGTCGCCTTGTTTCGCCAGAAGTTCTGCCTTCAAATGCAGCATCTCGTAGGCAATCCGGGGATGGTCCGCCAGTCCGGCGCTGACCCAGTCGAGGGCCTTTTTCTGATCGAGATCGTGGTTGTAATAATACGTGGCGGCCTGAAAATAAAACCCGTCTGACTTTTTACCGGGCGCTGCCATGGCCGCCTCGATTTCCGGCACCAACTTGCTGCTGACCTCCACCTGCAGGTGGATTGGAACCACCGTCTTGTCCCAGACCAGATTGAGCACCGCGGATTCATCGCGGATGTGGTTGAATTCGATGGTGAACGTCTCGATGGATTCCGCCAGGGTTACGGGCGTCACCTTGAATCGCACGAGATCATCCTGCTCGTGGTATTGAAACGATCCCCATTGCGCCGCGTTCTTGCTGATGATGATGGTCCATTCCGTTTCACCGGGGATGGTAAAGAGCGCATAGGTGCCGGCGGGAACGTCGTTGCCTTCGAGCTTCACCGGCGTGCTGAAGGTAATTTTCGTGGCCTGGTTGGCGCCAGTGCGCCACACCTGCCCGTAGGGAACGATGCCGCCGAAAATGGTCCGGTTTTTCACGCCGGGCCGGGAATAGACAACTTCAATGTCCGTCAACCCGACACGCTGTTTGAGAGTGCAGGCGGGGCTGGCGGCGGGAAAATTAACCGCGGGTGTCTGGGCGGACAACCGCGACGCGAAAACCAGCCCGACGGCAAACATGAAGGTGAATAGTAGTGTTTTTGAGTTCATAGTTGCCGAGAACTTATAGCAACGGAACCAAAACGAAAGCGGAAAATGCCAGACCAACACGGGCATCAGGCGAGACTCGCCTGTATGTATCTGTCCTTCAATATCTTGCCAGGCAAGTGCCGGGTGCGTTTGGCCCGCAAACGGGAGACGGCAGTCCGCGGCTGGACTGCGCTGCGGCTTTACGCGGGCTCCCGCAGGACTTGCCGCCGTCATCATCAACCCGGTCACGTCCCAAACGGGGAAATTCGATTTAACGCCGGACTCTTTCGCGAAACGTTTTGGCCGACATCCCGGTGACACGTTTGAACGCCACACAGAAGCTGTTGATGCTTTGGTAGCCGCAAGTGCGGGCGATGACTTCAACTTTCAGCCCGGATTCGGTGAGAAGTTTTTTGGCGCGCTCGATCCGCACGCGCTGGAGCTCCTGGCCGGGAGTCCTTCCCAGATGCTCCAGAAACGCCTTGTGCAATCCGCGCCGTGACATCGCAGCAACTCCCAGCAAATCCATGATGCGAATGGGTTCGTGTCCATGTTCCCAAATGAAACGCAAACTTTTGGCCACGCCTTGATGCGTGATGGCCAGAATATCGCTGCTCTTGCGCGCCACGACGCCGGCGGCAGGGATGCGGATAGGCTCTTTCGGTGGCGCTTTGCCGGCCATCAAATTGTCCAGCAGCTCGGCGCCGCGATAACCCAACATCTCCAGGTTGGTATCCACACTGGAAAGGGGGGTGTGCATGGCATCCGGTGCGAGGAGGTAATTCTCCGCACCCACGATGGAGATTTCTTCCGGGACAGAAATCCCGATGCTTTCACACGATTCCAGCACATCGAGCGCCTGATGGTCGTTGGCCGCAAAAACCGCGAGCGGTTTGGGCGCCGGTTTCATCTGGGTCACCAGCCAGTCGCGTTTGCGTTTCCATTCCCCGTGTCCGGTGGTAAAGGCCGGCGATTGGCGCCAGCGCAACCAGGTGCAGGCGCGCCCGGCGCGCGCGAGGGCCTTGATGAAGCCTTCGCCACGTTCTTCATACGACCAGTTGTCGGTATCGCTGTAAAACATGAAGTTGGTGAAGCCGCGTGAGAGAAAGTGATCGGCGACCAGTTGCGCTGCGTGGGCGTGGTCTTCCAGCACGCGGGGAAATTTTAATTGCGGACGCCGCAGGCTGAAATCGACGGTCGGTATTTTAGCGGTTTGGACAAATCCGGCGAGGTCGTCATCGGCGCCGAGCCACGCGAGAATGCCGTCACCTTCCCATCCCCACGGAATCACTTTTTCACGCGCCAGGTCGCTGTAAAGATGCCAGCCATGTTCGCGCGCATATTTCTCGATGCCCTGGTGCAGGTGGTAATCATACCAGCCCAGCGCCAACAGCACGCGCTTTTGTTTCTGTCGCCTGAACATGGGTTAAGCTAAAAATAAAACAGAAGTGCACTTTTTTCAAGTGTTTTTGCGAGGACATTGATTTTGCACCGGGGCTCTCATACAATTCTTTAATTCCCCTTGCGACAGAAATGCAGTGCTCAAAAATCAAGCATCTTTGCAAGAAAACAGGACTGACAAAGTTGTGTGACCGTGGTATATTCGTACAATTCACAAAGAAGCTGAAGCTGCAAAATTCAATCGCTGTAGGATTGTGCAAACAAATCAAACTGCGCCAAACCAAGAGAAAAACGTATGAAAATAAATCAAATCAGCCTCCTGTTTGTCTCCGTTGCCTCCGCCGCTCTTTTGAGCCAGAGCGCGAACGCGACTGCGATTTTAACGGAACAATTTGTAGGTTACGGTACTGGAACCCTGGGCAGTGCGGGCAATGGTGACACTGCCAACTGGAATACTCCGCGAGCCGGAATTACCCTCACCAACGGAAGCGGCAGCCTTGACGGAACGGGCTTGGGTTTGCTGATGTCCGCCGGCGACAAAGTTTTTATTGCTTCAGGCATTGACACCAATGCAGCCGGGATCCCCAACGGGGCTTACAACAAATTCGAACTCACCACCGGTGTATTTCCTCCAACCGTCACAACCAATCTCTATGCTTCGTTCTTATACCGGTTCACTGATGGTACTGATGTTCCTACCAGCGGAGCAATAATTGCCGGGATGTATCTCCAAAGCGGCGGCATTCAAAGTGCCAACGGCGCTGACGCTTACTGGCAGGTATTTGCAAGGAATGTCGGGGGCAACATTCAGCTTGGAATTGCTAAAAACGTCTTTAACACCGCTCTCACCCCTTACTCACCTGGAACGACGAATTGGGCGCCTGGCACTGTTGCTGTCGGTCAAACCTTCTTCGTGGTGGTGAGATTGCAGATCAATGCAACGAACGATGTTACGACTGTGACCAATGGTGTTGACGTTATCGATGATTTGTGGATCAACCCCGCTCCAAGCTCTTTTGGCCTTGACGAAGGAAGTGTGCCGACTCCCAGCGCAACGTCGCCCATTGGCGACGGTGCGGTTCCGACCAGCGGCACCGGACCGGGACGGTTCTTTATAGTTGATGACGGCCCGGCTGGTAATTTTGATGAACTGCGCATCGCTAATGACTGGGCGGATGTGACTCCTCCGTTAGGCCAATGTCTGACGGCAGACATCACCACGGATTTAACGAACATAACGCAAAGTGCGGAAATCAGCGCGAGGTTTGCCGTGGCCGCAGTCAACAGCACCAGTCCGAGCTATCAATGGCAAATCAGCGGACCTGGCAGCGGCACCTGGACCAACATCCCGGGAGCAGTTTTCGCCACCTACACGACCCCGAATTTGCAGCTGGCCACTGACAACGGAAACAAGTACCGGGCGATTGTCAGTGTCGCGTGCGACGGCTCATCTGCCACTTCCTCAGTCTCAACCGTGACGCTTACCGCTCCCGTTGTCACGCCACCCGGCACGGTTATGTATGATGACTTTTCCAGCGGTTTGCGCGGCAATCCTCCAGTAACGGCCAACAACTCGGTCTGGTACACATCGGTTTCGGCGGACTTGACTTCGTTCCCGTCGGGTCCTTTGGTCGGAACCACGATCAGCAACACCTCGAGCATGTGGTTGGGGTACTTTGTTGATGAATCAACCACCAACCTGCCCGTTCATCTGGCGGTCGGAAGCCAATTAGTAGTCACTTTGCCGTTTGTCCCAAATTCGTTTGCGCAGTTCTTTACTACCAATGGACCTATGCGGTTTGGTCTGTTTGATTATGCGGACGGTGGCACACCGGTTACGGCTGATGGTTCGACCGTCACCGGGAGCACCGGCAACGGAGTAGGCGTCAGAGGATATGTGCTTGGGGTGGATTTCGGGCAAGTCTTCACCGCGAACTCGAATTTGACACTCTATGCAAGAAACGTTTTGAGTGACAATGCCCTCATGAGTGCGACCAGTGACTACCTGACGCTGGGAACCGGTCCCGCCGGCGGCGCATACCTGAACACGCCCGCATTTCAAGCAGGCATGACTTATACTTTGGTGTTCACGGTGGCGCGAACGGATGTCAATACCTGCACCGTTACCGGAACGATTCTCACCAACGGCGTGAGCTGGCTAACGCTTACCTCCACCGATACGAGCGGTTTGGCTTACCATCGTTTTGACGCGTTCTCGGTTTGGAATAACCGGGGCATCAATTCGGCCGATTCCTTTAACTTCCCGTACTTCCAGGTTCAAGTCGTCGCGACGCCGGTGCAGAGCATTCGAATCACGAATGTCTCCCTCGCTGGAAATACCGTAACTCTGACATGGAGTCCAACGCCAGCCGGATCCTACACCTATACCGTGCAGCGCAAGACCAACGTGACGGATGCCACTTGGACTACACTCCAAAGCGGTATTTCCACGACTTCCTACATGGATACGGCGGCAACCGGAAACACGGGCTTTTATCGTGTGACCAGTCCATAATCTGGCTTTTGCGGCTCGTAACGAGTGGCCCCCGGTTTGCAGACGCACCGAACCGGGGGTTTTTTCTGCACTGCAGCAAACCCAAAAACCGAAGTTGAGCCGGCGAACGCCCGCACCCCGCGGTCGGTTTTCTCCGCCTTCGTGGGGAAAAATCAACGCATCGCAAATGCGCGGTGCCTGCGGGGGATTCCGGGCGCCAAAAGGGCCTGATACGCGGCGCGCGTCGCCAAACCCGATGGCTGAGGTACTCCTCAACCCAGGCTCGCGGACAAATACTACGGCACTGTAGGAAATCATCGGGGAATAAAACAATTGTGGGGGGTGATCATCAGTATCCCAACGCTGCCCTGAGGATCGCAGCGGATTCCTTCGGCTGATAGCAGGGCGTCTGGCGCAAGCAGTGCTGACGGGCGCATTATCGGGAGCAAGACAGAGTGCGGAAAGCCCTGCCCGCGCAAACTGCAACCACGGTAAGAGGCTGGAACCGTAAAGTCGCCCGAACGTGCGGGCTCGGCGGTCCACGCCCCGTACCTTCGAGAAAAACGCCCCTCTGACTGCGGCTGTTATGATTTCAAATGGCGGGCGAACCTGAAAATCTGATTCGCCATGACGCGACACATCTACCAACCGAACTCCGTTTGGCAAAGGACCAACTTACATGGCAAGTTTGGTTGACAAACTGCTGGTTGGTAACCAGACATTTCCGGCCAAAAAATTTTTCCCATTTTCATGGGATGTCGAAAACTGTCACCAAACTGGTTCACGGCTTATGAAAAATTTGGGAGTAGCCCTCTCGCAGCCGACCAACGGGGAGGAAGTCATCAGCCATTGCAGCAAGCCAAACTCCGACTGAAACCAGGCGCCGAAAGCGCATGACGGCGATTCTCCGTGCAGGGCGCAAAACGAGGAAAGATAATACCAGACAGTAATCACTTTTGAAATTCGTCGCTGCTCAACCATTGACCAGCCGACGCAAACTGATGTCGTCAGTCCACACTCAATGCGGAGGCCACCACCTGAACGCCGAATATTAAAGACGCAGGAAGCTCTTCAAAAACACACTTCCGCGCTGTCGGCTTACAGCCGAGTGCCTCTATCGCAACTACCTCCCGACGTGCAGATTCCCGGCTCCTGCCTGCCGGAATTATGGCGGCAAAACGGACTTTACGTAGCGAAAAGTGGTTCCCGGGGTCTCTCCGATTGAACCTGGAGCGCTTGTTTTCATCCAGGGATAAAGCCCTTTATCGCTTAGATTAAATGCTAATGGAGTTTGCTTCGCCGTTTCCCATCGGACGTGACCGTCACCGAAAAGAGCATTCATTCCAATGGTTCCCACCCCGTGCGGTACGTTGTCGTAGCCTTGAGTTTCATCGGTAATGATGCACCTGCTTTGGTCCAGATCATTTAGATCCAAGGCAGGTTTTGGCCCAATAAAGTTGGCAGAGACTTGCGTCAGCTTTTTTGACTGTGGAAAATAATCGTACGAAACACGGATCTCGTTGTCTGCTTTAGCGGCCGCATGATCGCCCGAATCTGTAGGCCAAGGGTCAACTGTGCCTACATAATAATCATAGGTCATATTTTCGTTGACGACCGGCACGACACCGGCGGGACAATAGAATACTTTGGCATTAAGAATGTACTTGTTTGCCCACTCATGCCCGAGATTCCACGGAGGGGGGAATGGGCTTCCTCCCAGATCAGTCGGGTTCAAAGTAGCGGTTCCCGGATAATTGCGCTGTATTTCGTGCGTTCGCCAAGGGCTGGCGATGGAACTGGCACTGCTATCGTCCTTGTCTCCCGAACAAACACCCGGCCAGTTACAAGGCATCAGAGCGTTAAAATCACTCGAATACATCGCCCAACCCTGGCCAATCTGATGAAGATTGCTGGTGCAGCCAACTTGCTTTGCCCTCCGCTGTGCAGCCGCCAAGGCCGGCAATAGGATTGCCGCGAGGATAGCGATGATGGCGATGACGACGAGCAACTCAATCAGAGTGAATCCCACACCCCGCTTGCGGGCTTGCCGGGAGGTAAACCCGAAGCGGTCTGCGGGCATAAACTGACTCATTTTGTCCATAGTTCAAAGGTTTCTTATAGCAACTTTAACACCTTTTTCGGTTTCCGACAATATCCGGTTTTTGCAATTGAGTTTGCAAAATGTGCACTGGGCGGTCGCTCGGAACGCCAGGCCGCGGGTTGACGGGCAGGCAGTTCAAGCAGGAACCGTCGTGGCGGCAAGGATCAATACGCCGTTAAAGACCCTGTTCAGCGCAAAGTTTGACAGTTTATGTTCTCCCACAGTCACGCGGCTACGAAGCAGACGCCAACACAAGCCGACCGTTCACCCATTGCTGCTTCCAACTGTTTACGGTAAACTGCCCTCAACAGTTCCCATTTTCAAAGTGGGCAGTTGCCGGTCGTTTAAAACAGTCAATCACGCGTATGAGAATTCCGGTCACGTTGTTGGTGTTGTCTTTTGGAATTACGATTTGCCGGGCCGCCGGGCCGCCAATCAGCGGCCCCGGGCCGGAATCAAAAATTTTCGACGTGCGCGAATTCGGCGCGAAAGGCGATGCGAAGAATCTGGACACCCAAGCCATCCAGAAAGCGCTGGACACCTGCGGCAAGGCCGGCGGCGGTACGGTGGAATTTCCGGCGGGAACTTATCTCAGCCAGCCGCTGACGCTCCGCAACCGAACGAACATTCGACTGGACGCCGGAGCCATGCTGCTGGCGAGCACCAACCAAAGCGATTTTATGAAAGTGCCGGGCGACTGGCTCCGGGCAAAAAGTGGCGGCGATTTCATTCCGTTCATCGGCGGCAAGGATTTAACGAATGTCACCTTCACGGGCAGAGGCGCGATTGACGGCAACGGGGCAGTCTGGTGGGAGGAAGCCGAAAAGGCCCGCCAGAAAAAGCCGGGTTACACCCTGCCCCGCCCGAATTTGATTGTGCTCGAACGATGCCAAAACGTGCAGATGGAGGACATCACGCTGCAAAACTCGCCCAAGTTCCACTTCGTTCCTGCCGATTGCGAGGGGGTGGTTGTTTCCAACGTGACCATCACCGCGCCGGCCCACGCGGCCAACACCGATGCGATTGATCCGAGCGGCTGCAAAAATGTGTTGATCACCCGTTGCCACGTTGACGTGGGCGACGACAACGTGGCCATCAAAGCCGGCAAGAAGATCGCCGGACGCGAATTCGCCAGCGAGGACATTACGGTTACGGATTGTGACTTTTTGCACGGCCACGGCATGTCCATCGGCAGTGAAACCGTCGGCGGTGTACGCAATGTCACTGTGCGGAATTGCACTTTTGAAAATACGGAGAACGGTCTGCGCATCAAATCCCAGCGCGGCAAGGGAGGCCTGGTCGAGGATATCAGTTACAGCGACATCAGAATGCAGAACGTGAATCCGGCCATCACGTTGACCTGTTACTACATGAACAATTCCGCTGGCGATGCGGCGCAATCTGCCGCCGAACCCGCGACAAACACCGGCACCAAAAATCTTCCCCTGTTCCGTAACATTCGCATCAGCAACCTGACGGCCACCTGTCTTGCATCGGCCGGCGTTATCAACGGCCTGCCGGAGTGCTGCATTTCCAACGCGGTCTTCGAAAACGTCCGCATCATCGCTGCCACCGGCCTGGCAATCCGCAACGCCAGAGGCGTTCAATTCAAAAACACGTCGGTCTCGGTCAACACCGGTCCGCCGTTCACCGTTGAAAATGCGGAGGTCGAAGGTTCAGCCAACGTGAAGTGAGATGCCGGGCCGCAGTGCCTAATTTTCAATGTCATTTGCAAACCTCTGGGATTGAGCAAAATAGGTTTTCTGCTAAATTCAGGTGTGTTCCGTGTTGTCTAATGTTAAGTCTGAAACGAATTACTGCTGTACACCCGCCTGCTTTCGTAAATTCGCATGAAATTCCCGCGTCAAATTGTTCTCACTCTCATTCTCATGTTCGGGATGGCTTTGCCCGGTTACACCACCGTCCTGGTCAGTAACGTCTGGAATACGGGCGTCCGCAGCTATCCGGCGTATAACGACACGAATTCGCCTTATTCGGAGATGGGCGTTGATTATAACTCCAGCGGCGATTTCGAGTCGGCGTGGTTCAGGGGTGGTTCGGGAACACTGGCTCCGGTGGGTGCCGGTGGTCCACTGCGTGGAAGCGGGTATGGCAACAATTCCGCCAGTTGGACAACTTATTTTACGTCGGAGTCGAGCCCGGTTACTTTGGCTGGCGCAGGCGATGAACTCAAGGTCACGTGGGTCTTTACTCCTTCCAACGTCAACACTGGCAACACCAGCCAAGGCTTCCCCATTGCGCTCGTGGACACCCCATCGACCGCACGATTGACAAACGATGCCAGTCCACCCAAAGCAGCCTATACCGGCTACGCCGTGTACATGAACATGGCACCGACACTCAGCCACAGTCACTCGTTCCAATTGATGACAAGAAATTCCGGGACCGATGACCTCCTGAGCAGCGTCGGCGCCTGGACTGGAGCGTCGGATGGCGCCACCAAAAACAACCATGGGTATGACAGCGGCACGACGTATATCTTCGTGATGACCATCACTCGGAACGTGTCTGGCGGACTGGACATCGTGGCCACCATGACCGGGGGAACCCTAAACAATTCGGGTGTCGCGTCGGCGTCTTACACGGACGCCATCCCCAACGGTGGCAGCTACGCCTTCGACACTTTCGCCATTCGGCCGGCAAGCGACGCCAAGACCGCTTCGCAATTTGACACCAGCCTTTTCAAGGCAGAGTTCATCCCCGGAGCCATGCCGCCGACGATCGACATTGATCCGCAAGACCGGACTGCTTTGGTCGGTCAGGATGCCACGTTCAGCGTGCTCGCGGATGGCACCACGCCTCTGGGTTATCAATGGTATTTCAACACCAACACGGTTTTGACAAATGCTACCAGTTCCACGTTGACGCTGACCAACGTGCAAGTTTCCGATTCAGGCAGTTATTCGGTTGTCGTGACCAATGCTTATGGTTCAGTGACGAGTGCGGTGGCTCAGTTGACAGTCAGTCTTCCGGTGGCGCCTTCGATCACCACGCAACCGCAAGACCAGACCAATATCCTGCCCGGGGCAACCGCCACTTTCAGCGTCATTGCTGATGGTTCCGAGCCGTTGAGCTACCAGTGGTATTACAATACCAATACGCTGCTGACCAATGCCACGGATTCCATCCTGACCATCACCGGCGTCCAGCCGGCCAATGCCGGGAATTATTCCGTCGTCGTCAACAACCTCGCCGGTTTTGCCACCAGTTCCAACGCGGTTCTGACTGTCAACACGAATCCCGTGGCGCCGGTCTTCGCGACGCAACCCGCGTCGCAAATTGTGTTGGTCGGGGGCACTGCCAGTTTCACCGCCATCGCCGCCGGCACCGGGCCCGTCAGCTATCAATGGAACAAGAATGGAACGCCCATATCAGGCGCGACTGCGCCCACGCTGACTCTGACGAATGTGCAGGCCAGCGATGACGGCAACTACACGGTTACGGCTTCCAACAGCGTCGGAAACGCGACCAGTGACCCCGCTGTGCTCACCGTGACGATTGCGGCGCCGGTGGTCAATTCCGAGTATAACCTCACCGGTTTCGGACGAGACACCACCGGCGGCGGTGTGTTGCCCGAAACCGATCCCAACTACGCCAAGGTTTACACCGCCACCGATCTGGCCAACGCCATCAACAGCAAGACCGTGAAGATTATTGAGATCATGAATAACCTCAATCTCGGCTACAACGAAATCGAAGCCTCGGCCAAAGCTGCCAGTGAACCGTTCCGCGCTCACAATCCGCCGCAATTACACCCGGTGCTCCTGCGGACGGGCGTGAGCCTGATTGACAT
>Ga0335081_10014383_pt1 | contig 12802 bp, 11 predicted proteins | sample Lox_Sample_35_FD_206713 | JGI IMG/M metagenome (GOLD analysis project Ga0335081, IMG submission 206713) | Soil microbial communities from Loxahatchee National Wildlife Refuge, Florida, United States - Lox_Sample_3.5 | ecosystem: Environmental > Terrestrial > Soil > Wetlands | place: USA...
ACGGCGCCTTCGTCGAGCTCGAGCCCGGCATCGAGGGCTTGATCCACGTCTCGGAAATGTCGTGGACCAAGAAGAACGTGCACCCGGGCAAGATCGTTTCGACGTCGCAGGAAGTCGAGGTGCAGGTCCTCGAGGTCGATCCGGTCAAGCGTCGGATTTCGCTCGGTCTGAAGCAGACTATGCGCAATCCGTGGGAAGTGTTCGTGGAGAAATATCCGGCCGGATCGGTGGTCGAAGGCGAAGTCAAGAACAAGACCGAGTTCGGCCTGTTCCTCGGGCTCGATGGCGACGTCGACGGCATGGTGCACCTGTCCGACCTCGACTGGAAACGGCCGGGCGAGCAGGTCATCGAGGAGTACAAGAAGGGCGACAAGGTGAAGGCCCAGGTGCTCGACGTCGACGTCGAGAAGGAGCGCATCTCGCTCGGCATCAAGCAGCTCACCGGCGGCGCCGCCGCGACCCCGGCCGAGGCTGCCGGCGCCGCGGGCGAACTGAAGAAGGGCGCCGTCGTCACCTGCGAGGTGATGGACGTGAAGGAGGGCGGCATCGACGTGAAGATCGTCGGTACCGACTTCTCGACCTTCATCAAGCGCTCGGAACTGGCGCGCGACCGCTCCGAGCAACGGCCGGATCGCTTCGCCGCCGGCCAGAAGGTCGACGCCCGCGTCATCCAGGTCGACCGCCGCACCCACAAGGTCCAGGTCTCGATCAAGGCGCTGGAAGTCGCCGAGGAGAAGGAGGCGATCGCGCAGTATGGTTCCTCGGATTCCGGCGCGACGCTGGGCGATATCCTGGGCACCGCGCTGCGCCGCAAGGGCGAGGAGAGCGAGAAGGACGAGGCGAGCGAATAACGATGCTCGCCTGTCGTCGCCGGCGGGGCGGGGAACAACAACAGGAGCGCGACCATGTCGCTTGATTCCGACCTGATCGTCGACCGTCGGCGGATGCGCCGGAAGCTCACCTTCTGGCGCATCATCGCTATCGGCGTGATCGTGCTCGCCGTCGCGGCCGTGGGCATGCTGAGCAGCAATCGCCTGGGTCTGACCGGCGTGCGGCCCTACATCGCCCGCGTCACCATCACCGGCCTGATCCGCGGCGATCAAGAGCGCGTCCAGGCGCTCGACCGGCTCAGCCGCTCGACGTTCGCCCGCGCCGTCATCGTCCATGTCGACAGCCCCGGCGGCACCACGGCCGGCTCCGAGCAATTGTTCGACTCGCTGTCTCGGCTGCGCGACAAGAAGCCTCTGGTCATCGTGGTCGACAGTCTCGCCGCGTCGGGCGGCTACATCACCGCAATCGCCGGCGATCACATCGTCGCCCAGCAGACCTCGCTGGTCGGCTCCATCGGCGTGCTGTTCCAGTACCCCAACTTCGCGGATCTGCTCGACAAGATCGGCGTCAAGGTCGAGGCGGTGAAATCGAGCCCGCTCAAAGCGGCGCCGAGCGGCTTCGAGCCGACGAGCCCCGAGGCCAAGGCCGCGCTCGAGTCGATCATCAAGGATTCCTACGGCTGGTTCAAAGACCTGGTGCAAAGCCGCCGTCATCTGAATGACGCGGAGCTGCAAGCCGTCGTCGACGGCCGCGTCTTCACCGGCCATCAGGCCGTCGGATTGAAGCTGATCGACGAACTCGGCGACGAACAAGCCGCGCTCGCCTGGCTCGCCAAGGAAAAGAATGTCGATGCCAAGCTGCCGGTGCGCGACTATGAGCTGCGCGGCCGCTTCAGCGACCTGCCGTTCCTGCACGCCGCCGCGGTCGCGGTGCTCGACGCGACCGGGCTCGCGGCGCTGGCGCGCCGGTTCGAGGGCTTGAGCGCCGTCGCCGAAGTCGAGCGGTTCAATCTTGACGGTCTGTTGGCCCTTTGGCACCCTGCCACGGCGAAGTGACCTTGAAGTAGCCTTCGTGGGCGACAAAGGGTGGCGGCAATGATCAAGTCCGAACTCGTTCAGCACATTTCGACGCAGAACCCGCACCTCTATCAGCGCGACGTCGAGAACATCGTCAACGCGATCCTCAACGAGATCGTCGCCGCCATGGCGCGCGGCGATCGCGTCGAGTTGCGCGGCTTCGGCGCCTTCTCGGTGAAGCAGCGCCCGGCGCGCACTGGCCGCAACCCCCGCACCGGCGCCCATGTCGCGGTCGACCAGAAGTGCGTGCCGTTCTTCAAGACCGGCAAGGAAATGCGCGAGCGGCTCAATCGTCAGAGCCCGGGCTAGAGCTCAGGTTGCGCCGCGAACCGCGATCCGCCGGCAATCTGTTGCGCAAGATCGTTGCGGCCGTCATCCTCATCCCGCTTGCAATCGTCATCGTCGCCTTTGGAGTCGCCAACCGCCAGTTCGTGACGCTGTCGTTCGATCCGTTCAGCGCCGAGCGGCCGGCAAGCTCCGTATCGTTGCCGCTGTTCGTTCTTGTCATCGGGCTTCTCATCCTCGGCGTCGTCATCGGCGGCGTCGCGACCTGGCTGAGCCATGGCCGCTGGCGGCGCGCCGCGCGCCGCTTCGAGCGCGAGGTCCAAGCGCTGCGTGGCGAGCTCGCTGCGCTTCGGCGCACGCCGCACGGCGGCGTGGCTGCCGAGGCGACCAAGCCGCCGGAGCGCCTGCAACTGCGACCGCCAGTTCAGTAAGAATCCTGGCGGCCCGGAGGAAGACAAACCCGGTGCGGGGATGTAGAACGTCGCCAGTCAACTTTGGGCGAAGGCACGATCACCTCGATGTCGGTCATCGTCAAAATCTGCGGCCTCTCCACCGAAGAGGCCCTCGAAGTCGCGCTCGATGCCGGCGCCGACATGGTCGGCTTCGTGTTCTTTGCGCCGTCGCCGCGGCATCTGGCGTTCGAGAGGGCCCATGCACTTGGCGGGCGCGTGCTGGAGCGTGCCCAGAAGGTGGCGCTCACGGTCGATGCCGACGACCGTTTCCTCGATGCGGTCGTCGAAGCGCTGCAACCGGACATGCTGCAATTGCACGGCACGGAGACGCCGGCGCGGGTCGAGGCGGTGCGCCGCCTGTTCGGGCTGCCGGTGATGAAGGCGCTGCCGGTCGCGGTGCAGAGCGACCTCGACGCCATCGCGCGCTACGCCGGCGCCGCCGACCGGCTGCTGTTCGACGCCCGCGCGCCGCGCGAGGCGACGCGGCCGGGCGGGCTCGGCAAGGCGTTCGACTGGCGTCTTCTGGAAAATCTCGATCCCGGCGTGCCGTTCATGCTGTCGGGCGGGCTCGATCCTGAAAACGTCGGCGAGGCGTTGCGCATCACCGGCGCGCCCGCCGTTGACGTTTCCTCAGGCGTCGAGCGCGCGCCTGGCGAGAAGGATCACGACAAGATCCGCGCCTTCGTGCGCGCGGCGCGCGCCGCCGCCGCCCGCATCGCCGCCGACAAGAAACTTGCGAGCCCGGCATGACCGTGCAGCGGCCTAATTCGTTCCGCACCGGGCCCGACGAGCACGGGCACTTCGGCATCTATGGCGGCCGCTTCGTCGCCGAGACGCTGATGCCGCTCATCCTCGAACTGGAGCAGGCCTACGCCAAGGTCAAGGCCGATCCGGCATTCCAAAAAGAGATGGACGGTTACCTGACGCACTATGTCGGCCGGCCGTCGCCGCTCTACTTCGCCGAACGGCTCACCGAGCATTGCAGACAGACGGCCTCCGGCCGTTCGGGCGGCGGCGCAAAAATCTATCTCAAGCGCGAGGAGCTCAATCACACCGGCGCCCACAAGGTGAACAATGTGCTCGGCCAAATCCTGCTGGCGCGGCGCATGGGCAAGAAGCGCATCATCGCCGAGACCGGCGCCGGCATGCACGGCGTCGCCACCGCGACGCTCTGCGCGCGCTTCGGCCTCGAATGTATCGTCTATATGGGCTCGGTCGACGTCGAGCGGCAGAAGGCGAACGTGTTCCGCATGCACATGCTCGGCGCCAAGGTGGTACCGGTGGAGTCCGGCGCCAAGACGCTCAAGGACGCCATGAACGAGGCGCTGCGCGATTGGGTCACGAACGTCGGCAGCACGTTCTATTGCATCGGCACCATCGCCGGCCCGCATCCCTATCCGATGATGGTGCGCGACTTCCAATCGATCATCGGGCGCGAGACCCGCGCGCAGATGCAGGCGGCCGAGGGCCGGCTGCCGGATTCGTTGATCGCCTGCATCGGCGGCGGCTCCAACGCCATGGGCCTGTTCCACCCGTTCCTCGACGATGCGTCGATCGAAATTTACGGCGTCGAGGCGGCCGGACACGGCCTCGACAGCGGCATGCATGCGGCCTCCATCGCCGGCGGCCGGCCCGGCGTGCTGCACGGCAATCGCACATATCTCCTGATGAACGAGGACGGCCAGATCAACGAGGCCCACTCGATCTCGGCCGGCCTCGATTATCCGGGCATCGGGCCCGAGCACGCCTGGCTCGCCGATCTTGGCCGCATCAAGTTTCTGTCGGCGACCGACGACGAGGCGCTCGACGCGTTTCAGCTTCTGTCCAAGCTCGAAGGCATCATTCCGGCGCTCGAGCCGGCCCACGCCCTCGCCAAGGTGCTCGACCTCGCGCCGAAGAAGCCGAAGGATCATCTGATGGTGGTGAACCTCTCCGGCCGCGGCGACAAGGATTTGGATTCGGTGGCGCGGCATCTGGGAAGCAAGGCGCGATGACCGAACGCATGGACCGCCGCTTCGCTGCGCTCCGGCAAGAAGGCCGCGCCGCGCTCGTCACCTTCACCATGGCGGGCGACCCGGACGAGGCGACCTCGCTCGCCGTCATCAAAGCGCTGCCTAAAGCCGGCTCCGACATCATCGAGCTCGGCATGCCGTTCACCGATCCGATGGCCGACGGTCCGGCGGTCCAGGCGGCGGGGCTGCGCGCCCTTCATGCCGGGCAGAACATGAAAAAGACGCTTGCCATCGTGCGGGCGTTCCGCGCCTGCGATGGCGCGACCCCCATCGTGCTGATGGGCTACTACAATCCGATCTACGTCTACGGCGTCGATAAATTCCTCGCCGACGCCAAGGCGGCCGGCGTCGACGGCTTAATCGTCGTCGATCTGCCACCGGAGGAAGACGCCGAGCTGTGCCTGCCGGCCCTGAAAGCCGGGCTCAACTTCATCCGCCTGGCGACGCCGACCACCGACGACAAGCGGCTGCCGACCGTGCTCGCGAACACTTCGGGCTTCGTCTACTACGTCTCCATCACCGGCATTACCGGCTCGGCTGCGCCCGATCCCGGCCGGGTCTCCGACGCCGTCGCCCGCATCAAGCGCCATACCAAGCTCCCGGTCTGCGTCGGCTTCGGCGTACGCAGCGCCGAGCAGGCGCGTGCCATCGCCGAGAATGCCGACGGTGTCGTGGTCGGCTCGGCCTTGGTAGATGCCGTGCGCCAAAGCCTCGACGCCGGCGCCAAGGCCACGGTGGCGACGGTGCCGGCGGTCGCCGATCTGGTGCGCTCGCTCGCCGACGGGGTGCGCAGCGCCCGCCGCGCCGCCGCCGCCACGTCGCGCTAGCCGGCAAGGCGCTGCGGCGCCGTTGAATTTCCCCGCGCCGGTCCACACATAAGCCAGTCGAGACTGGAGGGCACAATTCATGGCTCGTGATGCCGCACGCGATTGGATGTGGTCGGAAGCCGTTGCCATGCTGGCGCGGGCCGAGCGCATGCACCGCGAGCTGTTCCGGCCCGCGGGCACGCAGGCGCGGCTGCCGGCATGGGAGCCGCCGGTCGACATTTTGGAAACCGGCGACGAGGTTTTGGCGCTGGTCGCGCTGCCCGGCGTCGATGCCGACAGCGCGCAGGCGGTCATCGAGGACGGCGACCTCGTCATCGCCGGCACTCGCACCGTGCCGGCCGAATGGCGCACCGCCGTCATTCATCGGCTGGAGCTGCCGCAAGGGCGGTTCTATCGCCGCATCCGGCTGCCGGCCAGCCGTTACAGCACGGTGAGCCGCGCCGTGGTCGCCGGTTGTCTCGTCATTACGTTGCAGAAAGCAGGGGTGAGCCGTGGCTGAGCCCGAAATTTTGGCCAAGGATGCAAGCGGGCAAGGCACCGGCTCGTTGCCGCCGCTGCCGGCCGACGCGCTCATCATCGTGCCGGTGCGCAATGTCGTGCTGTTTCCCGGCATGGTGCTGCCGATCACGCTCGGCCGGCCGAAGTCGATCGCCGCGGCGCAACAGGCCGTGCGCGATCAGCGCCAGGTCGGCATCCTGTTGCAGCGCGCCGCCGATGTCGCCGACCCGGACGGCATCGACATGCACCGCATGGGCACCGTCGCCAATATCGCGCGCTACATCACCGCGCCGGACGGCACCAATCACGCCATCTGCCAGGGCGAGGAGCGCTTCCAGATCGTCGAATATCTGAGCGGCTGGCCCTTCATGGTGGCGCGGGTGACGCGCGTGCCGGAGCCCGGCGTCCGCTCGCCCGAGATCGAGGCGCGCTTCGTCAATCTGAAGGCGCGAGCGGTCGAGGCGATCGAGCTTCTGCCGCAGGTGCCGGCTGACTTGCTGACCGCGGTGCAGTCGATCGACCAGCCTGGAGCGCTGGCCGATCTCGCCACCGCCTATATGGACATCAAGCCCGAGGAGAAGCAGGAAATCCTTGAGACCATCGACGTCGCCGCGCGCATGGACAAGGTCGCGCGCACGCTGGCGCATCGCATCGAGGTGTTGCGTCTGTCGCAGGAGATCGGCCGCCAGACCAAAACCGCGCTCGACGAGCGCCAGCGCGAGGCGCTGCTGCGCGAGCAGATGGCGGCGATTCAACGTCAGCTCGGCGAGGGCGAGGAGGGCAAGGCCGCCGAAATGGCCGAGCTCGACAAGGCCATCACCAACGCCAAGATGCCGAAGGACGTCGAGGATCAGGCGCGCAAGGAATTGCGCCGGCTGCAACGCATGCCGGAAGCCGCCGGCGAATACGGCATGGTGCGCACCTATCTCGACTGGCTGATCGAGCTGCCTTGGGCATTGCCCGAGGAGAAGCCGATCGACATCGCCGAGGCGCGTAAGATCCTCGATGAGGACCACTACGACCTCGACAAGATCAAGCGCCGCATCATCGAATATCTCGCCGTGCGCAAGCTTGCTCCCCAGGGCAAGGCGCCGATTCTTTGCTTCGTCGGCCCGCCCGGCGTCGGCAAGACCTCGCTCGGCCAATCGATCGCGCGCGCCATGGATCGCAAGTTCGTCCGCGTCAGCCTCGGCGGCGTGCACGATGAGGCCGAGATCCGCGGCCACCGCCGCACCTATATCGGCGCGCTGCCCGGCAACATCATCCAGGCCATCCGCAAGGCGGGCTCGCGCAACTGCGTCATGATGCTCGACGAGATCGACAAGCTCGGCGCCGGCATCCAGGGCGATCCGGGCGCGGCGTTGCTGGAGGTGCTCGACCCCGAGCAGAACAACACCTTCCGCGACAATTATCTTGCGGTGCCGTTCGACCTGAGTCGCGTGGTGTTCATCACCACGGCGAACATGCTCGACACCATTCCGGGGCCGCTGCGCGACCGCATGGAGATCATCAGCCTTGCCGGCTACACCGCCGACGAGAAGCTGCAGATCGCCCATCGTTATCTCGTCAAGCGGCAGCTCGAGGCGAACGGGCTGAAGTCCGGTCAGGTCGAGATCGGCGACGATGTCCTGCGCGACATTGTCAAGCTCTACACCCGCGAGGCGGGCGTGCGCGGGCTCGAACGCCAGATCGGCCAGGTGCTGCGGCACGCCGCCGTGCGCGTCGCCGAAGGGCAAGCGGGCCCGATCCACATTTCGCGCGAAGACCTTGTTGCCATTCTGGGCGCGCCAAAGTTCGAGAGCGAGACAGCGATGCGCCTGAGCGTGCCCGGTGTCGCCACCGGGCTCGCCTGGACGCCGGTCGGCGGCGACATCCTCTTCATCGAGGCGACCCGCGTGCCCGGCTCCGGCAAGCTCGTCCTCACCGGTCAGCTCGGCGACGTGATGAAGGAAAGCGCCCAGGCCGCGCTCTCCATCGTCAAGAACCGCGCGGTGTCGCTCGGCATCGATCCGTTGCGCTTCGACAAGAGCGACATCCACGTTCACGTGCCGGCGGGTGCTACGCCGAAGGATGGCCCGAGCGCCGGCGTCGCCATGTTCATGGCGCTGACCTCGCTGATGACCGAGCGCACCGTGCGCAGCGATACTGCCATGACCGGCGAGATCAGCCTGCGCGGCCTGGTACTGCCGGTCGGCGGCATCAAGGAGAAGGTGGTCGCCGCCCATTCGGCCGGCATCAAGCGCGTCATGCTGCCGGCGCGCAACCGCCGCGATTACGACGATATTCCGGAGATCGCGCGCCGCGAGATGGAGTTCATCTGGCTGGAGCGGGTCGACGAAGCAGTCGCCGCGGCGCTGGAGCCGAAGGCCGCCGAAAAGTCGCCGCCGTCCGCGCCGGCGCTTGCAGCCGCGGAGGCGTGAGGCCTACTCCGCGCGCACGCCCGCGGTCTTGATCACCTCGGCCCATTTCTGCGCCTCGGCGACCACGAGCTTCTCGAACGCCGGCGTCGCCAGCGGCTCAGGCGTGTCGCCGAGCTCGGCGATCCGCGCCACCATTTTCGGATCGGCGGCCGCGGCGACGATTTGCTTGCTGAGCATATCGACGATTGCCGGCGGCGTGCCGCGCGGCGCGGCGATGCCGACGTAGATCGTCGCTTCGTAGCCCGGCACCGTGTCGGCGATGGGTGGCACGTCCGGCAGCACCGCGAGGCGCTGCGTCGTGGTCACGCCGAGCGGACGCAGCTTGCCGGCCTTGATGTGGCCGATGACGGCGGCGGTGGTGCCGATATAGGACTGGACCTGACCGCCAAGCAGGTCGGCGACGGCGGGCCCGCCGCCGCGATAGGGCACGTGAACCATGTCGACGCCGGTCTTGATGCGGAACAGCTCCCAATACATGTGCGGCGCGCTGCCGATGCCGGCCGACGCCACGGTGACCTTGCCTGGATTGGCTTTGGCGTAGGCGATCAGCTCGGCGACCGAATTGGCCGGCACCGATGGATTGACTACCAGTGCGCCCGGGCCGCGCGAGATGCACGCGACCGGCGCGAAGTCGCGCACGATGTTGAAATTGAGGTTGCTGTAGAGCGTGGCGTTCCAGGCGTCGGCGGAGGTGGTGAGGAGGAGCGTGTAACCGTCGGGCTCTGCTTTCGCGACCGCCTCGGCGGCGAGATTGCCGCCGGCGCCGGGCCGGTTCTCGACGATGAATTGCTGGCCGAGATGCTCCGACAGCCACTGCGCGATCAGCCGCGCATAGGTGTCGCTGATGCCGCCGGGCGGAAAGCCGGAAATGATCCGCGCCGGCCGGGTCGGATAGGTTTGCGCCTGCGCGGAACGCGCCACGACCGGCGCCGCGGCGCCGGCAGCGAGTGCAAGGAGATGGCGTCGCGAGATGATCATCGTGGGCTCCTGGGCTCGGCGGGCGAGGGTGCGGATTAATCGAGTGGCGGCAAGTTCAGCGCGCGGTCGACAAGCGCGGTGGCGCGCTTGAAGTCGAAATTGCGATAGGTGTTCTGCTTCACGATCGCCGGCGAGCCGCCGTAGAATTTCTCGTACTGCTGATGGCGGCTGCCGAACTCGGTGCCGAGGAAGTCCCAGAGGAGCCGCACCAGCGCGGTGCGCGATTTGGCGTCCATGGTGCCCGAGCGCATGTAGCGCTCGATCAGCGGCGCGATGTCCGGATTGTCGAAGTCCGCCACCGAAGACGGTTGCGAGATCACCGATGAGCTCACCAGCTCCCGGATCGCCTCGAGCATGCGGCCGTTGAACTCCGACTGCATGGCCATCGCAGCGTAGAGCGTGATCACCGACGGCCACAGAACGCCGTGCTTGACCGGCGCCGCGGTCTCGTGGGCGAGCAGCATGCCCTCGTAGATCGACACCAGCGCGGCGAGCTCGCCCATGGCAATCTGCACCGGCGGCAGGCCATTGGTGCCGATCATCTCGATGGTGCGCTGCGCGAGCCCCATCATGAAGCGCAGCTTAGTGACGTAGCGCACCTGCGCCTGGTGGTTGCCGAGCGAATGCGACGGCGTCTTGAACCACTGGTCGCGGGTCAATTCCACGCTGCGGTAGATGAAGACGTGCTCCCACGGCACGAACACGTTGTCGAACACGACGTAGCTGTCCGACTCGTCGAACCGGCTCGACAGCGGATAGTCAAAGGCGTTGTCGGCGTGCAGCGCGAACGGCCGGCGCGGAATCAGCGTCACGCCCGGCGCGTTGACCGGGATCGCGACGCAATTAGCGTAATTCTCATCGCCTGGCTGCAGCGGGTGGATGCAGCTCAGGTGAATCCAGTCCGACAGCACGCCGCCGGTCGCGACCTGCTGCGCGCCGGAAATAACGATGCCGTCGTCGCGCTCCTTGACTACGCCGGCATAGAGCGTCGGATCGGACTGCTTGTGCGCCGGCTTGGAGCGATCGATCTGCGGCGGCACGATGGCATAGCTGCAGTAGATGTGGTTATCGCGCATGAACTCGTAGAACGCGACGACGTTGTCGGCGAATTTCTGCCCGGCGGTGGCGAAGAGCTGCGGCGTCGAGGCGTAGCCGGCGAAGAAGGCCGCGACATGGTCGGGCGAGCGCCCCATCAGGCCGAAGGTCGCCTCGGCCCAGGTCTCCGAAAACAGCCGCCGCGCGCGCAGGTCGGCGTGGGTGCGCGGGATCTGCCAGGCCCGCCACACCGGGGCGCCGGTCTTTGGCGAGGCAAACGTCATGCGCTCACGCTGCGCCGGATCGGCGGCGACATCGTAGAGGTTGGCTACCGCGCGTGCCGCCTGCCGAAACGCTGGATGCGTGGTGACGTCGTTCACCCGCTCGCCGTCGACGAACACCCGCCGGCCGTCGTTGAGCGAACGCAAATATTCCGCGCCGGTCCGCATCGGGCCCTCCCTCGCTTTGCGCCCGATTATAGCGGAGCGACAGGGCCGAGGCTCAATAAACGTCGGTGTGGTAGCGGTTGCTTTTCTTCAATTCGGCAAGGAACGCCACCGATTGGTCGATGGTGCGCGCGCCGTGGGCGGCGATGACGTCGACCATGGCGCGCTCGACGTCCTTGCCCATGGTGATGGCGCCGCAGACGTAGACGTGGGCGCCCTCGGCGAGCCAGGCCCACAGCTCGCGGCCGACCTCGCGCATGCGGTCCTGAACGTAGAACTTCTGCACGTCGTCGCGCGACCAGGCGAGCGACAGCCGAGTCAGCACGCCGGCGGCGCGCAAGCCGCTCAACTCGTCCTCGTAGAAGAAATCGTGGTCGCGGTGCTGGTGGCCGAAGAACAGCCAGTTGCGGCCTTTGGCGCCAGTCGCCATGCGCTCGTGCAGGAAAGCGCGGAACGGCGCGATGCCGGTGCCCGGGCCGATCATGACGATCGGCGTCGCAGGATCTGCGGGCAGGCCGAAATGCGCCGCCTTCTGCACATAGGCTTTGATCTTGGTGCCGGGCGCGATGCGGTCGGCGAAGTAGGTCGAGGCGACGCCGAAGCGATGGCGCTTGCCGATCTTGTAGCGCACCGTGTCGATGGTCAGCGCCATCTTGCCGGGCATGGCCTTCGGCGACGATGCGATCGAATAAAGCCGCGGCTGCAGCGGATCGAGCGCTTCGATCAGCGCTTCCGGATCGGGCCGTACGCCGGGAAACTTTTCCAGCGCCGCCAGCACATCGAGCGTCTTGGCGTCGCCGTCCGGATCGCCGCCGGAGGCGAGCAGCTTCGCCTTCTGCCGCCGCTCGCCGCCCGTGATGTAGGACATGAGCTGGAACAGCATGTCGGGCGCGACGCCCAGCGAAACGCTGTCGGTCAACACCTCGCGCAGCGGCCGGCCGCCGATGGGGAAATCCGGCGGCGCATGCAGCGCGGCGAGGATGGCATCGACCAGCGCTGGCTCGTTATGGGGGAAGACCCCGAACGAGTCGCCGACGGCATAATCGATGCCGCTGCCGGCGAGATCGATGTCGATGTGCCAAGTCTCTTTTTGCGAGCCATTCTTGTTCAGGCGGGTGCGCGCGACGAAGGCGGCTTCGGCGGGTTGGTCGCGTGTCGGAATGGGCTTCGCGGTTGCGGCATCGGTCGCCGGCGTTGGCGCTGCTATCGTCGCTGGCGCCTTGGCGACCGCCGGAATGGCGCCGAACTCGGCATAGAGAGATTTGAGCATGCGCGTGGTGTCTTTGCCGCCGGGCACGCACAGGTTCAGCCGCTCTTCGTTTTTCAGGAAGATGGCGTTGGCGTAATCCTCGCAGTTGTAGCCGCACTGGCCGCAATCCTGCTGGCCCATGGCCGCCATCATGCGCCGCCGCAGCGGCCGGGCTTCGGCGAGTTGCATGCGGTCGGTTATCGGCATCGCCGGGTCGTGCCATGGCGCATTGCCGTCATCACCGTCGTCGAGCGGACCGCGCGCGGTGGTGGCGCCGCCGGCAACGTCGTTCATCAGCGCCGCGGTCTCGGCGGCCGACAGCGGGATGACACCGCCGTCGATGGAGAGAAGCCCGGCGAGAAAGCCGTTGAGCCAGGTGCGCTGCTCGGGGCTGAATGGCGCGCTTTCCGGAATAAGCGTTGGAATCGGCGGCGGCGTGGTCTGCGTCATTCCACCGCCTCGCGCTCGAACATGGCCTTGAGCGCCTCGACGTCATGGCGGCGCGTGAACGAAAGGAAAGTCTCGTCGGCCGCGGCGCGATTGGCGAGATAGGCCTTGAGCATGCGCTCGACCGTGCGCGGTGCATCGTCGGCTTTCAGATCGCGATAGACCTCGCGGCCACATTGGGCGTCCGGCCCGAAGCCGCCGCCGACATGGACGTGATAGCCCTCGACCTGATCGCCGTCCTCGGAC
>Ga0335081_10014384_pt1 | contig 12802 bp, 11 predicted proteins | sample Lox_Sample_35_FD_206713 | JGI IMG/M metagenome (GOLD analysis project Ga0335081, IMG submission 206713) | Soil microbial communities from Loxahatchee National Wildlife Refuge, Florida, United States - Lox_Sample_3.5 | ecosystem: Environmental > Terrestrial > Soil > Wetlands | place: USA...
CCGAGGCCGAGCGCGACGAGCAGCTCGTGCGACGCGGGCGCTATGTCGAGTTCAATCTGCTCTACGATCGCGGCACGATTTTCGGCCTGCGCACCGGCGGCAATGTCGAGTCGATCCTCTCGTCGATGCCGCCCGTGGTGAAATGGCCATAAGATCGGCGCGTTCGCGCTGAGTGCGCAAAACGACAGTCACAAATCTGCGATTCGACGCCCGCGGGACGAACAATCGTCACAAGCTCCGCCTAGAGTCCGATCGTCCCAATTTCCGAAACCAAGGAGGAGGCGATGGCGTTCGAGCCTGGCGATGTGGTCATGCTCAAGTCCGGCGGTCATTCCATGACGGTTGTCACCGTCGAAGAAGAGGACATCGATTGCCTGTGGGTCGGCGACGACGGCCAGATGTTCCGACAATCGATTCCTGCAATCGCGCTGACGGTCGTCGAAGGCATCGACCTCGACGAAGCCGACGAAGCGGAGGACGACGAGGAAGCCGAAGACAAGGAGAACGAGGAAGACGACGAGGACGAAGAAGAAGGCGAAGAAGAGGAAGACAACAAAAAGCGGGCGAAGAAACGCTGAAGACGACCGCGGTCGCAGTCCGCAACTTCGGCCGTCGCGACCGCGGCCTGAATTTCGGCCTGGATAGGGGCGCAATGCTGAACTGACATTGGCTACGGGAGCATTTTTCATTCTCAAGTTGCTTATTTTAAAATAACACTCTATGGTTTAACACGACAAGCACCGCTTTTCGGGGGTTGAGATGCCCGACGAACCGCTAAAGGGCGCGGCTGAGGTCAATAATTCGATCACGGGCCGCTCCCAAGACCCGATTTGCGCTTCTTCCGAAATATTACCGCCTGAATCTAACAAACAACAGATAGGCGTTACTGAAACAGCACGTCCGGGAAGCGGCGGCGAGCCTACACGTGTGTCCCTCTATATCGATGGAGAAGATCGCAAGATCACAGTTCGAACGAGCGACCTCGAAAACATCGGCAACCAATTACGAGGAAGAAGGCGATTTTCTTTTTTCAACACGGTTCTGCCAATTATCATCACACTGATAACAGTCATTGGCACGACGATAATTGCACAGCTCTTCCAATATATCAGCTGGCGCAATTCGACGGCCTTACAGACTACGACACAGCAGGTCCAGGACGCCCAAACTACGTTCCAAACCGCATCGGCCGCGATGGACAAGCGATATTACGAAACCAAAGTATTTCTCGCAGCGGCACATGACCTCGCGCTTGAAAAGAATGACGACGGCGACGCAATTCGCAAGTTAGCGACCACGCTCAACCAATATCGATTCAACGAATTCTATAACCAATTGCAGTCCTGGCACGAGCACTATGACGACATCCTCAATGCTATCGATCATGATCTTGATCAGCCAGTGAACCTCCACGAGCGCGTCTCCGCTCGATATTTTGAAGGCAAGCAAGGCCCCATATTCAATTGTACCCAATTGTTGACCAGCGAGTTCAAGCGTCTGAAATTGACGATAAATAGCCTCAAGATTCAATTTGCGGCTATCAACTACTGCTTCGGTCAATCAATTAAGGGATTTAACGACGGGCAGTACGATGCCATCGTCAGCAACTCCAATCTGATTTCTGCGACAACTCAGAAGGGTGTTTCGGACTTAAATGACGATATTTACTCGATGTCGAACGAATTCAGATGCTTTGCTCAGCATCGCATCGATTTCCTGGAGATTCGCAGGCGTAATTCGATTTTTAGGCTGCCAAATTGGCTTTACAACAATTCTTTTGGATTCGTAAAATCCTTATTCGTGAAGCCGGACAACGTAATTACCCAACATTTCAACGCGACTCTTGCGGCCTGCACCTTTGGCTAGCTGTGAATCTCACATCTGGTCCAAAGCGTACCGCTATCTGACCGCGTCGAAAATCATGATCGCGGCGCCGGCGAGGACCACGGCATCGAGAATCGCCGTGTGCACGTGGACGGGCATCCGCTCGACGATCAGCCGCGCAATGAAGGTGGAGCAAAAGCCGATTCCGCCGATCAGTACGCCGATGAGCAACACCACGGATGTGATCACGCCCGCATAGCCGAACACTGCGAGCTTGACGACGCCGATGACGACCGAGACGAGCGAATCGGTCGCGATCACAGCGGCGCCTTCGAGACCGGTCGCCATGAGCAGCGAGAGCAGGATCACGCCTGACCCGGTAGTGCCGCCGACCACCAGACCCCAGAGCAGCGCACCGACCGCATAGCCCTTCTCGCCAAGGTGCCGGCCGCGGCTGCGTAAAATACGGCGCAGCGGTACGGTGGCGATCAAAGTCACGCCGATCACCAGCGCCGCGCCGCGGCCCGACAACAGCGTGTAGAGCCAGGCGCCGAGCACGCAGGTCGGCAGCGCGCAGACCAGCGCGATCATGGCGCGACGCGGGTCGAGCCGTTTGCGGAATGCGACGATCCGCGCCGAATTGGTGAACATGGCCGAAATGGCGATGATGGGAACCACCGGCTTGGCGCCGACGAGCGGCACCAGCACAAGCGGCATCATTGCGCCGGTGCCATAGCCGGCCACCCCGCCGGCGATGCCGGAAACGGCCGCCAAGCCGACAATCAGCGCGAATTGCAGGAGGGAAATGTCGGGGATCAGCGGCATTGTGCGCGGAAATAGGCCGGAAACGGGCGTTGACTTGGCAGGTTAGTTCGGCACCTTGCCGTTACGAAAACACTTACAGGCGCCGCACCCCGCTGTCGCGTCGAAGCAGGAGAACTGGGGATGGACCTTGGAATTGCCGGCCGCAAGGCCATCGTCTGCGCATCGAGCCGCGGCCTTGGCCGCGCCTGCGCCAAGCGGCTCGCCGAGGCCGGCTGCGAGGTCGTCATCAACGGCCTCGACAAGGACCGCCTCGCCGCAACCGCGGACGAATTGCGCAAGGAAACCGGCGCCAAGATCACCGCGGTCGCCGCCGACGTCGCCTCGCCGGACGGGCAGAAGGCGCTGTTCGCCGCCTGTCCCGAGCCGGACATTCTCGTCAACAACAACGCCGGCCCGCCGTTTCGCGATTTCCGCGACCTCGACCGGCAGAAAATGATCGACGGCGTGATTGGCAACATGATCGTCGCCATCGAACTCACCCAGAAGGCGATCGACGCCATGGTGGCCAGGAAATTCGGCCGCATCGTCAACATCACTTCGGGCTCGGTGAAGATGCCGCTGTTCGGCCTCGATCTGTCGTCTGGCGCGCGCGCCGGACTGACCGCGTTCCTCGCCGGCGTGGCGCGGTCGGTCGCGGCCTCGAACGTCACCATCAATTTCATGCTGCCGGGCATTTTCGACACCGACCGCTTCCGCTCCAACGTGGTTTCGACGGCGAAGAAGCGAAACACGAGCTACGAGGAGGCATTGGCGCAGAACATCGATTCCGTTCCGGCCCACCGCCTCGGTACGGCTGACGAATTCGGCGCCACGTGCGCGTTCCTCTGTTCGGCGCACGCCGGCTATATCACCGGACAGAATTTTCTGATCGACGGGGGACGCTTCCCCGGCGCGTTCTGACGCAATGTTGTAGGGCGGGTTAGCCGAAGGCGTAACCCGCCAATCCCGCATGGCGGATTACGCTTTCGCTAATCCGCCCTACCAAACAGGACCAAGGAGACTCCCATGAAACTCGTTCGCTACGGCGCACCCGGCCGCGAAAAGCCCGGCATGCTCGACACGCAGGGCCGCATCCGCGATCTGTCCAAGGTCGTGCCCGACATTGCCGGCGACGCCCTGTCGCCCAAGGGGCTCGCCAAGCTGCGCAAGCTCAATCCCGACAAGCTGCCGCTGGTGAAGGGCAAGCCGCGCATCGGTCCGTGCGTCGGCAAGGTGGGCAATTTCATCGCTATCGGACTCAATTACTCCGATCACGCCGCCGAAGCCGGCATGGCGATCCCCAAGGAGCCGATCATCTTCAACAAGGCGCCGAGCTGCATCTGCGGGCCGAACGACGACACCATGATTCCCAAAGACTCCTCCAAGCTCGATTGGGAAATCGAACTCGGCATCATCATCGGCAGCCGCGCCCGTTATCTCAGCAAGGACAAGGCGCTCGACGTGGTCGCCGGCTATTGTCTCGCCAACGACGTCTCCGAGCGTGTGTTCCAGATCGAACGCGCCGGACAATGGACCAAGGGCAAGGGCTGCGAGACCTTCGGCCCGCTGGGTCCGTGGCTCGTCACCAAGGACGAGATCAAGAACCCGCAGAACCTCGACATGTGGCTCGACGTCAACGGCGAAAAACGCCAGCGCGGCAACACCTCGACGATGATCTTCGACTGCCGTCACATCGTGTGGGCGTGCTCGCAGTATTTCGTCATGGAGCCGGGCGACGTCATCATCACCGGCACGCCGCCCGGCGTGGGTTTAGGCATGAAGCCCGAGCCGAAATTCCTCAAAGCCGGCGACGTGGTGACGCTCGGCATCGACGGCCTCGGCGAGCAGCGGCAGAAGATCGTACGATTTAAGAAATAGCGCACGATACTGAGGCTGTTTCCTCGCACTGGAGCGTGTGAGCGGCCTGCTCGCACATCTGGCTCATCCGGGCAACTACCTATCAAATAGGCGCGGCCTCGGTACGAGATGTAAATAATTGTCCGCTTCAATGGCCCTGTCGTTTTTCATGGATAACGGGCCATGTCGTCGCGGGCAAAGGTACAGGAGTGCATCCGGCGCGCTCGAAGCGAGAGCAAGGTCGAGGAAAAATTGAACGGCATCGCCGATGCGATCAATTCCTTCGTCGATTATGTCGAGCAGCTGGAGCACCTGCTGCGAAACGTTGAATCGCGGCTGCGGCGAATGGCGTGAAGCCGGACTGCTCGCATCGCAACGTTGGTCCGCGTTGCGCCACGTCAGCGCGAGTCACTGGCCGGCTCTGCAGTCGCATTGAGGGCAACGTTAAGCCCGACCTGACCGCCGTAATAGGTCACGTCGCCCTGCCCCAGTTCGCTGCTGAAGCTCGCAGAGCCGGTCATGCCGCGGCCGAGCTTCACCGTAGTCCCGATGATCGCCGTCGCCCAATCGCGGCCGAAGCTGACGGCCGGCATCGAAAAGGCGGGCGCGAATGGAATCTCCGGCTCGATCGCCGTCACCACGCGATTGTCCGGATTCAATTCGTGATCCCACACGAGCTTGCCGTAAGGGTGCCACGGGCCGATATCGACGCCCGCCTGTATGCCCAGCTCCGTGACCGCGGAGTTGCGCACCTGGCTGCCATAGGTCAGCGCCGTGAAGCCGCCCTCGGGATCAGCCGCAAACATGTCGGACTCGGCAAAGCCGTTCACGCCGACGCGCTGCAGAATGATGCCCGCGACCGGGCCATAGGTGAAGTCGAGACGCCCCGCCGCCGGAGCTTTCACGAATGCGGGGCCAAATCCGCCCGGCCAGCCGGCGTGGAAGTCGTAGCCGATTTCGGCAGCGAACGACGCGTTGGTACCGCTGGTGTTGCCGCTATTCGCGATCGCCGCGATGCCGATCGGCGCGACGCGGTCGACATTATAGTGCAGCCCGCCGAAGCTCGCGATCATATCGAACCAGAGCGGCCGGCCGACGTAAGCGAGATAGCCGCTAAGCGCGTATTCGTTTTGCTGAAAGTTGCCGCCGAGGCTGAAGCTCTGCGTCGTCGTTCCGACTGACACGGCGCCGCCGACGAGCCAGTTCGGCGCCCACGAATAGTCGGCGCCGGCCGTCACCATGCCGGGCGTGCCCGGATCGTTGGGAAAGCCGATGTCGTTCGAGTGCATCGCCAGCGATGACAGATCGCCGGTTAACCACGCATTGAAGGTGCCGACGCCGCGGGTGCGTCCGGAGATTGCGATCTGCTGAAAGATCGAATCGACCAGCCCGGCTCGCGTCTTTACCGGCGCTTCGGCCAGGTAGGAAATCTCCTGCGGCGCCACGATCAGGCTGTAGGCGTAATCGGCTTCGATCAATTGTCCGGCGGCTGAATAGTGCTCGTTGTCAGCAAACAGATAGGTCTGCTGCGCATTGGGCGCGACCAGCGTCGTGCAATAAGGCGACCACGCCGAGGCGATCGTGCCGTTAGAGCCGTTGCCCGGATTGGGATTGACGCAGGCGCCGCCCTGATGCGTGACGGTCGAACCGGGCTGCGTGTTGGTGATGCCAAACAGCGCGGAGTTAAACCCGACCGCATCGGCGATGACCTTGCCGGAAACCGGAACGAAATTGATTCCGGCCGCCGCGAGGCCACCGTACAAGGCGTGCGTGTATGTGGCGAAAGTCTGCGACAGGGCAGTATTGGCGTTGGCGCCCGGAGCGGCGCCGTAAAGTATCGTCACCACCAAATAGCGAGCGCCGGCGGCATGCAGTTGCGCGAGCGCTCCAACCAGATCCGCGGCCGAGGTCGTCGCCATCTGGGCTGCGCTGGCGCCACAGACGCCGCCCTGACAGATGGCGCCGTTAATGTCGTTTCCACCCGAACTGATCAAATAAAGCGCATTGGGATTGGCGATGCCGCCGTTGGCGGCGAAATAACTTTGCGTCTGGCTGACAGTGGTCGGCGCAAGCGTCGAATAATTCATATAGGTGGTGTTCGCCGCGCCGCCCGCCGCATAGTTGGTGCCGCCCGGCCCGCCGACCGGAATCGCGGTGAGACCAAACAATGATGCCAGCACGGTCGAATTCATCGGGCCGCCCGGCGTCGTCGCGATGCCGCCGCCTATCGCCTGGGAGGCCTTGTATAGTGCTTCAAGATTGGCGTTGGTGTCGTGAGGATGGGTGAAATACCAGCCGCTGTCGATCGCACTGTCGCCAAAGCCGATGAATTGATTGAACGACTGCGCATCCGCCACACGGCTTGCGGTGACCAGCGAAACGGCTGCGAGCAATGCTGCACAGACGTGCGCCGCAGGCCTGAAAATCATCCCCCGCCGCCCCATCCAGAGCCGCTACCCTTCGGCGGAGTTTTTAGCATGCCGGAGCGGAACAAGGTGTTGCAAAGTTATGACACGGATTGGGAATTCAAATTTCCAAGTCAATGGCAGCAGACAAAAAACCCGCGCCCCTCACGCCCCCCTCGATTCCAGCACCGCCTGCAGCGAGATACGCGACCACGGCGCGATCTTGTCGCGGAATGCCACGTAGGCGTCGCGCACCTTGCGGGCGCCGGGGCTTTTGCCGGCAAGATCGCCGAGCACACCGTCCGCCTCTTTCCGCGCCGTGGCGATCAGGTCGGACGGAAAGGTGCGCAACTGCACCTTGTCGCGCGTGGTGAGTGCGGCGAGCGCCTCGATATTGAGCCGATCCATCTCGGCAAGCGCGAAAGCAGCCTCCGTCGCGCAGGCGTGGGTCACGATCGCCTTGAGCTCGGCGTCGAGCGCCTGCCACGCCTTCAGCGAAACAATGCACTCGCCGGTGCCGTTCGGCTTGTTGAAGCCCGGCCCGTAATAGAACGGCGCAAAGCGAAACAGGCCGAGCGCAATATCGGAGCCTGGACCGACAAATTCGGCGGCGTCGAGCACGCCGGATTGCAGCGCCACCAGAATCTCGCCGGGCGCCGTGGTCTGCGGAATGGCGCCAAGCCGGCGATAAATTTCGCCGCCCAGGCCCAATGAGCGGATTTTCAGGCCGTGCACGTCATCGCGGCTCTTCAGCTCGCGGTGAAACCAGCCGCCCATGCACACGCCCGTATTGCCGCCCATGAACGGCTTGACGCCGAACGGTGCGTAAAGCTCGTCCCACAGCGCCTGGCCGCCGCCGGCATCGATCCAGGCGACGTGTTCGTTCGGCGTCAGCCCGAATGGCACGGTGGTGAAGAACGAGGCACCCGGCTCCTTGCCCTGCCAATAGAACGCGGCGGTGTGGCCGATCTCGGCGACGCCGGAGCCGACGGCATCGAGCACTTCGAACGCCGGCACGATTTCGCCGGCCGCGTAGACGGTAATCTCAATCCGTCCGCCCGACAGCGCGCCGATGCGCTGGGCCACGCGTTCCGCCGACATGCCGGGGCCGGGCAGCCGCTTGGGCCACGACGTGACCATGCGCCAGCGCAGCTTACCGCTTTGCGCCAGGGCGGGTGCGGCGATGGTGCCGGCGATTCCCGCGGCACCCGCGCGCGCGAGACTGCGGCGTGTGATCGTCGTCATCTTTGTTTGTTCTCCGAGTTGGAAGCTTTCCGTCGAATCCAGCGGCGAATTAGCGAGCCGCACGGCGCGGCCGCATCGGGTAAACCGCGGGCGGGATGGTCTGCGCCCAGACATCCTGGATGCGTGCGATCTCAGCCTCCAGGATTTCGAGGAACAATTGCGCCTGGGTCGGCAGCGGACGCCGCGCCGGCGAGATCACCACGAATTCGGCGATCAGCGGCGGATCATAGATTGGCGAGATGACGCGGCCAATCGCGCGCCCGATATCGGCATAGCAGATCAGACCGGACAGGATGGCGACCCAGTCGGAGCACAGCACGAATTGCAGCGTCGAGATCATGGCGTCCATCTCGATGATCCCGGCAACCTCGATATTGTGGGTCTCGAAATAGACTTCGATATTGCGGCGTCGCACGTTGTTGCGGCCGGGCAGGATGATCTTCAGCGGCCCGCAGTCCTTCAGCCGTACCGGTACGAACGGCTTGCGGCCGCTTCGCACGTTCGACACCAGCATCTCGCGATCGCGCACGATCAAACGCGATTTGAGCCCGACGCGGCCCTCCGTCGCAGGCACCACGGCGAAATCGAGGTCGCCGTTCTGCACCATGTCGGTGAGCGCGCCGCTGTATCCTTCGACGATGTGGAGGCGCACGTCGGGATAACACGGCACGAATTTTTCCAGAGCCGGCGCTACCGCGGCCCGCGTCAGCGTCGGGATCATGCCGATGCGCAGATCGCCGGTGACGCGCGAACCGAAGGCGCGGACTTCTTCGCCGGCGCTGTCCAATTGCCCCACCGCCTCGACGCAACGCCGGTAGTAGCGCTGCCCGGCGGGCGTCGGCGTCACGCCGGACGGCGAACGCGCAAACAGCTTGACGCCAAGCATGCGCTCGACCGCCGCGACATGCTGGGAGATGCCGGACTGGGTGGCATTCTCGCGCGCGGCGGCCCGTGTGAAGGAACCCTCCTCGCACACGGCGATGACGGCCCGGACCTGGCGGAGAGGAATGTTGTGCATGCCGCTGTATTAGAAAACTTGATGGGGAATGCCAGATTATATCATTTCTTTAGGGGTGACCATCCGCATAACATCAGCCGCGACACCACCATCTCGGCAAGCCGCGGGAGCCGACGGGGAGAAGCACATGGGCACAGCAAATTTCGGCATTGCCGGTCTCGACTGGCAGCAGCGGGTCAACTGGGACCGGTTGCGCGAGTACCGCATCGAGCGCGCCCGGCAGATGATGAAGAAGCACAAGCTTGGCGCGCTGTTGTGCATGTACGACGAGAACGTCCGCTACATCACCGGCACGCTCACCCCCGGCTGGAACCGGCTCAAGCCCGGTCTGCGCTACGCCATGCTGTGCGGCGACGGCCGCCCGGTGCTGTTCGAGCAGGGCGACCTCGGCTTCCAGATCGAGCGGCACTCGCCGTGGATTCCGAAGGAGAATGTGCGCCACTCGTTTGCCTGGATCAAAGGCGCCGCCGGCCCCGCCGCGACCCAGCAGGTGAAGAAATTCACCAAGGCGGTGAAGCAGGCGATGAAGGACAACGGCGTCGCCGGGGAAAAACTCGGCTGCGACTTCATCGACATCAACATGCTCAACATCTTCAAGGAAGAGAAGATCGACTGGGCCGACGGTATGTCGCCGATGATGGACGCGCGCGCGGTCAAGAGCCCGGACGAGCAGGAATGCTTCCGCATCGTCGGCGCCATCGGCGACGCCACCCACTGGGAATGCATGAAATTCCTGCGGCCCGGCATCACCGAGAACCAGGTGACGGCGCACCTGATGCAATACCTCTACAATATTCCCGGCATGGAAGACGTCGAGGATGTCATCGTGTCGTCGGGCCCGAACACCTGGCCGAACTGGCGCAATTTCTCCGACCGCATCATCCAGCCCGGTGACATCGTGTTCATGGATTTGGCGGCGCTGACCTGGAACGGCTACAAATCCTGCTATTACCGCACCTATTGCGTCGGCAAGGAGCCGACCAAGGAGCAGAAAGACACCTACGCGACCGCGCTGAAATGGCTCTATGACTCGATCGGCGCTGTGAAGGTCGGCGCCACCACGCGCGACATCGCCATGAAATGGCCGTCGGCGATGAAGACCTGGGGTTACGAGGACGAAGACCAGGCCGCCGCCAACCTGTGGGGCCACGGACTCGGCCTGGCGCAATACGATCCGCCGGTGATTTCACGCATCTGGTCGCTCGATCATCCGATCGAAATACAGGAAGGCATGACGTTCGCGCTCGAAACGCAGCATGGCAAGAAATACCGCTACGGCGTGCGCATCGAGGAAATGCTGATCGTTCACAAGAAAGACATCGAGATCGTTTCCAATTTCCCGGTCAAGCAGATCACCGTGGTCGATCCGCTGCCGGGATACGGCGATCATGTGAAATGACGTCGAGCTTGGCTCGACGTCATCACCGGGCCGCCGCATTTTGCGGCGAGACCCGGTGATCTCGATCAGCGTGCTGTGCCCGTCCTTAGCGGGATGGCCGGGACTAGCCCGGCCATGACAACCAATGAAACGGCCCCGATGAGCGCGTTCATCCTCCCCCTCGCCTCCCCGGCCGCCGTCGACTCCGACCGCGTCGGGCCGAAGGCGGCGAGTCAGGCGCGGCTCGCGCAGGCTGGCCTGCCGACTCCGGGCGGTTTCTGTATCAGTGCGGATGCCTATCGCCGGCAGATTCAACATCTTGGTATTGGCGAGGCGGTGGAGGCCTACCCGCGCGCCGATCAGGCAACGCAGCGAAAACTCTCCGTCGAGATCAGGCTCGCGCTTTATCAAAGCGATCTCGCGCCCGATCTGATCGCCGCCATTCTCGCGGCTTGGTGGGAGCAACCAAAGCCCGCCGCGGTGCGCTCGTCAGCGCTGATCGAGGACCGCGCCGACTCAAGCTTCGCCGGACAGTTCGAAAGCTTCCTCGGCGTGCGCGAGGATGCCGAGTTTCTCACCACGCTGCGCGCCTGCTGGGCGGCGCTGTGGACCACGAATGCGCGCCGCGGCATGGCGCAGCACGATCTCAATCCCGCCGACACCGCGATGGCGGTTCTGATCCAGCCGCTTGTCGCCGCACGCGCCTCCGGCGGCGGCTTGAGCGAGACTGCCGACGGCCACATGGTACTCTCGGCGACCTGGGGGCTCGGCTCGACCATCGCGCAGGGCGAAGTGGTGCCTGACCGCATCGTGCTGACGCGCCAGGGTTTCGTGCGCACCAACGAGCCCGGCCGCAAGCACCATCGCGAAGCCTGCGGGCACGGCCCCGGCACCGCGGCGCAGGCCGTGCCCGACGATCTCGCGCGGGCGCCATGCCTCGAGGCCGGGCAAGCCACCACGCTCGGCCGGCTGATGCGCAAGGCCGAAGAGATTCTCGGCCATCCGGTCGAGATCGAATGGGCGCTGGACGATGACGGCTTCAAACTGTTGCAGGCGCGGCCACTGCGCGTGCAGGAGCCATTCGTGCCGGACGAAATCTGGCTCAAGCATCCGGGCCTGAACGGCCATCCTGCCGGCATCGGCTGGGGCAGCGGCCGCGCGGTCGTCGTCAATTGCGAATGCGAACTGGCGCGCGTCGCGCCGGGCGATGTTCTGGTCACGCGCGTCGCCGGGCCGGCGCTGTCGCACATCCTGCCGCGAGTCGCCGGCGTCGTCGCTGAACTCGGCGGCTCGACGTCGCATCTCGCTTCACTCGCGCGCGAGCGCGGTATTCCCATGGTGCTCGGCGTCAATGACGCCACGCTGCGCATTCCCGACGGCGCACAGGTGGCGGTCGATGGTGTCGCCGGCGTCGTACGGTGGTTCTCCTAATGGCCAAAGACGCCGACACAAAGAAATCAAAGCGGCCGCATATTTTCGTCACGCAGCCGGTCGCCGAGCAGGCGCTCAAACGGCTGCGCGCAGTGGCGCGAGTCACGGTCAATGCCGACTCCCGCCGGATCATTCCGAAACGCACGCTGATTGCGCAGGTGCGCAAGGCCGATATTCTGTTTTGTCTGCTGCATGACAAGATCGATCGCGACATTGTCGAGGCCAATCCCGATTTGCGCTTGATCGCCGCGCAGTCGATCACGCCCTCCAACATCGACGTCGCGGCGGCGACGGCGCGGCGCATTCCCGTCACCGTCACCGCTCCGATCACCACCGAGGCGACCGCGGATCAGACGTTTGGGCTGATGCTGGCAGTGGCGCGGCGCATGGTCGAAGGCGACCGGCTGGCGCGCGCCGGTGTCTTTCCAGGCAGCCAATCGGCCTATCTGATCGGCTCCTATGTGTGGGGCAAGACACTCGGACTGATCGGCGGCGGCGGCCTGATCGGCAAGGCGGTGGCGCGCCGCGCCCGCGGCTTTGGCATGCGCGTGCTGTACTGGACGCCGCGGCGCAAGCCCGCAAAGGAGGAGCGTGAGGCCGGGCTCATCTACGTGCCGTTCGAACAATTGCTGCGCGAAGCCGATTTCGTGTCGATCCATTCTCCGCTCAAAGAGGAGACACGGCATCAGATTTCGGCGCGCGAACTGCGCTTGATGAAGAAGACCGCGTTCCTCATCAACACCGCTCGCGGCGCCATCGTCGACGAGGCCGCGCTGGTACAAGCGCTTGCGAAAAAACAGATCGCAGGCGCCGGGCTCGATGTGTTCGAGCACGAGCCGA
>Ga0335081_10014385_pt1 | contig 12802 bp, 7 predicted proteins | sample Lox_Sample_35_FD_206713 | JGI IMG/M metagenome (GOLD analysis project Ga0335081, IMG submission 206713) | Soil microbial communities from Loxahatchee National Wildlife Refuge, Florida, United States - Lox_Sample_3.5 | ecosystem: Environmental > Terrestrial > Soil > Wetlands | place: USA: Florida...
ATTGGACGCCAAAACCAGGGTTGTTGTTGAGAATCATCGGGTAAGGAAGAAACCACAGTGCCGTTTGGACACCAGTAGCGGCATGGAAATTATCCCAACCGGTGGTGCCAGGCAAATAGTAGACTTTCGGATTGTAAGAATCAATGAACACAGTCCCATCGACGGCAGGAGCGTTGCCCTTAAAATAGAGGCTCGTCAAGTTATAGCAGGCAGCGAACGCCCCGATTCCGATGTCGGTGACGCTATGACCAATCGTTACGTTCGACAGACTGGAGCATCCGTCAAACGCATAATCTCCGATGTTGGTAACGCTGTTGCCTATCGTGACGCTGGTCAGTCCGGAACAAGCGCCGAACGTCCAGTCTCCGATGCTGGCGACGCTATTGGGAATAGTGACATTGGTCAAGTTGGTGCAACTCCAGAAGGAATAATTTCCGATGCTGATGACGCTATTGGGGATGGTGATGTTTGTCAGAGCGCATTCAGAAAACGCACCGTATCCGATGCTGGTGACGCTGTCGGGAATGGTCACGCTGGTCAGGCTCTCGCAGGACTCGAACGCCCAATCTCCGATGTTGGTGACGCTGTTAGGTATCGTCACGCGGGTCAGACTCGTGCAGTCACTGAACGCATCATCTCCGATCGTAATGACATTGTGGCCTATCGTGACACAGGTGAGGCCGGAACAACCGAAGAACGCATCGTATCCGATGCTGGTGACGCTCTCGGGAATCGTCACGCTCGTCAGACTGGAGCAGCCGATAAACGCAAAATTTCCGATGCTGGTGACACTGTTGGGAATTGTGTAGCTTCCACCTCTGCCACACGGATACTGAATGAGCATCGTTTGGTTCTTGTCAAACAACACTCCGTTCACACTGCCATAAACAGGGTTATTCGCATCCACAGTTATTACTATCAGGTTGGTGCAATCGTTGAACGCGCTATCTCCGATGCTGATGACGCTGCCTGGAATCGTGACATAGGTCAGGCCGCTGCCCGAGAACGCCCCATCTTCGATGCTGGTGACACTGTTGGGAATTGTGACGCTGTTGAGGCTGGTGCAGCCGGCGAATGCACGATCTCCGATGTTGGTAACGCTGCTGGGAATCGTCACGCTTGTCAGGCTGAAACAGTCCTCGAATGCATTCTCCCCGATGCTGGTGACGCCGTTGCCAATGGCCGCGCTCGTCAGGTTGCCGCATCCAGCGAACGCCCCATCCCCGATGCTGGTGACACTGCTGCCAATCGTCACGTTCGTCAGGCTGATACAGCCTGCGAACGCCGCCTCCCCGATGTTGGTGACGCTGTCGGGAATAGTGTAATTGCTTCCCATTTTGCCATTTGGATATTGGATGAGCGTAGTTTGGCTCTTGTCGAACAAAACCCCAGCCACACTGCTATAAAACAAATTGTTGGCATCCACATTGATTGCGGTCAGACCGGAGAAAAACGCCAAAAATCCTATGTTGGTGACGCTATTGCCAATCGTCACGCTGGTCAGGCTTTCGACGCGATACTCAAACGCACCGTCTCCGGTGCCGGTGAAGCTATTGTCGTCAATCGTGACATTGGTCAGTTCGGAACATTCATCGAACGCCCAGGAATTGATGTCGGTGACACTGTTTCCAATTGTTACGTTTGTCAGACTGGTGCAGTAACCGAACGCAAAGTATCCAATGCTGGTGACATTGTTGCCAGTCGAGACGCTGGTCAGGCTAGTGCAGCCCAAGAACGCATACTCTCCGATGCTGGTAACTGGATAGCCATTGATGGTGTCAGGGATTGTAACCGCGCCGCCGGGGCCGGTGTAGCCCGTGATGGTAATCGCACCGTTATTGGTCGTGTAAGTGAATTGGGCTTGCACCACGGCGGGCAGCGCCAGCAGCGCCGCCAGCAGGCAGGCTTGAATCAGGTTGGTTTTCATAGTTTCGGTTTTCATGGTTTTGTTTTTTTGTTTCTTGCCTCACGGCGCGCGGAGGCGGTAGAAGCGGGCGGGAACATTTGACGATTGCGGATCGCTGAAATAGACGGAATCGCTTGCGAGCGTGTTGGTGGCCACCGGAAACCAGACGGGATTGGCCAGGTTCGTGCAGGCTTCCACCACGACCGTCTGGCCGCCGGCCCAGGTGATGTTGAACCCGAATTGATTCGTCCGCACGCCGAAGCTGGTATCGCCGGTTGTTTGGATGAGTGGCAGCCACGGCAGGGCCGGAATACCCGTGTTGGCGGAGAAGTCGCTCCAGCCGGTGGTGTCTGGCAAATAATAGGCCGACGCAAAGTAAGAATCGAAACCGTCTTGAGGGAGGAATACAGTCCAATCAGCTACAGGAGCATTGCCCTTGAAATAGATGCTGGTTAGGTTGAAACAACCGAGGAACGCATAATCTATGATGCTGGTGACGGTGCTTGGAATCGTGACGCTGGTCAAGCTGATGCATCCGTTGAACGCAAAGTATCCAATGTTGGTAACGCTGTCGCCAATCGTCACATGCGCCAGGTTGATGCATCCATCAAATGTATAATTTCCAATCTTGGCGACGCTGTTGCCAATCAAGACGCTCATCAAATTGGTGCAACCTTCGAACGACGCACCTCCAATGTTGACGACGCCTTCGGGAATCGTGGCGCCGGTCAAGCTGGTGCCATCGAACGCAAAGTCCACAATGCTCGTGACAGGCAGTCCATTGATGTTGGTTGGAATGGTCACAGCCCAAGGAGGCCCGGCATATCCCGTAATGGCGATCGCGCCGTTATTAGTTATGTAAGTGAATTGCGCTTGAACCACTGCGGGCAGCGCCAGCAGCGCCGCCAGCAGGCAGGTTTGAATCAGGTTTCGTCTCACATTTGTTTTCATAATTCAGTGTTTGGTTTCTTAAATTTCGGCTATACACATCTCTCTCTGGCGCTTAAACGACGCGGGCGGCGAGTCCTTACAGAAAACATGCAGGAATCTTGGCGGGCACACGGATTGACCGCCAAGACCCCGTCTCTTCCCACGCGAGAAGAAAAATCTTCAATGCGACACTGCGCCTTCATCATCACCGGTGCCAGCGCAAGGGATAGAATCAGAATTTTGAGGATTTTAATTTTCTTGGAAGCAAGTTTCCTCACCTATTCTGGACGTTGTAAATTTCTGCATTGGTCGGGAATGTGGGCATCTCGCTTTTTAAGTAGGTGTCAAAGAACCAGAGCACGCAATCGTCAATGGCGCGGTTGGGGCTGCGGCCATCCGGCAGGTAGACGCCCCAACTGGAGTCGCCGCAAGTAGTGTGCATGGCGTTATGGATTTGCAGAAGAGTGGCGACATTATTGGTCGCCAGATTGAAAAGCGGCATATCATAGGTAGTCCCGTAGTCGTTGCTTTCGCCATACACGACGAGCAACGGCTTTTGCAGCGGCTGGGTCGGATCAAAAACCGTTCCATCGTAGATCGCCGCGCATCTCACCGGGGAATTTGTCCGGGCGACATCAATCACATTGCCGCCGGCGGAATGTCCAAAGAGGCCGATGTTGTTCAAGTCCAGCCGCCCCGCAAACAGCGGATCACTGGCGTTGAGCGTGGGAACCAGGTTGACCAGAAACGTCATGTCCTGATGGCGGTTGGTCTGGTAAAAATTGTCGCCATTGTGGGGGACGGCAGGGTAGCCGTGGAGATACGTCCCGTCGGGAAATTCCGTTGCAAACGCGTCGGCGTGGTCCGGCGCGATGACGATGTAGCCGTGACTGGCCAGTTCCGCCGACAGCAAGGTGTAATTGCGCCGGTGATTTCCCAAGCCGTGCGAAATCAACACCACGGGAAAGGTTGCGGGATTGGTCGCGATGGCAATGTTCGGAAAACTTTCCTGCGCCATGACGGCAAAGATATTGGTCCATCGAACATCCAAACCAGTGCCGCTAAGGAAGGCGGGGTCTATCCCCAACCGCTTGCCAAACGGATTGCTCGGCATCGTTCCCGCCGGCGGCGTGGACGCCGGATACCAGAACGTGACCATGAAGGCGTTCGTCGGCGGGGTGTAGCGGTAAAGATTAGTTCGAGCAGGATCAATCATCACGCGATCCACCGTGCCGACGGAAAACGGCCCGGTCGGCGCGGGATAAAATGTAAGGAACTGGTTTGTGTAGGTGCGGTAAAAACGCTGCGCCACCGTCGCCGCGTTTGTGTCGTCGAAAACGAGTGGAGCGGGATTATCGTTGGTGCGCATCAGCCACGCCAGCCCGCGCCAATTAACCAGGTCTTCCGACGCTTCGACCGGATACAAATCGAACATCTGGTTGAATTGATTGGAAATTGTGCCCGTCAGATTGAACATGTTTGACACGCTGCCTTCCAGGGTCAGCACAGCGTCGGCGGCAGGAGTCTTCGTGATGGCGGTAAAATGGTGCGGTGCCGGTTGGCCGCGGCTGGTTCCTATTGCAGCCAACAGCATGGCCGCGGCAATGAGACTGGTTTTTGCTTTCATAGTTTTCTGGTTCGTTTGAGTTTTTGTTGGTTTTCAATTCACAATCGCTTTATGAACTCATGGCGCTTAAACGATGCGGCCGGAGAATCCTTACAAAAAAGTTGTAAGGATTTCCTTTTGAGGGCGTTTAAGTGGTATAATGACCGCGATGGCTCCTGACGAACCCAGCTCAATTCAGACACGACCGAGCCTGTTGAACCGGCTTAGAGCGGGTGACGACGTCGAGAGTTGGAACGATTTTTATCGGATTTACGGCAAGCTGGTCCGCGACTTTGCCATTCAAGCCGGGCTGACCGACACGGAAGCTGATGAGGTAGTGCAGGAAACGGCCATCGCGTTGTCCAAGCACCTGCCGGGATTTCGTTACGACCCGAAGGTCTGCCGGTTCAAGACGTGGCTGCTGAATCAAGCTTCATGGCGCATAAAGGACCAATTAAAGAAGAGGCAACGGGGCGAAAGGCTTGTCGGCGAGGCGCCGGCAAATGCAGGCGGGGCGCCCGCGCTCCTTAACAACGACACCGCGCGCACGGCAACCATCCACCGCGTTCCCACCCCGAAAGAGGTGAATTTGGAGACATTGTTCGATGCCGAGTGGCGGAAAAATCTTTTTGCCGCGGCGCTGGAGCGGGTGAAGGAACAATTCACCCTGAAACAGTTTCAGCTTTTCGACCTGCTTGTCCTCAAGGAATGGAAGGCGGCAGAGGTTGCGAAGTCACTGGGCGTGAGTCTGGCCAATGCGTATGTGATCCGCCACCGGATTTCAGCCGCGGTCAAGAAGGAAATCAAGCGTTTGGAAAGCCAACTCGAGCAAACCGCCAAACGCCAGGCTGATCATAAATCATAACTTCGTCCAAGGCTGCTGGCGCGCTTATCTTCAACCTGTGTATGCGCGAAGTAAACATGGAGTGCGTCAGTTGTTCTGGCGATTTGTTCGAGTCGAGTTTTCCGCTTGAGGCGGAGTGTGCCAAGATCAACTTGAACTGCGATACACCTTGCGAAAAGGCGGTTTGGCCAGGGTTTTTATTTTCCGAACGGCCAGACCAAGGGCGTGACCAGGGTTGCGATCACCCACGTCAACAGCGCCATCATTCCGCCGATTTGGAGATAGTGTTTGAATTGATAGCGGCCCGGCCCCATGACCAGAATGGTGCTTTCGTGCGCCACCGGCGTGCAAAACGCCGACGACACGCAAATGGCCAGCCCGACCAGAAACGGTTTCGGGTCCACGCCAGTGTCCTTCGCCATCTGAAACGCCAGCGGCGCGAGAATGATGGCCACCGCCGCGTTCTCGATGAATTGCGTCAGCACCGCGGCCAGAACCAGAAGTGCTCCCATCACCACCAGCGGGCCGAAGCCTTGCAGGGCGGTGACCGTGGCGTGCGCCAGGTCCGCGGCAGCGCCAGTTTTTTCCAGCGCCACGCCAAAGGGAATCATGGCCGCCACGGTCACCACCGCCTGCCAGTTCACCGATTCGTACGCGTCCCTGATTTTGATACAGCCCAGCAGGATAGCCAGCACGGCCGCCAGTGGAATGGAGATGGCCGGGTTCAGCAGATTCGTCACCGCCAGAACCATCACGCCCACCAGCAACGCGATGGTGACCGCCGCCTTGCGCCGGCCCAGCGCCGGGAATTGGGTCTGCCCGAGCAGAATCAGATTCGGGTTGCGCCCCAGCCGGTCCACGCCCGAAACGTGTCCCAGCAGCAGCAGTGAATCCCCGAATTCCAGGGGCGTAGCCATCGGCCGCTCACGAATCGTTTTCCCGTGCCGCGAAATGCCCATGACGGTAAACCCGTAATCGCGGCTGAAATCCATCTGGTCAAGCGTGGTGCCGATGTAATCGGAATTCGGCGGCAGGAGCGCCTCCACCGTTACCAGATCCACGCTGTGGAGCGTCTGATTGTCAATCTTCAATTCCTCCTTGAGTTGAAAATCCGGCGACTTGAGCAAATCACCAATCGTCGGCACCGGTCCTTGCAGAATCAAAACATCGCCCGGCTGGAGTTTGAGCCATTCGGAAGCCGGGATGCGCTCCTGACCGCGGATGAGTTCGATGACCGTCAAATCGCTGCGTTTCCAGCAGGTAAGTTGATTGAGGGCCTTGCCGACCGTCGCCGATTGCCGGGTCACCAGCACTTCTGTCAAATATTCGCGGGCCAGGATTTCTCCCGCTGCATCCGCCGGCGCCGCTTTGGGCAACAGCCGCCGGCCATGCAAAAGAAAATAGGTCGCCGCGCCCAAAAAGACGATGGCGGCGATGGGGGTGAAATCAAAGAAACCGATGCCCGTACCCGTCCGCTGGAGCAGAAAGTCGCTGATGATGATGTTGCTACGCGTGCCGACCAGCGTCCATTGTCCGCCGAGCAACGAGCCGTAGGCAGCGCACAGCAAATACCGCGAGGGCGAAAGGTTCCGCTCCTTGCAAACCGCCATAATGAGCGGCATGAACACGAGCACCACGGTCGTGTCGTTCATGAACATCGAAAACAGCGTCGAGGTGCCCAGAATGGCGAATTGCAGGAGCGCTTCGCTGCGGGCGCAGACGCGGAACAGTTTGGCTCCCAGCCCTTCTGCCGCGCCCGTCCGCACCATCGCCGCCCCCAGCACAAACATGGCGGTGACCATGATGACGGCGACGCTGCCAAAGCCGGAGAACCCCTCCTGATATGTCAGGATGCTCCGCCAATGCCCATCCGGACGCGGCCAGGGAAGGATGAGAGCGAGCGTGACCAGCAGGGCTGTGATGTCCGTCCGCAATTTTTGCGTCCAGAAAAAGAAGAGCGCCACCGCCAGGATTACGCCCAGCGCGACATAATCGAGGTTGAAGCCCTGCATCGGCGTCAGGTTAGCGAGTGATCTCAGAATGGCCAGCCCTGCTTGAGGGCGTTAACCCCAAACCATAACACCACATCCTTCAGAGCGCGTCGCTTCCGCCATCCCTCAATCCGACAGCGCCCGCCACTGCTGCCGCGCCAATTTGGGATCAATCCGCACCAACAACCAGTAGGCTGCGCGCCGCTTCAGACGCTGCCAGAGCGTTCGCGACTTGCGCCATGCTTCCAGTTCAATCCGGCGGCAGTGTTTCAAGTCTTGGGCAAAAATTCCGCGCGCCGCTTCCGCCATGTCCGGGCCCTCAAAGCGGATCATCATCTCGTAGTTAATCCGCAGACTGCGCGGGTCGAGGTTCGAGGAGCCGACATAGACGGCATTGTCCACAAGAATCAGTTTCGCGTGGAGAATCTGCGGCTGGTATTCATAAATTTCCACGCCGTCCTTCAGGAACCGGCGGTACAGACTTTGCGCGGCCAATTGCGACAACGGCACGTCGGATGTTCCCGGGAGAATCAGTTGGACGCGCCCTCCCCGCCGCGCGATCCGCCTCAAGTCGCGCCGCAACTGCCGGGTCGGCAGAAAGTAGGCCACCATGATCCGCACGTCGCGCGCGCGCGCCAGGTCTCCGTGCAGCGCCAGTTTGATCGGGTTCCGTCCCCGGCCCGGTTCGCTGAAAAAAATCTGTTCGGGCGGCCAGACTGCAGATCTGTCCACGTCGAACCGCCGCAGGCGCGTGAAACGTTTGTGCCGGAAATCCGCCCGCGCGAACATTTCCTCGAAAGAGGCAGCCAGTTGCGCCGCCAGCGGGCCTTGCAGCTTGAGACCCAGGTCGCGCCAGCCGGAACGAACGCCGTCTCCCTCGTATTCGGGAGCGATGTTGAAGCCGCCGATAAACGCCACCTGACCGTCGCACACCAGCAGCTTGCGATGATTACGAAACCAAAACCGCATCAAGGCGACCGGATTGAACCAGCGCGCCTCGCCGCCGGCAGTCCGCAACGGCTCCCAGAATTCATTCGGCAACCGTATCGAGCCAAAGGCGTCCACGAGCACCCGCACCCGCGCGCCGCGCCGTTGCGCGCGCACCAGCGCCTCGCGAAATTGTTCGCCGAGCGGTCCCGGTGCGAAGATGTACATTTCCAGGCACACGGACGACCGCGCCGAATTAATAGCCGCCAGCATCGCGGGAAAAATTTCGTCCCCGGTGCGCAACCACTGGCAGGCTGTTTGGGCCGCGGCGGACACTGTGTCCATGTCCGTGAGATTATTTTGCGGCGGCAAAAATGGCAATGGCGGCAAACGTGCAGGAATGACCACCGGCGGCCTCACGTCGCGCCGCGCCCACAGACCACCGCCAACAGACGCAACCAGCGGCTCAATTGCGTAAAAATGAGGAACTCGTTATGCACGCGCAACTCGGCGTTGCGTCCCTGGCGTTCGAGCGTTTGCGGATTGCGCAGCATGTCGTCCAGCAACGCTCCGATTTCATCCGGATCTTCGGCATTGCTCACCAGCCGGCCATCCACACCGTCGCGGATTTGCTGGCGCAAACCGCACGCCTGGGTGCCCAGGACCGGCACGGCCTTGAACATGGCTTCGGTGGCGGTCAGGCCGAAACCTTCGCGCAGGGAGTTTTGGACCACCATCCGGGAACAGCGCTGCAGCGCGTTCACCATAAGCGCGTTGTGCTTGCGCGATGCCATCGGCAGCGTCAGCAGCACGATGTCACGCTGGCAGTCCGGCGGCAGGCGGCGATAAAAACCGCAGAGTTCTTCCAGCACCTCCACGGCTTCGGGGTCGTCCTGAATCGAGGCCGGATCGGGGCCGGCCAGAACGAGCCGGACGATTTCACGGCGGCGATTATGACGGGCGTGCTCGTGATTGTGCGAGGCGGGCGCGCACTGTTTCATCCGCAAAAAGCCTTCCATGAGCGGCCGAAAACCTTTGAGCCGGTCCCAGCGAGATACCTGGGTAACAATCGTCCGGTAAAGCAGCCAGATCTTGTCCGGCCGGGTGGCCGGACCGAAGCTGCCGTCCGGCTGCAATCGCTGCGCCGTGGCCGGGAACGGGGAGGTCAGCACGGGGGCGTCCGGCTCGGCCAGGCCGGAATTGCAGAGGATGCCGGCGAGTTTGTGCGGATGCAACTCGCGGTTCTTGTGGCTCAAAGGATCCAGCGCCGGGTGAATGACGCTGGCGCGACCGGCCAGATAGTCGGGAAAATACTCCGGCGCTGAAAACACAGCGCGATCGAAGACTTCGGCGTAAGGTTTCAGAAAACCCCAGGCGGCGCGCGTGGCGGCGGTATGTTCGTCCAGGCCGATGTGACAACGCCAGATGGCGCGGAGCTTCAACTCTTTTTTAAGCAGGGCGCCCGCGCCGAGCGGCTGCGGGTCGTGGATGATGAGAACATCGTCCGGTTTCAGGTGCGCACGGAGTTGGTCAGCGTTATTCCGGCTGACTTCATCGTAGAGCGCCTTGTCCACCGGGCTGAGCCGGGGATCGCCTTCGCCGTGAATGAGGTTGTGTAACCGCTTGGTGAGTTTGAAGAACTCGGGTTTGTCCGAGCCGATCACGGCCCAATGGGTGTCCACGCCCAGTTCGCGCAGCAGCAGGACGAGCATCGGGAGCATTTCGGCCACACCGCCGCCGTGCGCGGCAGAGTTGACCATGAACACGGAACGGCCCTGCAACTGCGGCACCAGCGTCGCGGCTTCGGCACGCAGTTCCTGCACGGCGCGAGTGAAATGCGCGTAGGACGCATAGTCATCGAGCGAAACGGTTTTGCGCAGTTCGATCAGGTCCACGTTCTATGATGCGCTGTGAAGGCGTCAGAATCAGGATTTCATTCGGGGTGATCTTGCCTCCCACCGCCAATTACGGATTTCCGGCAGGTCCTGGCCGTATTTGTGGATGTAGGTCTTGTGGTCAATCAGCTTGTCACGAATGAATTGCTTGGCGTAAGCGGCCCTCGCCCCCAGGCCCGGCACGCGGTCAATCACGTCGCCCACCAGATGAAATCGGTCGAGGTCGTTCAACACCACCATGTCGAACGGCGTTGTCGTCGTCCCTTCTTCCTTATATCCGCGCACATGCAGGTTTTGGTGATTGGCCCTTCGGTAGGTCAGACGATGAATCAGCCAGGGGTACCCGTGAAACGCGAAAATGATGGGTTTGTCTTTTGTGAACAAGGTGTCAAAGTCCTTGTCGCTCAAGCCGTGCGGATGTTCGCTCTGCGGCTGGAGCGTCATCAGATCCATCACGTTGACGACCCGGATCTTCAACTTCGGAAAGTGTTCCCGTAGAATTTGCACCGCCGCCAGGGTTTCCAGCGTCGGCACGTCACCTGCGCAGGCCATTACCACGTCCGGCTCGCCCCATGAGATAGACGACGGACTGGCGGCGGAAGTGCGGATTGAACCAATCTCACGGGGCGAGCCGCCCCGGTCGTTACTGGCCCATTCCCAGATGCCGAGTCCGGCGGTGCAATGCTTGACGGCGGCGTCCATGTCGAGCCATTGCAGTTCCGGCTGTTTGCCGCTGACAATCACGTTGACGTAATTCCGGCTGCGCAGGCAATGATCGGTCACCGACAACAATGTGTTGGCGTCCGGCGGGAGATAAATGCGGATGACTTCGGCTTTCTTGTTCACGACGTGGTCAATGAAACCGGGGTCCTGGTGGCTGAATCCGTTATGGTCCTGACGCCAGACCAGCGAACTGAGCAGGTAATTCAACGACGCAATCGGCCGCCGCCACGGGATGTGCCGCGTAACCTTCAACCACTTGGCGTGCTGATTGAACATCGAATCCACGATGTGAATGAAGGCTTCGTAACAGGAAAAGAACCCGTGCCGGCCGGTGAGCAGGTATCCTTCGAGCCAGCCTTCGCATTGGTGCTCGCTCAACATCTCCATCACCCGGCCATCCGGCGCGACGTGGTCGTCTGCTGGAATAATTTTCGCCGTCGAGCAACGGTCGGTGATGTCGAACACGGCGTTCCAGCGGTTCGACGCGGTCTCGTCGGGGCTGAACACGCGAAAATTGCCCGGGTTAAGTTTCATGACATCGCGAATAAACTGTCCTTGAACCCGGGTGGCTTCGGCGGTCACGGCGCCGGGCCTGGGCACCTTGACAGCGTAATTGCAGAAGTCGCACATGCGCAGGTCGCGCAGCAGCAATCCGCCGTTGGCGTGCGGATTCGCGCTCATGCGGCGGTCGCCAGCGGGAGCGAGTTCCGCCAGTTCCCGACGCAGTTTGCCGGTTTTGTCAAAAAGTTTCTCCGGCTGATAGCTCTTCATCCAGCATTCGAGAATTTTGATGTGCGCTGGCTTGTCCATGTCGCCCATCGGCACCTGATGCGCGCGGAAGGTGCCTTCAACCTGTTTTCCGTCCACGACCTTCGGACCGGTCCAACCTTTCGGCGTGCGCAACACAATCATCGGCCACTGCGGGCGCTCCTTGAAACCCTTGGTACGCGCTTTGTGCTGGATGGCTTTGATTTCGCCAATGACCGTGTCGAGCGTGGCCGCCAGCAGTTGATGCACCTGCGCCGGCACGTCGCCTTCCACGAAATGGGGTTTGTAGCCGTAACCGCGGAGCAATGAATCCAGTTCGTCGTGCGGCAACCGCGCCAGCACGGTCGGCCCGGCAATTTTATAGCCGTTGAGATGGAGAATCGGCAACACCGCACCATCGCGGATTGGATTCAGAAACTTATTCGAGTGCCAACTCGTGGCCAGCGGTCCGGTTTCGGCTTCGCCATCACCGATAACGCAGGCAACCAGCAGATCGGGATTGTCAAATGCCGCTCCGAATGCGTGCGACAGTGCGTAACCCAGTTCGCCGCCTTCGTGGATTGAACCCGGCGTTTCCGGCGCCACATGACTGGGAATCCCACCGGGGAAAGAGAATTGCTTGAACAGTTTTTTCATCCCTGACTCGTCCTGCGAAATATTCGGATAAATTTCGCTGTAAGTGCCCTCCAGATAAGAATTGGCCACCAGACCCGGTCCGCCGTGTCCGGGGCCGGTGACGTAAATGGCGTTCAGGTCGTGCTCCTTGATGACGCGGTTAAGATGGACGTAGAGGAGATTGAGTCCGGGCGTAGTGCCCCAATGGCCGAGCAGGCGCGGTTTGATGTGTTCGCGTTTGAGCGTTCGCTTGAGCAGAGGATTGTCGTAGAGATAAATCTGGCCCACCGACAAATAATTGGCTGCACGCCAATACGCATCCATCTTGCGCAATAGCTCGGGTGACAATGGTTTGTTCGTAACTCTGTTCTCTTTCGTTTTCATAAAATCATCCTCATAAACATCCATGTGCTAAGCGAGCTTGAATGACCCGCCTCTTTCAATTCTGTCGTGCACTGTCGTAAAAAAATCGAGCGCTAGTGTGGTGTAACAGTGCTGGCTTTACAATGGTTTACCTTCTCTAGGATTTCGTCAACCCGCTTGGTCCAGACGAACGGCTTGGGGTTTTGATTGTTGGTTTTGACGTAGGCTTGGATG
>Ga0335081_10014386_pt1 | contig 12801 bp, 7 predicted proteins | sample Lox_Sample_35_FD_206713 | JGI IMG/M metagenome (GOLD analysis project Ga0335081, IMG submission 206713) | Soil microbial communities from Loxahatchee National Wildlife Refuge, Florida, United States - Lox_Sample_3.5 | ecosystem: Environmental > Terrestrial > Soil > Wetlands | place: USA: Florida...
GCTGGGGTGTGGCGTTTTATTTCCTGATGGTGCTGGCGCTGTTTGCAGTTATGGGCCGCCATTTCCGGATTGCAGCCGCCTCCAGCGCGCTCGCGGTTGTGATGGGCGTGACGTTCATACGTGCGCTTGTGTGGCCCGCGAACCGCTCCGGTTAGCGTTCAGCATACTGAACGCTTCCTTGCGGGACGGTCGGGGCCGCTTTATGATGGCCGTTCACTATGGAAGGCCGCCTGGTTGCGTCTCTGCTGCTGGCTTCGCTCGCTCTCGGCGCACCTATTCCGCGAAGCTGGATTCCGGAGCCCAAGACGCTTTCGGGCGCAGTGACTGACGGCGATTCCCAAACCTACGAGTTGCTCTGCACCGGCGCCCAGAGCGATCCGTGCGACATCGGCCTGGAGTGGGATTCGCCGCAATCGACAGGCGAGCTGGTCATCGACTACGCCACTCTGGGTGGCCGCGCCTACGAACCGTCTGCCGCAGGCCAACGCCTGGAATATTGGACCGCATCCGGCTGGCGTTCGATTCCTGCCGCCACCGAGATCGATTACCGGAACCAGGGTGAGTTCGCACCCCTTCAAGGCAGTGGCACGGCGCGCTGGACCTACCGATTCGACCCAGTTCGCACCACTCGTCTACGCGTGCTGCTCACGCAGCCACGCAATCTCGATCCCGGACATCGCTGTTACGCCGTCCGCGAGATGCGTGCCAATGCGGGCTCGACTGGTTCCGTCACCACCGGATTTCGCGTGCTTGGCGCATTGGCCTCCTTGCCGGCCTGGCTCGAGCCCGGTGCGAACCTCGCGGTTCCGGAGGCAGGCGCACAGATTTCGCTCGGAAAACAGGCGGAAGTGCGCTGGCCCCGGCGCTTGCTGGTTAATTCTGTCAGCGTCGAGCCCGTTGCGGTCCCACAGGCCGTCGAATGGTGGGACGGCAACGCTTGGCGTGCGGTTGAGCCGCTTCCTGCCCTCAAAACTGGAGAAGCTCGATTCCTGCCCGTCTCCACCGAACGGGTGCGCATCGCTTGCGCCGAACCAGTTCGCCGACTCGAAGTGCGCCTCGATTCCGACGCAGGCCGCTATTTCGGCGAAGTCGAGCGATCACGGGTCGACCTCCTGGGCGCCCGCTTGCGCGCCATGCCGCGTCCCGATCTCGCAGCCGCCAAGAGCTTGCTCTTACCGTTGGATTTCGCCAAGGCCGCCATCGGCAGGCCGGCGGACGAGCAGGAAACCATCGTTCTGTGGAACGGAACCTTCCTCATGACAGAGCCCGTGCCGCCGGGAGGCAATGTCTACGATCGCTGGTTCGCCCCCGCCGCCGGTCCGTCGAATCAACTGTTCGGAACGGATTGGATCCATACCCAGGCGCGCTACCTTGACGGCTACCTGCCGGCCACCGTCACCAGCTACTCCCAGGGAAACTTCACATTCGAAGAAAAGCTGTTCGTCACAGCCCCCGGCTCCGCTCTGTACGGCACCGTTGCCGAAGTCCTCGTCACGAATCATTCGAACATCCCAGGCCAGACGGCTTTCACGCTCGCCATGGGGCGCCGCCCGAATCAGCGTGGTCCGGGGCCGCAAGCCAGTCCTTTTTATTTCGATCCCTTGGTCACCGGCTATGAACTCGATGCCTCCAAACACGCGGTACTTTCGTCCGTTGGCGATGTGATCGTCTACGCGGAGACCGAAGGACAGTGGGAAGGAACGCCACGCGAGAACCACCTGCGCTACGTGCTCTCCCTTGCACCCAACGAATCCCGCACACTGCGTTTCTTCATCCCCTCCGTCGAAAAGCCAATCAAGGACGCCCACGCACTGCGCAATTTCGCCTGGCGCCAATCGTTCGACGATTTCCGCTCCTGGTGGAATCGAGAGCTCACATCCGGGATGCAGATCGAATTGCCGGAACCGGAGCTGAACAATATCTACAAGAGCCTCCTGGCGCAGGCGCTCATCATCACTCTCGACGGCTCTCTTGTCCGCTATGGCGCCTACTTCTACGAGATGTACTTCGGCATCGAAGAAGGCTGGCCGGCGGTAGCGCTGGCGCAATACGGACATCCCGAGGCCGCTCAAAAAATCCTCGGGATCATGCTCTCGCCCGAGCTGATGGATAAGAAGAACTACCACCATCAATACCGCAACGGCCTTGAGCCCTGGTACGCCGTGACCATTTTTCGCCTCACGCACGATCGCGCCTGGCTGGAGAAGATGGCGCCCGATCTCAAAGCCGCCGCGGATTGGACCATCGGCGTCACCGGCGCAAACCCAGATGAGAAGTATCCCGGTATTCTGCCGCGCCACGCTTACGGCGGAGACATCAACACACCCGCTTTCAGCTTCTACGCTAATGCCACGTGCTGGCGCGGATTGAACGACACTGCCCTGGCGTTTCGCATCCTTGGCCGGCAGGACGAAGCGCGGAGATACCGACAGGCCGCCGATGATTATCGGCAGCGCCTCTTCCAACTGGCTGACCGCATCGCCGACCGCTCCGGCAAGCTCCCGTTCCTTCCCATGTCCTTCGAGATCGGCGCGGGCCACGATTACCGCGAACGCGAACCCGCCTACGACTTCCTGGGCATCAACGCGCCCGCCAGCAACACGTGGCTCTACCTCGCGAATTACTGGAACCTGTTCGCGCCCATGATGCTCGAAGTGAACTTGTTCGAACCGGGCGATGCCCGTTCCCGCTGGATTCCCGATTACATGGATGCCCGCGGAGGCATTCTGGCGGGGCTCGTGCGCTTCACTCTCGGCCTCGACCAGATCTACGGTAAAGGCTATTACGAGAGCCTGCTCGAACAAGGCAAGCGCGAGGAGTTCCAGACGTCGCTCTACGGCATCTTCGCCCACGGCGCGTCGCAAAATCTGTACAGCTTCCCCGAAGTCGCCGGTATCTTTCCGCTGCGCGTGAGCAATGCCGCCATGTGGCGCGAGCATCAGCGCAATCTCTGGAACTGGTACTTTGAATGGGGTTGGGGTTTCGAGGGCTGGCAGAACTGCGAAGGCGAACCGCTGTCCGCCGGCCCAGGCATGGCGCTGCAGATGCTTCGCATGGCGCTGGTTCGGGAAACGGTTGAAACTCCGCAGCAGGACACGCTACGCTTGCTCGATGGCGCGCCCGCCCACTGGTTCGAGCCAGGCAAACGGATCGTCGTGCGCAATGCGCCCACTTTCTTCGGCAAGATCTCGTTGGAGACGGAAGGCTCGGCTTCCGGTGTTCGCGCGCGCGTGACTCGCTCGGCCGGCTTCAGCGCGCGCCAGGTGATCGTTCGCATGCCACGCGCGCTGCAGCGCGTCTCGATCGACGGAAAGGTCTGGCGCAACTTCAGCGGCGACGAGATCACCTTGCCCGACGAGGAGTCTGTCGAGATCGTCGCGACATTCCTATAATCTGGACCCATGGACAAGCAAAAATTAGAGGGCCGCGTTGCTTTGATCACCGGCGCCAGCCGCGGAATCGGACGCGCGATCGCGTGTGGTCTCGCGCGTGAGGGCGCTGCGGTGGCGGTCACAGCGCGAACTACGGCTGACCTGCAGACGTTAGTGGACGAGATTCGGCAAGGCGGTGGCAGAGCCGTCGCGATACCAGCGGACCTTGCGGATCTATCCGTTCCGGCGCGAGTGGTCCAGGAAGTCCTTGACTCCTTCGGCACGATCGACATCCTGGTCAATAACGCCGGAATCGGCAGCAGTTCCAGCCCACGGCCCGTGATCGATTTTGACGACGCGTTCTGGCACAAGTCTCTGGCTCTGAATCTTACCGCTCCCTATCTGCTCACCAAAGCCGTGCTTCCTATCCTTCTCGCGAAAAAATCGGGAAGAATTGTCAATATTGCTTCGATCAACGGTAAGCTTCCCGCCATGCACGCGGCCGCATACACCGCTTCCAAGCACGGCCTGCTGGGTCTGACCCGCGCGCTCGCGCTCGAGGTCGCGCGCGACGGTATCACGGTGAATGCGATTTGTCCCGGTCCGGTTCGCACCGAAATGAACGATCGCCGCGTCGAATACGACGCCCGGCGATTGGGTATCTCCATCCCGGAACTGGAATCGCGTCTTACGCCGATTGGCAGGCGTCTGGAACCGGAAGAGATTGTGCCCATGGCGGTCCTGCTCGCCTCCGCCGAATCCGCAGCCATCACCGGCCAGGCATTCAACGTCTGCGGCGGAATCGCCACTTGACGAACTGAGCGAACCTAAACCAGAATTCCTTGGATCGGGTTGCCGTAGTCGATATCCAGGCGCTTCTGTCCGGGAATTTCCAGGCGCCGCGGATCGATGCCCATTTGATGGAATACCGTGGCGTGGATGTCGGTGACGTAGTGGCGGTTTTCCACAGCGTTGAAACCCAGTTCGTCGGTCGCTCCGTGGACAACGCCTTTCTTGATCCCCGCGCCCGCCATCCAGACGGAAAATCCGTACGGATTGTGGTCGCGCCCGTTCGCGCCTTCACCGCCAGGCGTGCGTCCAAATTCGGTCGCCCAAACCACCAGCGTGTCGTCCAGCATCCCGCGCTGCTTTAGGTCCTTCAATAAACCGGCGATGGGTTTGTCCACCTTGGCGGATAGTTCGCCGTGCCCCTTCTTCAAATCCTTGTGAGCATCCCAGGCATTGCCGCCCGTGCCGTGATAAAGCTGGACAAAACGCACGCCGCGCTCGGAAAGACGCCGCGCCGCCAGGCAGATCTCGCCAAAGGGTTTGGTCCCTTCCTGATCGAGCCCGTACAGCTTCTTGGTTTCCTCGCTCTCTTCTTTGAAGCTCACCGCTTCTGGCACGGCCATCTGCATGCGAAACGCCAGTTCGTAGGACTTGATGCGCGCTTTCAATGCCGCATCGCCGGGATACTCCACCGCGCTCAGCCCGTTGAGCCGCTTCAGGAATGCGAACTCGCGTTCCTGCTCCTGCTGATAAACGTCCTTTCCCGGGGAAGCAAAGGGCAACGGATCGTCGGGATTTACTTCCAATTGCACGCCGGCATGTTCCGGTCCCAGGTAACCCGACCCATGCGTTCCCATGCCGCCGCAGCAATCGCTCGGCGGCTCGCCCAACACCACGAACTCGGGCAGGTTCTGGTTGAGCGTGCCCAGGCCGTAATGCATCCACGCGCCGATCGTCGGCAGGTAACCGTCGAACATGTGCCGGCCGGTGTGAAACTGCAAGATGGCGCCGTGATCGTTGTCGGTCGTGTACATCGAGCGGATCAAAGCGATCTCGTCGACCATGGAGCCGACGTTCGGCCACCAATCGCTGACACCCACCCCGCTCTGGCCATACTTCCGGAACCCAACCTGCATCGGGTAAAGCGTGAGTTTGATGCCGTGATCGCCTTTGACAAACTCGCGGACGCCTTTCACGTAGGGCGAATTCAGAGTGTCCTTGTATGGCGTCTCCGAGATGTTCTTGCCCGCGTACTGATTCAGCGCGGGCTTGGGATCGAACGTATCCACATGGCTCACGCCGCCCAACATGAACATCCAGATTATGCGTTTGGCTTTCGGAGGGAAATGCGGCTTGCCGTCGGGCGGCGCCCAGGTATCGGCAGTGGTGGCGGGCTTGCCTTCGCGCTGGAACATGGCGCCGAGCACCAGTCCCGTCAGGCCCATCCCGCAATCCGCCAGAAAGACTCTGCGGCTCGGCGTGCAACAGCCGGGAGACAAGGCGAAAGATTTCAGAGGGCGCCGCTCATCGAATTTCATGCATCTTCCTCATCGAATGGTTACAAAATCAGTGTGATTCAGCAGCACATGCACCAGATCCTCGCGCGCTCTTAGGTGAGGATCCATTTCCGGCTTGATCTCACCGGCAGCGCCCGTCTGGATGGGCGTCAACTTCTTCGTGTCCTGGAATAATTCTTCCTGTTCCCCAAGGAATTTGAGCGATTCCGTGCGTTCCCCGGCCGTCGGAGGGCGGTCCAACACTATGTTGAACGCATTCGCGATGAACCTGGCATCGTCCGCCGCCGCGGCCCCGGTGTGCTTGGTAATCTGCCGCTCGAGCGTGCGCGCCACGTGCAGGCTCAGCTTGCTGTTAGCCAGAGCCAGCGCCTGGTGCGGCACGATGCTTTCGTTGCGCTGGAAGCACTCGTTGGGATTGGCCTCATCGAAGACCTTCAGGAATGTGACCTGCATGTCCGGCGTGTCCTGGAAATAGACGCTCCGGCGGTGCGAGTCGAGGCCCTTGGCAGAGTCAATTTCCGGTCCGCCCATCGTCGTGTCGAGCTGTCCAGCGATCGACAGCAAACTGTCGCGCACCACTTCTGCCTCCATGCGCTGCTCGTTCATGCGCCACAGATATCGGTTCTCCGGGTCGATCTTGGCGTTTTTGTCGTTGGAATCCTTCGTCAACGATTGCATGCGATAGGTGTTGCTGGTCACGATCAGCCGGTGAATGGCCTTCATGCTCCAGTTCCGCTCCATCAACTCCACCGCCAGCCAATCCAGCAGCCCGGGATGCGATGGCGGTTTGCCGCTCATGCCGAAGTTGAATACAGTAGGCACCAGCGCCTGGCCGAAATGCCGCAGCCACATATCATTGATGGCCACGCGCGCGGTCAGCGGATTCTGATTGCTGGCGATCCAGCGCGCCAGCGCTAGACGGCGTCCCGTGGTCGAGTCCGGATACACCTTCCCGACTGGCGTGTACGCGTCCTCCGATTTCAGCGCCTTCGCTGCCGCCTCAAGCTGTGCCCGGGCCTCATCCAGTTTCTTTCCGGCTTCTTTGTCGTAGGTTTCCGATTCCGGCTTGGCGGCGGCGAGTTCCTGCGTCGCGTGCAGCAAGTTCTCCTCCGCCTTCACGACATTGGCGTGGCGCTCGGCCTTCAGCGCTGCGGATTCCAGCGCTTCGAGATTCGGCGGGGGCGTGGCAGCGTGCTTGGCCTCATCCGCCGCTATGCGCGCCTCGAGGGCGGGCAGCGCCGCCTGCGCGGATGCCAGTGCTTTTTCTTCCAGCGCAACGGCGGCCTGCGCCTTGAGTAGGGCAGCCATGGCTTTGTCATCGGCCGGAGCCTCGCCCGGTGAACGATTGCCGGCTCCCGCGGCCGCCGTCTGCTGTGCCGGACCTTCGGCCAGTTGCTGCTTGGCTTTCGCCAGCTCGTCGCGAGACTTGCGCAGTTCCGTCTCCGCTCTTTCAATATCCGCCTTGGCCTGCGCGACCAAGTCGCGATGTACGAAGGACCGCGAATCGGGATAGTACACATCGAGCGGCAGCGGCTCTGGCGTGATCTTGAGGTCGGGTCTCCCAAACATTGCCGGGATCCCGGGAGTCAGCGGGTGCTCCGTATCAGGATTCGTATCCACGCCCCGAATGAATCGGTAGGTCGGCGTGTCGGCCTTATCGTCATAGACACGAGGAACGCCGTCTTTCATCAGGTCCGGCTGCCCGGGTACGCGATCGGTGCGCACGTCGTACGGCTCAAAGAAGGCGCGGAACCGGTAGTAGTCCTCGTGGGTGATGGGATCGTATTTGTGCGAGTGGCAGCGCGCGCATTTCAGCGTGATCCCGAGAAATGCCATCGCCGTGAAATCCACCGTGTCTTTCAGCACGACGTTCCGGTCGAACATGTACCAGTTGCGCGCCAGATAGCCGGTGGCGCGCACGACGTCGGGATTATTTGGCGCCAGCTCGTCCCCCGCCAGCATCTCCACGATCATCTGGTCGTAGCCTTTGTCTTGGTTGACCGATTCGATGATCCAGTCGCGCCAGTGCCAGATGTGCCGCTGGCTGTACCGCACCTGGTTCTGCGCGCGCCATCCGTACCAGTCGCTATAGCGCCAGATGTCCATCCAGTGTCGCCCCCACCGTTCGCCGTAACGCGGGCTGGTCAGCAGTCTGTCTACGACTCTTTCGTACGCGTCTTTGGAATTGTCCGCGAGAAACGCGTTCATTTCCTCCGGCGCCGGTGGAAGACCGATCAGGTCGAGATAGACTCGCCGCAGCAGCGTCCGCTTGTCCGCGAAAGCCACGGGCGTCAGGCCTCGTTTTTCGCGCTCGGCGCTCACAAACGCGTCAATCGGATTGCGCACCCACGCCGGGTTCTTGACCTCAGGCACCGGTGGCCGTTGCGGCAGTTGAAAAGCCCAATGACTCAAGGCGGCTTTGCCGGCCGCCAGTGGTCCGTCGTAGTTCGCGCCCGCGTTTATCCAGTCCGCAATCTGTGCGATGGCCGCGTCGGGCAGCTTCTGGCCCCCGAACGGCATGCCCGGCTGCTCCAGGTGGCTGATCCGCTTGAAGAGAACGCTGGACTTAGCATCGCCCGGCACGATCACTGCGCCGGTATCGCCGCCGCGCAAAAGCGCCTCGCGCGTCGAAAGATCGAGCCCCGAGCGCTTATTCTGCGAATTGTGGCACCGGACGCAGTTGGCCTCGAGCAACGGTTTGATTTGCGAGCGAAACAAAGGCGAATCCGCAGCCTGCTCAAACGGAGCCCCGGCCTTGATCCAGTCCGCGATGCGGTCGATGGATTCCTGCGGAAGCCGGTCGCCCTTATACGGCATGTGCGGCTCGGCTTCATATGATACTAACTTATAGAGCAGACTTGCCTTAGGATCTCCCGGGACAATCGCCGGGCCGTGTTCGCCGCCTTTCAGCACCCCGTCATGGGTCGAAAGATCGAGGCCGGCACTCTTGGTTTGCGGGCCGTGGCAGGGAAGGCAGCTCCTATCGAAAACGGGGCGGATATCATTATTATATAGTTGGCCTTGCGCAGCGACCTGAAGGAAGGCGGCGAGAGTTACGAACTTGTTGATAACACTATACTGGGCTTCCGGACGGCTCGTGTCAATGCATTGTCCAGAATACTGGAAACTTACTAGAATGCCCAGATGCCTCGACTGTTAGTTTTGGCGCTCTTGATGGCGCAAACTGTGATTTGCGCCGACCAACCGCTCAGGATCAGCGGCTGGTATTGGCTGAACGCCGCGCCGCGTGATGAGTGGGAGCGCGATTTCCGGAAGATGGCAGATCTCGGTTTCACGCACGTGGATTTGTGCTGGGGTCTGGACGCCGCGGCTTGGACCCTTCGCGTGGAGGATACGAAATATGCGCTTCAGGCTTGCCGGCGCGCTGGCCTGGGCGCTTATTTCATCGTCTGGCACCCGGTCCACAACTCGCTTCCGCGCAGCCCTGAGTTCCAGCAGGTTGACGCGGCGGGACAACTGCGGTTTGCGTTCAACACGTTCAACGTAAAGTGGCGCGAGACGCAATGGAAGCAGTACCTGCAAACGCTCGCCCGACTCTACGCGCAAGACGCGGCTTTCACCGGCTACATCTTCGACGATTCGTTCAGCATCGGGCCAGTGAAGAGTATCGCCGGACCTGGCGGCGCTCGTTCGGAGAGGTTCATTTCTTATAGTGAAGATGATCGCCGCAGATTCGGCAAAGCGCCGCCTAAACAAACCTCGGATCCTGATTGGGCGCGATGGACGGAAGCGCGCGGCGGCTGGTGGGAGGACTGGGCGCGCGACACCAATCGCTTCATCCGGGAGGTGGATGCGAATGCCCAGCACGAAGTCTATCTGGAGGATGAACAATACGTGCTCTCCGAGACGGCGCGTGAGACGACCGGAGTGAATTTTGGGAGAGTAGCAAGGGCCTTCGACGCAGTCGGAGCGTACACGGAGCCGCGCTGGGATGGCAAACCGGACGCGGGAAAACGGGCCGTCGAGCAGACGCTGAGCGTGCTCGGAAAGACGCGCGCCGCGGTCGGATCGGGCAAGAAGATCATTTACACCTTCTGGGTGGGCAACATTTTGGAATTGCGTACGCCGGGGCCGGCCAAATATCCGACGGTGGATCAGGTTCGCGAAATCTGCGAAGCCGCCCTCAAGTTCGGCATCCGTCATCTGGACATGTATGGCTACCGCATCGGCGATTTTGTGGTCACTGACGAGAACTGGCCTCAGAAGCGGCCGCCGGCAAAGGGACCTTATCCGCTGACCGACCCGTTTCCGCAAAAATATCTTTATGATCGTCCCGAGTTGCACGAACGCCTGGGCGAGTATTTGCGGGAACTCATCCGATCCACCAAGCCGTGACGATCTCCAGGAGGTTGTTGAAAAAAGGGGACAGGCAGCGCCGTCCACGCGCCGACGGGGCTGGATGACGTTGATTGCGCATATCGCCCGGCTTGGGACGGCGAAGCCAGTCCCCATTTTTCAACAAGCCGCTAGCGATTTTTCTCGAGACCTAGAAAGCTGATGCCGTAGGCGCCGAGATCGACCTTGATCCGAACCGGGCCCTGCTTGAACTTGCGCGACGGCACCGGCCGCAGCCGCGCGTTTTCATCGTCGCTCGGAGCTGCTGCATCCAGGAACAGTTGACGCAATGTGAGATCGGACGACGCTCCGTCGACCGCCAGATCCACTTGTACCGGCGACGCCGAATAATTCCAAAGGAGCACGTTATAGACGAGCATTCTTGGATCCCAGGTGGCGAAACCGTGTACCGCGGCATCGGTGGAGTCCAGGCGCACCCGCTCTCCGGTGAGGCGGGACAGCAGTTTGAAAGCATAATACGAGGGGCGCACGCGGTTCTGAAAATCAAACAGGCCGTCCCACTGGGAGCTGCGGTTCCACCAGCGCGCCATGAATCCGGCTCCCACCGGAGACATGAATTTCGCGAAGCGCTCGAGGTCTACGTGATAGTCCTTGATGTGGTAATAGCAGGAGTAATCGAGCCCGCCCGCTTTCATCTGATAGGCCACTTCGGTGATGAAACACGGCTGGAACTGCGGATTGGTGGGCGGGTCGCGCAGAGCCATATTCCACTCGTTGAGGAAGGTCTCGGGATGCAATGACGGGTATTTCGCGAGCAGAGTTTTCACGTTATCGATGGTGCCGCGGATGCGCACGGGATCGCTGTTGTAGATGTGCCACGAAACAAAGTGCAACGGCGCTTTTCCGGCCGCGCAGAACGAAAGCAGCGCGGGCAAGATCGGGGAGCCGGAATAGGCCAGAGCGGGTCCACCGACTCGCGCGTCGGGGTCGGCGCGCATGACGGCCGCGACGGTGTGCTGGTAGTAGCGCGTGTAGTTTTCCGGTGTGAAGAGATACGGGCAGCCGCCGTCTTCACCGATATCGGGCTCGTTTGAAACTTCCCAATAACGAATGCCCGAGCCGCGTTCTTTGTAGTGGCGCACCATGTTGTAGATGAGCTGTTCCCACTCTTCATAGCTGGTGGGATCCACGATGGCGTGGTCGACGGTGGGATAGAGAACCTTGGGCTTGAAGTCGATGTTCATGAGCGGCGTTGCGCTGGTTTTCCGAATCAGATCGACGGATTGGTCCAGTGTGTCCCAGTGGTAACGGCCGTGCTCCGGGAGCAAGTCAAAATACTCCTGAATGAAGAGACGGATCACACGAGGGTGCAGGTCGCGAATTTCAGCGGCGCGATCGGCCCACATCGGCTCCTCGGACAGCCCACCCTGGCCCAGGGCAAAGCGATCGATCTCGAGAGGTCCGGTGGTGTCTCTCAGGTTCAAGCGCAGTGCTACGGTACGATTTTGCGACAGCGCCGATGTGGCCGACGCAGCCAGCAGCACAAGGAACGGCGCCCAGCGCGAAGCGAATGGATGCGACATAATCTCAACTATCTCCCAAAAGGCGGTGCGATCAAGGGATTTCTCGAATAGCGTCCAGAATACGGGAAGAAAGCTTGATCCACCGGACCAATAATATAATCTTCGGATTCACTCATGGGCTTTGCACTGAACGGTAAATCTGCGATTGTGACCGGCTCTGCAACCGGCATTGGCAAAGCGACGGCCATGCTGTTCGCGAAGGAAGGCGCGCGGGTGGTGGTGTCGGATGTGGACGAAGGCGGGCTTCAGGTGGTGGAGGCAATCAAAGAGGGCGGGGGAGAAGCGATCTTCCTAAGAGCGGATGTGTCGCAAGCCGGTGACGTGGAGCAACTGATGGACGCGACGGTGCGGGCCTACGGGCGGCTTGACGTGCTAGTCAATAACGCGGCGGCGTACCGCGGCGATGGCAGCATCCTGACGGTTACGGACGAAACGTGGAGCCAGATCATCAGCGTGAATCTGAAAGGGACTTATCTGTGCTGCAAATTCGCCATCGCGAGGATGATGGAGAGCGGCGGGGGCTCCATCGTAAATCTCTCTTCGGTAAATGCCCTGATGGGTCTCAGCCTGACGGCCTACACGGCGTCGAAAGGCGGCGTGCAGGCTTTGACGCGGCTGCTGGCCGTGGAGTTTGCGCCCAAGGGAATTCGCGTCAACTCCATATGCCCGGGAACCATCATGACGGAAAACAGCATCGCGATTTACCGCGAGAGACCGGGCCTGGAGGAACGCGTGACGAAGATGTACCCCATGGGAAAGTTGGGAGCGCCGGGTGACATAGCCGAATGCGCTCTCTACCTGGCTTCGGACGCTTCCTCCTTCATGACTGGCGCAAGCCTGGTGGTTGACGGAGGATTGATGGCGGGGCGAAAGTTCGAACTCGACTATACGTAGTTGTTTGAGACTCCCATGCAGGTTCAGATATGAGCGGTGCTGTTGTGAGCGCGGAGCAGCAGGAAGGCGCCCTCGAAAGAAAGGCGTGGCTGCTGGTTGCGTTTACGTGGTTGGCTTACTGTCTGAACTACAGCGACCGGCAAGTCATCTTTTCGATTTTTCCGATTCTGAAGGCGGAGTTGCATTTTACAGACGCTCAGCTCGGGCTGACGGGCTCCGTGTTTCTGTGGGTCTATGGTTTGTGCTCTCCCATTGCCGGCCAGATCGGCGACCGGTTTTCCAAGCGCCGGCTGGTGGCTCTCAGTCTTTTGCTTTGGAGCGGCATCACGG
>Ga0335081_10014387_pt1 | contig 12801 bp, 12 predicted proteins | sample Lox_Sample_35_FD_206713 | JGI IMG/M metagenome (GOLD analysis project Ga0335081, IMG submission 206713) | Soil microbial communities from Loxahatchee National Wildlife Refuge, Florida, United States - Lox_Sample_3.5 | ecosystem: Environmental > Terrestrial > Soil > Wetlands | place: USA...
GCAGAGTAGTCTGAAACGTCCATTTGACAGGGCGGTGACCCCTCGGAGTGCAAGCATTTCCAATGGGAGTGACGGCGGGGAACAACCTCTGCGGAGGGGGAGTAAACGTCTGAAAGCAGGTAAATTCTCCTAGGCGATGTGATGGCTAACGGAAGCTGCCGCGCCTACTGTCGTCGGTTCAAATATGGCGCAGCATGCTCATTCAAAACCGTCGAAAATGGGTGGAATGCACGCAATAAATTCACCACCTTCTAAAAAACCGGGAGACAACTGTGAAGTCTGTGGTCGAGGCGATAACGCACTTAGCATGCTCCTATGCGATGGTTGTGATACCGGCTACCACACCTTTTGTCTCGACCCGCCTCTCAAATCGATTCCAAAGTACGACTGGTTCTGCGCGCAATGTCTTGTCGGCACAAACGAATTCGGTTTCGAAGACGGCGACGAATATTCACTTGCTCAATTTCGGGAAAAAGCAGATTCTTTCCGCATGGAATACATTGAAAAGAACTTTGCGCCGGAAGAGCGGCCTCAGGGTGTCGTTACCGAGAATCAAGTTGAGGACGAATTCTGGCGGATGGTCTCAAATATCGAGGAAACTGTCGAAGTCGATTATGGCGCTGATATCCATTCCACGACCCATGGCTCCGGGTTTCCGACGGTTGAAACGCATCCAACAGACCCATACTCAACGGACCCTTGGAACTTGAATATCCTCCCACTCGATAATCAGAGTCTGTTTCGACATATCAAGAGTGACGTTTCGGGGATGACGGTGCCATGGTTATACGTTGGCATGATGTTTTCGACTTTTTGCTGGCATAATGAAGATCATTATTGTTACAGCATCAACTATCAGCATTTCGGGGCGACAAAGACATGGTATGGGATTCCAGGGAGTGATGCAGAAAAATTCGAGCAGGCAATGAGGAATGCTGTTCCGGAGTTATTTGAGACACAACCCGATCTACTATTCCAACTTGTCACGATGCTGAGTCCGGGTCGACTTGTTGAAGAGGGTGTTAAAGTTTACGCGGTTGATCAGCGACCGAATCAATTCATCATTACCTTCCCACAAGCTTATCATGCGGGGTTTAATCATGGAGTACCTGCTCTAAGAATTCCTGATCTGGTCACTAACGTTGTAGTTCAACATGAACGAAGCAGTGAACTTTGCGCCGAGCGACTGGGAAGAATACGGAAGAGACTGCGTAGAACGCTACCGCGAATACCGAAAAATGCCCGTCTTCTCCCACGACGAACTCCTCATTACAGCGGCTCTCCACGACGCCTCTATAAAAACCGCAAAATGGCTCACCTCAGCCATGGACATCTTGGTCGATCGAGAACTCGAGTCTCGTAAGGAAACACGTGAACGATTCCTGGACATGGAGGAAACGGTCATTAACGAGGATTTGCCGTCAGATGAATATTACCAGTGTTCCGTGTGTAAAACATACGTCTATCTTTCGCAAGTAACGTGTTCCTGCAACAGCAGTGCCGTTTGTCCTTCCCATGCTGCGGAACTATGTGATTGCAACATCGCGACGCGAGTATACCGCTTACGCTATTCGGATCAGGAGCTCAAGGATATTGCAACAAAAATTTCCGAAAGGGCGGAAATTCCTGAAGCATGGAGTCGGAAATTTAATATGTTCATGAGAGAACACGAAAAGCCTCCACTACGAAGTCTCCGATCCCTCCTCAGCGAAGCAGAACGGATTCAATACTATCTCCCGGAACACGCAACTTTAAAAGCGTTTGTAGAACGCGTGAATGAGTGGGTTGAAGAAGCAACTGCATTTGTAGCGCGAAAACACCAGAATCGCCGGAAGAATGAACGGGTTTGGCGAGCGGGATCGAGAGTTCAAGAGCTCGAGGAACGAGATCGAATTCAACGGAATCCATCGTATGTCTACAAATTGCTTGATCAAGCTGCGGAACTGGGTTTTGACGCTGCCGAGATCGATTTGTTGAGGGAAAAGGCAGAAGCAATCGAGGAATTTACTGAACGTGCGGAGAAAGCATTGAATGAGGGGACTCTGAGTTCGCTGGAGGACTACACGGAACTCATTGACGAAGGAAAGAGTTTGAATATCGATCTTCCGGTCCTCGATCGTCTCGAACGGATTACGGATCAACTTCGCTGGGTTGAAAAGGCAACGGATGTCAGTGATGTGTATCTCTCACTCCACGAAGTAGTGGAGATCATGGACGAAGGGGAGCGTTGTGGAATCTCGCCTGAACACAAATTAATGAGAGAATTGGCTGCTCGACGCGATAAAGGACGATGGTGGGAGAACGCGGCGGCCCATTTACTATCCCTTGATCACATTCCCTTTGAAGCGCTGGAGAAACTACTCGATGAAGCCACGGATTTATCCATTCATAAGAAGACGTATGATAAAGTCGAGTCGATCATTATCAAGGCCCGCGAAGCAGGTCAACACATGGCAAATCTCATGTCGCGTCTCGAGGCCGGTGGACCAGATAATCGACCTCCTCTTTCCGAGGCGACTCGATTGCTCAAAGTCGTCAATGATCTTCCCGTTAAACCATCCGACACGGTAGCTTTTCGAAAGTTATTTGCGAAATCAGATGAATGGGTCAAGCATGGGAAACGCCTATTTGGGAAAACGAACGCTTCGACGCATCAACTCGAGGATCATTTACATTACGTCCAGAGGCGGCATGAGATAGTGTTTGATGTCACCGATGTTCCCCGACGAGAAGAGAGTCCGAGTGCTGCCGACGCGCAAGATTCTGAATACGGTCCGTATTGCATTTGTCGGTCAGGTCCCACCGGCGAAATGGTCGAGTGTGATAAATGCAAAGAATGGTATTGCCGGCGTCTAAATGTGACTTTCCTGATATCTCCAGGTACCATCTGAGATGTCTCAAAATCAGCAAGAAAAAGTTCGATCCTCAAGATGGATGGGATTGCCCCATCTGTGACTGGCGAAAACAGGTCCCACGAACAAATACCCGTCCAACAATAGCGGAACTCAAAGACTGGATTCAAACTGCCGAAAGCCTCCCGTTCCGTCCCAGTGAAGTCGAACTTGTTCAAAGGATTATCACACAGATGGAAGCGTGGCTCGCGACTCTACAACCAATGCTCCAGACCGACCAACTTCCTTCGCTGGATACATGTCGATTCTACTTGCGTAAAATTGAGGGGGCCGAAGTGTTCCTTCCGGTGGAATTCAACTTTTTCAGGCGGGCGATGCATACGCTTGCGCCAGTGTCGACGACGCCACCCCCTCCCGCCGCGGAAACGCGTGTGTTCACAAAGAAGACACGGACGAGGAAATATCACACGGAGAATGCGCGGGATCTCAATGGACCACCTCCTCGGGTCTCGATGCGACCGTATGACTCTCTGCCTCTGTTGCCAGTGCAACGGTATACTGGGCCCATGGATCATGCACCGCTGGTATATGGACAGCATTACGTGCCTTACCCACCGAATCCGTCTCATTATCCGTCGCTTCCTCCGAAAGGCGTATTTGCGCCTCCTTCGATTCTGCCGTCCCCATACGGAGCTTCGGTAGAACAGCGACCACCGATAGATCGGGGTCCGGTTTGCGCTGCCTGCGATCGCCCTCGTTTGTCTGTAAATTCGCAGCTTGTGACTTGCAGCATGTGTAACAGGTATCAACATCCTGTCTGTATCGCCAAGTACGGGGGTCGTTTATACCCAGCCCTAGTTTGGTATTCTTCTGCAGAAAGCTCTTTCTGACTTAAAGCGGTGACTGCGTAAAGTTGCATCCGAATACGTTCCAGACGCTGCCTACTGTCCCTGCTAAAAGACCGCCCCTTCCTCCTCCAAAGGGCGTCAATCCTCCACGCGGGAATGGTACTGTCCCAGCCTCGCCTTAAATGTTAATCCCAGGGCCACTACGGCAATATGTTACTGGGGACGCCGAGACAAGAGACTTAATCGATCTTACCAACTCGCCATCCCCGGTTCGAGACAATAGTCCATTGTTCAAGGATGCCAAAGGTAATCTTTCGGCTCCTCCAAATCTCCATCCGCCCACGGGACTGAGTCCCATTGAACACAGCAGTCTTCCACCCATCGAACTCAAAGAACACAGTTCTCCGTCGACATCAAATCGACCGTTTCCGCTATCAGGTTCACTAACTTGATCGCCACTGAACCCGTTATCACCACCAATCCAAAGGTTACGCACCAGTTCAGCGACAGGAGCCTCTGATCGTACATACTTTGCCGCAGGGGTTCGGCGTTAATTAATCCTATGGATTGGCTTGGATATTTCTATTTGAATTTGTATAGGGTTGAGGGATTGGGAAGGTAGAGGAATCTAGCCTTTATTTGAGGTATTCAAATACAGTTTCATTTCTATAGACGTTCGTTTTGTGATCAAACTCCCAACAGATTCCAGAGGGCATTGGGATCGTGATAGTCATGATGAACGATGCTAATGAGCCAGTACTGGCCTTTGATCGTTCGTAGGAATTTCGCAGTTCGTGATTGGATTGGATACAACTTGGCCCATTCATCCCAGATCGAGAACGCTTCATCCTTAAATCAATATGCATATGAGAGAGGGACCACCTTCCAGGCACAAAACGAGACTTCTTCGATGATCGTGGGTTGAACAATCTCCTTACCCGGAAATATTCCCCAAGTCACCGTGTTCGCCGCCTTCTCATCCATATTCGTCATGAATCCGCCCTTTCATAAGACGCTATCCCAATCGGGGGGAGAACCTGATTGTTGCCAGCATAAAAAGAAATATAAGGATCGTCTTTAATCTTCTCTAGAATTGTTTTCCATTGCTTTTCAGACGCAAAGAATTCCACAAATGCCTCAATGTCAGTCTATTCAAAACGCTACCTGGCGCACCTTTTGAAAAATATAACCCCCTTTGGGTCCCCAGCCGAATACTTTATCTGCACTTTCGATGCAATCGACAGCGGGTTGACTTCCAACCGTCCATCGCCCCGACTGATTTAATCCGATTAAATGGTCTCGAATTGTCACAGTTTCCGCGGCCAAGGGATCTTCGGACCACGGGATAGCCTGTAAATCGCCCTGAACGTATTTGGTGAAGAGATTTGAGATGTCCTCCGGCGAAAGTGGGAATTTCCATAATTTCAAACCTACTTCGGGTGGAGTACTCAATGTCAAGCCGTACGTGTCGTTCTGTCCGAAGGCTTTTATTAGCGAGAGGAAGATACGGTAGGAGATACCTGGTGATCTTGCATCACCCCACCTGCCATTTGGAAATTCATCCCAGTTTGCTTCTCGACCTAATTCGCCCTGTCCTTCTGACACCGCCAGGGCAAATTGTTGAGATCGTGTACTTCGCAGACTTTGTCGTCGCTGCCGTGGTCGAGGAGGTTCGAGTTTTTCGTGACCCTCGTCATCTAGGATCGCTCTATTCTGAGTATCATCTTCATCATCAAAAGTCGCCACAACTCCTTCAACAGTGGTCGCAAGTCGAGAGGTAAGTCCAGATATATCGACGACTTCTGTCTTGTGCGTGCCACTCCTCGGAGTCAGAGATTCTCTCGGCGAAATCATCCCTGTTCGTTCGAGAACAAAGGCGACGCTTCGTTCCAGGTTGAAGGTACAGAAATGGGCTCCCAAACATCGTCCTTCAGTCTGCGTTCGGAGTTGTTTGATCATTTCCACCGTTATATCGACGCCGAGCTGTTTCACTGCTTCATCGTCCGCTTTGACCTCTTCGATTCGCGAAAAGAGTTCCGGTGGGACGGATGCATGCGTGAGTTTCGTCATCCGTCGGAAAGATTGATAGGACTGAATCGGCATGACGGCGGGAACAATTGGAATAGTCTTGAACAGTCCCGATTCATCCTCTCGAAGCAACTTCTCGAAGGAAAGAAAGGCAGTGACACTGTAAAAGATTTGAGTGATGATAAAATCGGCGCCGGCTTGAACTTTTTCTCGGAGATAGGGTAAATCAAGACGAGGATCTTGTTGTTCAGGATTACTCCCATCCGCATGTCCCTCCGGATACGCAGCAACGCCAATACAAAACCAATCTCCGTAATTCTTACGAATGTACTTGACCAGATCCACAGCGTAGGAAAATTCGCCGGTGGTCGGAACCGAATACTCTTGACCTCGAGGCGGATCCCCTCGTAGCGCGAGAACATTATGTATCCCAGAGGCACGGGCTTCGCAGAGGGCATTGTCGAGGATTTCACGTTCCATATTTGTACATGTCAAGTGGAGACAGGTTGTCATCTCATGTCGGTTCTGACATGATTTTGCGAGCTCCAAGGATCGGGTTGCCGTACTTCCTCCGGCGCCCCAGGTAACTGTGACGAACAGCGGATTGAATCTGGCCATGCGGTCGAGACGCGATTGAAGGTTTGTCATGCCCTGACCATCAAGGGTCGCCAGTGTGGGGCAAATTACCATGTCTGTTTTTGGAGGGAAAAATTCGAGGGAGAAGTATGGCTCCTGGCCTAGAATTTCGAGCTTGTCGATGATCTTCATTGTGATGGAAACAGTTTTCTGCGTCGTGAAGCGCTACTTCGGCGATAACATGAAAAGACTAATCATCAGCCAGTATTGAGGAACAAATGCAGGCTATTGGCAAATGTGTGGCAATGCTCAGACTTAGCCTTTGGTCTGCACTATCAACCATCCCTCAACGACAGCAGCGTGTCGCTCAAGTGTATAGGGCAGTTGAATAAGTTTACCAGCGCGTTTTTATCATTGCATGTAACGGGGGATGCACGAATGAGGCTGTACCTGTTCTTTGAAAATGCGATGCAATCGTTCGCATGCCTCGGCAATCAAATGATCACATGAGACAACCAGACCGCCCCGCACCGCGGGTGTAAACTGCTTCCGCTTGACACCAATTTTTCAAGTCAGACAACCTATCTTGCAAACCCGTCGAGACTGCGAATATGCATTTCCTCCCATGCGAGAGATATCTTATCCAACCTTCCAATAATGGAATATGCTGCAAAAATATCAACTCTTATCCATCAAGATACCTTACCATCTCCATAACTGTTTCATACTTCACTTGCAAAGCCTCACGAACTCTACTCCATATATCCCAGTAACATAATTCACTCTAAACCCGTCAGTGAGCGCTCGCCGAAGACGGAAAAGCCTCCTCAGGGACGAAGGACTTGCATCATCAATGGCCCTTGTTGCCACTGAAATCTACAATTTCGCCGTCTCATCCCAAACCCGCTGCTTCTTCACCGGATCAACCATGGGCAAGGAGGACAGGACTGCGTGTAGGACCAGACAGTGCGGATGAAAGGTAAACAATGGCTAGCGGCCAGCATCCCTGGCTTCAGTAATTGAGAAGATGGTAAGAAGGTAGTTTAAAGTTGAGCTCTAGACAAGCGGGGGGACGCTAGGCCGAAATGGTTCTCCAGACATAATTCGAGCGGTGGCGATCTCAAGATGACGATCCGTCTATCATCATGATTGATTCTTGATTTCGGAACCTGTACGTCCAATTTCTCAGCAAGATCCATTTGGCCCCCTTTTGCCCCGCCTGAATGGTCGGGTATCAAGAGATTGTGCCACCGCATGCCTGCGGTGGAATTCGGCGTCAGATTGGGTTGACATCTACCATCTCAATTGGATGGAACGGGGTGACGTTAATGTTGGATCAATCTGACACACCTGTTCCCTTCTCTCAACAAATACCCTTTCCAGTAGAATATTAAGGATTGCGACAAATCCTGTGCTTAATTGAGCCAACGCCGCATTTATTCCTAGAAAACAGTATTCTTCAAGTTGCGGGTTTCAAAGGGGCTGCCCTGCCGCGTCTACCCTCGTTAGGTATTGTTCAACATACCCAGAGAAAATGAACACATCTGACAGGCTTTGGCCTTCCAGTGTGCATGGTAATTTAGAAACCTCGACTATTTTGACAAAATTGGTGGACGAACGGTATGACAATAGAATCTTCATAGGCTTTTGACCACGGTCCATCCAATTACATGCAAAAACGGGACTTCCGGTTCTGGATTCTGATCGGCTATTAGTCTATATCACCATCACGACAAACCACTCAGTCAATTCAAGTTGATCTCACTCGAAGGAGATCATTGTAACACTCGTTATGGCCAAGGAAATGCAAGGTAATTTTCAAACAACTCATTCCTTTGGAATTCCTCTGGCACCCACCCTAATTTCCCGATTTCCTATCAATGGAAGGAGCGCTGGGCTAGGAATGGCCGAACGTTATTGGGCCGCGCATATATGTGAAACAGCCTTTATTTGGTCGACCAAATACTTGCTTCCAGGTATGGACCGCCTCAGCCCTCGAAGTCTACACGAAAGATGGCATTGCCAACTTGTGATTCGCTGTTGTTAGAAGAGTTCGGCCTTCATCATATTACTCGAACCCGACCAATGGTATGTCCATTTGATAATTTGCAGTGGATGAGAATCAAGCTCTAGGAGGCATGATACACGTGCATGACAGCTCTCTTGCGCGGAATACGCCAAGAGCGGGATAAATTATCTTGATGGGGTGCAATTTTGTCCACCCGATTTCTGCAGCTCATGTTAACCGTCGGGAAAGCCATTGAAGTCTAAGGAGAAATTCCCTTACTGGAGATGAGATTCCCGTCACAGAACGGGTGTATTTCCGTAATAATATACTTTTTATAGACTATCCGTATTCCCAACGAGACAAAGATACTTAGAATGAAGTATTTACACTTCCTCCTCACATCATCCTACTCCTCACCGAAAATCGCTATCAAATTTTCAATAGTCCACTCTTCCTCCTCCGCAAACCCTTCAACCCACTGCTCCTCCACCATCATCTCCTGATGATGACCAGGCCTCTTATGACATGATCGTCTAGGCGGTAAAATAAACCGATCGATAATATGAATCACTCCATCGAAAGTAACGACATCATTCACCTTCAACCCCGATGGACGGCCGTTAATAGCGACCTTGACAATTGGACCAAACTTGAATTCGTCGATGCGGAGGGTTGCGTTTTTGCCGATAAGCGTGGGGAGAGTAGTGTTGTAATGTTCCTTCCTGAAGGGGGGGAAACGGTGTGGTGGGCCGGGGCGTTTATGGGGAGGGCCCGGTTTATGAGGATGGCCAGGACGTTTGTGCGGTGAAGGCGGAAAGTCGTCGGGGGTAAACGGAGGGAAGTCCACAAGGGGTGGAGGAGGTGCAAATTCTTCATCTCGAGGAAGAAGAAGATCATCCCCCGCGAAATCCTCGTTTGGCGTGGGCGGGGATACATCCCCATCTTCTGGTGACGACGCTTTCGGGAATTTCCAAATTGAGTCCGTGTAGAACGTAGTATTAGGGGAAATATGATATTGGACAAGCTTCGTCAAGATCCGATGGCCATGGGGACTAAAGAGGAACGCGGTGACGGGTAGGGGGATTTTTGCCCAGGCGAGGTTTCCAGGGGCAAACACAGTCCAAGAGGAATTGGGTTTTTTCCAAGGGAAAAAGTCTGTGGCGACGTGCGTTTGATGTAAAGCTTGGAAAAACGTCGAGAAGACCGTTGGCACAACTTGTAACAAACGGTATGTTGGCGGCGGGGGGATAAGGATATTATCAACTGCATGAACAACACCGTTCGATGTGAAGATGTTCACGAAAACTGGATGAACGTAGAAATTCAAATTAAGTCCTCGCAAACCGAATCCAACGCGAATCTTTTGAGTCAAGTTTGGTCCATGGTGGGCCTCGAGAAGTGTAGGGATCGTACGATGATGAAGAACTCTGCCAATGGGCCAGAACCCGTCCAGAGTATGATACTCAAGGACCTTCCTTATCAACCATTTCGGCGGATAAGTATGATTCTTCGGTAAATGGTGGATGATTTTTTTGAACGCACAATCTGTCGGAGCGAAAAGGGTGACGTTCCCGTGTTTTGAGGTGTCGTTGAATAGCGCGATGAGCGAGGAGTCGTTCTTGACGAGGTGGTAGAGGATTTTATGGTGTGTGGAATTGGCGAGGAATTCAAGGATGGTGTGGTTTATGTATTTAAAATGCGGATTGGGGCCATGACGATGATGGGGTGGCCAATGTGGATGATGGGGTGGGTGGGGCTTCTTTGGAGGGTGAGGGAGGTTGGGTTTGTGTGGGAGGTCGGGGAGTTTGGGCTTACCAGGGAGATGGGGTTTGTCTGGTAGATGTGGTTTATGGGGAGGATCGGGGAAGGCAGCGTCCCAGATGCTTCCTTTGGGAGGTGGAGGTAATTCTTCCTCGTTATCGGAGACGTTTTCTTCGTCGGAGATGGGTTTATCATCTGATTCGACATCTTCGACATCATCGTCGGTGGCCCAGTACTCCTCGGTGGCATGGCTGACGTGGTCAACGATATTCTCGACTTGGCCTTTGAGATGGTTGATGCCAAGACTGAATCTTTCTATGAGGCTTGGGAGGTCGTCCTCGTCCGAAGACGAATCCTCCTCCCGCTCCTCTTCGAATTCGGAATAGTCGGTCCATGCGCTAAAATCGTAGTATTCATGGTCAGCCGGGATCCATTTAGTCAATTCCTCGTAGAATAGATGGTCAGATGCGACTTCGGGACTGGGATCTTTGGTCACGAAGGGTCGCTGTCCGGAGGAGAAGAACGGGATGTTCAGGGCACATGCTTGCGCGATGACTAGAATTATCGGTCAGCGGGTGGGGGATAGGGGGGAATGGCCGGGCCGAGGGGGAAGAAGATACCTGCGCTAATAAGGAGCTTCATCGTGTTGAAGCGAGGGAGAGAAGATTATGGCGGGAAGGGGAGAGTCAGCGACTCAGAATGAAGGGGGGAGGGCGATGGGTATTTGTGGTGGCCGCCAAGAGGCTGGCATTGCATGACGGCCCTGGGAAGGCACAAGGGAAAGGGCGCCGAACGTTCGCCGGAGTGATCTGCGGCCCGCTAATTCCGCGGCCACTTTCACCTTACGTACAGTACGTGTGCAGCGCTGAAGGCTGCAGACCCGGCCAATCGAATGCTCTATTTGAGGCTTTGCCTGCGTGTTCGCTAACCGCGCTCGATTGGTCACCAGATCGGGGCAGCCCATAGAATTGCGCGTCGAATCAACTGCATACTTCTTCGGAGTCATTGCCATATAGAGGACACTGTCTAGGTGGGGATATAAGTGCATGCATTACAGTAAGTCAATGGCACATGAAAAGCAGCTTTGCACCGCCATGTTCCCATGAGTGTTGGTCCGTGAGCCGCCGGATAGCGTTCGCTTTTGCGTCCTTACAGGTGTGATTTGTTCACTTTGCCGCAGATCGCGCTCCGCCAACACAACACACATCATGGACACCGTCATGACGGATGAGGACCCCCAAGCAAATGACCCTTCCCCCGGCATAGACACGAATCCCTCCAACTCCCCTACTGACCTCCTCGACTCCCCGCCCGTAGAGGAACACGCATCCCCATCCAAACGCTTCGCTTCCCCAAGTCCCTTCCCCTTAATCTCTTCCGAAGACACCGTCGTAGACAACAATACCGCTGCACCCAAACTCGTCAAACGCCCTCGCGTTACAAAAGTAGACAATAGTACTTGGTGGGAAGATCTCGCGCTCTATTCTCCCATGGCAGGCACTGCAAAACGCGGATCCACGTTGCTCAAGGAATTCGGTAATTCCGGGTGGGCGACGGACGCTGCGGCCAGGCGATTAGCTGTTTACGCTGATTATGAGTTTGAAACGTGTACTTTCTTTCAAGAAATAATCCCCAATCTGTTTTTGGGGAGGTACAATAGGCCCGCTATTCCCCGCTGAGCTGACTTCGTTAGCGTGTTGTCGTTGCGCGCCGACACGTTGAAGAAGGCGGGGATTACGCGGGTGTTGACTGTCATGGCGTCGAATCCGCATCTCGAACACGAGAATTCTGAGGGTTGGATGGCGGCCGGGATTTCGAGGGAGTTTATTATGATGCAGGATCTTTCGACCTTTCAGTCTCATCCATGGTATCAAACGACGAGTGCTATCATCGATTCTGCCCTGCACGCCAACGAGCGTATCCTCATTCACTGGTATGCCCCTCTTCCAACTTCACTTTCCAACATCCTTTCCTTGCATTGGGAACTCATTAGGTGCGAATTGACCTTTAGTCGAAAGGGAATCTCGAGGTCCGTGACCGTGGCAGCGGCCTACCTCGTCTTCCGCCATGGCCTAACCCCCGACCAAGCACTTTACTGGATCCGTCTCCAACGCCCCATCGCAATGCCAAATTCCGGTTTCCGCGAACAGTTAAGCGATTTCTACACTGTACTACAAATAGATCATCCCGGCGAATTTGGATGGTGCGGTCTGTCGATGTGTGAGGGACTCTTGCAAGTGGACGGGGAGAGGGAGGCGAGGAAAAGGGTGCGACGGGAGATGGTGGAGGGCATTTGGGGGAAATGGAATAGGGAGGGAGTTGAGTGGGTTTCGTGTCGACTTGTTGGGATTAACGCCGATTGTGAGACGTTTTTGCAGAGGCTTTTTGGTGGCATGGCTTGACTTGGGACTAAGGGCGTTTGGGACTGCATGGATATTCTGAGCGATGCATAGTCTGATGCGAATAGGCAGTTATCTTGAGCATAATTACCGTCTTGAATTTCCTTCATCCTATCATGGGCCTTCCACACGGACAACCAGGGTTTCCGTAATCGCGTAGTATGGTCTCGGAACTCCACAGTTCATGCGATTCCAAGGATAATTCATAGCTCATTCAGGCCAAAAGCGGAAGATGCGATTCATACACATTATCCAACAATCTCTTCGTTTCACTTCCGAATTGCGAGAGCTTAGAGGTGATGAAATCTGATATATCGGGGTCCATAGCG
>Ga0335081_10014388_pt1 | contig 12801 bp, 10 predicted proteins | sample Lox_Sample_35_FD_206713 | JGI IMG/M metagenome (GOLD analysis project Ga0335081, IMG submission 206713) | Soil microbial communities from Loxahatchee National Wildlife Refuge, Florida, United States - Lox_Sample_3.5 | ecosystem: Environmental > Terrestrial > Soil > Wetlands | place: USA...
GGCGTCGGCTGGGGATGCTCGTGGACAAGGCCTTCCACGTCCGCATCGCGCGGCAGGCCGGCAACCCGCACCTCAGCGCCGCGCTCTCGAACATGTTCGACCGGCTGATCCTCACGCGCCCCATCGAGGACTTCCCGCTCGGACGCATGGCCGAGGCCGTCGCCGAGCACTCCGACCTGCTGGCGCAATTCCAGTCCGGCACCGCGCGCGCGGCCGGGGCGGCGATGGACCGCAACGTGGGCAACGGCTGCGCGGCCATCGTCGGCCACATGCGGTCGGAGACCGATTTCACCATTCCAGCTCGATGACAAGGAGGAGCGCAACATGAAGGCGATGATGAGGACGATCGCCGGGGTCCTGTTTGCCGCGGCGGCGGCCTCGGCGAGCGCGCAATATCCCGACCGGCCGATCACGTGGGTCGTGCCGTTCGCGCCCGGAGGCGCCACCGACACGCTCGCTCGCCAGTTCGCCGAGCGCATGACGCGCGGCACGAAGCAATCCATCGTGATCGAGAACGTTCCCGGCGCGGGCGGAACGATCGGCGCGGCGAAGGTCGCGCAATCGAAACCCGACGGATACACCTTCCTCGTCGGCCACGTCGGCTACATGGCCGCCGCTCCCAGCCTGTACAAGCACCTGGCGTACGACCCGGTCAGGGATTTCGAGGCCGCGATCCGGTTCCCCGATACGCCGATGGTCCTCGTGTGCGGCAAGCGCGTCCAGCAGCAGGACATCGGCTCGCTCATCCGATACGCGCGCGCGAACCCGGGGAAGCTCAACTTCGCGAACGCCGGCGTCGGATCCGCGGGTCACCTGGTGGCCGCGCTCTTCTCGAGCAAGGTGAAGGCCGACATCGTGCACGTGCCGTACAAGGGCAACGCGCCCGCGTACACCGACATCATGGGCGGCCGCATCGATTGCATGTTCGACCAGTCGAACACCGCGCTGCCGCAAGTCCGCGGCGGCAAGGTGCGCGCGTTCGCCGTCACGTCGCGCGAGCGGATTCCGCAGCTGCCCGAGGTGCCCACCCTCGCCGAGTCGGGCCTTCCCGGCTTCGAGGCGGCGACCTGGTACGGCATCTACGCGCCGCGCGGGACACCGAAGCAGGCGATCCACTGGATGGTCGCGCGACTCCACGACGCGATGCACGACCAGGCCTTCACCGCGCGAATGGTGGAACAGGGATACGTCCTGGTGCCCGCCTCCGAGCAGGGTCCGGCTGCGCTCGCCGCGCATACCCGCCGCGAGGTGGGGATCTGGAGGAAGGTCATCAAGGACGCCCGCATTCAGCCCAACTAGAGGGAACCGAGCTGGTCATGCCGAAATCGCTCTGCGAAGCCGACGTCGAGGCGTACCGACGCAACGGCTACCTGTTTCCGGTACGCGTGCTTTCTTCCACCGAAGCGGCCGAGCTGCGCGGCGCGCTCCAGCAACACGAATCCGCGACCGGGGAGCCGCTGCACGGCAAGTGGCGCGTCAAGAGCCACCTGCTCTTCACGTGGGCCGACCGGATCGTGCACCACCCCGCGGTCCTCGACGCCGTCGAGGACCTGATCGGCCCCGACATCCTTTGCTGGACCTCGAATTTCTTCATCAAGGAGGCGCACAGTCCCGGGTTCGTCTCGTGGCACCAGGACGCCGCGTACTGGGGCCTCGATCCCGAGGAGGTGGTGACCGCGTGGGTCGCGCTCAGCCCGAGCAACCTCGAGAGCGGATGCATGAAAGTCGTTCCGGGCTCGCACCTCGAGTCGCATATCCCGCACGTCGACACGTTCGCGCAGAACAACCTCCTCACGCGCGGGCAGGAGATCGCCGTCGAGGTGGACGAGTCCTGCGCGGTGAGCATGATGCTCCAGCCGGGCGAGATGTCGCTGCACCACATCCGGCTGGTGCACGGATCGCCGCCCAACCATTCGAGCGACCGGCGCATCGGGCTCGCGATTCGCTACCTGCCGGCGCACGTGCGCCAGACCAAGGGACGCGATTCCGCGATGCTCGTGCGGGGCGTGGATCGGCACGGGCACTTCGACCCGGAACCGCGGCCGAAGCGCGATCTCGGGGAAGCGGAGCGGCAGGCGCATGCCGACGCGGTCGGTCGCAAGGTGGCGGTGCTCTACCAGGGCACGGACAAGACGCAGTTGCCGGCCTGACGTGCGCTTCCAGGCTGCGGTCCTGCACGCGGTCGACCGCCCGCTCGTCGTCGAGGAGGTCGAGCTGCCGCAGCCCGGTCCGGGCGAGGTCCTGGTCCGCAACCGCGCGAGCGGCCTGTGCCACACGGACCTCGAGGTGATCGAGGGCCGCATGGGCTATCCGTTCCCGATCGTGCTCGGGCACGAAGGATCCGGGATCGTGGAAGCGGTCGGCGACGGCGTGACCCGCGTGCGCCCGGGCGATGCGGTGGTGGCGTCGTGGAACCCGCACTGCGGTCATTGCTTCTACTGCGAGCGCGACGAGCCGGTGCTCTGCGAGCCGTTCCGCAAGCACCAGCCCGCGGGGTTGATGCTCGATGGAAGCACGCGGCTTTCGTTGCGCGGCGGGCGACTGCATCACTTCGGCGTGGTCTCGTCGCACGCGCAGTTCTCGATGGTGCCGGAATCGGGCGCGATTGCGATTCCGCGCGAGATGCCGCTCGACCGGGCGTGCCTGCTCGGCTGCGGCGTGATGACGGGAGTCGGCGCCGTCGTGCGGCTCGCACGGCTCCCGCGCGGCAGCACCATGGCGGTGATCGGTTGCGGCGCGGTCGGGCTCAACGCGGTGCAGGGCGGCGTGATCGCCGGGGCCGAGCGCATCATCGCGATCGACCGCGACCCGGCGCGGCTCTCGCGGGCCGCACGCCTCGGGGCGACCGACATCCTCGAGGCGGCGGATGGCGTGGCCGCCGCAGTGCGCGATCTCACCGGCGGCCGCGGCGTCGACGCGGCCTTCGAGAGCGCCGGCGCGGAATCGGCCATGCAGCTCGCCCTGGAGATCGCGCGGCCGGGAGGGCGCGTCGTGATCCTCGGCAAGGTGCCGGTCGACCAGAGGGTCTCGTTCCGCTTCGGATCGCTCATGGGGGAAAAGCGCATCACCCGCTCGTCCTACGGCGGCGCGCGGCCGGCGCGCGATTTTCCGTGGCTCGCGCGCCTGTACCTGGAAGGCCGCCTGCGCCTCGACGAGCTGATCACGGCGCGCCTGCCGCTCGAGCGCATCAACGAGGGTTTCGACGCGATGCGCCGCGGCGAGGGCGTGCGCACGGTGATCGCGTTCGATTGATGCGCCACCCGCCGCTCGCGCCCGGCTGGATCGACCGCCCGCACCGGGAGAAGGCGATCGGCGAGCTGCCGCTGGAGGGCGGCGGCAAGCTCGACGACTGCCGCCTGGTCTGGGTCGAGCACGGCGAACGCAATCGCGCGGGCGACAACACCGTGCTCGCCTGCTGCGCCATCGGCAGCACGCACCACCGGCTGGATTTCCTGATCGGGCCGGGGCGCGCGCTCGACACGCGGCGCTTGCACGTGATCGTGGTCGATGCGCTCGGAAACGGGCTGTCCAGCTCCCCTTCGAACACCGCCTTCGCGCACGGCGAGGCGTTTCCGGCGATCGCGATCCGCGACATGGTCGAGAGCCAGCGGCGTCTGCTCGACATGCTCGGCATCGGGCGGCTGAGCGCGGTGGTCGGAGCTTCGATGGGCGGCATGCAGGCCCTGCAGTGGGCCGTGAGCCATCCCGGTCGCGTGGCGCGCGTCGTCGCCATGACCGCGATGGCGCGCACTTCGCGATGGTCGCAGCTCATGAACGAGCTTTCGCGGCGCGCGCTCTTCGAGGACGACGCGTGCACGGTTCCCCGCGAGCGCGCGGCCGCGATGCGCCTGTGGGCGCCGCTCACGCAGCTCGCCATCCCCTCGACGCCCGAGGCGGCCGCGCGCTTCCCGCGACAGATCGACCTGCTGGGCGAGATCCGCGCGCTCGAGGCGCACTTCGGGCGCCATGGCCCGGACCCGTTCGATTGGGCCTGCCAGACGCGTGCGTACGACGCGCACGATCTCGGAGCAACGCCGGGCTTCGACGCAGACCTGGACGCGGCCCTGGCGGCCATCGAGGCACGCACGCTCCTGCTCGCGCCGGGCCTCGACCTCTACAACCCGGCGCGCGCGTCGCACGAGATGGCGGCGCGGATCCGGGGCGCCCGCTTCGCGGAAATCCCGTCGCCGCGGGGACATCGCGCCGCGGGCGGCGGACACGCCGACGACGCCGCGTTCCTCAACCGGATCATCGCGGACTTCATCGGCGAATAGCAGCCCGCGAAGGGCTTCTGACCTACAGCTCCGCCGCAATCGCCCGCGCGATCGAGCGCGTGCCGTCGGATCCGCCCAGCTCCATGGGCATCACGCGGCGCAACGCCGCGGATCGCGTGCACCGGCCGTACGCCCGCGTAACCGACCGCGCGCGCGGCTCAGGACTGCAGCTTGCAGCTGCCGAAGTACTGCTCGCTCGAGGCGACCGGGTCGCCCAGGTTCCGAACGTTCGCCGCGGGAAACGTCCCGTCCTTCGCGGGCGAGGCGAAGATCGTGGTCATCTCGAACGTGGTCGAGCGCACGTCCATCACGATGAGCCCGAAGGACGAGCGAAACACCCGTGCCGGATCCACGCGGAGATCGACGAGCTCGTTCGCCGTGCCCGCGGCGACGTCGATCGAGTCGAACACGATGTACTTGTCGAGATTGACATCGACCGTATGCGGGTGACCGGCGACCCAGGTCGTGCGCGTCCCGGGGCCGAAGGTGCACCTCATCGAGTGCACCGTGGCGAGCTCGCCGGACAGGTCCTGCGCGCCTGCGGCGAGGGCCGCGCAACCGACGATCGATCCGAGCAGCCGCTTCATGCGATCCTCTCCTGCAACGAAACGGGCCCTTGGCATCCAAGGGCCCGGGTAATGGGGTGGACGATGGGACTCGAACCCACGACAACCGGAATCACAATCCGGGACTCTACCAGCTGAGCTACGTCCACCTTCGATCCTGTGGCGCGCCCGACAGGATTCGAACCTGTTACCCCCGGCTTAGAAGGCCGGTGCTCTATCCGGATGAGCTACGGGCGCCTTCTCTCGAATCCTTCGGGTCGGGGTGGAGGGATTCGAACCCCCGACATCTTGCTCCCAAAGCAAGTGCGCTACCAGACTGCGCTACACCCCGCTCGCACGTCGATGCGAACGGGGATTATATCGCCGCCCTCAGTGCTGCGCCGACTCGGCGGGAGCCGACGGAGGCGTTTCCTCCTTCTTCGGCGGCTCGAGCAGCGCCTTGCGCGAGAGGCGCACGCGGCCTTTGTCGTCGGCCTCGAGCACCTTCACCTTCACCACCTGCCCTTCCTTGAGATAGTCCGAGACCGCGTTCACGCGCTCGTGGGCGATCTGCGAGATGTGCAGCAGGCCGTCCTTGCCGGGCAGCAGCTGCACGATCGCGCCGAAGTCGAGGAGCCTGAGCACCGGGCCCTCGTACACCTTGCCCACCTCCACCTCCGCCGTGATCTGGCGGATGCGGTCCATCGCCGCCTGCCCCGCTTCCTGGGAAAGGCAGGCGATCGAGATGGTGCCGTCGTCCTCGATGTCGATCGTGGTGCCGGTCTCGCGGGTGAGCGCCTGGATGACGCTCCCGCCCTTGCCGATCACCTCGCGGATCTTGTCCGGGTTGATCTTCATCTTCATGACGCGCGGCGCGTAGGTCGAGAGGTCCTCGCGCGGGCCCGGCACCGCCTGCTTCATGATGCCGAGGATGTGCATGCGGCCTTCCTTCGCCTGGTCGAGCGCGACCTTCATGATCTCCTTGGTGATGCCGTTGATCTTGATGTCCATCTGCAGCGCCGTGACGCCGCGCTCCGTGCCGGCCACCTTGAAGTCCATGTCGCCCAGGTGGTCCTCGTCGCCGAGGATGTCGGTGAGCACCGCGAAGCGCGTGCCTTCCTTGATGAGGCCCATCGCGATGCCGGCGACGTGGCCTTTCAGCGGCACGCCCGCGTCCATCAGCGAGAGGCAGCCGCCGCACACGCTCGCCATCGAGGACGAGCCGTTCGACTCGGTGATCTCGGAGACCACGCGCAGCGTGTAGCCGAACTCCTCCTTCGAGGGGAGCACCGCGAGGAGCGCGCGCTTGGCGAGGCGCCCGTGGCCGATCTCGCGGCGCTTGGGCGAGCCCACGCGGCCGGTCTCGCCGGTGGAGAACGGCGGGAAGTTGTAATGCATCATGAAGCGCTCGGTGTACTCGCCCTGCAGCGCGTCGATGATCTGCTCGTCCTGGCCGGTGCCCAGCGTCGTCGTGACGATCGCCTGCGTCTCGCCGCGCGTGAAGAGCACGGAGCCGTGCACGCGCGGCAGCAGCGTCGGACGGATCGAGATCGGGCGCACGGTGCGCGTGTTGCGCCCGTCGATGCGCGCCTCGCCGTTGAGGATCTGGCCGCGGACGATCTTCGCCTCCATGTCGTGCAGGATGCCGCGCACGACGTTCGCGTCGGCCGGGGTCTCGGCGTTCGTCACCAGCTCGTCGAGTAGCTTCGCCTTGATCGAATCGAGCTTCTCGCTGCGCAGCGCCTTCGAGCGGGTGCGATACGCCTCGTTGATCCCGACTTCCGCGATCGCGCGGATGCGTTCGATGAGCGCCGTGTCGGGCTGCGGCGGCTCCCAGTCCCATTCGTCCTTGCCGCCCTCGTCGGCGAGCTCGTTGATCGCATTGATCGCGGCCTGCATCTGCTCGTGGCCGAAGACCACGGCGCCGAGCATCACGTCCTCGGGAAGCTCGTGCGCTTCCGATTCCACCATCAGCACGGCCTGCTCGGTGCCGGCGACGACGAGGTTCAGCTTCGAGGTCTCGAGCTCGGTCTTGGTCGGGTTGAGCACGTACTCGCCGTCGAGGTAACCCACGCGGCAAGCGCCGATCGGCCCCTCGAACGGAATCCCCGCAAGCGTCACGGCCGCGGAAGCACCGATCATCGCCGGGATGTCGGAATCGACTTCGGGATTGATCGAGAGCACCGTCGCGATCACCTGCACCTCGTTGTAGAAGCCGTCCGGGAAGAGCGGACGCAGCGGCCGGTCGATGAGGCGCGAGGTGAGGATCTCCTTCTCGGAGGGACGGCCTTCGCGCTTGAAGAAACCGCCGGGAATGCGGCCCGCCGCGTAGGTCTTCTCCTGGTAGTCGACGGTGAGGGGGAAGAAGTCCTGGCCGGGCTTCACGTCCCTGCGCCCCACGCAGGTGACGAGCACCACGGTGTCGTCCATGGTGACGAGGCACGCGCCGTCGGCCTGGCGCGCGATCTCGCCGGTTTCGAGCGTCACCTCGTGACGGCCGAACTGGAATGTCTTCTTGATCGATTTCATCGGGAATCCTTCAACGGTGGGCTGGTTCCCCGCTTTCGGCGGGGAGGACGGCGCCGGTCGGGCGCTGCAGCCGGGTGACGGGTCGCGCGGAAAGCAACAAACCCCGCAAGCGCCGTGGAGCGTTCGCGGGGTTTGCGTTCCTGTTGCGTCCCTTACTTGCGCAGGCCGAGGCGCTCGATGAGCGAGCGGTACGCCTCGACGTTGCGGCGCTTGAGGTAGTCGAGCAGGCTGCGGCGCTGGCTCACCATCTTGAGGAGCCCGCGACGCGAATGGAAATCCTTGACGTGCGACTTGAAGTGGTCGGCGAGCATGTTGATCCGCTCGGTGAGGAGCGCGACCTGGACCTCGGGCGAGCCGGTGTCCCCTTTCTTGCGCTGGTGCTCCGAAACGATGCGCGCCTTGTCTGCGGTGGTTACGGCCATGGAATTCTCCGAATGAAGCTGTCTCTGTCGTCTGTCTTCTCGAATGAACTGGTCATTTTAGCCGGTTTTCGCCCACTTGCTCAAGCAAATCAGGGGCATCCGGGTCGTTTCGAGCCATGAGCCGGAGCGGGGCGAGAATTCCTCCCGCCTGCGCGAGGCCGACCCCCAGGAATCGCCCCGCCGCGTCGAAGACGCCGATCTCCTCGCCCTCGACGCCCGGCCCCGCCGCGATCGCCTGCCCGTGGCCGAAGCGCTTCGCCTCGGCGGGCGAGGCCTCGAGCCGGGCGAGCCCCGCGACCAGGACCTCGGGAGGCAGCAGCCGCAGGCGCGCCTTCTGCGGATTCGCCTCGATGCCAGGCAGCGTGGTGGCGTCTTCCACCCGCAAGGGTCCGACGGACGTGCGGCGCAGCCCCGTGAGGGAAGCCCCGCATCCGAGCGCGCGGCCGACGTCCATGGCGAGGGCGCGGATGTAGGTTCCCTTGGAGCATTCGACGGCGATGGAAAGGCTCGCGCCCTCGAGCGCGAGGCGGCGGATGGAATGGATCTCGATCTCGCGCGGCTTGCGCTCGACCTCCTCGCCGGCGCGCGCGTACTCGTAGAGGCGGCGCCCGTTCACGTGCAGCGCCGAGTGCATCGGAGGCGTCTGCCGCTGCCGGCCGAGGAAGGAAGCGAGCACCTCGTCGACGCGCGCGGGAGAAACCGCGGCCTCGCGCCGCGCCAGCACCTCGCCCTCGGGATCGCCGCTCATGGTCTCGAGGCCCAGGGCGAGCGTCGCGTCGTACGACTTGCGCGCATCGATCAGGAAGCGCGAGAACTTGGTCGCCTCGCCGAACACGAGCGGCAGGAGGCCGGTCGCGAAGGGATCGAGCGTGCCGGTGTGCCCACCCTTGCGCGCGCCGAGCAGGCGCTTCGCGCGGGCGAGCGCCTGCGTCGAGCTGTAGCCCGGCGGCTTGTCGAGCAGCAGCACGCCCTCGCAGGCGTCGAGGGCCGGCGCCACGAGGCGGCTCAGCTCGAGCGCTTGCCGCGAGGCTTGCGCGGGGGCGCGACCGGCTTCACCGCCTCGTCGATGAGGCGCGAGAGGCGCACGCCGCGCTCGACGGACTCGTCGTACGCGAAGGCGAGGTCGGGAACCGTGCGCGTGGTGAGCCGATGCGCGAGCTGCGTGCGCAGGAACCCCGCGGCCCGCTGCAGCCCCAGGCCCGCCTGCTCCGCATCGGAGGCGGCACCGAGCACGGTGAAGTACACCTTGGCGTGGGACTGGTCGCGCGAGAGCTCGACGCCCGTGATCGTCACCATGCCGACGCGCGGATCGCGCACCTCGAGGCGCACGAGCTCGGCGAGCTCGCGCTGGATCTGGTCGGCGATGCGCGCCTGGCGCGGGGCCGTCATGGCGCGCCTCAGGCGATCGTGCGCGCCACCTCGACCACCTCGAACACCTCGAGATGGTCACCGACCTGGACGTCGTTGTAGTTCTTGAGGCTCAGGCCGCATTCGAAGCCCGACTTCACCTCGCGCACGTCCTCCTTGAAGCGCTTGAGCGAATCGAGCTCGCCGGTGTGGATCACCACGCCGTCGCGGATGAGGCGCACCTGCGCGCCGCGCCGCACCAGGCCGTCGGTCACCATGCACCCGGCCACCGTGCCGACCTTGGAGATCTTGAACACGTTGCGCACCTCCACCGTGCCGAGGAGCGTTTCCTTGCGTTCCGGCGCGAGCATCCCGTTGATCGCCGCCTTCACGTCGTCCACGGCCTCGTAGATGATGTCGTAGTGGCGGATGTCCACGCCGGAGTGCTCGGCGAGCTTGCGCGCGGCCGCGTCCGCGCGCGTGTTGAAGCCGATGATCACCGCCTTCGAAGCGAGCGCGAGGTTCACGTCCGATTCCGTGATGCCGCCCACGCCGGTGTGCACGATGTTCACCTTCACCTCGTCCGTGGAGAGCTTGGTGAGCGCGGTGGACAGGCCCTCGTAGGAGCCCTGCACGTCGGCCTTGATGATGAGGGCGAGCGACTTCGTGCCTTCCTGGAGCTGGTCGAACACGTTCTCGAGCTTCGCGGCCTGCTGCTTGGCTAGCTTCACGTCGCGGAACTTGCCCTGGCGGAAGAGCGCGATCTCGCGCGCCTTGCGCTCGTCGGCGAGGACGACGACGTCGTCTCCCGCGCGCGCCACGTCCTGAAGGCCCTGGATCTCCACCGGGATCGACGGGCCGGCCTCGGCGACCGCCTTGCCGTTCTCGTCGGTCATCGCGCGCACGCGCCCGTAGACGGCGCCCGCGAGCACGACGTCGCCCTTCTTGAGCGTGCCCGATTTCACCAGCATCGTCGCAACCGGACCGCGGCCCTTGTCGAGGCGCGACTCGATCACGACGCCCTTGGCCGGAGCATGCACCGGAGCCTTGAGCTCGAGCACCTCCGACTGCAGCTGGATCGACTCGAGCAGCTTGTCGAGTCCCTGGCCGGTCTTCGCGGACACTTCCACGAATTGCGTCTCGCCGCCGAACTCCTCGGCGACCACCTCGTGCGAGAGGAGCTCGTTCTTCACGCGCTGCGGGTTCGCTTCCGGCTTGTCGATCTTGTTCACCGCGACCACGATCGGCACCTTGGCGGCCTTCGCGTGGTTGATCGCCTCGATCGTCTGCGGCATGACGCCGTCGTCGGCCGCCACCACCAGCACCACGATGTCGGTGATGAGGCTCCCGCGCGCGCGCATCGCCGTGAAGGCCTCGTGGCCCGGCGTGTCGAGGAAGGTGACGACGCCGCGCGGCGTCTCCACGTGGTAGGCGCCGATGTGCTGCGTGATGCCGCCCGCCTCGCCCACCGCCACCCGCGCCTTGCGGATCGCGTCGAGGAGCGAGGTCTTGCCGTGGTCGACGTGGCCCATCACGGTCACCACCGGCGGGCGCGTCTCCACGTGCGCTTCCTCGGCGGCCGCGGCTTCCACGAGAAACGCCTCGGGATCGTCGAGCTTCGCGGGCTTGGCGACGTGGCCCATCTCCTGCACCACGATCATCGCCGTGTCCTGGTCGAGCACCTGGTTGATGGTCGCCATGGTGCCCATCTTCATCATGACCTTGATCACCTCGGCCGCCTTCACGCTCATCTTGTGCGCGAGGTCGCCGACGGTGATCGTCTCGGGCACCGGCACATCGAGCACCTTCGGCTCGGCGGGCGCGGCGAAGGCGGTGCCGCCTTCCTCGTCGCCGCGATGGCGCGAGCCGGCGCGTGAGCGCCAGCCGTCGCGTCCGCCGGTGGTGTCGCCGCGCGTCTTCATCGCACGGCGGCGCGCCTGGTCGTCGACCCACGCGGAGGCGGGCTTCGCGGCGCGTTTCGCCGGCTTCTTCTCCGCCTTCTCGCCGGGCTTCACGGCCGGCTTGTGGAGCGTGCCCTCGGTCGCGCCGGCCGCGGGCGCCTGCGCGGCGGGGGCCTGCACCTCGGCCTTGGGAGCCTCGGCCTTCACCTCGACCAGCACCGGAGCCTCGGCCTCGGTGGCGGGCTCCTCGCCCTTCTTGCGCACGACGCGCTTCTTCTTCGGCGCCTCGGCCTCGGCCGGCGGCGCCTCGAGCGGCGCGGCCGCGGTTTCCTCTTCCTTCTTCTTCGCGCGCTTCGCCTTCGTTTCCGCTTCCGCGGCCTGGCGCGCCGCGAGCTCGGCCTGGCGCTTCGCCTCGGCCTCGCGCTTCTTCGCCTCCGCCTCGTCGATGACGGGCGCGGCGGGTGCGGCGGCCTTCACCGGCTCCGGCGCCGCCTCCGGCTTGTCCACCTTCACGAACGTGCGCTTCTTGCGCACCTCCACCTGGATGGTGCGCGCCTTGCCCGTGGCATCCGACTTCTTGATCTCGGTGGTCTGCTTGCGCGTGAGCGTGATCTTCTTCTTCTCTTCCTTGTTGCCGTGCATCTCGCGCAGGTAGTCGAGCAGGCGCGTCTTGTCCTGTTCGGTGATCGCGTCGTCACCGGCCTTCTTCTTCACGCCCGCGGCGCCGAGCTGCTCGAGCAATAGGGCGACGGGGAGCTTCAGCTCCTCGGCGAATTGGGTGACGTTCGACTTTGCCATGTGTTGACTATTCTCCTACGGACGCGGCTTTCACGCCTGCGCCTGTTCCTTGAACCACGGCTCGCGCGCCTTCATGATCAGCTTGTTGGCGCGCTCCGCGTCCATCCCGGTCATCTCGGTGAGCTCGTCGGTCGCGAGGTCGGCGAGCGCATCCATGGTGGTGATCCCCTTGGAGGCGAGGACGCGGGCGGTCTGGTTGTCCATGCCTTCCATGCCGAGCAGGTCCTCGGCCGCGTGCTCCACCGTCTCCTCGCTCTTGATCGCCTCGGTGAGGAGCGCGTTCCTCGCGCGGCGGCGAAGCTCGTTCACCGTCTCCTCGTCGAACGCCTCGATCTCGAGCATCTCGTTGATCGGTACGTACGCCACCTCGTCGAGCGAGGTGAACCCTTCCTGCACGAGGATCTCGGCCACCTCCTCGTCCACGTCGAGCTTGTCCATGAAGAGCGCCCGGACCACGGACGTCTCCTGCTCGCTCTTCTGCTCGCGCTCGTCGGTGGTCATGATGTTGAGCTGCCAGCCGGTGAGCTCGGAGGCGAGGCGCACGTTCTGGCCGCCCTTGCCGATCGCGAGCGCGAGCTGGTCCTCGTCCACCACCACGTCCATCGAGTGGTGCTCCTCGTCGACGACGATGGAGCTCACGTCGGCGGGCGCGAGCGCGTTGATGACGAACTGCGCCGGCTCCGGGGACCAGAGGATGATGTCGACGCGCTCGCCCGCGAGCTCCTGCGTGACCGCCTGAACGCGCGAGCCGCGCATGCCGACGCACGTTCCCACCGGATCGATGCGCGGGTCGTTCGACTTCACGGCGATCTTGGCGCGCAGGCCCGGGTCGCGGGCGGCCGCCTTGATCTCGAGGAGCCCCTCCTCGATCTCGGGCACCTCCAGCTCGAAGAGCTTCACGAGGAATTCCGGCGCCACGCGGGACAGGATGAGCTGCGGGCCGCGCGCCGCGCGGTCGATCTTGGCGATGTAGGCGCGCACCCGG
>Ga0335081_10014389_pt1 | contig 12800 bp, 10 predicted proteins | sample Lox_Sample_35_FD_206713 | JGI IMG/M metagenome (GOLD analysis project Ga0335081, IMG submission 206713) | Soil microbial communities from Loxahatchee National Wildlife Refuge, Florida, United States - Lox_Sample_3.5 | ecosystem: Environmental > Terrestrial > Soil > Wetlands | place: USA...
TCACGTCGATGCCGTCGTCGCGCGCCGTGATGAACAGGAACTGCTCGCCGTCGGGGAACGTGCGCGACACGATCGCGGTCGCGAGCGGCGCGAGCAGGTAGTGCTCGACGGCGCGCTTCAGCGGCCGCGCGCCGTACTCCGCGCTGAAGCCCTTCTCGGCGAGGAACTCGAGCGCGGCCTCGTCCCACTCGACGGCCCACGGCCGGTTGCGGAAGCCGCGCCGCTCCGTGACGAGCGCGAGCTCGCGGTCGAGCAGCTCGCGGATCTGCTCCCGCTCGAACGGCCGGAACACGACGATGCGGTCGATCCGGTTGAGCAGCTCGGGCCGGAAGACGCGCGTGAGCTCGCGCTCCACCGTCTGCGTGCGGAAGCGCGGGCCGCTCTCGCCGGTGAAGCCGAGCGCTGTGCCGGTCTCGACCGCAGCGCCGACGTTCGACGTGAGGATGACGACGCATTGCCGGAAGTCGGTCGTGCTCCCCTGTTGGTCGGTGAGCCGTCCGTCGTCGAACAGCTGGAGGAACACGCTCCAGACGTTGTGGTGCGCCTTCTCGAACTCGTCGAGGAGCACGACCGAGAACGGCTTCGCACGGACTGCCGAGATCAGCACCGCCGCCTGCGGGTTCTTGCTCGAGTCGGCGAGCAGGCGGTCGAGGCTGTGCTCGGTCTGGAACTCGCTCATGTCGAGCCGGACGAGCCGGTCCTGCGAGCCGAACAGGAACTCGGCGAGCGTCTTCGCCAGCTCGGTCTTGCCCGTCCCCGTCGGGCCGATGAAGAGGAAGACGCCGAGCGGCCGCGTCGGGTCGGTCAGGCTCGCCTTGATCAGCGCGATGCGCTCGACGAGGCAGTCGACCGCCTCCTGCTGGCCGAGCACGCGGCTCGAGAAGAACTCGCGAACCTCGTCGAGGTCGAGCCGCGTCTCGGCGTCGACGACGTGCAGCGGCAGGCCCGTCGCCTCCGACAGCGTCGTGACGAGACGCTGCGGCGTGACCTCGCCGCCGTCGGCCGCCGTCGCCTTCAGCAGGCGCATCAGCCCGGCGGGAACGCCGGCGGCGCCGAGGAAGTGCTGCGCGAGCTCGTACGCCTCGTCGAGGGTCGAGTCGGCCGCGACCGCATCGCTGCGGTCGCGCCAGTCTCGGGCGACCGCGATCGCCTCCTCGCGCGTGAGCGGCTCGAGCCGCAGCATCTCGAACGTCGAGGCGACCCTCGGCCGCTCCTGAACGAGCAGCTCGTACGCACGAGGCACGAGCTCGCCGACGATCGCGATCTGCCCCGCCTCGATGTACGGGATCAGCGCGTCGAGCAGCCCGCGCGGGCTCCGCGCGCTCTGGCCGGTCCAGAGCGCGTCCTCGAAGCCGGAGAACATCCAGACGACGCGCGCACCCTCCGCGTGCTCCGCGATCTCGTGCACGCGTCCCTCGAGCTGGCCGACGTACGACTGGCCGGCGCCGACCTCCGCCGCGCCCGCCTCGAAGACGAGCCAGCCGTCGCGCCGGAACGCCGCGAGCGCGTCGCGGATCACCGCCGACTTGCCCGTGCCGTGCTCGCCGACGACGAGGACGGAGCGGGGGCGGGGCGCGCGGAGCGCCGCGTCGAGCGCCGCGGCGACGGGCGCCCGCCCGCCGACCGACATGAGCGCCCGCGCTGGCGGAGGCTCGTCCCAGACCCGGCCGAACGACCGGAAGAACTCGAGCCGCTCGCGGTCGCGCTTCCACTCCTCGAAGACCTGGACCGTCTCCGGCGGGAGCACGGCCTCGAGCTTCGCGACGGTGTTCGTGAGCAGCTCGAGCTGCCCGGGCCTGACCGCCGCGTCGAAGTCCTCCGCCGTCGGCCGCTCGCCGGCGGCGATCCGCCTCTCGACGAAGATCGTCGCCACCTGGAGGTTCCAGCCCCACGACCAGTCGTCGTCCGCGCGGGCGAGCACGCGCGCCAGGAGCGGCGGCTCGCCGTGCTTCTCGATCGCCCCGAGGAGGAAGACGAGCTCGCCGGCGTATGCCTGGGTCAGCCGCATGTACGCCCACTCGATCCATTCCGGCGGCGTGTCGGCGCGCAGCGCGGCCGCGCGATGGGCGATCCCGGCGACGATCGGGTCGGTCGCCCGCCCGAGACGCCGCACCGTTTCGAACGGCACGTCTGCCCGCGCGAGCAACCCGGCCGCGCGGTGATGCTGCGTGTCCCTGGCGAGGGCCTCGAAGGACGGGTAGTCGCTCTCGTAGTACCGCGCGAGCTCGCGCGCGGTCGCCCGGACGACCGACTCGACGTCGGCTCCGGTCCCTTCGCCGGGAAGGAGGTCGTCGTCCTTGCCCTTGCGCCTGCCCATGTCCTCGTCGTACACGGTATCGCGCGGTCCGTCGAGGAGACACCGCTAGAGTCCCACGCCGGTGGACCTCTACGAGTACCAGGGCAAGGAGCTGTTCCGGCGGGTCGGCATCCCCGTCTCCGACGGGCGTCGCGCGGACTCGCCGCAGGACGCGCGCGCCGCGGCGCAGGAGCTCGGCCTCCCCGTCGTCGTCAAGGCGCAGGTGCTCACCGGCGGGCGCGGCAAGGCCGGCGGCGTCAAGCTCGCCGACTCGGTCGACGACGCGGAGCAGAAGGCCAAGGACATCCTCGGCCTCGACATCCGCGGCCACGTCGTCCGCCGCCTCTGGATCGAGAAGGCGTCCGACATCGCGAAGGAGTACTACCTCTCGATCGCGTTCGACCGCGGTGAGAAGAAGCCGCTGTTCATGTTCACGACGCAGGGCGGCGTCGAGATCGAGCAGGTCGCGGAGGAGAATCCCGACGCGCTCGTCCGGCTGCACGTCGACCCGTCGGAGGGCTTCCAGCCGTGGGTGGGGCGGCGGCTCGTCTACGGCGCCGGCGTCGAGGACCCGTCGGAGCAGAAGCAGATCGCGGCGATCGTCGAGAAGCTGTACCGCGCGTTCGTCGAGTTCGACGCGATGCTCTGCGAGATCAACCCGCTGATCGTGACGCCGGACGGCGAGGTGAAGGCGCTCGACTCGAAGTTCACGGTCGACGACAACGCGCTGTTCCGTCACCCCGACGTGGCGGAGATGCGCGACACGGCGGCGGCCGATCCGCTCGAGACGTTCGCGCGCGAGAAGGGCGTCACGTACGTGAAGCTCGACGGCAGCGTCGGCATCTGCGGGAACGGGGCCGGGCTGTCGATGTCGACGGTCGACGTCGTCGCGCACGTCGGCGGCGCGCCGGCGAACTTCTGCGACCTCGGCGGCGGCGGCTCGGCGGAAGGCGTCGTCGACGCGCTCGAGGTGATCACCCGCGACCCGCAGGTGAAGTCGATCTTCTTCAACATCTTCGGCGGGATCACGCGCTGCGACGAGGTTGCGCGCGGGATCCTCGAGGCGCTCGACCGGCTCGACATGTCGCGGTACCCGATCGTCGTCCGGCTCGACGGGACGAACGCGGTCGAGGGCCGGCAGATCCTCGCCGACGCGGGCAAGCCGAACATCCATCCCGAGGCGACGATGCTCGACGGGGCGCGGCGCGCCGTGGAACTGGCCGGATGAGCGACGTCTGGTCCGAGCGCGCCGAGGCGTACCGGCAGAGCACGACGCACTCCTCCGGAGAGGATCTCGACCTGACGGTCGCGTGGTGCGAGCCCGGCGAGGGCGTCACGGTGATCGACGTGGCGACCGGCGGCGGCCACGTCGCCAACCGCCTTCGCGACGCCGGCTGCACCGTCGTCACCGTCGACCCGGCGCCGGGGATGAACCCCGACGTGATCGCACCCGCGGAGCACCTGCCGTTCGCCGACGGGAGCTTCGACGCGGCGGTCTGCCGGCTCGCCGCGCACCACTTCGCGGACGTGCTCGCCGCGGTGAAGGAGATGGCGCGCATCGCGAGCGGACGCGTGGTGATCTGCGACAACACCTTCGTCAGCGAGTCCTCCGAGGAGGCCGACCGCGTGCGCGACCCGAGCCACGTACGGAACTACGCGGTGGCGGAGTGGGAGAGCTTCTTCGAGCTCGCCGGCCTGCGGATCGTCGAGCGGGAGCACATGGACCGCCCGCTCGAGATCGCGCCGTGGCTCGCGCGCGTCGGCTGCGACGGCGAGGACGCCGCGCGCGTGGTCGAGCTGCTCGGCGACCGCGTCGTCGACGGCTGGATGCCGCTGCCGACGCTCGTGCTGAAGGGCGTGCACGCGTAGTGGCGATCGTCGTCGACAACGACACGCGGCTCGTCGTCCAGGGCCTGACCGGCAGCGAGGGCCGCTTCCACGGGCTGCGCAACCGCGCCTACGGGACGAACGTCGTCGCCGGCGTCACCCCGGGCAAGGGCGGCCAGGACGTGGAGGGCATCCCCGTCTTCGACACGGTCGCCGGCGCGGTCTCCGAGGCTGGCGCGAACACGTCGCTGATCTTCGTCCCGGCCCGCTTCGCCGCCGACGCGATCTACGAGGCGGTCGACGCCGGCATCGGCACGGTCGTCTGCATCACCGAGCACGTCCCGGTGCACGAGATGCTGAACGCGTACACGTACTTCCACCCGAAGGGCGTGACGATGATCGGCCCGAACTGCCCCGGCGTGCTCTCGCCCGGCAAGGCCAACGTCGGGATCATCCCCGCGGAGATCTTCAGCGAGGGCGCGGTCGGTCTCGTCTCGCGCTCGGGCACGCTCACGTACCAGATCGGGCACGAGCTGACGCAGCTCGGGCTCGGCAACTCGACCATCGTCGGGATCGGGGGCGACCCGGTCGTCGGCTCCTCGTTCATCGACGTGCTCGCGAAGTTCGAGGCCGACCCCGAGACGGAGCTGATCGTCATGGTCGGCGAGATCGGCGGCGACGAGGAGGAGAAGGCGGCGCAGTTCATCAGCGAGCACGTGACGAAGCCGGTCCTCTCGTACATCGCCGGCTTCTCGGCGCCGCCCGGCAAGACGATGGGCCACGCCGGCGCGATCATCTCGGGCTCGTCCGGGACCGCGCAGGCGAAGAAGGAGGCGCTCGAGGCGCGCGGGATCGAGGTCGGCACAACGCCGACGGAGGTCGCGCAGATGGTCGCGGACCGCATGCGCAGCTGACGGTCCGGCGCTGTCGGTAGGCTGACCGTCGTGGATGTCGTCTCCTTCGCGCGCGGCGTGCCCGCGCCCGAGTGCCTGCCCGTCGACGAGATGGCGGACTGCGCGCGCGCCGTGATCGAGCGCGACGGCCGCACGGTGCTCTCGTACGGGCCGGGCGGAGGCTACGCGCCGCTGCGCGAGTGGATCGCGGCGCGGCACGGCGTCGAGCCGGCGCGCGTCGTCGTCACCACGAGCTCGCTCCAGGGCTTCGGCTTCCTCGCGGACGAGCTCGTCGGCGCCGGCAACCGCGTGTTCGTCGAGGCGCCGGCCTACGACCGGCCGCTGAAGATCCTGAGCCGCCTGCGCGCCGACGTGGTCGCCGTCCCTCTCGACGACGAGGGGCTCGACTCGGAGATCCTCGAGCGCGACCTCCGCGAGGGCCCGCCGCCGGCGTTCCTGTACACGAACCCGACCTTCCAGAACCCGAGCGGCCGCACGCTCTCGCTCGACCGCCGCAGGCACCTGATCGAGATCGCGCACGAGCACGACCTGTTCATCCTCGAGGACGATCCCTACGGGCTCGTCCGCTTCGAGGGCGAGCCGCTGCCGACGCTGTTCGATCTCGATGGGGGCGGCGACCGGGTCGCGTACGCCTCGTCGTTCTCGAAGACGATCGCTCCCGGCGTGCGCGTCGGCTACCTCGTGCTGCCGAAGGAGCTCGCGGCGCGGGTGGAGGCGCGCGCCGTCGGCACGTACATCTCGCCGCCGTTCCTGACGCAGGCGACGGTGTTCGAGTTCCTCTCGCGCGGCCTCTTCGAGTCGAACGTCGCGCGGGTGAACGGGCTGCTGAAGCTGCGCCGCGACGCGATGCTCGCCGCGCTCGAGCGCGAGTTCCCGGAGACCGCGCGCTGGAGCCACCCGCAGGGCGGCTACTTCCTCTGGCTCGACCTGCCGCCGGAGATCCGCGCCGACGACCTGCAGGTCGCGGCGGAGGCCGTCGGCGTGACGTTCGTGAAGGGCTCGGACTTCTTCGCCGGCCATCTCGCCGGCGAGCACGAGGCGCGCTTCGCGTACAGCTTCGTGTCGCCCGTGGAGAGCGACGCGGGCGTCTCCCGGCTCGCGCCGCAACTCAGCGGCGCGCCGGCGCCGGCGCCGTCGCTCTAGCTGCGCGAGCAGCAGCGTCACGAGCACGCCGATCCCGATCCCGAGCAGCAGCAGCCAGATCAGCGAGACCTTCGCGGTCACGAACACGAAGTGCACGTGCACGTGCTGCCGGTTCTCGAGCACGAACGCGAGCGCGTAGGCGACGAGGACCGCGAGCAGGATCAGGCGCACGACGAAGCGGCGCTGCGAGCCCCGTTGGGCGTCGGCGGCGGTGTCGGCGCTCTTGCGGCGGAACCCCACTCCGCCAGACTACGCGGCCGCGTGCGCGGGGACCTGCGCGAGCGGCCGCGGCACGAGCCGCGGCTGGGGCGGCGGGGCGAGCCGGCCGACCGATGAGGCTCTGAACGTCGGGCAGATCGTCTCTCCGGGGAGGGCGCAGAGCCCGGAGCGACGGAAATAGCATTCGCCGCAGGTTGGTTGGTTACTTTTGCTCATAGCTCTTCTTGTTGGCACTGCTGGACTGGGCTTCCGAGGAGCGATCATAGGTCGGAAAACGGCTTTATCAAGCGTTGCCGGGGACGAAAACTGACCATTTTCCGGGAGTTTCGGCCCGCCCGATTCTGACCCCGGTCAGCGCTTCGGCGGCAGCGTTGCCAGGGCGTGCAACGCCTGTTGAAAACTCTTCACAGCGATGATCCGGAGCCCGTGCGCGTAGCGCCTCGCGTCGCGCGCGTTATCCCCAGCGGGCACGAGGAAGACGTCCGCCTTCGCCTTCCGGACGCCGAACGTCTTCTGCTTGATGCCGCCGATCGGCGACACCGCGCCGTTCAGCTCCATCTGCCCGGTCGCGGCGACGCGGTAGCCGCGGTCGACGTTCTTGCCGAGCTCCTCCATCACCTGGAGCGCGAACGCGAGGCCGGCCGAGGGCCCCCCGACGCCGCCCGCGTCGATGCGCACCTTGATCGGCAGCTTGATGTCGGCCGACTGGTCGGGGCCGATCCCGATGATCCCGCGGCTCGGGTCGGCCGGGTCGGGGACCGTCTCGATCTTCAGGGTCAGCGGCTTGCCGGCGCGGACGACTCCGAGCGTGACGACGTCGCCGGGCTTCACCGTCGCGAGCTCCGTGCGCAGCTTCGCCACCGTCATCGTCGGCACGCCGTTCACGGAGACGATCCGGTCCGACGGCTCGAGCTTGCCCGGCGCGTGCGTGCCGAGCACGATCGTGTCGACGATCACGCCGTTCGGCTCGGCGACGACGTCGTAGCCGAGCTTCCGCAGCGCCACCGCTGCGGCGACCTTCTGCGACGTCGTCATCTCCTGGAGGTCGGCCTGCCGCTGCTGCGAGTCGCTCACGCCCGGCGGCACGATCTCGCTCGCGGGAACGAGCGTCGCGCCCGAGCGGATCCACGGGAACAGCTTCTCGAGCATCGACGCGCGCCGCTCGAACACGTCGACGAAGTAGATCGCGCCCGGTCCCGTGGGCTCGCGCCCGCCCTGCACCTTCACGAGCGGCGCGACCGGATGCGCCGTGTCCGGCAGCAGCACGTAGTCGTTCGACGGAACGAGGTAGAGGACGACGAGCGCGACGACGAAGAGTCCGGCGAGCGCGCCCGCGAGCCTGGCGGGAGAGAGGAGGCGCTTCACCGGGCCGAAGGGTAGCGGCGCGTCAGAAGAGGAAGCGCTGGAGCCCGCCGTCGACGGCGAGCGTCTGCCCGGTGACGTAGCGCGCACGATCGGACGCGAGGAAGCAGACGACGTCGCCGAACTCCTCCGTCGTCCCCCAGCGGCCGAGCGGGATCTCGGCCAGCGCCTCCGCGGTCGGCCCGCCGGGATAGAGCTCCTCGAGGCGCGCGGTGGCGATGCGGCCGGGCGCGACGCAGTTGACCGTGATCCCCTGCGGGCCGAGCTCGTTCGACAGCGTCTTCAGCCAGCCGGTGACGCCGGGCCGGATCGCGTTCGAGAGCGCGAGGTGCGGCGTCGGCTCCTTCGCCGCGAGCGAGGTGATGCCGATGATGCGCCCGCCGTCGCTCCGCTCGAGGTACGGGAGGCAGAGCGCGACGAGCCGGACCGCGGGGACGAGCAGGAGCTCGAGCGCCTGCCGGATCGACTCCGGGGTGACGTCGACGGCGCGGCCCGGAGGCGGCCCGCCGCTGTTCCAGACGAGCACGTCGAGGCCGCCGTACGCCTCGACGGTCCGCGTCACCGCGCGCTCGAGATCCTCTGCGGAGGTGACGTCGCCCGCGAGCGCGAGCCCGCCGATCCGCGCCGCCTCGCGCTCGAGCAGCTCCTGCCGCCGGCCGAGCAGTCCGACGTTCGCGCCCTCGCGCGCCAGCGCCTCCGCGCTCGCGAGGCCGAGCCCGGAGGAGGCGCCGCAGACGAGCGCAGTGCGTCCGCTCAGGCCGAGGTCCACTACGTCGTGAGGACGCCGACGACCTCGCGCACGGCCGCCGAGGACGCCGCGAGCGCGGCCTGCTCCTCGTCGGTCAGGTCGAGCTCGACGATCTCCTCGATGCCGGACGGACCGAGCTTCACCGGCACGCCCATGTAGAGGCCGTCGATCCCGTACTCGCCCTCGAGGTACGCGGTGCACGGGAGCACGCGCCTCTCGTCGAGCATGATCGAGTCGACCATCTGCGCGGCAGCCGCGCCCGGTGCGTACCACGCCGAGGTGCCCATCAGGTTGACGAGCTCGCCGCCGCCCTTCGCGGTGCGCTCGACCATCGCCTGGATCTTGTCCTCCGACACGAGCTTCCGCAGCGGGACCCCGCCGACGGTGGTGGCGGAGACGACGGGGACCATCTGGTCGCCGTGGCCGCCGAGCACCATCGCCTGCACGTCCTTCACCGACGAGCCCGTCTCCCACGCGATGAACGTCGAGAAGCGGGCGGTGTCGAGGATCCCGGCCATGCCGAACACGCGGTGCTTGTCCCAGCCGGAGACGTTCTTCGCGACGTGGCACATCGCGTCGAGCGGGTTCGAGACGACGATGAGGATCGCGTCCGGGCTCTGCGACGTCACCTTCTCGGTGACGTCCTTGACGATCTTCTCGTTCGTCGAGACGAGGTCGTCGCGCGACATCCCCGGCGAGCGGGGAAGGCCGGCGGTGACGACGACGACGGTCGAGCCGGCGGTCTCCTCGTAGCCGTTCGACCCGGTCGCGTTCGGCTCGTAGCCGAGGACCGCGCCCATCTGGTTGATGTCGAGCGCCTTGCCCTGCGGCAGGCCCTCCTTGATGTCGACGAGCACGACATCGGCGTAGTCGCGCGTGGCGAGCACCTGCGCGCACGTCGCGCCGACGTTCCCGGCTCCGACGACGGTGATCTTGCGTCTCTGGCTCATGCCGGCACCTCTGCTTCCAGCTTCTCGATGATCGCGTCCGCGACCTCGCTCGTCCCGACCGCGGTCGGGTCGTCGCGGGTCGGCTTCATGTCGTACGTGACGCTCGCGCCCTCGGCGATGACGGCGGAGATCGCGGCCTCGAGCCGCGCCGCCGCGTCGCGCTCGCCGAGGTGGCGAAGCATCAGCATCCCCGACAGCAGCTCGGCCATCGGGTTCACCTTGTTCTGGCCCGTGTACTTCGGGGCCGAGCCGTGCGTCGGCTCGAAGACGGCGACGCTCTCGCCGTAGTTCGCGCCCGGCGCCATCCCGAGCCCGCCGATCATCCCCGCGCACAGGTCGGAGAGGACGTCGCCGTAGAGGTTCGGCAGCACGAGCACGTCGTACTCCTCGGGCCGCTGCACGAGCTGCATGCACATGTTGTCGACGATGCGGTCGTCGAAGTCGATGTCGGTGTTCTCCGCGGCGACCTCGCGCGCGACGCGCAGCCAGAGGCCGTCGCTGAACTTCATGATGTTCGCCTTGTGCACCGCCGTGATCTTGCGGCGGTCGTTCTTGCGGGCGTAGTCGAACGCGAACTCGAAGACGCGGCGTGTGCCGGTGATCGAGATCGGCTTGATCGAGATGCCCGCGTCGGTGTGGCGCAGCGAGCCGCCCTTCGACTCGATCCAGGCGATCAGCTCCTCCGCGTCCGGCGTGCCCTGCTCGTACTCGATGCCGGCGTAGAGGTCCTCGGTGTTCTCGCGGACGATGATCAGGTCGACGTCCTGGAAGCGGCTGCGGACGCCCGGATAGCTCTTGCACGGGCGCACCTGCGCGTACATGTCGAGCTCCTTGCGGAGCGCGACGTTCACGGAGCGGAAGCCGCCGCCGACCGGGGTCGTGATCGGGCCCTTCAGCGCGACGCCGGCCTCGCGGATCGCGTCGAGCACGGGCGGCGGCAGCGGGTTGCCGCCGTACTGCTCCATCACGTCGGCGCCCGCGTCGCGGACGTCCCACTCGAACTCGACGCCGGTCGCCTCGAGCACGCGGCGCGTCGCCTCCGTCAGCTCGGGGCCGGTGCCGTCCCCGGGGATCAGTACGACTCTGTGTGGCATGCGCGCGAGCCTAGCGGAGCCCGTCGCGCGGTTGCGTCGGTAGATTCCCGGGGTGACGGAGCGCGCACTCTTCCGGCAGGTCGCCGAGCACGCGGCGGACTTCGTCGAGACGCTCGAGACGCGGCCGGTTCGCTGGGAGGCCGGCGTCGAGGAGCTGACCGCGGCGCTCGGCGGGCCGCTGCCGGAGCAGGGCTCGTCGCCGGACGCGGTGCTCTCGTCGCTCGTCGAGGCGGCGGAGCCGGGGCTCGTCGGGATTCCGTCCGGCCGCTACTTCGGGTTCGTGATCGGCGGCGGCGTGCCCGCGGCGGTCGCGGCCGACATGCTCGCGACGGTGTGGGACCAGAACGCGGGCCTCTACGTCGGCGGCCCGGCGGCCGCGGTCGTCGAGGAGGTCTGCCGCGGCTGGCTCGCCGAGCTGCTCGGGCTGCCCGCGGACGTGTCCGTCGCGTACGTGACCGGGTGCCAGATGGCGCACGTCACCGCGCTCGCCGCGGCGCGGCACCAGGTGCTTGCGGACGCCGGCTGGGACGTCGCCGCGGACGGGCTCGCGGGCGGGCCGCCGATCCGCGTCGTCGCCGGCGCGAAGCGTCACGTCACGCTCGACCGCGCGCTCCGCCTGCTCGGCATCGGCGCGTCGTCGCTCGTCGTCGTCCCCGCGGACGACCAGGGGCGCATGCTCGTGGACGAGCTGCGGGGCGCTCTCGCGGCCGGCTCCGGCCCGACGATCGTCTGCGCCCAGGCGGGCGAGGTGAACACCGGCGCGTTCGATCCGCTCGACGAGATCGCCGACGCGGTCGAGGGAACCGGTGCGTGGCTCCACGTCGACGGCGCGTTCGGGCTCTGGGCGTCGTCGTCGCCGGAGTTCCGGCATCTCGTCCGCGGCTCCGAGCGCGCGGACTCGTGGGCCACCGACTGCCACAAGTGGCTGAACGTCCCGTACGACTCGGGCCTCGCGTTCTGCGCGCGTCCGGACGCGCACCGTGCGGCGATGCGGGTGACGGCGTCGTATCTCGTGCACGCGGAGGACAGGCGCGAGCGCGACCAGGTCGACTGGACGCCGGAGTTCTCGCGGCGGGCGCGCGGCTTCGCCGTGTACGCCGCGCTGCGCTCGCTCGGCCGCGTCGGCGTGGCCGAGCTCGTCGAGCGCTGCTGCGCGCACGCGCGCCGGTTCGCGGCGGAGCTCGACGCGGCCGGCGCCGACGTGCTGAACGACGTCGTGCTCAACCAGGTGCTCGTCCGGTTCGGCGACGGCGAGAGGACGCGCGCCGTGATCGCGGCCGTGCAGGAGGACGGAACCTGCTGGCTCGGCGGAACCGAGTGGAACGGCGAGCACGCGATGCGCATCTCCGTCTCGAACTGGCGGACGACGGACGAGGACGTCGACCGGTCCGTGCGCGCGATCCTCGCGGCGGCCGAGCTCGACGCGGTGCGCGCATGACGCTCGGTGAGGCCGCGGCGAGCGCCGACGCGCTCGCACAGGCCGGCTCGGAGCGCGAGCTCGCCGACCTGCGCAAGCAGTGGGGCGACGAGCTGGAGGCGTCCGCGCGCAGCCCGGACTTCCGGGAGCGGGCGGTCGCGTTCCGCGCCGTCGGCCAGTTCCGCTGGCGCGCGAAGGAGGAGCTGCTGCGCCGCGGGCTCGACGACGAGAGTCCGGCGTGCCGCGGCTCGGCGCTGCTGTCGCTCGAGCTGCTGTCGCGCGATCACCCGAGCACGATCAACAGCGTGCGTCCGCTGCTGCACACGATCGCGACGGGGGACGGGAACGCCGCGGTGCGCCGGCTCGCGGTGCTCTCGCTGAAGAACGGGTCGCCGGAGCGCAACACGATCGTGCTGCTCGAGGGGCTCGCAGGCGACGACGAGAACGGCGACCCGGAGCTGCGTCGCGCGGCGGCGGGCGTCGCTCAGCAGCTGAAGCGGAAGCAGCCGCGCGCGAGCCGCTAGGCCTTCGTCTTCTTCCGGGCGTGCGGGTGTGCCTGGAAGTAGAGCTCGCGGCGGCGGCGGTCGGAGACGTGCGTGTAGAGCTCGGTCGTCGCGAGGTCGGCGTGGCCGAGCATCTCCTGGACGGAGCGGAGGTCGGCGCCGCCCTCGAGCAGGTGCGTCGCGAACGAGTGGCGGAGCAGGTGCGGATGGACGCGCTCCGGCTCGAGCCCGGCCGCGCCGGCGAGGCGCCGGAGGATGAGGAACGCGCCGGCGCGGGTGAGCGCGCCGCCCCTCGCGTTGAGGAACAGCTCGGGCCGGTGGCGGCGG
>Ga0335081_10014390_pt1 | contig 12800 bp, 11 predicted proteins | sample Lox_Sample_35_FD_206713 | JGI IMG/M metagenome (GOLD analysis project Ga0335081, IMG submission 206713) | Soil microbial communities from Loxahatchee National Wildlife Refuge, Florida, United States - Lox_Sample_3.5 | ecosystem: Environmental > Terrestrial > Soil > Wetlands | place: USA...
TCGACTCTTGGAAGGAGATTGCCGTTTATTTGAAACGGTGCGTCCGGACCGCACTTGGCGCCGTGATTGGTCTCCCACCCTGGGAGCGGTGCTTATCCCTGGGTCCGCACCAGGTTCGCCGAGCGCAAAGTAGGAGTTCTCCCCCAACTAACTCTAACCGGCGTTCGCGTTGCGCGAGTGAAATTAAAGAGTCAGCTCATGCGGGCGTGCATCTCACTTTTCGCGCATTCGGACCCTGATTTGAACGGGGTGATCTGAGTCTGAGCCAGCCAGACGGCTCCAACGAAGGACCTAACGATATGAGGAAAAAGCTCCTTATCGCGGCGTTTGCGACCATGCCAATCGCAGTGTCGCCCGCACAGTCGCTCCAGAAAAATAGAAACCAGGCAGAGATCGGGCCTCAACTTCCTTGCGGGTCCGAAACAGTGAGCAACGGCAGCTTTGAGGAGGGAAATTTTGTGCCGAACACGGCTGCTCGATTTATGACTTTGCCGAGCGGTGCCACCGATCTACGGAGTTGGACCATCTTTTCCATAGGCAAGCCCCCCTCCCTTCCGGCGAATCAATTGTTGTGGTTTGATAACAACAATACGGCGGGCGTAAGGTCTCCATTCTCAGATCACTTTATCGACCTGACTGGCATTACAGATGCTGTCCCATTGTCTCTTTCGCAGCAGATTACGCTGGAGTCGGGACGGTACCTCCTCCAACTCGCGGTGGGATGGGACCGGCCTCGCAATCCGTCAGGCATCGTGATGGTCGACTGGGCGCTTACTCCTGCCGGCCAGACTGGATCTATCCCTTACAATACGGTGAAAACTGACGGGACCAGCGCTAATAATTGGCAGTTGCTTCACGATACCGCCATCGCGACGAACGGCGGCCCAATGGTGCTGCAGTTTGAGGCACACCCAGGTCAGACCGTGAACGGGTCGCCCTTGCAATTTATCGGGCTGGACAACGTCTCTCTGAAGAAGTTGTTTCCTCCGGACTCCCGGGCATGCCTTGAAGGTAAGAAATTACCGCCGCTTGTTAAATGAAGAATAAAACTTTCTTGTTACGACGCGCCGTAGGCTTCGTGGAGCCGTGCGCTGATCGACTCACCCGTGCAATACTTATCCATTGAGGGTACCGATGAGGTGGCGGGCCACAGTCGTCCAGAGCGCTTCGATCATGTTGTCGTTGGCACTCGCATCAGGTGCCGACGAGACGAAGACATGGAAACCGAATATACCGAAGGTTTGGGACGAAGCCGAGCTGGCCGATTGGATGACGCCACTGGCCGGCCTGAGCGTTCGCCCGACCCACATTCCGGCGAAAGAGTATTACGCTATACCGGAATACAACCTGCGGTCGTACCCGGTCTATTTGCCCGGACGAGAACCGAAAGGCTATTGGGAGATGCTGCAGCGCGTGGGTCCGCAGCGTCTGTTCGAACCCGAAAAGCTGAAGACTGAGGCCGATTGGATTGCCGCCGGCGAACGCATCTTCGAGGAGGCGACTAACCCGCAGCAGGCTACGTTGGATCAACATCTGATCGCGCAAATGCGGGACCCCGAGTTCATGAAGCGGCACGACGCCAGGTCTCTCCCGGACGGGACGATTTTGCTGCTCCGCTGGCTGCCTACTTCGAGAGGCGTGGGCCTTGCAGGCGGTGGGCTGTGCGGCGGCTGCCACACTTTGCGCGGATTGGATGGCACGCGTATCCCCGGCGTTTCCCGGTTGGCGAACGTGTCCCGCGAGCGGTCATTCAACCTCGGCGGCGTGAATGCGGGCCTGGTCGAAGCCGCCAATCGCGCCTTGCGCGGCGCCGCACCGTTTGTGATGGCTGGCGACGCGCTCGGGGCGCGGCTCTATCAGGCATATGGCGTGCCCTGGCTGAAGGACGATCCGAACCGGCGCCTCCAGAACATCACGCCTGACGATTACGCTGCGCTCGTGGCGGCGGAGCGGGCGGGCGGCGCCATCACGCGCTGGAACGGCAGCCTCCTGTTCCCAGCCAAAATACCGGACCTGATCGGCATCAAAGACCGCAAGTATTTCGACCACACGGCGACGCATCTCCATCGCGGGATCGGCGATCTGATGCGTTACGCCGCCCAAGTGTCCTTCGCCGAGGTCGCGGACTTCGGCCCGTATCACGTCCTCTCGCCCGGGACGGAGCGGATGCGGGGACGGTTGCCGGACGCGGCGCTCTACGCGCTCGCGCTTTATGTCTACTCGCTGCAACCTCCGCCAAATCCCAACCCGTTTGACCGAAAGGCAGTTGCAGGCAAAGAGATCTTCTTGCGACAGGGCTGCGCCGCCTGCCACACGCCTCCTCTCTACACGAATAACAAGCTTACCCTGTCGGAAGGGTTCACGCCCCCGAAGGACCGGCCGGCTTCCCCGGATGTACTGCCCGTCTCGGTTCACACGGACCCAGGTTTAGCATTGGCGACCCGTAAGGGCACCGGCTACTATAAGGTTCCTTCGCTGAAAGGCGTCTGGTATCGCGGGCATTACCTGCACGACGGCTCGGTAGCAAGCCTGGAAGAAATGTTTGATCCGGACCGGCTGAAGGACTCTCACATACCCGGAGGATGGATGTCCCCCGGAGCGAAGACGCATGCAATTCCAGGGCATGAGTTCGGCCTGAAACTCGAGGGCGTGGAAAAGGAGCAGCTTATCGCATTTCTCCGGACGCTTTGAAGCTGGCCAAGTGCTACGCCAACTCGCCAACTTGCGGAAGCTCCGGCCGCCGCGGAAGTGCCTACGAAATCGTCGGCTGGTCATTTCCGCATGTGTCCGTCCAGGAAGGCGAACACGTCTGGCTCCCAGATGCTCACGCCAAGAAAAAGGAAGTCGTGGCCGTCGTCAGGCGTCCGCCCGATGGTCGGATAGATCTTCAAGCGATGTGGCTTGCCAAGCTGCTCCAACCGGGTGTCCAACACTCTCCCTGGGTTGACCGAATAGTCGTTCGCCGCATGAATAAAGAAGACCGGCGCCTGGACGTCTGACATCGCAGCGAGAAGCTGCGCTCGCAGTTCCGGGGAGCGATCCCAACTGTAGCCGGCGCCGGAAAAAATAACGACCCCCCGTAGGTCGGGTTCTCTTGCGGCTTGAAATATAGTGAGCGATCCACCGAACGAATGCGCAACGATTGCCACGTTGCGTGAATCGACCTCGCGAAGTCCGCGCAAGAAAGCCAGGCCGGCAGCGGCATCACTCAGCTCCCTGTTCTCCAGCAACCGAAGCTGAAGGGCGTTGCGGGCGCCCTGCCCGTGTGCGGCGAGTTCGCTGTTCATCAGGTCGATGGCGCCTGTGCCTTGGTCGGCGGACAACCCAACGCCCCGCCTGAAGAGAAACAGGAATACGTAGCCGTGGCGAGCGAACACAGGTCCGAGCGTCTTGGCCTGCCCCTCGTACGGTCCCAGCCGTTCTAGTTCTTCTTTGGTGCGCCCGCTGCCGTGGTTGAACAGGATTCCGGAAAAGGGACCGCTGCCCTCGGGTCGCCAGAGCAGCCCGTGCAGCGCGATCGGCCCATTCTGAACAACGACGGTCTCGGGGCTGCTGGGGGACTGGCACCCGACTGTCATCGCGAACGCAGCCAAAAAGACCAGCATCGGCATCGTGGACGCACCAGCTTTGGACATCGGGCTCCGCTGCTATTTGATAGCACACTCGGATTGGCTCTGTGGGGCCAACGGTACTGCACCGGCGGCCATGAGTACGAGGCGTCCTCGCGCCGATTATAGCTTCGTGGCGGTGCTAGCCTGAGAATTGAGCGCCGATCCTCCTTCGCCGCGCGGCCTGCTGCCGTTTCTCGCACTGGCGAGCGGGGCCAGCGTAGCCACTCTTTATTACAACCAGCCGCTGCTGCTGGAAATCAGCCGCGCGTTCGGCACATCTACCGGGGCGAGCGGCATCATAGCCGTGGCCACGCAGCTTGGATACGCGGCCGGCATTCTGGTGTTTGTGCCGCTGGGCGACGTGGTGGAGCGCCGCAAGCTGATGCTGCGGCTCTTCGCCGCGGTGTCGCTGGCGCTGGCGGCAGCCGGGCTTGCGCCTTCCTTTTGGGTGCTGGTGGCGGCCAGCGTGGCTATCGGGATGACCGCGGCGGTGACGCACGTGATTGTGCCGCTGGCGCCGGAGCTCGCCCCCGCGGGTGAGGGCGGCCGCGCCATCGGCACCGTCATGACCGGTGTCTTGCTGGGTGTCCTGCTCGGGCGGACGGCTTCGGGAGCTGTGGCGTCGATGCTGGGATGGCGCGCGGTGTTCCTGCTGGCCGCCGTTTCCACCGGCGCCTTTGTGCCGCTGCTGGCGTGGCGCATGCCGGCGCTGCCACCGGCGCGCGCGCTGGAATATCGCGCCGCGCTGCGATCGTTATGGGACCTGGCGCACGCACAGCCGCTGTTGCGCGAAGCCGCCGTGGTGGGTGCTCTGGTGTTTGCGTCCTTCATCGCCTTCTGGACGAACCTGGCGTTCTTCCTGGGCTCGCCGCACTACGGTTTGGGTGCGGCCGCAACCGGGAGCTTCGGTTTGCTGGGCGCCGCGGGAGCGTTGATCGCTTCACCCGCCGGTCGGCTGGCCGACCGCTACGGCCCGCGCGCCACCCTGACACTCGCGCTCGGGCTGCTTTCGGCGGGATGGGTGCTGCTGTGGGTTTTCGGCTACCGTCTGGCCGGCCTGATCGCCGGCGTAACCGTACTCGACATCGGCATGCAGACGATGCAGATTTCCAACCAGACGCGGATCTTCGCGCTTTCCCGCGCAGCACGCAGCCGCATCAACACCGTTTACATGATCGTGTTCTTTTTTGGCGGAGCTCTCGGCTCCGCACTTTCGTCGCTGGCGTGGTCCCGTTGGCAGTGGAGCGGCGTCTGCGCCTGGGGGCTGGCCATGCTGGCGCTGGCGTGGCTGCGCCATGGGTGGCGGGCGGCGAGGTGAATCAGGCGTTGTTCACTTGTTCAGCGGCGGGGCCTGGTCGCTTTGCGCGGCGGGTGTGCTATCGTCCGCTGGCGACTCCTCGTTCCACATGGTCTTCACCATCATGAAAACCAGGAAAATGAGCGCTGCCAGGCTGGCTACACCGAGGAAGAGAGGAAAGCCGCGGCCCCCCGGCCGGGGAGTGCGGCAATTGGGGCAGCGCCGGGCATTTTCGGGAAACGGCTGCAAGCACCGAAGGCACCGCACTTCCGAGAAGGCCTTCTCTTGCATCGGGTTCACCCTGTGACAACTATAACATCCGTCCGAGTTCGTCACCTCCCGGCTTTGCCGAACCAGCGGATGCGGAGAACGAAGTGCCGGCCTTCGTCGCCGAAGAATTGCAGATACTGAGGCGAGTCGATCACCGAATTCACCGCCGTGGGGTTGCGATGACCGGTGAGATTGTCGGCGCCAAGGCGTAAGGCCAGCCGATAGCCGTGGAACGTGAACCGGCGCTCTATAGAAAGGTTCAGGTCGAAATTGCTGGGATAACGGTGCGCATCCACCGGTCCGACTACCAGGCCGGCATCATCGGTGACGGGGAAGGGGAAGCCGGTGCGGTAGTCTACCAATAGAGCCACCGCCCAGTTTTTCCAGGGCGTCGGAAGGTATGTCCAGCCCAGGAAGCGGTTGGGCGCGTCCCAGGGTATGCGGCCGAAATTGTTCAGCACCTGCAGCGGCTGGTCCACGCTGACGTCCAGCACGGCGTTGGAAACGGCGCGCGAACGCGTGTAGCTCGCCATCCAGCCGTACTGGTCGCCGAACGATTGGCGCGCTGTGAACGCGACTTCGTCGTAATCGTCGTGCCGCTGGTTGGTGAGCGCATAGGTCCCGCCGAATCCGTAGGCCAGGCCGGCCGGCTGGAGATCGACAGGTCCGGCTCCGCTTTCCGGCGCGTACACGAAGCCATCGCCACCGCGCTTCCACATCCACTCCGTCCGGCCGGAGATGCCGTGTCCGAAATCGTGCTCCGCTCCGGCGCTCCATTGCACGTAGCGCGGAAATTTCAGATCCCGTCCGGTCACGAAGGTCGTGACCAGCGGCGCTTCGGGCTGGCCGGCGGAATCGAACGGCGTGGTGACCGCCTGCTGATCGAGCGGCCGGGAGAACAGCGCCAGGTTAGTGGCATCGTGCAGCACGGCGTAACCGGCATTGAAGCGCGTTCGCAGAGACGCCAGCGGCGAGAAGGAAACGGCGATGCGCGGCGAGAGCGCCCATTGGCGCACCAACTCGTCCCAATCGACGCGCCAACCGGCGTTCACGGTTAGGCTTTTCAGCGGCTGCCAGCGGTCGGTCATGTAGCCCGACAGCACCGCGTTGGGCCGGTCGAAGATGCCGCTGCCGCGAAAGGACGTTTCAAATACCGGCAGCCCGTTGAGGGCGATGGTTTCGTAAATCGTGCGGGAGAAGTGCGCCGAATAATCGAGCCTCTCGGCGTCGCCGCCGATCTCGAACTGGTGATGGCCCAGGAAATGGCGCGCACTCGGGAAATAATTCAGGAACGCCTGCGCGCGGCTTCCATTTTGCAGCGCATCCACGAAATAGTTGCCGCTGCGGCCGTTGGGCGTCACCAGGTAGGGTAGGGAACCCTCCGGCACGCTGCGGTGGTAGACGGACTGCCAGGCGAAGCCGGCTTCCAGCAGCGCGCCGCCGTACCAGGTCTGCGAATCCTTCACCGCGGCCAGCCACTGGCGGTCGCTCATGCCCTGTGTGGTCGAAACGGGGTCTAGCACTCCCAGGCCATAGTGCGCCTGGTGATCGAAGTCGGTCAGCAGGTCCGCGTACAAAATGTTGGCCGCCGTCAGGTTCACCTGCGCGTGGAAGAGATTGCCGGCTACCCAGCTCGTATTCAGATTCTTTCCGTTGGGCAGCCCGGCAATGTAGCCGCTGTTGTACTCGCCGTTGAAGCTGTCGGAGAACCAGGCGCGGCCCTTCACCAGCGGGCCTGAAACACCGGCGCGCGGCGTCCAATCGCCGATACGAATCCCGCCGTGGTCGTCCACCCCTGGAATGAAATTCGTGGCCGTGTAATGAAACTGGTCGGTGCCGTTATCGGTTTGGATGGCCAGCGAACCGGCCGAGCCGCGCCCGTACTGTGCGGGCTGGCGAGCGGTCTCGAGATCCAGCGAGCGCACCCCTTCCACCGCCACCAGCGTGTTGTAACGGCCGGTGACGGGGTCGGTGATATCGAAGCCATCGAGCGTATATTGTGTCTGGTATTCGGCGCCGCCGTGAAAGTGCAGGCCGCCGGTGGCATCCTGCACCACGCCCGGAACCAGCCGCATGGAATTGCGCAGGCTATGGCTGGCGGGATAAGGCACATCGTTGATCTCGGTGCCGCTCAGGCGTTGGTCGTGGTCGGTCTCGGTGGGATCCACGGGAGTGGGCATGTCGCCCACGGTGACGCTTTGAAAAACCTCTTGCTGCGCGTTGAGCACCAGGAGGGTTTCCACGCCGGCCGCGGTAATCTCCACCGCATGGTCTTTGAGGGCGAAATAGCCGGCGCGATCGACGCTCACCAGGTACTGGCCTGCCGCCGGCACGGCGAAACGAAACTCGCCCGAGGGCGAGCTGGTGGTTTCCATCGGCTTACCGGACCCTTGGCGAAGGCTGACGCGGGCTTGCGCCACAGGACTCTCGTTCTGATCCACCACGCGCCCGCTCCACTCCACTTGCCCGAGGGCCAAACCGGCGGCCAACGGCAAGAGGAATGCACTCCTAAGGGTAACCATGCGGGGTCTCTTGCGGACATTATAACGGCAGGATGGCAGCGGGGGCGTTGCTCATGGTGTTAAGTGCGACCCTTGCCGGTTGCCTTCACCATGCGAACCACGGGCATGGATGCACCGTCGGGCAGCGGCACTTGCAGCCGTTCGCGTTCGGCGTAGCCGCGGGCCCGGTAAAACGGCACTCCCGTGAGCGTCGCGCCCATTTCCAGACGGGTGAAGCCGGCCGCGGCCGCGGCAGTTTCACAGGCTTCCAGAATGAGGCTGCCGATGCCGCGCCGCGCCCACGCGGGATCGACAAAGAAGGCGCGAATCCGGGCGGCGTCGCGTGTGGGATCGAGCAGCGAATCTTCGCGGACTGCGAACTGGTCGCCACCGTAGAGTGTGCGGCGCTTGCCCCACCCACCGCAACCCACGATGGCGCCTTCCGCCTCCACCACGAAGTACGTTCCATCCGCGATCAACTGCGTATCGACCCCGTAAACCGCCCGTAGCGCGCCGTCAATCTGGGCCGCCGTATAGTCTCCCTCCTGCAAGCCGCGCACGGAAGCATCGATCAGCCTGTTGAGGCCCGGAACGTCGGCGGAAACGGCGCGGCGCAATACAAACGTCATGGGTGTCCCGCCATTATACGAGGTCGGCCCGGTAGTGGCCCAACGCATAACTCTAACTCGTGGGGAACCGCGCATCGCTCTCCGGTATAATCAATACGTGCGAATTATCTGGGCTACGGCCTTGGTTGTGTGCCTGGCCGCCTGCAATCGCGGCAACACGAACAAGGAGGCGGTGCGGCAGGCCGTGATCGACTTCGTCGCCTCGCGCGGCCTCAACATGCAGGGAATGAATGTCGATCTTACGGCCGTGCAATTCAACGGTAATCGCGCCGATGCTACCGTGGAGTTCACTCCCAAGGGTGGCGCCGCCGGCAGCGGCATGTCGATGCAATATCAATTGGAGCAGCAGGGCAGCAAGTGGGTGGTGACCGGCCGCCGCGATATGGGTGCGCCGCACGGCGGAAATGCCGGCCCACCGGGCGCGGGAGGCACTTCGCCCGGAGAGAATCCGCACGGTGGGGCTATACCACCGCCGGGTGCGGGGTCGGCCATGCCATCGCCGCACGATCTGCCGCCGGTCAAGAAAAAATGAAAAGTGTCGCCATTCTCGGAGGCGGCCCGGCGGGAGCCTTCGCCGCGGAACAACTGGCCTCTGCCGGCCTCTCCGTCATGCTGTTCGACGAGAAGCTGGCGTGGGAAAAACCCTGCGGCGGCGGCCTTACCTTTAAAGCTTACAATCAATATCCGTTCCTGGTGGACAACGCCACTCCCAAACGCTTTGTAACCGAAACCGTGCTGGGCGCGCCCCGGGGAGGCGATGCCGTTTTAAAGATGGCCGATCCGCTGGTGATCTATTCGCGCCTCGATCTCAACCGCATGCTGCTGGAACGCGCCGAACGGGCGGGCGCTTCCATCGAGAAGGCGCGTGTGCTGGAAATGTCGCGCTGCGGCTCGCGCTGGCGGCTGCGCACTTCCGGCGGCATCGCCGAAGCCGATTTCTGCATCGTGGCGACGGGTGCGCGCAATCCGCTGCGCGATGTGGGAACGCAGCTCAGCCCGCAGGACACCATGTCCGCGCTGGGCTATTACGTTGCCGGCGACCAGGATCGCATCGATATTCAATTCCTGCCCCGCCTGCAGGGATACATTTGGATATTCCCGCGCTGCGGCCACCTTTCCGTGGGCATCTGCGGCAAAAACGAGCCGGCCGGCTCGCTGCGCCTGCGCCTGGAACGCTACATGAGCGAGCGCGGCATTTCCTGGAAAGGCGCGTCGTTTTATTCCCACCTGCTGCCATCGCTCGATACTTCCTCCTGGCGCAAGAACCGCGTGTCCGGCGAGGGCTGGATGGCGGTGGGAGATGCCGCCGGACTGGTGGACCCCATCACCGGCGAGGGGCTCTATTACGCCATCCGCTCCGCCGATTTGGCGGCGCGCGCGCTGCTTTCCGAAGTGGGCGAATTGGCCGACAAGGTGGTGCATTACCGCAAGCTGTTGCACCACGATTTCGCCGCCGACCTGGAATTCGGCTCGCGCCTGGCCAAGCGCGTTTTCATAGGCCGCTTCCTGTTAGGCGCGGTGCCGCAGCGCATGGTGGAGTTCACACGCCGCAGCCCGCGCTTCTCCGCCATCATGCAGGATCTTTTTGCCGGCAAGCAGCCCTATCTGGGGCTCAAGCGCCGGTTGTTTCAGAATCTCCACGGCAGCCTTTACGAAATCGGCATGAGCCTGGGCTTCACGCGCGTGGTCCCGGGTGGGCTGTGGGCGAAGCCGTGAAATGAATCGCTCCAAATCGCAAGCACTCTTCGATCGCGCTCAACAATTGATACCCGGCGGCGTGAATTCTCCCGTCCGCGCTTTCCGCAGCGTGGGGCTTACGCCGCCGTTTATCGAGCGCGGCGAGGGCTCGCACATCTTCGATGTGGACGGCAACCGCTACATCGATTACGTCGGCTCCTGGGGTCCGCTGCTGCTGGGCCATCGCCATCCGGCGATTCTGGCGGCGCTCGAAGCCGCGCTTTCCATCGGCACCAGCTTTGGCGCGCCTACCGCGCAAGAGGTCGATATGGCGGAGGCGATCTGCGACGCCGTCCCGTCGATGGAAATGGTTCGCCTCGTGAACTCCGGCACCGAAGCCACCATGTCGGCCATCCGCGTGGCGCGCGGATTCACCGGGCGCCTCCTGGTGGTGAAGTTCGAAGGCTGCTATCACGGCCACGTCGATTCGCTGCTGGTAAAGGCCGGCTCGGGCGTGGCCACGCTGGGCATCGCCGATACGCAAGGCGTGCCGAAATCGTTCTGCGATACCACCATCGCCCTGCCTTACAACTCGCCGGATGCCGTGTCCGAGGCCTTTCACCGGCACCGCGGCAAGATCGCGGCGGTGATCGTAGAACCCGTCGTGGGCAACATGGGCTGCGTGCCGCCGCTGCCCGGATACCTGGAATATCTGCGCGAGATCACCGCGCGGCACGGCGCGTTGCTCATCTTCGATGAAGTGATGACGGGGTTCCGGGTGGCTTTCGGAGGCGCGCAGCAGCGCTTCGGCATCCGCCCGGACATGACCACGCTTGGCAAGGTCATCGGCGGTGGCTTGCCCGTGGGCGCGTACGGCGGCCGCAAGGACATTATGAGCCGGGTGGCGCCGGTGGGACCGATATACCAGGCGGGAACGCTTTCGGGAAACCCGCTGGCGGTAGCCGCCGGGCTGGCCATGCTGCGCACCCTCAAGGCGCACCCGGAAGTCTATTCTCAACTGGAGGAGCGCGCCCGAAGGCTCTGCGCCGCCGCGCCCGCCGGCATCACTGTGAACCGCGTCGGCTCCATGTTCACGTTCTTCTTCACGGACCAGCCTGTCACCGATTGGGAATCGGCCAGGCGGAGCGACACCGCCCGATTCGCCCGTTTCTTCCGTGCCATGCTGGAGCGCGGAATCTATCTGGCGCCTTCGCAGTTCGAGGCCGCATTTCTTTCGGCCGCGCACTCTGAGGAAGATATCGACGAGACGATTGCGGCGGCACGGGAAGCATTCGCGGCCTCGATTGCTTCAACCTGAAGCCAGCGGAACTCCTGCCGTAGCAGTCAAAACTTATATCCGAAGCTGAGGCGAATCACGGGATAGAACTGGAACGGCTTCAGATCGTTGTTTACCTTGGATTGTTCCGCCGTGATGTTGCTTTGGACCGATGGGTCGCTGGCGATCGGGGAGCACCCGGCCGTAGGAGTGCCGCACGTGCTGCCGAGCAGGTTCAACTTGGTGTTCGGCGATCCTTGAAGAGCCACTCCGAGATCGAAATTGACCGAGAAATGCCGCGCACTCCGGGGCAAGAGGTTGCCAAATCCGATGAGGATCTCAGGAGCGACTTTGCGCGCGCCGATGGCCGCGGTGCCGGTGACGGGGTTCGATGCCGAGCTGTAATAAGTAACGTTATTCAGCGTCAGACTCTGCTGGCCTGGCACCGAAACGTCGGCTGTCCCCTTGAAACCGTCGTAGATCAGGGCCCCGCCGCTGATGTGAAACGGGCCCTTGATGTACTGGTCCAGAAGGATTTCGGCGGATGAAAGCCGCAGCGTGGCATCATACCTCAGGTTGTCCTTGTTCGTGCCGCTCAGGCCGAAACTGAAATAATTGAACCCGCCGCGCAGGTTGGTGTGCCGCGCCAGCGCGGTAGCAGCCTGAATGCCGGCGCCGAGAGTGCCGGCGCCCACCGCGATGCCAAACTTCGGCAGTTCCGGATTGTCGCCACGCTCACTATCGGCGGGCGCGCCGGCGCCGGTCGCGGCGGCATCGCCCCCACTGCGAATCTGGCCGAAGCACGGGGACAGCAACGCCGCGGCGATGAAAAAAGGGAGACAGGACGTCCCTAAAACGATCCGAGTCATAGATTAACGAGCCTCCTTATAGTTCGCTAATCGAATACGCGTTTAAAGGAATAAAAAGGGGACATGAATTCGTTGGGACGGCAGCCTCGGGCAGTATTCGTTTCCCGGCGTTCTTCCCGGCGCCTATTCGGTGAAGGCAACGCATGCCGGTTTCGAGGACGTCGTTCTCCCGCAGGCGGCCGTCGAGGACACGAATAAACACGAATAAAAAAACAACTGTCTTAGGTTTATTCGTGTGCATTCGTGTTTATTCGTGGCCCTTCATGCTCCTCCACATCTTCGCCATCGCATAGCCCACAATCCCGAAGAACACCGCAAAGCTGACGAAGATTACGATCAACTGCCGGGTGGGCGAGATCTGCGCGACAGTGGGGGCTTTTGAAAAATCCAGCCACACGCGCAGGTGCACCGCTGCGGCGCGTCCGTCGGCGGAGTCATTGTCCAACACAATCACGTACTCGCCGGGAACAACTAGAGCGTGCAGGGTTCCGCTGCGGCCGCCGCCGGCCGACTCCACTACGCCGTGCGGCAGGCCTTCGCGCAGGTTCTCCATATCTTCGCGCCGCATCAACGCCATGCGCACGCCGGCGGATTGGCCGGAGACCTCATAGTGTGCCAGCACCAGCGCGGGCTGCTGCTTCAAGCCCACTTCTATGTAGCGCCATTGGTT
>Ga0335081_10014391_pt1 | contig 12800 bp, 9 predicted proteins | sample Lox_Sample_35_FD_206713 | JGI IMG/M metagenome (GOLD analysis project Ga0335081, IMG submission 206713) | Soil microbial communities from Loxahatchee National Wildlife Refuge, Florida, United States - Lox_Sample_3.5 | ecosystem: Environmental > Terrestrial > Soil > Wetlands | place: USA: Florida...
AGCAAGGCACGCTCGACGTGCCGGTGATTGGCGTCGCCAAGTCCGGTTGGACGGTCGAGCAGCTGCGCGAGCGCGCTCGCGACAGCATCATCAAGTACGGCGGCGGGGTGGACGAAGAGGCCTTCGGGAAACTCTGTGAGCTGCTGACCTATCTCGACGGCGACTACAAGGACGACAAAACATACGCGTGCTTGCGCTCCAAGCTGGGCAGCGCGCAGTGTCCCACGCATTACCTGGCGATTCCGCCGAGTATGTTTCCGGTGGTGGTGCGGGGACTGGCGAAATCCGGGTGTGCGCAGGGCGCGCGGGTGATCCTGGAGAAGCCGTTTGGCCGCGATCTGGTCTCCGCGCGCAAACTGAACGACACCCTGCATGAAGCGTTCGCCGAGGAGAACATCTTCCGCATCGATCATTATCTGGGCAAGGAGGCGGTGGAGAACCTGCTGATCTTCCGCTTCGCCAACAGCTTCCTGGAGCCGATCTGGAACCGCAACTACATCCACAGCGTGCAGATCACGATGGCAGAGAAGTTCGGGGTGGAGGGCCGTGGCAAGTTCTACGAAGAGGCCGGCGCTATCCGCGATGTGGTGCAGAACCACATGCTGCAGGTGGTAGCATTTCTCGCGATGGAGCCGCCGACCACCATGTACGTCGACTCGGTGCGCGACGAGCAGGTGAAGATCTTCCGCACCATTCCGCCACTCAGCCCGGCCAACATTGTGCGCGGACAGTTCGACGGCTATCGCAGCGAGGCCGGCGTCTCGCCGCACTCGGATGTGGAGACCTTCGCGGCGCTGCGGCTGGAGATCGATTCGTGGCGCTGGGCGGGTGTGCCGTTCCTGATCCGAGCCGGCAAGCGGCTGCCGATCACGGCGACGGAGGTCTACGTGAAGCTGCGCAAGCCGCCACTGAGCAAGATGGGCGGCGACGGGAGAAACTACTTCCGCTTCCGGCTGGGGCCGGACATCGAGCTCAGCCTGGGCGGCCGGGTGAAGCGGCCGGGACCGCTGATGGTGCCGATGCCGGTCGAGCTCTCGGCGGTGAAGTACACCAGCAACGACGAGATGGATGCGTATCAGCGGCTGCTGACCGACGCGATGAAGGGCGATCCCCTGCTGTTCGTGCGGCAGGACGCGGTGGAGGCGGCATGGGCGATCGTCGATCCTATCCTCGGCGACTGCTGCCCAACGGAGCTGTACGAGCCGGGAACGTGGGGACCACCCGACTCGCGCGAGCTGGCCGCCGACATCGGCGGCTGGCACGACCCGACGTAAGGAATGCCGAAGGATTTCTGCCGCCGGCTAAGAGCCGGCTCATCATCACAAACAAACCACTCGGACGCTGGCCTGAAGGCGAGCTCTTTCCGAACGAACTCGAAGTCCGACTTTTTCAGCAGCCTGTGTCGCGCCCTGAAGCGAAGCAAGTCAGCACGCGCTTCACCATCCCAGGATCGCGCGCGTGGTCGCCTGCCACCACGCCGGATCGACCCGCCACGCATATACGGTCACAATCTGCATCACGATCAGCGGGGGGAGCGCATAGAGATACACCTTGTGGACGCGACCATCCACGATCCAATCGCGCACCATGCCAGCCACGATGAGAAGGTCCAGGCCGGGGTAGAAGAGGTTGTGGTTGAACCAGAAATCAAATCGGCCAATCGCGGCGTCCATGAGCTGGCAGGTCGCGATGAAGACCAGGCGGCGATGGTAGTCCGGCTTCTTCCTCCAGTAAATTGCCAGCGCCATGCAGGTGCCGAAGACGATCATGTCGAAGAACGGAATCGACAGGAAGGCGTCGACGCCTTTTTGATGGAGCACAAAGGTATCGAAGCGGGTCATGATGATGGCGATGGTGAAGCCCAGGCAGACCATGACCGCGGCAAGCCCGGCCCCAAACCAGCCGAGTAAGCGGTGCACGCTGACCTTGCGCCCACGTACTAAGGCCGATTGCAGGGTGAAGAAGATCATCCAGGTGGAGAAGGCGGTGCCGTGGAACCACAAAAGCAGCGGGCGTCGCGGGTGGGCGTGGAACAGAGAGGCGTCGACGGTATGGCTGAAGCCCCACACCACCAAGGCCGACATAACCAGCGCCATGCAGAGATAGAAGTACCGGCCCAGGAAAGTCCTGAGCTGGTGTGTGGTGCTGACTGCCTTCGGAATGCGAGCGGCTACCGCCGCGTTTCCAGTGGCCACAGTGATCTCCCCAGAGCCGCCGCAAGCGTGAATTTTGGCGAGTGGTGGAGTGCATCGTAGCCTGATTTCAAGCAATTGTCATGATGGTTTTGCGCAAGATGTCTCATCCGGCGAATAGCTCGACGAAGGTGGAGCGATGCGCGGCTTGAGGTGAGCACTCGCGTGCCGTTGCAGATGTGGTCGGATGGTGCCGCCGACGGAAGCCGGCTCATCCCCTCAAACAAATAACCGGACGCTGGCCTCAAGGCCAGCTCCACCCGAACGAACTCGAAACCCGAGTTTTCAGCGCCTGTAAAGCCGTGCCCTTTCACAATTCGGAACCTAATCAGAGGTTCTCAAGCCGCTGGCGCTTGTCCCTCCCGACAACAAGACGATTCTGCTTGCTTACCGAAAGGACTGTACGTATAGTGTCTCGGTAACCGAGTGGGGAGAAGGAGGTTATTATGGCGCGACTCAGCGACGCAGGCAGTTCTATCGCTATCTCTCGATTGGCAGCGATGGCCATCGGATTTCTCCTTTTCCTGACGGCTGCCGTTCCGCCGTTGCCCGCGCAAACCCTCACGGCGCTGCACAGCTTCACCGGCGGCCGGGATGGCGCGAATCCCATGGCAGGATTAAGCGCCGATGCCCACGGCAACCTCTACGGTACGGCCGCGAAAGGCGGCACTGGCTACGGCACCGTCTTCAAGCTCGGACATGGAGGATCGGGGTGGGTCTTCACTCCCCTGTACGCCTTCTCCGGCAACCCGGACGGCGAGTATCCGATGGCACGAGTTGTGTTTGGACCGAATCAAACCCTCTACGGCACCACGCTCCACGGCGGAGGGTCTGGCTGCATTAATGGCGGCTGCGGAACGGTTTTCAACCTTCAGCCACCAGCGACGGTGTGCGTCACGGCTCTCTGTCCCTGGATAGAAACCGTCGTGCTGCGGTTCAACGGTAATGGCGGATCGTTACCCTATAGCGAAGTCACCTTCGACAACTCCGGCAACATGTTCGGTACCACGCAGTATGGCGTCCCGCTCCCGGGCGAGGGCAGTTGCGATCCCGATTGCGGCCTAGTCTATGAGTTGTCGCCCTCCAATGGCGGGTGGACCGAAAGCACGCCCTATGCTTTCAAAGACAATAGCTTCGGACAGCCCGGCGCCTATCCCCAAGGTGGCGTCACCTTCGACGGCGCGGGCAATCTCTACGGTACGGTCCCCGGCGGATATTATGGAAACGGCCTGATCTACCAATTGACCCCACCCGGCGACCCCTACTGGGCTTATCAGGATCTGTACGATTTTGATCAAGGCGGCGCAGGTCCGATTGCCAGAATGATTCTGGCTCCCTCCGGAACGTTCTATGGCACCGCTGCGGGAGAATATCCCGGCTACGGAGAACAACCCGGCTCGGCGTTTTCGTTCGCGCCCAATGGATCAGGCTGGACGTTCACCACCCTCCATACATTTCCCACCATAGGTGGAGGGCCCTCAGCACAGTTGTTGCTGGACAGCGCCGGCAATCTCTACGGTACGACCGTTACCGGCGGCATCAATCCGCATGGCGTGTGTGTCGCAGCCGGTTGCGGCACAATTTTCGTGCTGACTCCTTCTAACGGCGGCTGGGACTACACCGTGCTCTGGCAGTTCACCGGGGGCAATGACGGCGCTGCTCCCTATAGCAATTTGGTTATGGACCAGGACGGCAATCTCTATGGCACCGCATCGGCGGGCGGCAGCACCAACTGCGAGGGTGGTTGTGGCGTGGTCTTCAGGTTCACGCCCTAGACGGCCGATCCCAGTTGACGAATCGACATTTCATAAATAATACGGATCCCGGCGCTCATCCCTCTCGCCTCCCCGACACAAATCCATTGCCTGCAATAGCGAATCGCAGGGGGCGTTCGGCGGCTTTGGTGACGCCGATGCGCGGCGTCGCGACGATGCGCCCGGGGCGGAAGCCGTCGTCGGCGAGCCACAGGTCCGACTTCGCCGAGGTCAGGTCTTTGGCGTTGTCGCGCATGCGGGTAATGCCGAACGCCTCCGACAGTCGCCCCGGCCCGCTGGAGATTAGGCGCAGCTGGTTTGCGTGCGGCGAATCCGGCAGCTCGAGATCGCGCGCCAGCGCCATCTGCTCGACACCAAACACCGGCTCCAGCGCGCGAAAGAGCACGCCTTCGCCGTACCCTTCCGGCATGCAGGAAACATTGAAGCAATAGTGGTTGCCGTAGATGAAGTAAACGTAGGCGTGGCCCGGCGGTCCGAAGAGAACCGCATTGCGCGCCGTTCGCCCGGTGTAAGCGTGCGCCGCCGGATCGTTCGCTCCGAGATAGGCTTCGTCTTCGACAACGCGCCCGGCCAGCAGCTTTCGCCCCACGCGCCGGATCAGCAGCTTGCCCAGCAGTTCGCGGGCAATGGTGACGGGATCGCGGTTGAAGAATTCGCGCGGGAGAACGGGTGCCGCGCGCAAAGCTGAGAGTGTCAGCGAGGCAGAATCGTTCACAGCTTGACGGCGACCAGGCGCAGGCGTTTGTAGTCGATGGTCCACACCCCATTATGGAAGAGTTGGGGCGCAGCGTATTCCTCCAACCGCCGGAAGAATTCCTTGCTCTTCAGCGGGCCGGCGGCGTCCACGGCGAAGCGGCCAAACATCTCCATCCACGTCCTGAGGCCGCGATCGCCACCCTCCAGGATGGTTGGCCGGTCGAAGAGCACGGCGAAGTCGACTTCGAGCCCATGCGACTCCAGCAGCGGCGCGTGTTCGCCGATGGAAGGAAACGACCACGGCAACAACTGCTCCGGATGGTCGACGCCCAGCGCGCGCAGCGCCTGATAGATGGCATCGAGCAGATGACGGAGATTGCCCTTTCCACCCATCTCGAAGATCAAACGCCCCTTCGGCTTGAGCGCGCGGGCAATGGAGGCGATGGCCGAGGGCTGATCGCGCACCCAGTGCAGGGCCGCATTCGAGACCACAACATCGAACTCGTTGTCGAAGGTGAGCGCGGTTACGTCGGCAACGTCAAAGCGAATGTGGGGAAAATTCTTGCGCGCGGTAGCGATCATGTCGGGCGAGGAGTCGATGCCGACCACCTCGGCGCCAAACCGCGCGATGTCGGCGGTAAGCTGTCCGGTGCCGCAGCCCACGTCGAGGATGCGCTCGCCCGGCTGGGCGTTCAGCAGCACCAGCAGGTCGCGGCCGTATTGCCAGACGAAGGAGTGGCTGGACTGGTAGACGTCGGAGTTCCAGATGTCGGGTTTGGCGCTCATGCAAAGATTGTAACCACGGCCGCGATCAGTTTTCTGTGATGCCGGCCTCACGGGCGCGGAATTTCCAGTAGTCGCCGGCAGTCTCGCTCAGGTCGGCGGCGGGTTTCTCGCCGCGGAAGACACGGGAGACACCGCGAACCACGCGGCGCATCGGCAGCTCGCCCGTGTCCTCGGCCAGGAACAGCTCGCCTGTCTTGGTGCTGCGATAGAACCAATTCTTCAGCAGCGCCAAGTGCTCCATCCACTCGAGTGCGCTGCTCAGCCTGGGCGGCACGACGGTCGCCAGCGCCTCGGCAATGCGCGCTTCCATCGACTGCGGCTTGTGCGCCAGATGCGAGGCTTCGGCCTGCTTGCCGACGTTCAGCGCGACCGGCTCGCAGATCTGCCCGGCGGCAATCCTGAACAGAGCGACCGACTCGCGTTCCGCCGAAGGCTGGATCATCAGCCCGTTCAACTCGTCAAGGCGGCGCACGATCTCCGGCAACTGCGAGACCGCCGCTTTCACTTTGTCGAGACGAGCGTGCAGCGCGGCGGCGTTCTCGAAGTCGAGATTGGCGGAAGCCGCTTCGCGCTGCGCCTCGATCTCGCGAACCAGCGACTGGCCGCCGCTCTGGAAGAACAGACGCACGCGTTCGACCTCGGCGGCGTAGTCCTCGTCCGTGCAGCCTTGGAAGCAGGGCGCCAAGCACATCTTCATCTCGGAGTAAATGCAGCCGGGAAAGGCAGGATCGGGATGGAGATCGTCGATGCAGCGCCGCATCTTGAAGAGGTCGAGCGAATCGTTGGCGAACTTCTCCGCGGCCACGCGCGAGCGGAACGGGCCAAAGTACTCGGCCTGGCTGCGCATGCGGCTGATGCGGGTGGTGACCGTCGCGCGCGGATACGGATTGTTCAAGATCAGTTTGATGAGCGGCGCAAAGCGGAGCCGGAGACGCTTGTCGTAGGTCTTGGGGAATTCGCGGCTCAAAGTGCGATAGAGCAGGAAGGTCGCTTCAAAGTCGGAGCCGGTGGGCGTCCATTCGACGGAGCGCACACGGTCGCGCAGATTCAGCTTGCGAGTGTGCCCTTCGACAGCGCCGAGAAGCCGCTGGAGACGCCGGTGCAGATTCGAGGTCTTGCCGATGTAGGGTTCGACCCCTTCCTCGCCGTGCAGGACGAAGACCGCGCTGGCGGCGGGAGCCGCGGCGAACAGCTCGGAATCGCGTTCGGGAGCGAAGTCGATGCGGGAAGGCACAGGATGATTTTATTGCACAAGGGGAATAAGGATGTGCCGCCCCTCGCAGCCAAAGAGCACTGGGCTAAGGAAGTTTCGCCCCGCGTGCGGCGGGACTTGGGGGCGCTGACGCCTGGACGCTGGCCTGAAGGCCAGCTCTACCCGAACGGACTGGAAATCGGAGTTTTGGCGGCCGATAACGCCGGTCCTAATGGAATCGCGCCTAATGTACGCCTGAAGGGGTACTCCATCCAGCCTCTCACAATTGTGAAACGCTTTAGAAATCAGTCCGCGGATTCGCGGCGTCGGTTGTTGCGCAACGACAGTCTTGACGGCGCGCTGACGCGGCGGAACTGCGCCTGCTTGGAGTGCTGGCGGTAGTCCGGGCCGTCAATCGCCACCTTCCTGCACATCTCATGCAGGCGTGAGCGCATGCGCTCGCCGATGCGGTCGCCCAGGGTCTCGCGACGGGCGGCGCGCTCCGCCGCCGATGGGCTGCGTAGATTGTCCGCTTCCGCGTCCGTGTCCTCCGGAGCATCGGGAAAGTTGGTGGTGATGATGGTGGTCTTGTTATCGTTGTAGCGGCTGTTCAGAAGATAGTTGACGGTGTCGAAGACCCACTCGGTGCTGCGCACGGCGCCAAGCTCGTCAAGGACGAGCACCTCGGCGTCGAAGACTGGGCGCAGGATGTCCATCTCCGTCGCTTGTACCGATGGATTGTAGGAGTTCTGGATCTCCTTCAGCAGCTCGCGATAGTCGCAAAACAAGCAGTGGATGCCCTTTTCGCGGATGAGGTCTTTGAGGATGCCAACCGCCAGGTGCGTCTTGCCGACGCCGACCGAGCCGACGAACAGCAGCCCGGTCTTCTCGATCGGATAGTCTTCGACAAATCGTCCGGCGAAGTTGCGGGCTTTGGTAATGCTCGTCTGCGCCGGGTCATCGGGATCGTACTGGAAATTGCCGAGCTCGCAATGCTGGTAGCGCGCGGGAATGTGCGCCACGGTCAGCAGGCGTTCGGTGCGGTCCTGTTGCCGGCATTGGCAACGGACCGCCTGGCGCTCCTTGCCGCGCTCGACGGTTTGCCATCCGGTGCCGCCGCAGAGCGGGCATGTTTCGGGTGTCGTGGTCACAAATTGAACTGTAATGCTGACTGAGCGGGAGACGCAATCGAGTCGAGGGGCAGATTTGCACCGATTCTCCAGAACACGACAAGAATCGGTGGGGGGCTGTGGAAATCCAGCGAAGAAATGATCACGAACAAAGTAAGGTTTTATCGGCACGACTAAAAACAGGCTGCTGAAAAGGTAGCGAGAGCCTGCTTGTGTCGCCGGCTGAAGCCGGCTCATCACCTCAAACAAACGACTTGGACGCTGGCCTAAAAGGCCAGCTCTACCCAAGCGGACCCGAACGCCTTCGTTCGGAACAGGATCAGTGTGACGCGGCGCTAAAGGCCTGCCCTGAGCGAAGTCGAAGGGCGCCGCGCCACCTGATCTCGTTTACTCGCTATGCACGGCGGCGACCTGTCGGATTGGGAGAATGTCATAGACATAATCATGGGCGGACAGGGCGGCAGGCTTCATAGTGCCTGCCTCGATCCGCTTTACGATCTCCTCGCGCGAGAGATCGAAGATCCCTTCGAGAATTTGCTCGCGCTCGTCATCGCCGGCCTCGGCCAGCACGAACAGCACACGCGCACTGTGCTGGATGTATCGCGGCGAAAGCAGTTGCCGCTTCAGCAGTTCCATAATGATCGCCGCCTTGCTGCGGTCGAAGCGTCCGGGATCGCCGATCCGGTCCAGTTCCGCGAAAAACTCCGCCGTCCACTGGTTGTGATAGTCGAAGACCTTCTGGAAGAGCTCCTTCGTGAAATGCGTTCCGGCGGCCACCTTCTCCGTACCCGGCGCCAGCACCACGCCGTCTTCTGTCAGCGCCGAGCGCTGTAAATAACCATCCTTGGTGATCACCGCCTGATGCTGCACCAGCGTCCACAACCACGAAACATCGATGCGGTAGGTGGCGAGGTCGTTCATGAAGCGCTGCTTAAGTTCGTAATCGTCGATGGCGGCAGCGAAGTTGCCGTTCAGGATCTGGAAGCCGTAGTTGGCGGCCATGTAAAACGCATGCTGGATGTGCTCGATCGTCACGTCGCCTTTCGGCACGTCGTAGATAGCGTTCCACAACGCTGGAGCAAGCAGCTTCTCCGGCGTGTCGAGCGCAGCCTGGAGGATTACGCTCGGGATAATTTTGCCTTCGGCATTCAGCAAGCCGCGCGATTCGAGCAGCGCCCGCTCCGAATCGACGAGGCCACTGGCGACCGTGGGCACCGCTTTGCCATTCGCGTCCACCGTCTCGCGCGGCGCATCCAGCATGGCCTGCAATTCCGCCAAGGGCGCCTGCAGCGGCCGATTGCCCGCAGCCACGTAGGCAGGCTCGGGACTGGCGACCCAGCTCTGACGGTAGGCGTCGTAGAGCCGTCCCTTAACGCGTCCGGCGAGAATGTCGTCCAGCGTAACCTGCTGGCTCGCTGCCTTGGGATCGCCGGGCACGAACATCAGCCCCAACAGCCGCTCGCGCAGCTTGTCCATGACCACCGCGCGCATGGCGACCGGGTTGTACCGCGAGCGACGGTAGACGTCGCCCGGCTGATACATCATCACTGCCGCCATGCCGCCAATCGGCGCGCCTTGCGTGAGTGCGCCGTGCTTCATGCCCGTCATGAGCATTGTGAGCGCGTTCCAACGTTGATAGGCGATCATGTTCGGCGAGGCCATGCCGATGGTCTGCGGATCGGGAAAGACGCCGTTCGGGTCGTCTTTCCACATCTCGATGAGGCTGCCGAGATAGTCCCAGCGGCCGACATTGGTTCCGATCAGGCGGCGGCGAAAGGCCCAGGCGATCGCCGGCAGATAGCGGCCGGCATTCCCTTCCTCGTACAGCATCTTGATCTTGAAGGTGCCGGCAGGAACTCCGACGATGGCTTCCATTCGCGCCAGCAACCGCTCCACGATGAGCGCCTCGCGAGGTGTCTGTATCTTGGGAATGTAGAAGTACACGCCGGTGCCGGCGCGCTTCAGCGCCTCGTAGTTGTTGAAGACCCAGAGGACGACCACGGCAATCAGCCCGGGGGCAGGTCCGTTATCGACAGTGACGTGGTCGTAAAGCACGTGGAGGCTGGGCGGGCGAACCAGGCGCGTCGGCCACTGCTGCGGCGGCGCGATAATTTTGTAGGAGCGCGTGCCGGCCTTCTTCGAGACTTCGTACGGCTTGCCGGCCCAGCGGCCTTGGTGAATCTCTCTGGCGTTCTGCAGGGCCGCAAAGATCCCCACCGGCTGGCCCTTCGGCGCACCGCGCGGCTGGAAGTGCGCGGGCGAGGCGTCCTCGAAGTCGGGCATGTTCTGCGGCGCGGCACTGTTCAGCGCGTTGAAGGCCATGTCCAGCGGATGCCAGGGACCGGTGAGCTCGAGTCCGGGGTTCTGCAACGGATGGACATCAGCAGGAATGGCCACTTCGTCGTTGAGACGCCAGCGCCATTGGCTCTCGCGGTCGAGAAAATTGTCGATCATGCCCTGGACGATCTGGCGAAATGTCCAAGGGCGTGCGGAGACCGGGTCATCGAAGCATTCGTCCCACTTCGGCCAGGCGTATTTGCTGCGCACCGGCTGGGAACTCTGGAGCAGAGCGCGGCGGGCGTTCAGGACCTCGGCAATGGCAGGACGCAGTTCGCGGGTGAGCGTGGCAATCGTCTCTTCGACGTTGACGTCGCGACCATTCACCTTCCTGGTCCCGAACAACTCTGGGAATTGCTGGAGAATATCTTCACGAATCATGCGCCCCCTCCGGTGTGTTTCCCATAGTATCTCGTAACTTTAGAGGGCGCGGACGGGGACGGAAAAGGGCTTCGCCATGGCGTGCTGAAATGGGAAATGCGGAAGCCTGGGCGTGGAATTCGGCGAGTCCGTCATGACAATCTGGCATTATGGAACTTTTGTCCCCGGGGTGGCGTAGCATTACTCAGGTGACGTTATGCTTACCTTCCTGCTGTGGTGCATCCTGCTGATATTCTGCTGGCCGCTGGCGCTGGTATTTCTGGTGCTCTATCCCATCGTGTGGCTGTTTCTGTTGCCATTCCGGATTTTGGGGATCGCGGTGGAAGGAGTGCTGGAGCTGTTGAAGGCCATCATCTTTCTGCCGGCACGTATCCTCCGTGGACCGCGGAGAGCATGGTAACGGAATGGCGTCGGTCGGAGCACGAGCATTGGTGTCCGCGTGAGACGCTGTGCTGTCCCTGAAGTGAATTCAATCTTTTTGCACTCCACCCATCCTCGATTGTCATCCCGACCAAGGACTTTAGTCCGCGTGGAGGGACCTGCTTTCTGCGCGTGGCGAAGGATCTTTTCGAGGGACGAACAGCAGGTCCCTCCACTCCGCAGCGCCAACAACGGGCGCTGCTCCGGTCGGGATGACAACCGTGAAGAGTGACTCCTGCCCCCATACCTACAAGCGAAAAGCGGACCCGGAGGTCCGCTTTTGTCTGCCGCTTTGAATTCGCGAGCTATCCCACTTTAACCGCGGAATTTTCTTCCTGCCCCACCGGAAACTTGCGAAGGTCGACGCCGGTGTAGATCTGCCGCGGACGCGCAATCTTCTGCTCGGGGTCCTGCACCATTTCGTTCCACTGCGCCAGCCAGCCGGCGGCGCGTGGAATGGCGAACAGCACGGTAAACATATCCGGCTGGAAGCCCATGGCCTGGTAGATGATTCCCGAGTAGAAATCGACATTGGGATAGAGTTTGCGGGTCACGAAGTAGTCGTCCTGCAGTGCGATGCGCTCCAGCTCCAAGGCGATGTCGAGCCGCTCGTTGCGGCCGGTGACTTCGAAGACCTCGTTGGCGACCGCCTTGATGATGCGGGCGCGGGGATCGTAGTTCTTGTAGACCCGGTGCCCGAAGCCCATCAGCTTGATCTCGCCTGCCTTCACGCGCTTGATGTAGGCGGGAATGTTCTTCACCGAGCCGATCTCATCCAGCATGCGCAGCACTTCTTCGTTGGCGCCGCCATGCAGCGGTCCGGCCAGCGCCGCCGCCGCACCCGCCATGGAGAGATAGGGATCGGTCTGCGCACTGCCGATGACGCGCATCGTGGTCGAGCTGCAATTCTGCTCGTGGTCGGCGTGCAGGATGAAGAGCACGTCGAGCGCGCGGGCGATCACCGGGCTGGCCACGTACTTGGGCTCGGTCATGCGCCACAGCATGTTCATGAAGTTCTCGGTGTAGCTGAGCTCGTTGTCGGGATAGACGTAAGGATGGCCGCGGCGATGGCGATAGGAATAGGCCGCCAGTGTGGCCATCTTGGCGACCAGGCGAATGATCTGCTTCTCGCGATTCACCGGATCGTGGATGTTCTTGGCCTCGGGATAGACGGTAGAGAGCGCGGCCAGCGTGCTCACCAGGATGCCCATGGGATGGGCATCGTAGCGGAAGCCGTCGATGAAGGTCTTGGTGGTCTCATGCAGCATCGTGTGATGGGTGATCTCCCAGGTCCAGTCCTTGTCCTGCTGGGCATTCGGCAGCTCGCCGAACAGCAGCAGGTAGGCGACCTGGAGGTAGGTGCAATGCTCGGCCAGCGTCTCGATATCGTAGCCGCGGTAGCGAAGTATGCCCTTGTCGCCGTCGATGAAGGTGATGCTGCTCTTGCACGACGCCGTATTCATGAACGCGGGATCGTAGGTCATCACGCCGAAGTCGTCGGGGCCGGTTTTCAGCTTGCGCAGGTCCATGGCCCGGATGGTTCCGAGCTCGACCGGCGTCTCGATGGTTTGATTGGTGCGGTTGTCAGTAATGGTCAAAGCGTCCTTCGGCATGACCGGCTGCCTCCTGTTTTAGCGAACGTATGGAATCGGGGACCTGGGTGTTACGAACGAGTGTTCGAACGGGAACCATTCTACCGCCTGCTTAGATGCCCGCAAGGCGGCACCGCGCACAGCGGACTGCGACGGAGATCACAAGTGATTGTGATCTCAAGAGCTGCCCCCCAGCTCACTTCTTGCCGCTGTCCGGCTGCGAACTGGGGCTGCCCTTCTCCGTGCCGGCACTGCCCTTGCTCCTGGCCGAGTCCGCCTTTGCCTCCGATCCCGATGCC
>Ga0335081_10014393_pt1 | contig 12799 bp, 11 predicted proteins | sample Lox_Sample_35_FD_206713 | JGI IMG/M metagenome (GOLD analysis project Ga0335081, IMG submission 206713) | Soil microbial communities from Loxahatchee National Wildlife Refuge, Florida, United States - Lox_Sample_3.5 | ecosystem: Environmental > Terrestrial > Soil > Wetlands | place: USA...
CTGCAGCCAAAGATCATTCGTGATCTGAGATTGCATGACCACGGTCTGCGCATCGTCGAACGCAGAGTGCAAAACTTCCTTCCCCTGCCGGATGGACGCTGTCTGCTGGTGGGGGGCGCTCGCACCCAGGCCGAGATTGCAAAATTCAGCGCCGCGGATGCACAGCGCTATACCGATTATCAAGATGAGATCGGCCGGGTTGCCGGTGTTTTGCGCAGCACCATGCTCAAGGCACCGCCAAATGTCCGGCTGGAGAACCTCAGTCACGCTTGGCACGAATCTGGCAAACTCTTCGGTCTCGGAAGAAGCCTGTGGAAGGCCAGCGCGCTGAAGGCGGCCTTCCGGCTCCTTCGAAGATCGGCTGCAGAAATTCTGGATAGTTGGTTCGAGTCCGATCCGATAAAGGCCGTACTGGGTTTCGATGCCGTCGTGGGAAACCTTGCGAGCCCATATGCGAGCGGCTCGGCTTATGTCCTGCTGCATCACTGCCTTGGCGAAGTAAACGGAAAATCCGGCCTTTGGGGCCATGCCGTCGGCGGCATGGGTTCAATTACACAGACCATGGCGCAGGCGGCCTGCCAGCACGGTGTGCGGATAGGCCTCAGCTGTGGAGTTCGTGAGATAATTGTGGAGCGCAACCGAGCGGCAGGTGTAGTTCTTGAAAATGGCACGTCAATTCGCGCTCGGGCAGTCGTTGCCAATGTCGATCCACAGCATTTGTTTCAGGTTCTGCTTCCTGCCGAAATTGTTTCCCGCGCGAGCGCGCAACGCATGAAGAAATGGAAGGCGGGGTCCGGCACGTTCCGCATGAATGTCGCCCTTGCAAGGCTGCCGAATTTTTCGGCCTTGCCCGGGGCGGGCGAGCATCACACGGCAGGAATAATCTTCGCGCCGAGCCTTGCCTTTATGGATCAAGCCTATCGCGATTGTATGCGGCACGGCTGGAGCAAGGAACCCATTATCGAAATGCTGATCCCCTCCACGCTCGATGACTCGCTGGCACCGCCTGGGGCGCATGTGGCAAGCTTGTTCTGCCAGCACGTTGCACCACAGTTTGCCGACGGCTCATCATGGGACCACCATCGGGAAACCGTTGCGGACTTGATGACCGATACTGTCGAGCGCTATGCACCGGGGTTCAAAGCAAGCATCATCGCGCGACAGAGTCTCTCGCCCTTGGACCTCGAACGCACCTTCGGTTTGCCGAACGGCGATATTTTTCACGGCGCCCTGACGCTGGACCAGCTGTTTCTTGCACGTCCGATGTGGGGATATGCGGATTACCGGATGCCCTTGCCCGGGCTTTATCTCTGCGGTTCCGGAGCCCATCCCGGCGGCGGCGTCACGGGCGCGCCTGGACACAACGCCGCCGCGGCTGTGATCATGGACTTCGCGCAAAAGCGCGGCGCCGCCCAGCTCGATGGCTTCGCAGCGGCTCACGGCCAGTCATAAGAGATGGCTTTGCGCTTTTTCCGCATTGGCCGCTCGGTGACGGGTTTCGGCCTATTCGCGACAAAACCGATCAAGCGCGCGGCCTACATCGCGACCTATCGCGGTCGTCGCCTATCCAGCGAAGAAGCCGACCGCCGCGAAGCGCGCGGCGCGCGATACATGTTCGCACTCAACAAACGATGGACCATCGACGGCTCGCCGCGATGGAATGTGGCGCGCTACATCAATCATTCCTGCCGACCGAACGCGAAACCGGTCGGGCGAAACGGCGGCATCGTGATCGTCGCGTTGCGCCGTATCGAGCCGGAAGAAGAAATCACCTACGACTATGGCGAAGAGTACCTCACCTACTTTCTTCAGAGCGGCGGCTGCCATTGCGCGCATTGCCGCAAAAAACGCGCCCGCGCGCGGCGCAAGCGGCGAGCTCTCGCTCGGGACAAGCAGCAACGCCGCGCCCGGCGCAAGCGGAAGAGTGGACATCGAGCGAAGAAATGAAGGGCGCGCGATCCAGACCGGATGAAGCTGGGTCGGAATCGCTTCGTTGCCGCGCTGCTCGCAATAGCTGCCGACGCAGCCGCTCAATCTCTACAGCTTGAACGTCTCGTAGGTCGCCGGGTGAAACAGCTCGTCGACCGAGAGCCGCCGCGACGACAGGCCCTCGGCGTGATGCTGGCCGAGGAAATAATCGAGCACTTTTCGGTTCGGCTCGACGCCGTAGGACCAAAAATCGTGGCCCATGAAGTCGCGCGCCTCCTTGAGCCGCTCCTCGACGAAGGGCAGCGTCACCTTGGTGGCCGACGTATCGGAGAGCTTCTGCAGGCCGACCCCCTTCGACTGCTCGAAGGCCTTGAGCACTGCACCGGGCAGCCAAGGGTGGCGCTCAGCCAACTCGCGGCGGATGCCGACCACATGCATGATCGGAAACATCTTGGTGCGCCGAAAATAGTCCTTCGCTACCGCGGTCGGATCAGGAAACAGCCAACCGATATGCGGATGGCCCTTTTCAATCAAAGTCGGCGGCCGCGGCGCCATGAAACCGTCGATCTCTCCGGCTTCGAGGAGCCCCGAAATGGTCGCCCCCTCCGGCGCATTGTCGAGCCGAACGCCCGTCGGCAGCGTCACGGTGATCTTCTCCGGCCGCCCCGGATGCTCGATGCCGCCGCGAATCCATTGGATGTCGGAGCGCTTGACGCCGTAGTCGTCTTCGAGAAAGGCCCGCGCCCAGACATTGGCGGTGAGCTGATATTCCGGCACGCCAACCTTGCGGCCTTTGAGGTCTTCGGGCCACTTCACGCGGTCGGTGCGGACGTAGATCGAGGTGTGGCGGAATGCCCGCGACACGAAGGCCGGCACTGCGATATAGGGGCAATTGCCTTGCGCAGTCTTGACCGTGTAGCTCGACATCGACAATTCGCAGATGTCGAACTCGGCGGCGCGGAAGGCGCGAAAGAAAATCTCCTCCGGTACCAGGGTCATATAGACCGGATCGACGCCGTCGATCTGCACCGTGCCGTCGATCAGCGCTCGCGTGCGGTCATAATCGCCGACCGCCACCGAGAGATTGAGTTTGGCCATCTGCGTAACCTTTTGTCTTGAAGCGGAGACCGAGGGAGGCTTTGCTGCGGCTGCAGGACCGGACGACGCGACAATATCAGGGTCACCTGGTCGATGCGAAGACGAGCGGTCAGCTGACCGTGATGCTATGTTCCGCCGTCGTCACCGTGCCGTCGTCATCGGTCCAGGAGAAGGTGAAAGTGCCGCTCTCCGCAACCTTGACCGTAAATTCGATATAAGGGTTGGCGGCAATCGCGGGCTCGAGATCGGCGCGAAATACTTCGCGTCCGCCGAAGCTGCAGACGAATGTGTTGATGATCTTGCGCGGGATCGGCTTGCCCTGCTCGTCCTTGCGAAAGCCGGTCTCCATGGGATGCGCCACCAGCGTCTTGATCGCGATAATGTCGCCCTTCTTGGCTTCGCTCGGGATGCGCAGGCGCGGTTTGTCGGCCATGGTGCCACTCTGTCCGTTGCTCAGCCGCCGCAGCCGCCGACCGTGACTTTTACCGTCTTGCTGTCGGCGTAGAGCTTGCCGGTCGAGGTCTTGGCCAACACAGTGACAGTGCCGGTGCCACCGAGCCGGATGCGGGTCGCGGCTTCCGCACGCCCTGACATCGGCGTCAGATGAAACCGCACGATCGCGGCGTTCGGGTTGGCGTCGCCGACGACGAAAATTTCCGACACATAGTCGTCGGCGGTCATCGGACTGTTGACGACGACGGACATCGGCACCGTGTTGCCGTTTTCCGCGATCTCAGGCAGATCGATCGAAATCTTGCCGCGCTCGGCGGTCTTGCCGGCGGTGAATTTACTGATTGCGGCGTCGGCCTGGGCAGGCGTCGCGCCGGCCTCGCGGGCGACATCACGCAGCGTGATGCCCAGTCCTGCGCCGAGCAACAAGGCGCCGCGACGGCTTATCGGCGACATTGCGCCACTCCCTGGTCGCAGGCCCAATAACATATGTACTTGTCCATTCAAACCAAGTTCATGGGAGGCAGGCGCGGGTGGCAGAACATACCGGACTCTCGGCCGAAGACCTTTGAAACAAGCTCCGTGCCATTGCCCTCATCGCCCGGCCGACGGCTCGGCCAGCGCGACGTCGGCGATGCGAAATTGCACGCGTTCCTCGCCCTGCCAACGATCGAGGCTGAACGATCCGGCAACATGTACCTGTCGGCCGCGACTGGCGATGAGCGCGGCGCCAAGCTTCTGGCCCACAGCCCGAAACGCAATCGCATTGAGGGCGGCGCCGTCTGGTGATTTCAACCGCGCCCGCAGATGCGCTTGGCCGACCTCTTCGACGTAGCTCAGCGTATGCGCCGGCAGCGCAATCGTCGGCTCCGGATTGCCGGCGCCGAACGGCCCGACACGGCCGATGAGGTTGACGAGATCGACAGTCGCGGCGGCCGCGCTCACCGCACCATCGATCAGCAGCCCGCCGGTGCGCCGCGCGGCTTCGACATCGGCGGCCAGCGCAGTTTCAAAAAACGCGCGAAGCGGCGCCAGCGTCCCCTTGCGCAGCGTGATGCCCGCGGCCATCGCGTGGCCGCCGCCTTTGATCAGCAAGCCCTCGCTCACCGCGCGCCGCACCGCGCGGCCGATATCGACGCCGGCGATCGAACGTCCCGAACCGGTGCCGATGCCGCCCGGCTCGAGCGCAATGGCGAAGGCCGGGCGGCCGAATTTCTCCTTCAGCCGCGCCGCCACGAGGCCGACGACGCCGGGATGCCAGCCTTCGGCCGCCGTGACCACGACGGCACCGCGCTCTTCGAGGCCGAGCGCGGCCAGTGCCTCGGCCTCGGCCTGCGCCAGGGTCTCCTGCTCGATCGCCTGCCGTTCGCGATTGAGCCGATCGAGTTCGGCGGCGATCTTGGCCGCTTCGGTCGGGTCGCTCTCGAGCAGCAGCCGAGTGCCGAGATCGGCGCGCCCGATGCGGCCACCGGCATTGATGCGCGGACCGAGCAGGAAGCCAAGATGCCAGGCTTCCGGCGGACCGGACAGCCGCGCCACGTCCATCAGGCTCACCGGTCCCGCCCGTCCACGACGCCGCAATGCGATCAGGCCTTTGGCGACGAAAGCGCGGTTCAATCCGATAAGCGGCACGACATCGGCAACGGTGCCGAGCGCAACATCGTCGACGAAATCCAGCAAATCGGGCTCGGGACGCGCCGTATTCCAGAAGTCGCGCTGCCGCAGCACGCGATTGACGGCGACCACGGTCATGAAAACGAGACCAACCGCGGCAAGATGGCCAAGGCCGGACAGATCGTCGGGCCGGTTCGGATTGACGATCGCCATTGCGGGCGGCAGCGCGTCGTAAACCTGGTGATGATCGATGACAACGACGTCGAGTCCGAGCGCCTTCGCCTCGGCAAGCGGTTCGACGCTGGTGGTGCCACAGTCGACGGTCACCAGGAGCGTGGCGCCGCGCGCGGCGAGGCCACGCACCGCCTCGACATTCGGGCCATAGCCCTCGAACAGTCGATCGGGGATGTGAATGATCGGCTCGATCCCGCCCGCGCGCAAAAACCGCGCCAACAGCGCCGCCGAAGTTGCGCCATCGACATCGTAGTCCCCAAAGATTGCCACGCTCTCGCCGCGCGCAACGGCATCGGCGATGCGCTCGGCTGCTTCGCGCATGCCGCTGAGCACATTCGGATCGGGCATCGCGCGCCGGATCGTGGGGTCGAGAAAGGCCTCGACCGCATCGATTTCGATGTTGCGACCGGCGACGATACGCGCCAGCAATTCGGGCAGATCGTGCCGCTGCGCGATCGCAAGGGCGCGCGCCGCGCCGCGCTCGTCGAGCCGGTCGCGCCACGCCCGTCCGGTCGCCGAATTCTCGACGCCGAGAAAAAGCCGATTCCGCTCCATCACTTGATCGTCCCCGGACGCGCCGGAAGGCGCCAGCCCGGATTTACATAATCACTGTTCGGGTAAATGCAGGCGTATTGCAAATCGAGCCCGGCGCGAGCCGGCGCAGCCGCTATTCGAATTTGTCGAGCTGGCGGTGCTCGGCCTTGATCCAGCGCACGGTCCCGGTCGCCGAACGCATGACCACGGTTTCGGTCTCGATCACGTTGTTGCCGAATTTGACGCCGCGCAGCATGCGGCCATCGGTGACACCGGTTGCGGCAAACAGACAATCGCCCCGCACCATGTCGTCGATCTGATATATCTTGCGTGGATCCTTGATGCCCATCTTGGCGGCACGCTCGCGTTTCTCGTCGGTATCGATCACCAGGCGCGTCTGCATCTGGCCGCCAATGCAGCGCAGCGCCGCGGCGGCCAGTACGCCCTCCGGCGCGCCGCCGATGCCGAGAAATATGTCGATGCCCGAACGATCCGGATCGGCGGTGTGGATCACACCGGCGACGTCGCCATCGGTGATGAAGCTTACCGCCGCTCCTGCCTTGCGCACGCCGGCAATGAGATCGGCGTGGCGCGGCCGATCGAGGATCATGGCGGTGATTGCGTCGGGCTTCACGCCCTTGGCCTTGGCAAGCGCCAGGATATTTTCCTCTGCAGGTGCGTCGAGATCGACGACGTTTTTCGGATAGCCGGGACCGATCGCAATCTTATCCATGTAGATGTCGGGGGCGTGAAGCAGAGTGCCGCCATGGGCCATGGCCAGGGTCGCGATGGCGCCCGGCATGTTCTTGGCGCATAGCGTCGTGCCCTCGAGCGGATCGACAGCGATATCGACCCTTGGGCCGGATTTGCTGCCAACCTTCTCGCCAATGAACAGCATCGGTGCCTCGTCCATCTCGCCTTCGCCGATCACCACCGTGCCGTCGATCGGCAGAATGTTGAGTTCGCGCCGCATGGCATCGACCGCGGCCTGGTCCGATTTCTTCTCCGCGCCGCGGCCACGCAGGCGCGCAGCAGCAACCGCGGCGCGTTCGGTAACCCGCGCGATCTCGATCGCGAGCACGCGCTCGATAATGGGACTCTTTTCGATCGTGCTCGTCGCCATCGCAATGTCCTAGTTTTTCTCGATTCGGATCACCTGCGGCTGCCCCGAGATTACACGGTCGCGGCGCACCGCGACGAGGGCCTTGCGCACCGCATCCTCGCTGGTCGCATAGGTGATCATGATCACCGGAACCGGGTCGCCGGAACGCCCGGAGCGCGCCGCCTCGTGCGTGTCGTGGCGCTGCACGATCGATTCCAGCGAAATCTTCTGCTGCGCCAACCGCCGCGCGATGGTCGCTGCCGTGCCCGGACGATCGCGCGCCAGTAGGCGAATATAATATCCGCCCTCGTGATGCTGCATCGGCGCCTTGTGGAACGCGGTCATGCGATCCACCGGCCGGCCAAACGGCGCGGTGCGCACGCCGCAGGCAATGTCGGCGAGGTCGGAGACCACCGAGGAAGCCGTGGCCATGCCGCCGGCGCCGGGACCGACCAGCGTGATCGGCGCCAGACCCTCGGCATCGATCGTCACCGCGTTGGTCACGCCCATGACCTGGGCGATGGCGCTGTCCTTCGGCACCATGGTCGGATGCACGCGCTGCTCGATGCCCTCTTCGGTCCTCACCGCGACCCCGAGCAGCTTGACGCGGTAGCCGAGTTCGGCCGCGGCATCGAGATCGGCCAGCGTGATCGAGGAAATGCCCTCGACATAGACCGCCTGCGGATCGACTTTGGCGCCGAACGCGAGGCTGGCCAGGATCGAAAGCTTTTGCGCGGTGTCATGGCCCTCGACATCGAATGACGGGTCGGCCTCGGCATAGCCGAGGCGCTGCGCATCGCGCAGGATATCGTCGAAGGCGAGTCGATCCTGCTCCATGCGCGAGAGGATGTAATTGCAGGTGCCGTTGAGGATGCCGTAGATGCGCGTGAAGCGGTTGCCGCCAAGACCTTCGCGCAGCGTCTTGACGATCGGGATGCCGCCGGCGACCGAAGCCTCGAAATTCAGCGCTAGCCTACGGCGTTCGGCGAGCGCTGCGAGCCGCTGGCCGTGCCGGGCCAGCAGCGCCTTGTTGGCGGTGACCACCGGCTTGCCGGCGCCGAGCGCAGTCTCGACCGCGCGCTTGGCCGGATCGCCCTCGCCGCCGACAAGTTCAACGAAAACATCGATCGACGGATCACGCGCCAGTGCCACCGGGTCAGCCGCCCAGCGAAACCTCTTGAGGTCGAAATCGCGCTTCTTGCCGCGCGAACGCGCAGTCAGCGCCACGACCTCGATCGGACGACCGCAGCGGGCGGCAAGCTTGTCGCGGCCACGATCGAGTAGATGGATCACGGAGGTGCCGACGGTGCCGAGCCCGGCAAGACCGACTTTCAGCGGCTCAGCCATAAAAGGTCGTCCGGCTTGGCAGGAAGCGACCGGCTAACGCCGCGTCGCCAGCGGGACGACGTTGTGCAGCATTTCCGGGCCGGTTTCAAGAAAGCGGCGGATATTGCGGGCGGCCTGGCGAATCCGTTGCTCGTTCTCGACAAGTGCGATGCGGACATGGCCTTCGCCATATTCACCGAAGCCCGCGCCGGGTGAAACCGCGACGCCCGCTTTCTCGACCAACAGCGTCGAAAATTCGACGCTGCCGAGCGTCGCAAAAGGTTCCGGAATCGGCGCCCAGGCAAACATCGACGCCTTGGGCGGCGGCACCTGCCAGCCGGCGCGGGCGAAGGATTCCACCATGGCGTCGCGACGGCGCCGGTAGATCGTGCGCATCTCATGGATGCAATCGTCCGGGCCGTTAAGCGCCGCAGTCGCAGCCACCTGGATCGGCGTGAAGGCGCCATAGTCGAGATAGGATTTCACCCGCGCCAGCGCCGCGATGAGGCGCTCGTTGCCAACCGCAAAGCCGATACGCCAGCCCGGCATGGAATAAGTCTTCGACATCGAGGTGAATTCGACCGCGATATCCATTGCGCCGGGAACCTGAAGCAGCGAGGGCGGCGGGTCCTTGTCGAAATACACCTCGGCGTAAGCGAGGTCGGAGAGGACGAAAAGCGAGTGCTTCTTCGCGAACGCGACGAGATCGCGATAGAAATCGAGCGTGGCCACGCTGGCGGTCGGATTGGACGGAAAACAGACCACGACCGCGATCGGCTTCGGGATCGAGTGCAGCACGGCGCGCTCAAGCGCCTCGAAGAAGCTTGCGTCGGCCGCCACTGGCACCGAACGGATGGCGCCGCCCGCCATCAGGAAGCCGAAGACGTGGATCGGATAAGTCGGATTGGGCACGATGATGACGTCGCCCGGCGCTGTGATCGCCTGCGCCACATTGGCAAAGCCTTCCTTCGAGCCGAGCGTGGTGACGATTTGTGTTTCCGGATTGAGCTTCACGCCAAAGCGGCGTGCATAATAGGCGGCCTGGGCGCGGCGCAGCCCCGGGATGCCCTTGGAAGCCGAATAGCGGTCGGTGCGCGACTTGCCGATCGTCTCCTTGAGCTTCTCGATGACATGAGCAGGCGCCGGCAGATCCGGATTGCCCATGCCGAGGTCGATGATATCGGCGCCGCCGTTACGAGCTACGGCCTTGGCGCGGTTGACCTCCTCGAACACGTAGGGCGGTAGCCGGCGGATGCGGTAAAATTCTTCCATGGCGGTCCCGGCACGTCGGTGCGACGCAGTCCTCAGCGATTTGCTAATAGTCTACCCCAACGGATGAATTTTGGCACGGCCATCAAGGCTTGGCGGGCGTGCTGGCAGTCTTGGTCGCGGCCGGCGGTGCCGTCGCGCCGGCGGGCCCATTGGCGGTGGCACCGGCTTGCGCTGCGGCCTCGGCATTCAAATGATCGCGGTCGGCGATCAGCGCGTCGGTTGCCTGCTTGACCTGTTGGGGGGTCAGCGTCTCGCCGCGTGGGACCGGGCGATCGAGCACGGTCGGATAATCGGCACCCGGCGAGCAAGCGGCGAGCAGAACCACGGCGGCCGCGCCCAGCGCGGCGGCGACGAGCCGCGTCAGCATCCATCCCAGCCCAGCCCCGTACATTCCCGGACTCTTCTCTTCCCCGACGCCACCCACGCATGCCGGCGCTGCAACTGGCGGCAGTCCCGAGCCCTCGTCTGCTGCGCTGACTGCTAAGAAAACGTAAAAAAGCAAGGGCTTATGCCCAGGCACTAACAGCGAGTATGAGGCAATTTGTTAGCGTTCCAATATGTCCAAAGAAGGACGGCACCGAAGAGCTTCGCCGCAGCCTTCACAGCACTTCGTAGCCGCGCCGTCACACCCCGGCAATACCTTGCGCGACACCGCGCCGTGGGCCATTTCTGTCGCAAGGCCCGACTTTTGCAAGATCGCGGCTGTCAATGAGGAACGCTCGTGCGGGCTCCTACCCAAGAACCGATGAAGATCGGCGCCGTCGACGTCGAGCAGTTCTCGCGCAACCTGGCGCGGCTCGTCGAGGAAGGCGGCCGCGCGCTCGCGGCCTATCTCAAGCCCCGCGAAGAAGGCCGCCACAGTGACGCAATGGCCGATGAAATCAACGAGGTGGTCAAGACGCTCGGTCACGTCGCCGAATATTGGTTCAGCGATCCAGAACGCGCGCTCGAAGTGCAGAAGCGGCTAGGAACGGCCTATCTCGACCTCTGGTCCGCCGCCGCAAAACGGCTTGCCGGCGAGGAAGCTCCGCCAATCGCGACGCCCGATGCCGGGGACAAGCGCTTTGCCGATCCGGAATGGACGTCGAACCAGTTCTTCGACTTCATCAAGCAGGCCTATCTTTTGAGCACGCGGTGGGCGAACAAGCTGGTCGCCGATGCCGAAGATCTCGACCCGCATACCCGGCAAAAGGCCGACTTCTACGTCCGGCAGATCGCCAATGCGTTGTCGCCGTCGAATTTCGTGCTGACCAATCCCGAATTGCTGCGCGAGACCGTGCTCAGCAATGCCGACAATCTGGTACGCGGCATGCAGATGCTCGCCGAAGACATCGAAACCGGCGGTGGCGATCTGAAGATTCGCCAGTCGGATTCCTCGATGTTTGCGGTCGGCCGCAATCTCGCGGTCACGCCCGGCAAGGTGATCTTCCAGAACGAGCTGATGCAGCTCATCCAGTACGCGCCTTCGACGCCGATGGTGCTCAAGCGGCCGCTTCTCATCGTGCCGCCATGGATCAACAAGTTCTACGTGCTCGATCTGACGCCGGAGAAATCCTTCATCAAATGGTGCGTCGATCAGGGCATTACGGTATTCTGCATCTCCTGGGTCAATCCGGACGCCCATCTCGCCCAGAAGAGCTTCGCCGAATATATCCACGAAGGACCACTCGCGGCGCTCGACGCCATCAAGCAGGCAACCGGCGAGGACAAGGTTCACACCATCGGCTATTGCGTCGGCGGCACCCTGCTTGCAATCGCGCTCGCCGAAATGGCGGCCAAGAATGACGAGCGCATTGCCTCAGCCACGTTCTTTGCCGCGCAGGTCGACTTCACCCATGCCGGCGACCTCAAGGTCTTCGTCGACAAGGAACAAGTCGAAGCGATCGAGCACAGAATGGCCGAGCGCGGCTTCCTCGAGAGCAAGTCGATGGCCGCGGTCTTCAACCTGTTGCGCTCGAACGATCTGCTGTGGCCATACGTCGTCAATAATTACATGCGCGGCAAGTCGCCGTTTCCGTTCGACCTTCTATACTGGAATTCCGACGCCACGCGCCTGCCCGCAGCGAACCATTCGTTCTATCTGCGCAACTGCTACCTCGAAAACAATCTCGCCAAGGGCAAGATCAAGATCGGCGACACGCCGATCAATCTGAAATCGGTCAAGGTGCCGATCTACAATCTGGCGACTCGCGAGGACCACATCGCGCCGGCGAAGTCCGTCGCGCTCGGCTGCAAGCTGTTCGGTGGCGAAGTGCGCTTCGTGCTTGCCGGCTCGGGCCACATCGCCGGGGTGATCAATCCGCCGGCCAAGCAGAAATATCAGTATTGGACTGGCCGGCGGCCGCGCAGCGCCGACGTCGAGCGATGGCTCGCCAAGGCCAAGGAACACCCGGGTTCGTGGTGGCCGGATTGGCTGGTGTGGCTGATCCGCCAGACGCCGACCGAGGTGCCGGCGCGCGCGCCTGGCGACGGCGCGCTCAAGCCGATTGAAGACGCCCCGGGCAGCTACGTCAAAGTCCGCGATTAAGCGCCGGCGTGCCCGGCACGCACCTCAGATCGCCCATGTGCCGCAACCCTTGCCCGCTGCTGTATGACCATGGTCACGGATCATGGTCATATCGGATTGCCCGCCATGACGCGCAGCATCAAAGCCTCTGAATTCAAGGCCAAATGCCTCGCCGTGATCGACGAGGTCGAGCGCACGCGTCGGCCGGTCATCATCACCAAGCGTGGCAAGCCGGTCGCCGAGTTAGTGCCGCACCAAAGGCGGTACCAGCGCGGCCCGCTCGGTATCCTCAAAGGCCGTGTCGAAATTTTGGGCGACATTATTTCGCCGATCGACGTGGAGTGGGAAGCGCGGAAGTGATCGTGCTCGACACGCATGTCGCTTTGTGGCTGGCGCTCGACAGTGATGTCCTGGGCAGACGCACGCGACCAATCGGTATGCGCGCTGCCTCGGCCAAGGAGCTTGCCATCAGCGCGGTAAGTTTCTGGGAGGTCGCAATGCTTATCTCCAAACGCCGCCTTCGTTCGTCCGATCCCACCAAAGAATTGCGTCGACAGATTCTCGATGCCGGCGTGATCGAACTGCCGCTGACCGGCGAAATTGCGATCCTCGCCGGCGAACTCGACAGTCTGCGCGCCGATCCCACCGACCGCTTTATCGCGGCCACGGCGATCCTGAATGGCGCGACGCTCGTTACCGCCGACGAGCGGCTGCTACGCTGGCGGCACGATCTG
>Ga0335081_10014394_pt1 | contig 12798 bp, 14 predicted proteins | sample Lox_Sample_35_FD_206713 | JGI IMG/M metagenome (GOLD analysis project Ga0335081, IMG submission 206713) | Soil microbial communities from Loxahatchee National Wildlife Refuge, Florida, United States - Lox_Sample_3.5 | ecosystem: Environmental > Terrestrial > Soil > Wetlands | place: USA...
CTTCACAAGGCAGGGGCCACTGGTTCGATCCCAATACCGCCCACCAAATCAATAGCTTACGGTGTAAGTAGCAGGTGCCTTACGTCAATGGTCATCTCGCTCTTGCTACGATGTGCTACGAGTGCTACGGCCAGCCCCATGAAGAGCAGAGTGATCACACAACGGGAGCTTCGCAATCAGTCCGCAGCCGTGCTGCGCGAGGTGGAAGCGGGCCGAACGATTGTCGTGACACGCAACGGTACGCCCGTCGGGGAATTGCGGCCGATCCGCCGGCACCGCTTTGTGGCTCGCGCCGCTATTGCTGACGCAGCAGCTCGCGCGCCTCGGATTGACGCCAATCGCTTTCGCGCAGACCTGGATGCAGTGATCAATCCGCAGGCCGATGACTGAACTGACTCGCGGCGTTCTCGATACTTCAGTCGTGATCGATCACGACGCCATCGATCCCAGTCTGCTACCGGACGAATCGGCGATTTCCGCCGTAACACTCGCGGACCTCGCTGCTGGTCCTCACGCTACCGAAAATAAGGATGAACGAGCTCGCCGCCAGGATCGATTGCAGTGGGCTACTTCAACGTGGGATCCATTGCCATTTGACGCGGAATCGGCTCGCATGTACGGCAGGATGTTCGCGGCCGCGCGAGCCGCAGGCCAGTCGAGCCGCACGCGCCTTGCAGACTTGCTAATTGCTTCCACAGCCGCAGCCAATGGACTGCCGCTTTACACGCGCAACCCTTCGGATTTCGATGCGCTGAAGCGCATCCTGAAGATCATCAGCATCTAGAGCGAATCGCCCTCCAAGCCCTGCTCCCAGACGGCAGGGCTGCCAGTTTCCGGCAGATCTCGCTTCCTCGAGCTTCGTCTAGCTCAGAAACAAACATTCGCGCGCTGTCTTTAGAATTGCCAGCTCGCCTTACACATTGAGTTCGGCGGAGATTCCGACTACTGGGGCCGATTCCGAATGCTAAGGACCGTTGGAGTCGACAACGTCGCGCTCACTCGGGCATACCCGCCAGCCCGAGCCGCTCGCGCAGACGGCGCAGCACCGCTTCGTCCACCGGAGGCTCCATCCGGCGTGCGTGCCGTCCGCGTCGATCAGCAGCGCCCGCACCTTCTCCAGCCCTTCGGAGTCGTGCACCGCTTCGAGCGGGGCGCGCCCATCCAGCGCCGGAATTTTCTCCGACACCCAGCTCTCGTAGTGCTCGGCCATCAGTTGCTGCATGGCCGCCGTGACATCCGGCCCTTCGAGCCTGACCGCGTCCCAATCCATTCCGTCCGCGCCGCGACCCGACGGCGCCCGCTCGAGTGTTCTTCTACGATTGCGCTGCCGCGTACGATGAGACCGGCGGCGCGCAGCTCGAGAACCTCGTGGCCTGCAGCCTATTGAAATACACGCAATTTCGAAAGGACGCCGCAGGCGAGAATTGGGCGCTCTACTACCTGCGCGACAAAGAGGGCCGTGAAGTCGACTTCGTCGTCACACGAGACCGGCGAGTGCAGTGGCTGATTGAAGTCAAGACCTCCCACGACACCATCGGTGGCGCGCTCAAATACTATTCGCAGAAATTGCGTCCCAAAGACTCGCTGCAGCTCGTACTCGACCTGGAACGTTCACAGGAGAAGTCCGGTATCAAGACCTTGCCACTCGCCAAGTGGCTTGAGGCACTGCCGTTTGAGAGTGGTATGCGATGAAAGGACAGCTCGAAGATGACATTGCGTCATATCGCGTGACACTACTCCACGCGGCAGGAGTCAGGGTCAATCCCTGTACTGGCAATAACGGCGACCTCATGGTAGTGGACGATGCGCGAGACGAACGTGAGCTGCACGAGGGTGACCTCATGGTGATTGGCCGCGTGTGTCGTGACAGCCTGAAAGCGCCGAAGTAGCACGCAATCGATCTTAGCTATGGATTGTGGCGTGCCTTCACGCGGCAGAGGTCGCCGGTCACCGGTCGCCGTCGTTTCGTGCAAACCCTCTAGAGCCCTGCGATCGCGCGGGACAGGCGCAGGACTGAGAGCGATTCATCCAGCGCCGCGTTGTCGCGATTGCTGACGGCATCGATTTGCAGTGCCACGGCGTCCAGCACCTGGGTATTGGTGGCAAGGCCGGAACCGTAGAGCTCTCGAGAGCTGCGCAGGTTCTCCTCAGCCTCCTCCACGGCCTGCGAGGAGGCTTTGCGCCGAGCCTGTGCCTCACGCACGTCGAGCCAGGATTGCCGCACCTCGAGCTCGATCTGCGAGCGCGCATCGTCCGCACGCTCCGCCGCTGCGCGGCTTGCAGACCTGAGCGCTGCCGCATGGTTTCGCGCCTGGCCACCGTCAAAGAGACTCCAGGTCAAACCGACGCCCACGGTCGCGAAGTTCTGTCGATCGAGGATCTGGTTGTCGTAGTGGCTGTAAGCTCCCGTGAGCGCGACCTGGGGCAGGCGTTTACCGGCTTCCGCCCGAGACTCCGAGGCCAACGCTTCGGCCCGCGAGGTGAGGCTCTTGAGCTCACTGCGCGAGGCCAATGCCCGACGAATCAGTTCCTCGACGCTTGTTCCGAGAACCGACGCATCGCCGGGCACACGCTCATCGAGATCCGGCGAACGGTCGAGCGGCTCACCGAGCCTGCGGTTGTAGGCCGCCTGGGCGATCTCAACCGCATTGTCGGCCCTCACGCGCGTCTGCTCGGCATTCGCGAGCGCCACGCGGGCTGCCAGCAGGTCGCTCCGCGGGACGAGGTCGCGGCCGACCATCTGCTGGACATCCTCGGCATGCGCGTTGAGGCTTTGGACCCGCGATTCAGCGGCCTTGAGCGCGCGACGCGCCCGCAGGACGGCAACATAGGCTTCCGCCACGTCGAGCTTGAGATTTGCCGTCGCGGTTTCCTCCTCCGCCGAAGCGCCGCCCACCGCACTGCGCGCGGACGCGATGGCGCCTGCGATCTGCCCCCCCGTGTACAGCGGCAGACGCATCTGGATGTTGCCCGAGAACAGCTGCTCATTCTTGAAGATGGCCCCAGAGCGGAACGTCATGCTTGGGGTCACGACATCAAGCGCAGGAGAGCTATCGAAGCGCGTGTAGCCGCCGCCCGCCTCGAGCGAGGGCCAACGTGCGCCGAGTGCGGCGCGCTCGCTGGCCCTCGCACCCTCGAGATCCGCGCTGGCCGCTGCCAGCTGCCTATCGTGGCCGAGCGCCATCTGCCACGCAGTCTCGAGCGTCTCGGCGCCCGGGCACGCGAGCGTGCGCAGCACGCCCATGAGGAAGATGGCACTCCGCGATGCCCGCGCGAGGCGTTTCACGATCCGGTCCGCTTGAGTGTGACGATGCCGAGCGCCTTGAGCACGTACCTCTCGTAGACCGGCGTGGTGGAGCCCGTGCGCACCTTGCGGAGGAAGTACTTCTCGAACGCCACCTTGGCGAGGTGTACCCACTTGCCGACTTTCGTCCAGGTGACATTGCGCGGTGGGATTTCCGGGAGCGCGACGAATGCGGCACCGGTGTCTCCAAAGTCTGCGAGGCAGACCGCATTCCAGGTCGCCTGAGCAGTGGCGGGCTTCCCCCCGACATCCGCGATGATGTTCTCGCAGATCGCACTCACCATGGATTCGATCATGTAGCCGGTCTTGGGGGCTCCGGTGGGCACCGGGGTCGCCTCCACGGGCGGGATGGCCACGCACACGCCCGCGGAGTAGATGTTCTGGTACCTCTTCGAGCGCTGGTGCTCGTCGATGAGCACGAAGCCTCGCGGATTGCATAACCCCGGCACGGCGGCGACGGCATCCACCCCCTTGAATGCCGGGATCACCATGGCGTACTTGAAGGGGACCTGCATCTCCTTCCTGGGCTTTCCCTCCTCGTCGTGTTCGCTCACCTGCATCGAGCCCTCAGCTGCGCTTACGATCTTCGCGTTCGTAATCCACTTGATGTGCCGCTGCCGCAGCTCCGACTCCATGAGGCCCTTGCTGTCGCCGACGCCTCCGAGTCCCATGTGCCCGATGTAGGGCTCGCTCGTGACGAAGGTCATGGCAACGCGATCGCGCATCTTGCGCTTGCGCAAATCCGCATCGATGATCATCGCGAACTCGTACGCCGGCCCAAAGCAACTCGCGCCGGCTGCGGCACCGATCACGACCGGCCCCGGATTCTGCAAGAACACTTGGTATCGTTCCCAGGCCTGTGCGGCGTGCTCTTGCGTGCACACGGACTGCGTGACGCCCCTAGGTCCGAGACCTGGAACCTCATCGAAGGCGAGCTTCGGCCCCGTCGCGATGACCAGGTAGTCGTAGGAGATCGTCTGGCCGTTGCGCAGACTCAGGACACATCCCTGCGCGTCGATCTTCTCGACAGGCTCGGCAATCCACTGTATTCCCTTGGCGGCCAGCGGTTCACGCATCTCGACGCGCGTCTGCTCGGGGCTTCGCCAGCCGACCGCGATCCAGGGATTGGAGGGCGTGAACTCGAAGAAGGCAGATGAACCGATGAGCGTCACGCGATGCTCCTTGCTCAAGCGCTTGCGCAGCTCGTACGCGCAAGGAACGCCGCCGATTCCAGCACCGATGATTGCAATGTGCGCCATGACGATGCTCCTTAGTGCGCCTCGAGCGATGGTGACTCGAGCGCGGATTCTCCGCTTCGGTGCTTCGCCACCCTTCTCTTGAGGTAGGCGTAGTACAGAACCGGGATGACCAGAAGGGTCAGAAGTGTTGAGACGAAGATTCCGAAGATCAACGAGACGGCAAGGCCGTTGAAGATCGGGTCATCGAGGATGAAGAGCGCCCCGATCATCGCCGCCAGCGCCGTCAGTGCAATGGGTTTGGCACGGATGGCGCCCGCTCGCACCACGGCGTCCTCGAGCGTCGAGCCGGCACGTACCTCCGAATCGATGAATTCCACCAACAAGATGGAATTGCGCACGATGATGCCGGCGAGTGCGATCATGCCGATCATGGAAGTCGCAGTGAACTGCGCACCGAGCAGTGCATGCCCGGGCATCACCCCGATGATGGTCAGGGGGATCGGCGTCATGATGATGAGCGGCAGCGCATAGGAGCCAAACTGGGCGACAACGAGCAGATAGATCAGGACCAGTCCGACTGAATACGCCAGACCCATATCCCGGAAGGTCTCATAGGTGATCTGCCACTCACCATCCCACTTGATGGCAAGTGCATTGGGGTCGTCCGGCTGGCTGGTGAATCGCTGTGCAATCGGCGCACCGCCGGGCGGGTCACGCGCGATGCGGCCAACCAGGCTGAACATTCCGTACAATGGGCTGTCCAGCCGTCCCGCCATGTCGCCCGTCACATAGGCGACGGGCAGCAGATCCTTGTGATAGATCGTGCCGTCCCATTCAGTGCCATGCACGGCAACGAGCTCGGACAAGGCGACGCGCGCTCCACTCGCCGATCGGACTTCAAGCGCCATCAACGGTCCTATCGCGGCCTTATCTTCCGGGGCGACCTCGAGTCGTACGGGGATCGGGTAACGCTCGCGGCCGGCATGCACGTAAGTGACATCGGCACCCGCGAGTCCCACGGTCAGGGCCTGGACGACTTGTCCCTGGGTCACACCGAGGAGCGCCGCCTTCTGTCGATCCACCTCAACGACGAGTCGCGGTGACGGTGCCTCGATGCTGTCATCGGTATCAACGATATCCGGTGTGCCATCAAAGGCCGCTCGAAGCGCTTTCGCGACCCGCTGCTGTTCCGCGTAGCGGGGCCCATAGACTTCCGCGACCAGCGGCGCTCGTACCGGCGGCCCCGGAGGCACTTCCACGACCTGGACCGAGGCGTGGTAGCGCCGCCCGATCTGCGCCAACGCGGGGCGCACTGCAAGGGCGATCTCATGGCTCTTGCGCGAGCGATGGCTCTTGTCGACGAGGTTGACCTGAATGTCGCCGAGCTCGGGGCTCTGTCGCAGGTAGTACTGTCGGACGAGACCATTGAAGTTGATCGGGGCCGAGGTTCCCGCGTAGGCCTCGTAGTCGCTCACTTCGGGGATCCGCTCGAGCGCATGCGACAGATCATCCAGAAGATGGGCGGTCGTCTCGACCGTTGTTCCGACTGGCAAGTTCGCGACAACCTGGAACTCCGACTTGTTGTCGAAGGGAAGCATCTTCAACACCACGAGCTTTGCTACGACCAGGACCATGGCAACGCCAATCGCGGCGAGGATTCCCCAATACAGCCTGTGCCGGCGGGCCCGGCCGCCGGACTCGGCGAGAAACGGCCGCATGACGCGCTCGGACATCGACATAAGCCACGTCTGCTGATCGCGCTCCGGCCTCGTGGGGCGGTGACTTAAGAGCTTGCGACACAGCCAAGGCGTGAAGATGAGGGCCACGCTGAGCGATATCACCATGCCAAGACTCGAGTTGATCGGGATCGGGCTCATGTAAGGACCCATGAGTCCGCTCACGAACGCCATCGGCAGGAGGGCGGCAATGACCGTGAAGGTCGCGAGAATCGTTGGCCCACCGACCTCATCCACCGCCCGAGGGATGATCTCGAGCAGCGATCCGCTGCTGAGGCGCAGGTGACGGTGGATGTTCTCCACCACCACGATCGCATCGTCCACCAGGATGCCGATCGAGAAGATCAGCGCGAAGAGTGATACACGATTGATCGTGAACCCCCATGCCCAGGAGGCGAAGAGCGTCGCGGCGAGCGTCACGGTGACAGCCGCACCCACCACGAGCGCCTCGCGCCGTCCCATGGTGAGGACGACCAGGAGCACGACCGAGACCGTCGCGAAGAGGAGCTTCTCGATCAGCTTCACAGCTTTGTCGTTCGCGGTCTCACCGTAGTTGCGCGTCACGGTGACCTCGATGCCCTGCGGCAGGTAGGTTCCGCGCAACCGCTCAACTCGACTGATGACCTGGCGCGCGACAGCTATCGCATTCATGCCCGGCTTCTTTGACACAGCGATCGTGACGGCCGGTGCGTGAGCAACCGCGACCATGCCCCTCGTGGCAGCGCCGGGCCCCGTGCCGAGCCAGGTGTAGGACTCAGGCTGATCGGGATCCGCCGCGACCTCCGCCACGTCCTGCAAATAGACCGGGTGGCCGTGGTCAACGGCGACGACGGTGCCGGCAACGTCCTCCGGGCTCGCAAGAAACGTTCCGGCATCCACCGGGGTCACGCGATCGTCGCCCTCCAAGGCGCCGGCATGCTCCACGACGTTTGCCGCGGCGAGAGCGCGCGAGAGATCCTCGGTCGTCACCGCGAATCCTGCGAGCTTTTGCGGATCCAGCCGCACGCGCACGAGACTCTGCGGGCTCCCCACTGTGTAGACATTGCGCGTGCCGGGCACCCGCTTGATCTCCGTCTCGATCGAGTGAGCGACCTGGCCCAGCTCGTGCGCGCCGCGGGTGGGATCCTTCGTCCACAGCGTCAAGGTGACGATCGGGACGTCATCGATGCCCTTGGGCTTGACGAGCGGCTGCAGAATCCCTGCGTTGGCCGGCCGCCAATCCAGGTTCGAGTAGATCGCGTTGTAGAGCCGCACGATCGCATCAGTGCGGTGCTCGCCGACCTTGAACTGCACGCTCAAGATCGCAAGGCCCGGCCGTGAGGCTGAATAGATGTGATCGACCCCCGCGATCTCTCCGAGCACCTGCTCCATCGGCGAGGCGACGAGTGTCTCCACTTGCTCGGCCGAGGCGCCTGGGTAGGCGATGAAGACATTGGCGAAGGTCACATCGATCTGCGGCTCCTCCTCGCGCGGGGTCACGAGGACCGCGAACAGCCCCATCAGGAGAGCCGCCAGCGCGAGGAGCGGGGTCAGCTGGCTGGTGAGGAACCGGCGCGCAAGGCGCCCACCGAGCCCCAGCACCTCCGCCGGCCGCTTCGCCTGCGATGCAGGAGGCTCGCTCATGAGCGCGAGTTCGATGCGACGGTCATGGGGTTGAGAGCTTTGCTGGCCGCGAGAGCATCGATGGCAATACGCTCACCCGCGTTCAGGCCGGAAAGGATCTGCAGCCGGCCATCCACGTGCGCGCCTGGACGCACCTGGCGCAGTGAAATGTTCCCGCTCGCATCGATGACGTAGACCGCCGTGACCTCGCTGCGCTGCACGACGGCACTGATCGGGACGAGCATTCGCTCGACCTGTCCAGTCACGAGCCCCACTTTCACGAACATGCCCGGATACAGGTCGGTTGCGTTCTCGGGGAGCTCCAATCGGGCGCGGAAAGTGTTCGAGGGCGATGAGGCCTCGGGGAAAACGGTCACCTTCGTGGCCTCGATGCGCCGTCCGTCGAGATAAATTGCGGCCTTCTTGATCTGGCGCACCTGAGAAACGATCGACTGCGGAACATCCACTGTCACCCGCAGGTACTGCAATGACAGGCCGCTCATGAGGGGCATACCTGGGCTGACAGTCTCGCCCACCTCGACCAGGCGCCTGGTCACCACGCCTGCGTATGGCGCCCTCACCTCCGTGTACGCGACACCCTCCTTCGCGCTCTCCAGAGCTGCTTCAGCGGCGGTAAGCCGCGCCACCGCCGCGTCGCGATTGGCCGTGGCCTCATCGAGGCTTGCCTTGGGAACGACCTTGCGTTCGTACATGTCGGCGATGCGCTGATAGCGCGTCTGGGCCTCCGCCTCGCGGGCATGCGCCTCACTGAGTGTCGCCTGCGCCTGCGCGAGTCCTGCGCGCTGCTCGGTCGAGCGCAGACGCATGATCACGGCCCCCGCCGGCACGAAGTCGTTCACGTCGTAGTAGATGGCCGCCACGCGGCCCGAGGTCTGCGCGGCGACCGTGCCCTGATTGACCGCCTCGGTGAGACCATCGAGTTTGCGCTCCATGAGCGTGCGCTCGAATTGCACCGTCTGCGATTGCAACGCCGATCCGGCTCGCTGTGTATGCGCGGGCATGCCAGCCTTACCGCACGCCGCGAGCACGAGGAGCACTGAATATCTCGGCACGAACGCACGCCAGCGCATCAAGACTCCTTCTTCCTGTTTGAGCCGGTCAGAAAGCCGCGCCGCCCGCAACGCCGAACTTCTTGAGAACAATCGCGAGCGGACAGAATCCGGTGATCGACGATTGCAGCAGATTGAGCCCCACGAACGCGGTCAACAGCAGCCAGTAAGGGCTAACCGCGTATGCGAGCGTCAAGCTCACGAGCACCATTGCGCCCGCAAATCCCATAACGATTCGGTCAATGATCATGGCTCTCCCGCCAGCGCCTCGTCCGGCCATCTGGAAATGGCAGCCCCAGCCAACATCGGCCAAGATTGGGCGACTGCATGAACTACTTACTCGTACCCATTAACCATAAGTATATTAGCGTTTGCTACTTTAGTATGTACGTAATACTATCTACGCGTCGAACCCAAGCGGAGAACACTGCTTGAGCGTAAGAAGCGCGAACATGGCCGGTGCGGCCCGCGACATGCGACCGCACGCCTCAAGGGCGGCCGAGCTGTTGAGGGCGCTTGCCAATGAGCAGCGCCTGATGATCTTGTGTCACCTGAGTCAAGGGCCGCTATCGGTGGGGGAATTGAATGAGCGGGTGCCACTTAGCCAATCGGCGCTCTCGCAGCATCTGGCGGTGCTGCGCGAGCAGGGTGTCGTGCGCACCGAGCGCGAGTCTCAGACCATCTGGTACTCACTGCCGCCGGGCCTCGTCACGCGCATCATTGGCTTGCTGCACGCGGAGTTCTGCGAGCGCTGAGACCCCACTTCCAACCGGACTGGATCACGTATGAGCTACTACATCGCAAGAACCGTGCATGGAACCTTCGAAGACGTCGTTCAGGCCGTGATTGCGCGCCTCAAGACGCGCGGATTCGGCGTGCTGACCGACATCGACGTTCAGGCGACGCTCAAGACCAAGATCGGCGCCGACATTCCCAAGTACCGTATCCTGGGCGCCTGCAATCCGCGATTCGCCCACGAGGCTTTGAAGCTCGAGGACAAGCTCGGCGTACTGCTACCCTGCAACATCATCGTGCGTGAGACGCCGGCCGGTCAGATCGAGGTCGCGAGCATCGATCCCGTCGACGCGATGGAGCGGACCGGAAATCCGGCGCTGCGTTCAACGGCGGAAGAGGTGCGCCGGCTGCTGAGCGGGGCACTCGGGGATTTGCCGGAAAAGCTGCCCGGAAGCTGAGCCAACCGCGAGCTCCCAGGATGCGATTTCCCGCGCTTTCAGCGGGCAACCGTGTGAACAACGCTCTCTTCGATCGCCCACCGCTGACCACGCGAACTCTGATCTGAATGATAGAGCCCGCTGAGGAACGCACGATCCCACATCGACAGACCCGACGGTGCAGCTTCCGTGGATGCTGCGAACAGTTGCAGAATGCTCGGAGCATCGCCGGCGGTATTGTCAGGATCGATGTCGGCGAGAGCCACCATCGCAATGTAATCGGCCAGCTGTTCAAGCGTGGCATGTCTCGCGAGATTCGCGTCCACGACGACGATTGCCGAGGAGAAGACGACCAGGCGGTCCAAGGACAGGCGGGACTCAATGATGTCGTTGTTGATGGGGCAGTCGGGGCCAATGCCCTCGGGGTCGAGGTCGCATATGAGCCCGAACTCCTTCAGCGGCACGCCATCCCTATTGGCACTGTCTGCGTTGTGCCACACGCGCACGGCCTTGGGCTTCGACGGACGGATGAATTGCCCGATCTCCACTGCCCGCGCTGCGTCCCCGAACATCCGCGGATTACGACGCTTGAGATCCGTCAGCAGGGCTTCCGGCTCACGCGACCATGCAACGATAAGATTTGGATGGCAGCGCTCGCCGGCAAGGCGCACCCCCGCGGAATCCGCATCCGCGGCGAGACGCTCGAGCACCAACTCGCCCTGAGTTCTGGGCAAGCCTGCGACCATGAAGCAAAGCGGCACCCGCCACATGGCCACCGACTCCCCGTAGAACCGGTCACCGCGCGTGAGCCTTCTCACGAAGGCACGAGCGCGGTGCTCCAACTCTCTCCGCGCCTTGATGGTCACTTGCGGGAGGCGCGCCTCGCGAGTCGCCGCAGACTGGACAGTGGGGGGTTCGGGATCACTGAGAGCTGCCGAGCCAGCGCCCTGAACAGCCTGGGCAAGGCCGCACATTAGCCCCGCGGCGAGGATCGGGCCTAAACCACCAAAGGCCCTGCCTCGAACCGATGGCGGATCACGGCTAAACATCCTAGTTTCATTATGCGCTCGTCCCCACCGCAGCGCCATCTGTTGCGGTCGATGTCTTCGTGTTTCGCGATGTAGAGATGGCGCTCAGTGTCGTAGTCGACCGAGCGGCCTACAGTGCACTTGGTGAATCATCCATTCGCATCGTGGTCAAATGGTTGTATGGTTTCCAATGCAGTGACTGAACAGCGTTGGCCCACGCGGAGGGTGCGACGATGAATACTCGAACACTGCTCAAGGGGTGTCGCACGCTTGCATTCACAGCGGCACTGATCGTCGCAAGCATCGCAAGCGCACAGGCGCAACACGGCTTCGGTGGCGGGGGCTTCCACGGTGGCGGGGGCTTCCACGGTGGCGGGGGCTTCCACGGCGGCGGCGGAGGTTTCCATGGCGGCGGATTCAATGGAGGGATCCACGGCTTTGCGCGCGCTGGCCGGCCGGCGGCCGGCGTGTCCGGGTGGCGCGGTCCCTGGCGCGGCGGGACCTACGGCTGGCGCGGATATTACGGCGGCTATGGAGGATGGGGCTGGGGCGGATGGGGCTGGGGTGGGCTCGGTCTGGGCATCTATCTGTCTGCGCTCCCGTTCGGCTATGAGACTCTGTGGTGGGGTGGCATTCCCTATTACTACGCCAACGATAGCTACTACCTCTGGGACCAGGACGCAGGTCAATACCAGCAGGTCGAGCCACCTCAGGGGCTAGCCGCACCCACCTCGAGCGACGCGGATCCTGCGTCGATGTCCCTGAATCTGTTTGCATACCCCAAGGGCGGACAATCGGACGCTCAGCAAGCCCGCGATCGTGAGGAGTGTCAGCACTGGGCAGCGACTCAATCCGGCTTCGATCCGGCCAAGCCGCCCACTGATGCGGCGCACGATCGCTCGGCTCGCCAAGGCTATTTGCGGGCGCAAGCGGCCTGTCTTGAAGCTCGCAACTATACGGTGCGCTAGTCCTGCGGCGGTTCCTCACCCCTTCAGTGCGGCACGGGCAGAAGCAGCCGCCACGATTGACTCGGGTGGCATATGCCCCAGTAGATCGCGGCAAGGCCATACGGGATTGGCTCTTCAACGGGAGCCACCGGGCTCGCTTGAACTTCGACATCCGTCAGTTCTCCCTCCGACCCCTGCGCCACCCTCAACATCTGCGACGTCAGATACCGCTCGGGATCTGGCAATCTCAGATCGAGTGCGGCGCGCACCCCACGAGCCCTGGCTTGATCGGCTTGCTTCGCGACCTGTTGTGACGAGCCAAGCAGAACCGAGGCAGCTGCGGGGAGAGTCCTCGCTCGCAGCCGCGCGTCTTCCGCCGCCGCGCACAGCGACGAACAAAGGAGACTGCATACGATCGTCACGCATCCGACGAGCTGCCGCTTCATGATGCGCCACCTAGCAATGACTCTGGAGACACTACCGGTCGACCGAGCGCGGCATACGCGAGTTCCCTCGAATTGCTTCGCGCGATTGCGGCACGATCACTCGCAACATCGCGCAACCGAAAGATCCGAACAGTGAACATATCGCCGCCTTCGCCGCGAGGCGCTCCGCAGGAAAGCGCTCCAAAGAGCGCGGCCGAAACACTCATATCTTTGAGCTCGAGCCGCAGATCAGGCCTCACCAGCGTCAGCGCCGCTGCACGGCTCTCGCGGGATGGCCCCAATGACGTTCCGGCA
>Ga0335081_10014395_pt1 | contig 12798 bp, 9 predicted proteins | sample Lox_Sample_35_FD_206713 | JGI IMG/M metagenome (GOLD analysis project Ga0335081, IMG submission 206713) | Soil microbial communities from Loxahatchee National Wildlife Refuge, Florida, United States - Lox_Sample_3.5 | ecosystem: Environmental > Terrestrial > Soil > Wetlands | place: USA: Florida...
GCAGGTGAAGATCAGGCCGGTGGCGATGAAGTTCAACGAGATGATGCGCAGGTAAGTCGCGCCGACCTCGACCACCTCGGGCTGGCGGCTGAAGAACTCGATGAAGACCTGCGGCCGCCATTGGCACAGCAGCGTCAGCCCCAGCATCAGCACCACCGACAGCAGCGCCGCCGCGCGGAAGGTCTCGCGCACGCGTGTGAACTTGCGCGCGCCGAAATTCTGGCCGGCCACCGCCGGGGCCGCGAACGCCAGCGCCATCACCGGCAGGAACAGCGCCTGCATCACCCGGCCACCGATGCCGAAGCCAGCCTGGGCCGCCGGGCCGAAGCTGCGGATCACCCAGTAGATGACGCCGATGATCACGAACATCATGAAGAACTCGCCGCCGGCAGGCAGGCCGACGTTGAGGATGCGGCGCACGACCGGCGCACGCGGCGCGAGCAGTGCGGAGTCGAGCTTCACGTAGTGCTCGAGCCGCGCGAAGTAGATCCACAGAAAAACCACACCGGCGGCGACCGCGATGCTGCTGGCCAGTCCCGCGCCGGCGGTGCCGAGCGGGTGATGAGTGCCCCAGCCTGCGATCAGCACCGGCGCCAGCACGGTGTTGAGCAGCACGGTGAGCACCTGCACGACCATGGTCGGCTGCACGATGCCCGTGCCGCGCAGCGCCGAGCCGAGCGCGACCAGCGCGAACTGCAGCGCGAGCCCCGGCGTGTAGTAGTCGAGAAAGGCGGTGCCCGCGGCCGCGGTTGCCGCATCCGCCGCCATCGCACGCACGTACACGCCGCCGAGCAGCCAGCCGGCGGCGAGTGTCGCCACGCCGCAGACCGCCGACAGCGTCACCGATTGGTTGAAGATGAGGTTGGCCTGCGCCTGGTCCCTGGCCCCGACGGCATGCGAGACCAGCGCGACCGTGCCGACCCCCAGCATCTGCGTCAGGGCCATGATGACGAACATGGCGGTGCCGGCCGTGCTGACCCCGGCGATGGCCGCGTCCCCGAGGTGCGCCACGAAGTACATGTCGACCACCAGATACAGCGTCTGGAACAGCATGCCGATGGCGATCGGCACCGCCATCGCGATCAGCTGCCCGGTGATCGGACCCTGGGTCAGGTCTTTCATGAGGCCCCTCGCTTCCTTCGGGCGCCACATTAGACGAGGCCGGGCGTCCTTGTCACGGCAGCGCGCGGCGCGCCACCGCAGGCGCGGAGCGGCTCGCCGCCCGCCCATTCCGGGAGATTGGCCGGGATAGCCAATCCGGGGAGAATGACGCCCCCATGAATGAATCCGCCCTGCGCCTGTCCGGCGTCCACGCCGCGGGCCGCACAGCCGTCGCCGTCCTTGCGGCGATCAGCTTCTGCCATCTGCTGAACGACATGATGCAGTCGCTGCTGCCGGCGCTGTACCCGATGCTCAAGAGCACCTACCACATGAGCTTCGGGCAGATCGGGCTGCTCACCTTCACCTTCCAGTTCACGGCGTCGCTCCTGCAGCCGATGGTCGGTGCGATGGCCGACCGCACTCCCCGCCCCTACTCGCTCGCCGTCGGTATGGGGTTCTCGCTCGCGGGGCTGCTGCTGCTCGCCTTCGCCGGCAACTACCCGCTGCTGCTGCTCGCCGCGGCCCTCATCGGCACCGGCTCGTCGGTGTTTCATCCCGAGTCCTCGCGCGTCGCGCGCATGGCCTCGGGCGGCAAGCATGGGCTCGCGCAATCGGTGTTCCAGGTCGGTGGCAATCTCGGCTCGGCCTGCGGACCGCTGCTCGCGGCCTTCATCGTGCTGCCCTACGGGCAGTCGAGCGTCGCGTGGTTCTCGGCGGTGGCGCTGCTCGGCATGTTCGTGCTGTTCAACGTCGGGCATTGGTACAAGACCCACGGCATCACGCGCCTGAAGCATGCGGCGCGCACCCGCGCCATCGAGGCCTCGCCGCACCGGGTAGCCGGCGCCATCGCGGTGCTGCTGGCGCTCATCTTCTCCAAGTACTTCTACCTCGCGAGCATCACGAGCTATTACACCTTCTATCTGATCGGCCATTTCCATCAGTCGGTGCGCAGCGCGCAGCTGCATCTGTTCGTGTTCCTCGCCGCCGCCGCGGTCGGCGGGTTCCTCGGTGGCCCGATCGGCGACCGTATCGGCAGCAAGAAGATCATCTGGGTGTCGATCCTCGGCGTACTGCCGTTCACGCTGCTGCTGCCGCACGCCAATCTCTTCTGGACCAGCGTACTCACGGTGCCGATCGGACTCATCATCGCCTCGGCGTTCCCGGCGATCGTGGTCTACGCGCAGGACCTGCTGCCGGGGCGCACCGGAGCGGTGGCGGGGCTGTTCTTCGGGCTGGCGTTCGGCATGGGCAGCGTCGGCGCCGCGGTGCTCGGCAAGCTCGCCGACCACTTCGGGATCGACGCGGTGTACCAGATCTGCGCGTTTCTGCCGCTCATCGGGCTGCTCGCCGGCTTCCTGCCCGACGTCAAGCATCGCGCCCCGCCCGAGCGGCCCTCGGCGGAAGGCGCCGCGGCGCAGGCATGAAGCTGATCTCCGCGAGCCTGTTGGAGGAGCTGGCGGCCGCTGCAGCGGCGAGTCCGCGCGGGCGCACCCACTACAACCTGCATGGCTCCGCGGCCGATGTGGTGCAGCGCTACCTGGTGGTCGCGAACCGCGGATCCTATTTCCGCCCGCACCGCCACACGACCCGCGCCGAGCTGGCACTCGTCGTGCGCGGCGCGCTCGATCTGCTGCTGTTCGACGACGCGCGCCGTGTCACGGCCCGCTACGCCTTCGGCGCGGGCGCCGGCAACATCGCCTACGAGAATGCACCGGGAGTCTGGCACACCGTGGTCGTCAACCACGACGCCACCGCGTTCCTCGAGGTCAAGCAGGGGCCTTACGATCCTGCGACCGCCTCCGAGTTCGCCGGCTGGGCGCCGTCCGAGGGTGAGCTCGCCGCCGCGCGCTTCCTCGAGTGGGCGCGCCACGCCGCGCCGGGGGAAAGCGCGCCGGCTTCGTAAGGCGCGGCCTGGTTCGCCGTCAAGGCAGGACGCCCCGATCCGGCGCCTCAGACTCAAACCAAAAAACCCGCCAGATCCTTGCCGCTCATGATCGTCTCGAGATAGCCGAAGGTCCCGGACTCCTTCACTTCGCGCGCGGCGGCGTAGAGGCCGGTGATCGCGGCGCGATACAGCGAGGTGGACAGGCTGATGCGCCTGACCCCGGCGGCTGAGAGCTCGGCGACACTGAAGGAGCGGCCGCGAATTCCAACCATGAAGTTGACCGGCCTGCTGACGGCGCTGCAGACGGCACGCACCGCGGCAAGGTCCGGCAATCCCGGAGCGAACAGCACGTCCGCTCCGGCGCGCTCGAAGGCCTGGAGACGCCGCACGGTATCGTCGAGGTCCGAACGCCCGTGCAGATAGTTCTCGCTGCGCGCCGTGAGCGTGAACGGGAAGGAGAGCCCGCGCGCCGCTTCGACCGCAGCCATGACGCGCTCGACCGCGAGCTCGAAGTCATAGATCGGCGCGCGATCATTGCCGCTGGCATCCTCGATCGACCCGCCCACCAGCCCCGTCGCCGCCGCCTGGCGGATGGTCTCGGCTACCACCTCCGGGGCGTCGCCGAATCCCTGCTCGAGATCGGCCGAGACCGGCAGCGGGCTCGCGGCGACGATGAGGCGCGCGTGCGCGAGCGCCTCCGCGCGCGTCACCTGCCCGTCGAGCCTGCCGAGCGTGGCGGCGCATGCGGAGCTCGAGGTGGCGAGCGCCTCGAACTCAAGTCCCGCCATGAGGCGGGCCGAGGCCCCATCCCAGACGTTGGGAATGACGAAGGCGCCGGCGCGCTCATGCAGCGCCCGGAAGCGCGCGGCCTGGTCCGATTGCGCAGCGTTCACGGAAATGCTCCTCTTGAGGCTGGGATGGTTGCCGAACCGGACGCCATGTCAATAGTTGCTCCTCGGGTGATGCCGAACAAGTACCTCCTGACGCTGCCGGCGCTGGTGCTGGCGCTGATCGCCCCCCTCGCCGGCGCGCAACCCGTGTGCCAGAGCGGCGCGGCGGCCGGGGCGGCGCGTGCGCGCCTCGCGCACATCATGAGGCAGGGGCGCTTCGTCACCTACGAGCCCACGTCGCTGCAGGTCGCGGACGGCCGCGTGCACGACGCCGACCCGGCGAGCATCCGCACCGACCTCGAGGTGTTGCGCCCGCACTTCGATGCGCTCATCACCTACGATGCAGTCCACGGCGCGCAGGCGATCCCGGCCATTGCAGCGGCGCTCAGGTTTCGTGCGCTCGTCATCGGCGTGTGGGATCCGGCGGACCCCAGGCAGCTCGACGCGGCGCTCGCGGCGGCGCGGGATTACCCGCAGCTGGTGGTCGGGCTGTCGCTCGGCAACGAGTCGATCCTCGCGCGCCGCTCGAGCTTCGCCCAGATGGCGGCGGCGATTGCGGCGGTACGCGCTCGCGCCCCGCAGCTCGCGCTCTCCTCGACCGAGCCCTTTCACCTCTACGAGAAGCCCGAGGCCGCCCCGCTCCTCGGCGTCATGGATTTTCTGCTCGTGAACGTGCACCCGGTCTTTCAGCCGTGGTTCCGCCAGGCAACCGATGCCACCTCGGCGCAATTCGTCGTGAACGTCGCCGCCGATCTCGCGCAGCGCTTCTGCGGCCCGATCCTGGTGAAGGAAACCGGCGTGCCGACCGCGCCGGCGAGCGCCGGCTACAGCCCCGAGCGGCAGGCCGCCTTCTATGCCGAGCTGCAGCGGCGGATGCCCGGAACTTCCGCGCACGCGTTCGCCTATTTCTCCGCCTTCGATGCGCCGTGGCGTGCGCACGATGCCGGGCCCGTGGCCGGCGCGGTGGCGGGACCCGAGGAAGCGCACTGGGGGCTGTATGACGATACGCGGCGGCCGAAGCCCGCCGCGCTGGCGCTGCCGCCCATGAACTAATGAACGGCCAGCTCGACTTTTACGGTGTCGCCGGAGTCGGGCCTGGGTTGCGCGTTGACGATGAACACGCGCGCGGGGTCGATCTGCTTGTCCGCAAGCAGCGCGTTCTGGATCGCCTGAGCGCGTGAGCGGCCGAGCGCCTCGAGCTCGGCGTCCGGGACCTGGATGTGATTCATGATCGCGGTCTCGAGGTCGGCGATCGCCGCATCGAGGTCCGCGGGCTCTTTCTTCTTGCCCGCGTGTACGGCCTGGGCCGATGCCGGGAGTGCCGCCTCCTTGCCGAGATCCGTCTGGAACTGCTCGATGAGCAGCTGCAGATGCCGGGCGGGGTCCGCAAGGGCGAGCTCCAGGGCTTCTTCCGGGTGCTTGCGCCCCTGACGGCTGGCCGCGACCCGTGCGGCGAGCTCGGCACGCAGCCGGGTCTGCGCCAGCGATGGCCGATCGAGACCCGCCGAGGAGACGATCGGCACGTCGAGCTTCAGCTGCGGCCGCTCCTTCATTGCCTTGCCGAGCGCGGCCAGCTGATCCTGCGCCGGCTTGTCGAGCTCGGCGCTGCCGGCGGCAAATTCGACGATGTTCATGTGCTCGCCACCGCCGAACAAGTGGCCGAGAAGCGCAAACGGCGCGGTCGCGACCTTCACGATCAGGTTGACGAACATCTTCCAGACGATGGGCCCGATCCTGAAGTTCGGATCATCGATCGAGCCCGACATCGGCAACGCCAGATCGATGAGGCCGTTGCGGTCCTTGAGCAGCGCCACCGCGATCTTCAGCGGCAGGTGCATGGCCTCGGGGCTCTCGACCCGGTCACCGAGTTCGAGCTGATCGACGAGGAAATGCTGTGTGGCGCTCAGCTGCCGCTGCTCGATCTTGTAGGCCACGTCGACCGAGAGCTTGCCCTTGTCGATCCTGTAGCCAACGAAGTATCCCGAGTACGGATTGACGATGGTCAGATCGAGATCCTTGAAGCTCAGCGTGACGTCGGTGTAGAGCGCCGCCGAAAGGAGATTCACCTCGCCGCCGATGTGCAGCGGGGAGTACGTCGCCAGCTTGCCGTCGAGCTGCACCCGCGCGCGCGAGCTGGGATCGGAAGACAGCCCTTTCACCGCGCCGTTGAGCGCCTTGATGTCGAGCGCAAAACTCGGCTTGATCCACAGGTCGGTGTAATCCGCCGAGCCGTTGATCATCCGGACCGTGCCGATCGAGACCGGGAAGGGAGTGAGCGGCGCTGCGGGAGCGGACGCGGGCGGTGCCGCAGGCTTGCCCTTGCGAGCCCTCGCCCTGGGCGCCGTCGCGGCCTGCGGTACCGGCGCGGCGGCCGGGGCGGCGCCGGCCGGGGCGACAGCGGATTCGGCCGCGGCTGCGGCCGCGGCCGCTGGCGCGGCAGCTGGCGCAGCTTTCGCGCCCGGGGGTGTCAGCACCTGCTTGATGTTCACGCTGCGGTCGGGCGCGATGATCATGCGCACGTACGGCTCGAGCGCCGTCACGCTGCCGATCCGCAGGCTCGCCGGCTGCGAGCGGAAGCTCACGTCCGCGATGCGCAGATCCTTCCACTTGATGAAGTCCTTCTTCAGTGCATCGTCCACGGTGCTGAGGTCGGAGACGCGCGTGTCGCCCTTCACGCTCAAGGCTCCGTCCGCGCGCCGCTCGAAGTCGACGCGCGCGCCGAGCTCGCCCTTGAGGAGCGTCATCGAGGTGTATTTGCCGAGCAGCGGCTGCAGGGCCGGCAGGCCGAGGTGCTCGGCCTCGACGTGCGCGGTGACGGCGCCGGCGCGCGGCGCCACCTTCGCCTGCGCGGTGAGCTTGCCGGAGGTGTTGACGGCCGTATCGAGCCGGATGTCGAGCATGTCATCGGGCGCCAGGTTGAATCCCCCGACATGCACGTTGAGGGGATCGAGTACTACGACCGCGGCCGGCTTCACCTGCCGATCCTCGGCCGACACTTTGAGGCCGGTGACGGCAATGTCGGGCACCGAGACCGTCCAGCCGGATGCCGCGCCCCCGCCTGCGGGTGGCGCCGCGGCGGCGGGCGCGCTGGCACCTCGGCCCGTGGTGTCGGCGGATGCCGATGCCCCTGCTGCCGGCGGTCCGCCGACCAGATCGAGGAGATTGAGGCGGCCCTGCTCGCCGAGCCATGCCCGGATCTCACCACCGGAGAGCTGCAGCTTCGCGACCTCGACGGCGCGCCGGCCGAAATCGAGCCGCGTGTCATCCACCTCGATGCGCCCGAGCGAGATGTAGTCACCGGCAGCGCCGGGCGGCTTCACTCCGAGGCTGGTCACGGTCGTGCTGTGCACGTTGAGCCTGACGGCTGCGGGTGCGGCGGCGGCGGCGCTGACATCGTAGTCGCCGCTGAGCGCAATGACGCCCGAGTCGATCTCGAACGGCAGGCTCGCGGACAGGTAGCTCCACAAGGTGCGCGCCTTGAGATCGGTAACCGCGAACCTGCCCTGCGACGACAGCGGTGTCAGCCGGACCGTGCCGCTCCAGTCGAGCCGCTCGCCCTGGGGGGAGGCGGCATTGAGCGTGTAGGCATCGCCGGTGGCGGCCGTGGTGCTGAAGTCGCGCAGCTCGAAGGCGATCGGCTTGAAGTCGGCGCGGAAAGGCGTCGGGCGCGTGCGGTCCTCGAAGCTGGCGCCACCGTCGATCACGGCGAGACGGCCGATGTAGAGACGCACCGGGCCGGATTTCTTCTGCGGCTGCGGAGCGGGCAGGAAACCCTTGCCGAGGTCGGCGAGGTTGAGCTCGCCGTCCGGGCGTATCACCGTCCGCACGTACGGGCGCTGGAGCAGGATCTCGCTGAAGCTCGGCCCGAGGCGCCACAGGCTCGCCAGCTGCAACCCGACGTGCAGGCGGTCGAACGAGATCATCGTCTGACCATCGGCATCGGGCAGCGCGAGCCCGGTGACGTCGAGGTTCAGCGTAAAGGGATTGAAGCGGATGTCTCCGATCGTCAGGGTGCGGCCGTAATGGGCGCGCACGAAGCCGGCCGCGTCCTGGCGCACGAAGTGCGGCACGGCCAGAAAGCCCGCCAGCGCGTAGGCGGCGAGCAGCAACGCGGCCGCAGCGAGCGCAATGATCCGACGCCGCGAGAGAGCCATGGGCCGCCAATCTCCTTATTTCTTCTGCCGCTCGGCTCCTGGAAGACTATGGTAGATCATCGACGGCTCCATCCGCGCAACTACATAGGTCGCTGCACCTGTTTCGGTTCGCCCTGATTTGAAAATTCCTGCGCTTCGCGTAGGCTTGCCCGCTCAGGGGAACGCTGCGCATTTACCACAACCACTAATTAGAAGAGGGGCGGCCATGACTCGTAGTCGACGTCGGAAAATTGCGCGCGAACAGGTTATCGGGAAGCGTTGCATCGTCCGGGGACACATACCTGTTGCGTCCGCGCTACTGGCCGCGGTGCCCGCCGCCTGGGCGCAGAGCGCCCCGCAGGCGCAGGGGCCCGCCGAGACGAGCGGCGGCCTCCAGGAGATCGTGGTGACCGCCGAGAAGCGCGTCGAGAACCTGCAGAACGTTCCGATCAGCGTGACGGTGTTCGACAGCACAAAGCTCGATCAGCTCGGCGTCGTCAACCTCGACGACTACGTGAAATACACGCCGAGCCTCTCCTACGTGCGCGGCCAGGGCGAGGGCAGCAATGGCCAGCCGGGCGATGCGCACATTTACATCCGCGGCGTGGTGAGCGGCGGCGACGGCAACCACTCCGGCTCGCAGCCGAGCGTCGGCGTGTACTTCGACGAGCAGCCGGTCACGACCATCGACGGCACGCCCGACATGCACGTCTACGACGTGCAGCGCATCGAGGTGCTGGAGGGACCGCAGGGGACGCTGTTCGGCGCGAGCTCGGAATCGGGCACGGTGCGCATCATCAGCAACAAGCCGGACCCGGCGCATTTCGCCGCGGGCTACGATCTGCAGGGCAATCAGGTGACCGACGGCGGCGCCGGCTGGGAGGTCGAGGGTTTCGTCAACATCCCGCTCACCTCGAACGCCGCCGTGCGCCTGGTCGGCTGGGACGAGCGCGACGCCGGCTACATCAGCAACGTGGCCGGCAGCAATCCGAGCGCCTGCATCGTGAACGGTGTGCGCACCTTCCCGACCTGGGCGGGGCAAGTGCCCTCGCCCACCTCGTGTCCGACCGTGGCGCCGGTGGGCGCAGGCTCGATCAGCAATGCGAGCACGGTCGGCGCCAACTACAACACCGTCGACATCCACGGGGGCCGCGGGGCGCTCAAGATCGACCTCGGCGAGAACTGGACGGTGACCCCGTCAGTCATGGCGCAGAGCATGAGCACCGAGGGCTTCTTCGCCTACGATCCGGGGGTGGGCGACCTCGACGTGACCCACTTCGGACCCGAGCTCGGCACCGACAACTGGTACCAGGCCGCCCTCACCGTCGAGGGCAAGGTCAACAACTTCGACATCGTGTACGCGGGCGGCTATTTCAAGCGCACCGGGCACACGGTCGGCGAGTACAGTGACTACTCGGTGTTCTACGACCGGGTCTACGGCTCGGGCGCCAACTGGGTCGGCAACAACGGGCTGCCGGTCATGCCGCAGGAGTTCGTCGACGGCGGGGGCTTCTTCGAGAAGTGGAGCCACGAGCTGCGCCTCACGACGCCTGACAACCTGCCGGTCAAGGGGACGGTGGGCGTCTTCATCCAGCGCCAGCTGCACAACATCTGGCAGCTCTACACCATGCCGGGCTACGGCTACAGCAACGTCGGCATCGGCAATCCCAATGGCTTCGCCACGGCGTTGTCGATCCCGGGTTTCCCGGATGCGATCTGGCTCACCGACGAGCAACGCGTCGACCGCGACCAGGCGGCGTTCGCCCAGGTGACCTGGGACATCACCTCGCAGTGGGCGCTCACCGGCGGGCTGCGCTATTACAAGTACGACAACTCGCTCGAGGGCTTCTTCGGCTACGGAGCGGGTTACTCCTCGAGCACCGGGCAGGCGGCGTGCTTCGCCCCGGCGATCCCTGCCGGGATCCCGGGTGCGCCCTGCGAGAACTTCAGCAAGGAAGTCAGCGACACCGGCACCGTGCCGAAGGTCAACCTGACCTACAAGATCACGCCCGATGCGATGGTCTACGCCACCTACTCCAAGGGCTTCCGGCCCGGCGGCGTCAACCGCGTGATCGGCGCGCAGCCCTATGCGGCCGACTACCTCACCAACTACGAGATCGGCTGGAAGGTGCAGTCGCCCGACCATCGCATACGCTGGAACGGCGCGCTCTTCTGGGAGGACTGGAAGAACTTCCAGTTCTCGTTCCTCGTGCCGCCGAGCATCACGGCGATCGCCAACGGCGGCAATGCTCGCATCAAGGGCCTCGAGAACGAGCTCGACTTCGTGCCGACCGACCATCTGTTCGTCAGCACCAACCTGACGCTGCTCGATCCGGTGTTGACGCAGAACTACTGCGGCGTGTCTGGCGTCACCGACTGCGCCGGCCAGGTGACCGCGGCCTCGCCGTTCCTCCCGGGCGGACAGTGGGTCGGGCCGCTCGCACCCACGGGAACCAATCTGCCGGTGGTGCCGAAGTTCAAGGGCAACATCGTCGCGCGCTATACCTTCGGCTCGGCCAGCAACGTCTCGCCGTACGCCCAGGCGGCCTACGTCTACCAGTCGCAGACCTCGCCGCAGCTGCAGGCGGACATCGACCAGATCCTCGGCATGATGCCGGCTTACGGGATCCTGGATCTGGCGGCGGGCGCTGCGATCAACAACTTCAACATCGAGATCTACTGCGCCAACGCGGGTGACAAGCGCGCGCAGCTGTCGCGCTTCGCCAATACCAACCCGCTCGCCGACAACCAGGTGTACATCCTGCCGGCGACGCCGCGGACAGTCGGCATCAAGTTCTCGCAGCGCTTCTAGTTGCACTGGGCGGCAGGGCCTCCGGCCCTGCCGCCGGGCCAGCCCAACAACGGGTCAGGCCCGCGGGCAGGAGGCGCGGCTCCTGCCCGCTAGATAACGCGCGTGTTGGAACGCCCTGTCCCCGGGCCGGCCGGGCAACCGCTCAGTGGTCGTGATCGTGATCGCGGTCCTCGTCGTGATGGCCGTGGTCACCGTGGTCGTGCCCGTGCTCGCGCTCCCAGCGCTCGCGATCGAAGCCCGGCTCGTATTCCGCCGATCTCACGAAATACACCGGCCGGTTGCAGGCATGGTACTCGTGGCAGTGCTTGCGCCAGTTCCTGGCGTGTCCCGGGGGTACGTGCAGGTAGATCGGCTCCAGCGGCGGCGCTCCCACCACTACGGGAGCTGGCTGCACGACCACCGGCTGCTGATACACCACCGGCGGCGGCGGCCCGTTGCCGAGCACCACCTGGCACTCCTCGAGGACGTCGCCGCCCTCCGTTCCTCTCATCACACCCTGCGGCTGCTGAACGGGTTGTGAACGGCACGCGGCCCGACGGGGACGTCAACCGTCGAGCGGCTCGATCAGGCTCGCATCGTTCGGCAAGCGCGGGTTGTTGACACGGCGGCTGACCTTCCAGCCGACCATGAGCTCATCGGCATAGGGCTTGAGCGCAGCGCCTGCCTCGGGCTTCCCACCGGCGAGCCAGGCCTCGTGATCCTCCTCGGCGAGGATCGCCGGCATGCGCTGCTTCTCGTTGTGGATCGTGGCCAGCAGGCGGTTGGCGGGCACCGTGATCAGCGCGCAGGAATGGATCCAGGTGCCGTCCTCGCGCCGCGAGCGGTCCCAGAGCCCCGCGACGCCGAACACCTCGCGGTCGGCGAGGTGCAGAAAAAACTGATCGCGCGAGCCGTCTTCGTTGACGTGCGGCTCATAGAACCCGCCCATGACGAAGATGCACCGCTGGTCGCGCTGCCAGGCATCCCGATAGCTGGGCGCGGTCGTGATGCGTTCCACCGTTGCGTTGATGGTGGAGGCCTTGAGCGGCACCCCACGGGCCCAGAAGGGAACCAGCCCCCAGCGCATCATCGCCGCGGTGCGCTCGCCCTGATGCGAGACGGCGACCGGCACCTGCTCGGTGGGCAGCACGCGATAGCTCGGGGCGTAGTCCCAGCGCCCGCGCCGGACGCCTAAGGCGCGCTCGGCCTTAGCCGCCTGGGCGAGGATGTACTTGCCGCACATGGACTTGCACGACCGCAGACTCGAGACAGTACCGCGCTCACTCTAGCACTGGTTGGACGCGCACCGGGCTCATTGCTGACACTGCGCCATGCTTCCGTGGAATTCGGTCGAGCGGTTGCGGGATCATTTCGGCGACTACGTGATCGTCGTCACCTGCCGCCACTGCCGGCACTCACGCGAGCTCACGCCGGCATTTCTCGCGCGGCACTGCCGCGCCGGCTGGGATGAGCCGCTCGCGAAGATCGTCGCGCGATTCCGTTGCCGCTGCGGCAAGAAGCTGGTCGACGTGCACATCGGCTTCAACAAAAAACCGCGGGGCTGGGTGAAGAATCCTTCCTGATATGGCTCCTCACAACCGTTGCCGGGCGCCGGGAGCGGTCAGCCGCAGTCAGCCTGAGCGTTTCTCCAGAGCGGACACGCCGGCCTCACCCTCCGGTCTTTCCGCCGCGCTCTCGGGATCCGAACCCGTGAGCCAGCCTACCGCCGCTTCTCTGGACGTGAACATCCGGGCTGTCGTCCCACGGCTGTTGGCAGTGTGAATGTGCAGCGTCACGTCCGCAGCCGCGTACGGGTCAGTCGGCGCAATGATGGCTTCCCGTCCGCGTTCGCTGGCTGGTCGATCGGTCACTTCCCTCGTGAGAGCGAGCACCTCGCGGAATCCGGCGCCGCCGAGATAGTTGCGACAATCCACCAGCGCCCGCCGCAGTCCGGATGTCTTCGCCAATTCGGTCACCGCCGCCGCCAGTGTGCGAATG
>Ga0335081_10014396_pt1 | contig 12797 bp, 9 predicted proteins | sample Lox_Sample_35_FD_206713 | JGI IMG/M metagenome (GOLD analysis project Ga0335081, IMG submission 206713) | Soil microbial communities from Loxahatchee National Wildlife Refuge, Florida, United States - Lox_Sample_3.5 | ecosystem: Environmental > Terrestrial > Soil > Wetlands | place: USA: Florida...
CGTAAACAAAATAACCCTGAGCGTAGTTCGCCGTGTTCTCGCCGATAATTTTGATCGAATTCTTGTTGGCGCCGACGGTGCCGTCCGCACCCAGTCCGTAGAACAACGCTCGCACCACGCTGTCCGACTCGGTCGAGAACTGCGCTTCGTACGGCAGACTGGTGTTAGTGACGTCGTCGTTGATGCCGATCGTGAAATGATCCTTCGGCGTGGCGGACTTGAGATTGTCGTAAACCGCTTTGATCATCGCCGGCGTGAATTCCTTGGAAGAGAGTCCGTAGCGCCCACCCACAACCCGGGGTACAGATTTCAACTCGCCTTCCTTGGTTCCTTCGTTGAGTGCCGTCACGACGTCCAGGTACAGAGGCTCGCCAATCGCGCCCGACTCCTTCGTACGGTCGAGAACTGCGATGCTGCGAACGGTCTGCGGCAGAGCTGCAAGAAAATGCTTTACCGAGAACGGCCGATAAAGGCGGACCTTCAGCAAGCCAACTTTCTCGCCGCGGCCATGCAGGTACTCAACCGTCTCATGCGCGACTTCCGCTCCGGATCCCATTACTACGATCACTCGCTCCGCATCAGGCGCGCCAACATAATCGAACAGGTGATAAGCCCTTCCCACGATTTGCGCAAACTTGTCCATGACCGCCTGCGTCTTCTCCGGGCAAGCATCGTAATAGCGGTTTGCGGTCTCGCGAATCTGGAAGAACACGTCAGGATTTTGTGCCGTTCCGCGCAGCACCGGATGGTCCGGGGAGAGCGCCCGCTGCCGGTGCTCAAACACCCGGTCCATGTTGATCATTGACCGGATGTCATCGTCGCTGACAACTTCAATCTTGTTGACCTCGTGCGATGTGCGGAAGCCGTCGAAAAAGTGCAAAAAGGGAATTCGGGTGTCAAGAGATGCGGCATGCGCAATGAGCGCAAGATCCATAGCTTCCTGGACCGAGTTCGAGCACAACATCGCCCACCCAGTCGTGCGGCAGAACATGACATCGCTGTGGTCTCCAAAAATCGACAGGGCGTGCGTGGCTACGGTTCGTGCGGAAACATGAAAAGCGGTCGGCGTAAGCTCACCCGCAATCTTATTCATGTTCGGAATCATCAGCAGCAGACCCTGCGAGGCGGTAAACGTCGTCGCGAGCGATCCGGTCTGCAATGCCCCGTGCACCGCCCCGGCGGCGCCGCCTTCACTCTGCATTTCTGCCACATGCGGAACCGTGCCCCAGATGTTCGGCAGCTTTTCCGACGCCCACTGGTCCGCCCACTCGCCCATCGGCGATGACGGCGTGATGGGATAAATGGCGATTACTTCGTTGACGCGATAAGCAACATGGGCGACCGCTTCGTTCGCGTCCATGGTCTTGCACTTGCGGCTCATGGTCATCCTTAACTACGGTCGGGCCGGCGCGACGTAATTGTCACTGTACCCTCCCCAACCGTAGCTAAATGATGACTGCTCAGAAGCTTCAGCGTCCGGAACGTGGCTCACAGACACCTGTGACGGCCATCACACCCGGCCCATGTGCCGGTACTGGCAATGCCCAAGATCCGAATGCTTATTTCGACCGCTTATGGTAGGATTCCCCGCAATCGCAAGGCTCGGCCACGGAAACGCCCGTCTCGTATCCGTGAAAGCATAGGTGAAAGTGTGACCTAGGAGGCCGTATGGCTATGCCGCCAACCGTTGCACCGGAGCGTTTTCAAGCTACCCAAACCGACTGGGACCGGATCGCCGAAACCAAAGAGTTCCGCGATCTCATGGCCACCAAAAAAATCTTCATCGTCCCGGCATTCGTGGTGTTCGTCGTCTACTACTTTGCTCTGCCTTTCCTCGTGGGATACGCGCCGAATCTGATGGCCACCAAGGTCGTCGGCGTCGTCAACCTGGCATATCTCTTTGCGCTGTCCCAGTTCTTTGTGGCCTGGTTGATTGCCTGGCTTTACGTTCGCGCTGCGGACGACTTCGATGCCCTTTCCAATGACATCATTCGCCAGGCCGAAGCTGACCGGAAAGGAAAGTAAGCCATGTCGACTCCGCTGGTGATGTTTCTGGTGTTCATCGCAATCACCCTTGGGATTACCTACTGGGCTTCGAAGCGCTCAGCGGGGAAGAGCGCGTACTTCGCGGCTAGCCGCCAGATCAAAGGCTGGCAGAACGGGATCGCCGTCGCCGGCGACTACATGAGTGCTGCATCTTTTCTCGGCATCGCCGGAATCATCGCCTTCCAGGGCTATGACGGTTTCATGTATTCCGTCGGCTGGCTGGTCGCCTATCTCACGGTTTTGCTGGTCGTCGCCGAGCCGCTGCGCAATGCGGGCCGCTACACCATGGCCGATGTGCTGGCTTACCGCTTGAAACCACGCCCAGTGCGGGCCATGGCGTCGATCAGCACGCTGACTGTCAGTACCTTTTACATGATCGCGCAAATGGTAGGCGCGGGAGCGCTGGTAGCTCTGCTGCTAAAGGGGTCGGGCATCAGTTATCGCGCTGCTGTGATCGGCGTGGGCATTTTGATGATCGTGTACGTCGTCTTCGGCGGAATGCTGGCCACCACCTGGGTGCAGATCATCAAGGCGATCCTGCTGATGGCCGGAACCATTCTGCTGAGCTTGCTGGTGCTGGGACATTTCCACTTCAGCCTGTCGGCGTTCTTCAATGCGATCGGCAATGTCACGTACCATGACAAGGGGCAGGTGGTCGTCAAAGACTTTCTTCAGCCAGGTTTGCGCTTCAAACCTCCCTATGGCGCACTCGATTTGATTTCTCTTGGCTTGGCGCTGATCTTTGGGACGGCCGGGCTGCCGCACATTCTGGTCCGCTTCTATACCGTTCCCGACGCGAAGACGGCGCGGCACAGCGTGGTCTGGGCGATGGCACTGATCGGCAGCTTTTACATCATGACCACGTTCCTCGGCTTCGGTGCCGCAACCATCGTCGGACGCGACTACATTTCGACCCATGGCGGAACCAACATGAGCGCGCCGCTGCTGGCGCAATCACTTGCCGGGGATATTTTCTTCGCCTTCATCTCGGCTATTGCCTTCGCTACCATCCTGGCCGTGGTTGCCGGGCTGACCATCAGCGCTTCGACATCCTTCGCGCACGATTTCTGGACAGCGGTCATTCACAAAGGAACGGAGAGAAAACCGGGAGAGGAAGTGCTGGTCGCCCGTATCTCCGCTTTCGTGATCGGGGCGATTGCGATTTTCATCGCGATTCTCTTGGGCCCAACCGCGAACGTCGCGTTCTTGGTTGCGTTGGCTTTTGCTGTTGCGGCTTCGGCAAATCTGCCGGTGATTGTCCTGTCGATCTATTGGCGAAGGTTCAATACCGCAGGTGCGGTGACCGGCCTGGCCGTCGGCCTGCTCGCTTCGATCGGACTGATTCTGGTAAGCCCCAGTCTGATGGCCATTGATCCGCCCACGGTTACCGGAACTGCCCGGCATCTGATCCAGGCCAAAGCCTTGTTCCCGCTGGAGAATCCCGGCATCCTGAGCATTCCGCTTGGATTTGCGGGCGCGATTCTGGGCACGCTGTTGAGCCACGAACCCACGTCCGAGCACAAGTACAACGAATTGCTGGTTCGCTCAAACACCGGGTTGGGTGCGGAGCAGGCAGGAGCCCACTAGCTTGCAGAGTCTGCCTTGCCGCTCGTTCTTCGTGTCCTTTCGCGGTGGATGCGCGCGACAATACCGCTGATTGCGCGGTAAAATTTGCGTTTGCAAGTTTGATTTTCTAACGACGAGGTTTGCATGGCAGAGAAGTCAGCAGTTGCCGATACCAGTATTGACTCCGTTCTCCAGGAGCAGCGCAAGTTCGAATGCCCGGACCACTTCCGCGAGCAGGCTCACATAAAGTCACTCGAGGATTACGAGCGTATCTACCGCGAGTCGGTGGAACAGCCGGAGAAATTCTGGGGCCGCATGGCCGACGAGCTGCACTGGTTCAAGAAGTGGGACAAGGTCCTGGAGTGGAACAATCCCTGGGCTAAATGGTTCGTTGGCGGCCATCTCAACCTTTCCTATAACTGCCTCGATCGCCATGTGAAGACCTCTCGCAAGAATAAGGCGGCGATCATCTGGGAAAGCGAACCCGGCGAGATTCGGACCCTCACCTATCAGCAATTGCATCGTGACGTCCAGAAGTTTGCCAACGCGCTCAAGTCGCTAGGTGTCAAGAAAGGTGACCGAGTTGCGATTTACATGGGCATGACGCCGGAGCTGCCCATCGCCATGCTGGCTTGTGCCCGCATCGGCGCGCCGCATACCGTCGTCTTCGGCGGATTCGCCTCCAATGCGTTGATCGACCGCATTCACGACTCGCAAGCTGTCGCCGTAATCACTCAGGATGGCTCCTACCGCCGGGGTTCCGAAGTGAAGCTGTTTCCGGCAGTGGAAGAGGCGCTCAAGTCTTGCCCGTCTGTAAAGCATGTCGTGGTCTACAAGCGCACAGGTTCTGCCATCAATCTTCAGTCGGGCCGCGATCACTGGTGGCATGAGCTCATGGCCAAGGCCTCAGACGAATGCCCCGCCGAGCCTCTCGACGCCGAGCACCCGCTTTACATTCTTTATACCTCCGGAACCACCGGCAAACCCAAAGGCGTGGTGCACACCACCGGCGGATACTCAGTCGGAACGCACCTGACCACCAAATGGGTCTTCGATCTTAAAGAGGAAGATACGTACTGGTGCACTGCGGACATTGGCTGGGTCACGGGCCACAGCTACATCGTTTATGGTCCGCTGCAGAACGGCGCTACCAGCCTGATGTACGAAGGCGCGCCCAATTTCCCCGAGCCCGACCGCTTCTGGGACATTATCGACCGCCATAAGGTCAATATTTTTTACACTGCGCCTACCGCGATTCGCACCTTCATCAAATGGGGGGACGAGTGGCCAAACAAGCACAAGCTCGACAGCCTGCGCCTGCTGGGAACCGTCGGCGAGCCGATCAATCCCGAGGCCTGGATGTGGTACCGCGAGGTCATCGGCCACAACCGCTGTCCCATCGTCGATACCTGGTGGCAAACCGAGACTGGCCACATCATGATCGCGCCACTTCCCGGCGCAGTTGCCGCCAAACCCGGCTCGGCCACGCGACCGATTCCTGGCGTGGTTCCTGAAATTGTCACCATGGATGGCAAGCCGGTTCCGGACGGCTCCGGCGGCTTCCTTATTCTCAAGCAGCCGTGGCCGGGCATGTTGCGCACGATTTACGGTGATCCCGACCGCTATGTGCGCCAGTACTGGTCGCAGATCCCCGGGACCTATTTCACCGGCGACGGCGCCCGCAAAGATAAAGACGGATACTTCTGGATCATGGGCCGCGTCGACGACGTGCTCAATGTCTCCGGCCATCGCCTCAGCACCATGGAAGTCGAGTCGGCTTTGGTTGCGCACGAAGCCGTTGCCGAGGCCGCCGTGGTCGGTCGCCCCGACGAGCTGAAGGGGCAGGCCATCTCGGCATTCGTCACGCTGGAGCAGGGAAGGCAGCCAACGCCGGAATTAAAAGAAGAGCTGCGGAAATGGGTGGCTAAAGAAATTGGCGCTCTTGCCAAGCCCGACGACATTCGCTTCACTGACATGCTTCCTAAGACGCGAAGTGGAAAGATCATGCGCCGGTTGCTGCGCGAATTGGCCACCAGCGGAGACGTAAAAGGAGACGTCACCACGCTGGAAGATTTCAGCGTGATTTCAAAACTCAAAGAGAGCGACGAAGTGTAGGTAAGAACAAGAACGTTGGAGGACGGGCGTCCTCGCCCGTCCGATTACTCTCACGCCAAGAGAGCGGCTTTTTGCCCGCTCTTACCCCAGGGGTTTTCGCGGAAACTCTGCTGTAACCCAAAACCGCAGACGCTTGCGGTATCCGCTGAAATTTCATTTTTCAGCAGAGCTTCGACGATCAACTGCTTCGAGCTGCAAGCGCTTTGCCCCAGCAGAGTCCGCGCCAGCACTCGCACATCGGGATCATCAGAAGCCAGCGCCCGGATCAGCTCCATGCCGGCATCTTCCTTGCCGAACTGTGCCCACACCATACCGCATAGCATCAGATAGTTTCCGTACATGGCCGCTCCTCCTCATCAATAGTGCAGCGCCTTCCTGCATCGTTACTTAATACGATTCGGAGCGCGGAACAGATGTGTCAAATGTTTGTAAAAAGGGACGGGCTTGCAGCAGTCTTTCTTGCCTGGCGCCCACGCATAAGTCGCGGAATACAGGCAGTCAACTGTAGTCACACGGAACCGTGATGCCGGTCATCGCGCATCGAGTCCTATCCGATTAGTTTGGCTGCGAGCACGGGTTTTCGTTTGTGACTGCGCCGTCGTCGGTCCAATCGCGAGACTCGGGAGAAGCGGGCTTTCCCCGACCCGAATGTGCTGCTCGTCATTCCTTCCGAGCCGCCGGAAAACCCAAGACGTAACCGAACCTGACGCAGCTCGCTTGCGCGCAATTCAAGAACGCAATGTCCGCATAGAAGAAGGAGGCAATCATGGCAAGTGACGTACGCCGTCCGGTGCATGCGTGCCGGGGGCTTTTCGCATTAGCAATCACTGTTGCTGTTCTCGTCGGCTTGGCATCTGCCCAGCCCGTGGTCGTGTTGTCACCCAAGGACGGCCCACCCACAACCACGCTGCGTGTGTCCGGCAGCGGCTTCACTCCCTACTCGCAGATCGACATTTACTTCGACAGTCAGGATCAAGCTCTCGTCGTGGCCGACGCTGCCGGAGCGTTCAGCCAGATCGCGATCCAAGCTCCAAAGTCCGCCGTGCCCGGCAATCACTGGGTAACAGCAGCGGAGCGCTCAGGACATCTCGTGAAGCAGGAGATCTTCGAGGTTCACGTCAACTGGACGGAGTTCCTTACGCAAGACATGCGGCGCGAGAACCCGTATGAGAATGTGCTTAGCGTCGACAACGTTGGGAGTCTGGAGAAGAGGGGGATGGGCAAGACCGGCAGCTACATCTTCTCCGGGCCCGCCGTGGTGGATGGGGTGGTTTATGTCGCTACGGAGGACGGCAAGGTCTATGCGTTCAATCTCAGCCCCAGGGGACTATTGTGGGTGTACAACACTGGGCGCGGACGGATATGGGGTTCGCCGGCAGTGGTCAATGGAGTGCTTTATATCGGTTCGGAAGACGGCAATCTGTACGCACTGGACGCCAAGACTGGTACCAAGCTGTGGAGTTCTCCCGTCGGTCGAGTAATAGTGGCGTCACCCGTCGTAGTAGAGGGTGTAGTTTATGTCGGCTCTCACGCAGTGGACGCCAGCACCGGTACTGAGCTTTGGAGCTATCCAGCCAAGTCCGATAGCACGCCCGCTGTAGCACACGGGGTAGTTTACATTTACTCGGACGATGATGGGAATTTCTACGCGCTGGACGCGCGGACCGGCACTAAATTGTGGAGCTTCGCAATTGGACAGCAGGCATCCGATTCGATCGTGGCGAATGGAGTGGTGTATGTCGGCGCAGGGAGCGGCAATGTGTATGCCTTGGATGCCCGTACTGGTGCTGTGCTTTGGAGTTCTTCTCCCACCGGCGACAATTTTCATAGGGGCTCGCCCGCGATGGCGAATGGTGTGCTCTACATCGGGTCGGGGTATACCGGAGTGTATGCGCTGGACGCCCAGACCGGCACGGTGTTGTGGAAATACGCCATTGACAGTGAAATGCAATCCTCCCCCGCGGTGGCGAATGGCGTGGTGTATATCGGTGGAGGCTTTTGGACCGGGGGAGACTTTGACAGCTTCAAACTGTACGCACTGAACGCCAGTACCGGTGCCCTGCTCTGGAGCTACCAAACCGACAGCAATGTGTCGTCCTCGCCCGCGGTGGCGAATGGAGTGGTGTATGTCGGCTCGGAGGACAGGCATATCTACGCGTTCGGCCTGCCAAAGAAACTGGCACCACAAGCTCCGAAACGTCCCGACCCGAAGGCGCTTCGCCCAGACTTCAACCTCAAGCCAGTTTCAACAACCGAGTAATTAAAACTTCCGGTAGTGGCTCGGTTCGAAGTTGGACTTGAGCCACTACCAAATCCCTTGTTCGTCGACGAAGCAGTGTCGAAGCTCGACACGGATCATTGAAGGGAGGCAATTATGACAAGCGTTCATCGTCAAAGTCAGGTGGCCAGGTTCTGCCTGATTGTCGTTGGAGTTTTACTGGTGGCAGGATACTGCTTCGGCCAGCCTACGGTTTCGCTCTCACCCAAGGACGGCCCGTCCACAACCACTGTGCGCGTTTCAGGCAGTGGCTTCACGCCATACGCGCAGATCGACATTTACTTCGACAGTCAGGATCAGGCTCTCGCCGTGGCTGACGGCACGGGAGCCTTCAGCCAGATCGCGATTCAAGTTCCAAAGCCTGCCGTGCCCGGTTCTCATTGGGTGACAGTGGCAGAGCGTTCAGGACGTTTCGTGAAGCAGGAGATATTCGAGGTTCACGTCAACTGGACCGATTTTCATACGAAAGACATGCGGCGGTGGAACGCCTATGAGAATGTTCTGGATGTCACCAATGTTGGGAAGCTGAGCCTGGTCGGCCGCTACAGAACTGGCGCCGAGGTGCGTTCCTCGCCGGCCGTAGCAAATAACGTGGTTTATGTCGGCTCCGACGACGGCAGCGTGTACGCCCTAAGTGGCAAGGGTTTGCTGTGGAGCTACCAGACTAACGGTGCGGTGCTCGCATCGCCCGCAGTGGCGAACGGAGTGGTCTATGTAACTTCTGGAGACGGCTACTTATACGCGCTGAACGCCACAACCGGCACCTTGCTGTGGAGTTACGCCACCGGCCCGACCGGCCAAAATTATCCAGACTTGGGGTCCTCGCCCATCGTGGCGGACGGGGTTGTGTATGTCGGCTCCGACAACGGAAACGTGTACGCGCTGGACGCTGGTACTGGCACCCTGGAGTGGAGCTACACCACCGGCGACGGTTGGTGGCTGGACTCCTCGCCCGCCGTAGCCAATGGAATTGTCTACGTTGCCGCGATGGATAATCTTCCCACAGGGAACGGCAACCTCTATGCCCTGGACGCGAGCACCGGAACGCTGCTCTGGAGCTACTTCACTCAATGGACGGCTTCTTCTCCTGCGGTGGCAAGCGGTGTCGTGTATGTCGGTTCATGCTGCGGGGTGTACGCACTCAAAGCCAGCAGTGGCGCGCTGCTGTGGAATTTTCCCCTCTCAGACGACAGCGTGCACAGCCTGCCTGCCGTGGCGAGCGGGACAGTCTATGTCGGTTCAACAAATGCTGTCTATGCGCTGAATGGCGCTACCGGCGCAGTGTTGTGGCGCTACTCCAGAGCTGGGTGGAATCTTTCTTCTCCCGCTGTGGCCAATGGGGTCCTCTATGTCGGCTCAGGCGACGGTAATGTTCATGCACTGGACGCCAGCACTGGCGCCGACCTATGGAGCTACCACACAAGTCGCCCCTGGCCGGACTCCTCGCCCGTCGTGGCGAACGGCTTGGTTTATATCGGCACAGGCAACGGATGGGTCTACGCCTTCGGGCTGCCCAAAGAACTGGCACCACAACCTCCGAAGCGGCCTGATCCCAAGACGCTTCGCCCAGATTTCAACCTCAAGCCGCTGTCAACAACCGCATCTAACTAACCGGACGTTCTCACTTACTGGGAAGGCCGCCCGAATATCGGACGGCCTTTTTTGCAGCGCTCACTCCCCCGCGCCCACCATCACGATCGGCATCGTGGGCGTCGTCGACCCGGCTTCCGGCTCGACCGTGATCGCAAATGCCTTGGCTTCGACATTCGCGGGCAATGGCGGATTGATCACGGTCGCGCTGCCATGCGCATCGGGCTTGAAGAGTCCGGCAGGTATCGGCGCTCCTGTGATCGGAATCAGCCATAGTTCGTAGATTTTTTCCGCTGGGATCGCTGGCATGTTGCTCGCCAGGAAAATCAGGCTCGACCGATCGCGGACATAAATCGCTTTGCCCTGCGGTTGCGGAGGAGTCTTCGCCGCCACCAGCGTCACGCGCATCGCGTCACTCGCCGTCAGAGTGGCAACTATCTCTCGTGCATGTTGCAGTTCAAGCTGCTGTCCGGCCGCATCGCGCTGCATGTCGGCGACCTGCCGCCGCAGACCAGCGTTCTGCAGCGACACGTAGATCAGAATGAGCGCAAGCGCCCCTGTGGCCAGCCAGGACAACGGCAACCACCAGGGACGCGTAGCCTTCGCTTCAACGTGCCGAGGCTCGCGCTTCGCGGCATCCAGCAAGCGCTGCCGGGAGCGTGCCGGAGGCCGCGGCCCCATCGTCGACATCGCCATCAGCGCCATGTCTCCGCGCAACGACTCTAGTTCACGCCGGCACGAGGCACACTCCTGCAGATGCTTCTCAAGCGCTAGCCGTTCATCGCCCGAGAGCACGCCTAGTGCATGCAGCGCCAGATCGTCCGCGAATTGTTCGTGCCCACTCACGTCTCAAATGCCTTTCGCAAGGCCAGCAGCCCCGTCCGAATGCGAGTCTTGATCGTTCCCAGCGGCTCGCCCGTTTTTGCCGAAATTTCCGAATGGGACAGTCCTTCGAAGTACGCCATTTCGAGCGCGGCACGCTGGTTCGACGGCATGCCGCCAAGCAGGCCCCGAACTCTTTCCATAATGCGATTGCGGTCCGCTTCGCCCGCCAGATCCCGCTCGACCGCAACGATCACGTCCGATACATCTGTTTCTGGACGGCGCTTGCGCAGCATGTCGATCGCCCGGTTTCGGGAAATCACCGCCAGCCAGGAGCCCAGACTTCCGCGCGAGGAATCGAACAGGCCCGGATTACGCCACAACTGCATAAACACTTCCTGCAGCAGATCCTCCGCTGCGCCGGTGTCGCCCAGGACGCGCAGAGCTACCGAATAAACAAGGGGAGAGTAGCGGTCGTAGAGCTGGGCCAACGCGTTTTCGTCGCCCTGTCGCATACCCGAGACCAGTGCGGTGTCGGCTGGCGTTCCCTTGGACTCGACGCTGGACAATCGCTCTGCTTGTCCTCTCTATGAAGTACGGGCGAGCGCCCGCTACGGATTGCCGCTTCGTTTAAAAGACTTGCGTAGCCTTTTATCACAACGGAGCCGGGGAAGGCTATAGATACTCTGTGTTCTCAGTGTCCTCTGTGGTGAGGATTTTGGTTATTGCCCGGCTTTGAGCGCCAGTTGCCGTTCGGCCTGGGTCATCTGTCGCCAAAGGACTTCGAGATCTCCGGCGTAACGCTTGTTGTCAGGCTCGGAGTGCAAGGCCTTGGCGAACCACCCATAAGCCGTAGGAAGATCGCGCGAGACGCAATGGCCGGTTGAGTACATCGTGCCCAACACCGCTTGTGCCTTGGCATTGTTTTTGCGCGCTGCCGCCGACAGGCTTCTTTGCGCCTTGGCGCAATTTTGCGGTACCCCGTTTCCGTAGAGATACTTCTCGCCTTCAGCCTCCTGATAGTCGCCGGCCGCCGGGGCCGGAGCCGGAGGAGCTTTAGGTTTTATCTCGGGGGCCGAAGCCGCTGGTGGAGTTGACGATGCGGTCTGATCTTCCGGAGCAGGCGGTGTCGTTTGCGCCTCGGTTGAGCCCAGCGGAGTCTCGGCCGAAGGTGCGGGTTGCTGATTCGATGGAGCGGTGCTTGTCTGATCGGTTGGCGCCGCTGCAGAAGATGCCGGTACTGCTGGCTGTGGTGCGGACGCTGCGGGCGGGGTCGCAGCTGCCGGAGCTGGAGCCTGCCGTGTCGTGTCGGAGGAAGTCGGCGGAGAGACCGTGCTCGTTGTTTCCTGGTTCTGTGATGCCTGATTGTTCCCAATCAGCGTCAGAATGTTGCCGCGCCAATGCCATCCGGCCCACGCGAGCCCGGCGAGAATCACGATCGGAATAACGTAGCGGAGCGGCGATTTCGGCGGCGGCTCGTCATCTTCGAGCAAATACGCAATGCGATCCTGCGCGGAAGGTTCATGGCTGAGGCCCAGCATCGAAGACCCACCGGGCCCAGCGCTCTGCGGAACGCGCGATGGCGCAGGCGGCGTCGCAGCTGGACTGACCGGCAGCTTGGCTCCGCACATGCCGCAGAAGGCGTGCTGCAGATCGTTAACGTAGCCGCATTTTTCGCAACGCACGGACATTGTATTTAGGCTATCACTAAAGCGGTTGAAGCTTCAGGTATGGCTAGCGCGAGGCAACTAGTGGCTCACATTGAATTTCCAGTTTGACGCGGAGTCATCCCGAACGCCCACGCTTTCACCAGTGGGCGGGAGGGATGTCACTAGACAAGCCGTCGCGCTGGGAGATCCCCATTCGACTCGCTTCGTCGCCTTGCGCCTCAGCGGCTCAGGGCAGGCTCTCGCTCCGACTGAAAGGCGGCTGTGCTTGGGTGCGCTGCAGGAATAGACATGCAAGAAATCAAGAGCCATTACTCGGAGGCAGCCCTCGCCAGTTGAGCACCGGTGTACTTCGGATCCTGCGTGACTTCTAAGGTCGCGTAGGGAGGGAACTGGATTGCGGACAACGTTTCGAACGAGGGAGCCTCGGTTTCGCAGAGAACCAAGCCGGAATGCTTGCCCTCGAACTCATCCACCGAAAAGACCTGGCCGTGATACTCATGGTAGTAACGAATCTTCACCAGGTCATGCCCCGGGATCTGCCTTAGTTCGCGCCATTCCTGCTCGGACAAGTAAATGCTCACGATCGGCTGATTGCCCGGGCTCTCCGATGAGAACTTCTTGGTCAGCTTATAAACTACGCGCGGCTCATCGAGGTTAGTCATGGCGCGTACCCGCAGCTGCCCGCAGGAAAGGTATCGGTCCTCGATCCG
>Ga0335081_10014397_pt1 | contig 12795 bp, 15 predicted proteins | sample Lox_Sample_35_FD_206713 | JGI IMG/M metagenome (GOLD analysis project Ga0335081, IMG submission 206713) | Soil microbial communities from Loxahatchee National Wildlife Refuge, Florida, United States - Lox_Sample_3.5 | ecosystem: Environmental > Terrestrial > Soil > Wetlands | place: USA...
AACGGTGCTGGTCCCGCACAAGGACCCTCCGGACAACGCTCGCTTCCAGTACACCGCCTCGCGCTACAACCGCCCCTTCGACCTGTCGGCGATCGCGGAGCAGATCGGCTACCCGCTGTTCATGAAACCCTACGACGGCGGGCAGTGGATCGGGGTCAGCCGCGTGCGCAACCGCGAGGAGCTCGAGCGCACGTACGACGCCTCGGGCCGGCGGCTGATGCACCTGCAGGCATCGGTCGAGGCCTTCGACGTATTCGCACGGTCGCTGTCGATCGGGCCGGAGACGATGGTCATGAAATTCCGCCCCGAGAAGCCGATGCATGAGCGCTACGAGGTCGCCCACGACTTCCTCACTCCCGAGCTCGGAGGTGAGGTGCTGACTATCAGCCGGCTCGTCAATGCGTTCTTCCGCTGGGAATTCAACTCGTGTGAGTGCCTCGTACGCGGAGATCAGGTCCATCCGATCGACTACGCCAACGCCTCACCGGACGTCGCCTTGACGAGCCTGCACTACTACTTCCCGTGGGCGATGAAGGCGTTGCTCAAGTGGTGCACGTTCTGCCTCGTCACCGGCCGGCGACCGCAGCTGGACCTCGACACCCGACGGTACTTCGAGATCGGCGACCGCGAAGACCTCAGCTACGAGGACAAGCTTGCGGCCTACCGCCGCCTGTCGGACGAGTACTTCGAGGCCGACCGGTACCACGACTTCTGCGCCAGCCGACTCGGCCATGTCGACGAGCTCGTGCTCGACTGGATCAGCTCGGCCGATTTCGATCGGCTGCTCGTGCACACCGTCCGGGTGACGTATCCGGCGCACGAGCACGAGCGCTTCGTCGCCCACCTGCGCGGGCTCGTCGGCCAGTGGGTGCGCGAGAACGACCGCGAGCCCGCCTGGGCCTAGCCGGTTCAGCCGTCGTCGACGAGGCCGACGAGCGGTCCGAGCAGCCGGCCCGCACGCCGCGACAGCCCGGGGAGCGCGAGCAGGCGATGGGTCGGCGGCGCACCGTTCTTGAGGCGGTCAAGTTGCTCGAAAGCGATCGGCCGCCACTGGTCGTCGACGACGGCACATGGGTCCTCGCCGGTGATCGTGTCCGCATCGACGCCGAGGTGCTCGGACCATAGGCGGAGCCGGGTGCGCTGGGCCAACTCGGGGTCGTGCGTGACGACGTTCATCTCGGTGTCGTTGAGCAGCGAGTGGGCGTTCAGGTTCGCCGAGCCGACCGTGAGCCAGTGGTCGTCGACGATGCCGACCTTGGCGTGGACGTACAGGCGGTCGTCGCGGTGGCCGGTCAGCGAGCGGAGCGTGGTGGCCAGCAGGCGGCCCGCTCCGTCGTCGGCGGTCGCCAGCACGCCCAGCTGCCCTTTCGTGTCGTCCTGCCCGTTGTTCGCTTTCGAGGGGAGCAGCACGACGATCCGGAAGTCGTCGGCCGGCGGTTGTCTGAGCTTGTCGGCGAGCAGGCGCACGATCTCGGGCGACCACAGGAACTGGTTCTCGAGTTGCGACGGTGCGCACGACCTGGACGGTGTGCTCGCCGGTCGCGGCCGCCGGCGCCGGCCGCTCGAGCTGCTCTCCGGTCAGCTCGTGCCAACGGAGCGCGTAATGGTCGTCGACATCGGCGATCGCCGGGCCGTGCAGGCGTGTGCCGACGTCGTGCCATCCGAGCCGGCGTCGGGCGGGGTGATCGCTCGTGTCGAAGCGGTCGCCGGCGAAGTCGGTCATATCGATCCCGCCGACGAAGGCAACGGTGCCGTCGACGATCACGAGCTTCTCGTGGTGGCAGTGAAACGGATGCTCACGCGGATCGCTCTCGCACCGGATCTTCGTCCCGCGGGTCAGCGTCTCCACGCCTTCGCGCACCTCCTTGCGCGTGGGATGGAACGCCGGCACCGGCGCGCCCGCCCACACAAGCACCCTGACGTCGACCTTTTCGGCCGCCTCGGCCAAAAGCTCGCCGAGCACGCCGGGCCGCTGTCCCCGGACGAGCTCGAAAGACGGCGCGACGTGCCACCCGGCGACGTGGACGTAGTCACGGGCGCCCGAGATCGCCTCCGCGATCAGCGGGAACGCCTCGGCGCCGTCGACGAGCACCTCGAGCTCGCAGCCCTCGCGGGGCGGCGGATCGCCGTCCGCCCACAGGCCGCCGTCGGGCGGGTCGAGCGCACGGCTCCAGCCGAGGCGGCGCAGGCGCCACTTGTGCTTGGCGCGCACCGCCGCCTCGACGCCGTCTCCCACGACGGTGTCGACGTGGGAGACGAGTGAGTCGTTTCCAAGCGGGCATCTCACCCGGATGGCTACCCGATCCGGAGCCCGGGATGACCTCAGGCCGCGAGCGCCTCGAGCTCGTCCTCGCCGGCCACGATCAACTCGGGCTGCGCATCGCGTTCGATCTCGTGCTCGCGGACCAGCCACAGCGCGAGCAGCGCGCCGGCAAACGCGAGCCCGGCCCCGATCACGAGGATCGTGTTCAGCCCGCTCAGGAACCCGTCGCGGGTCGCGTTGGCGACGACCGCCCGGGCTCCGTGCGGAACCGCCTGAAGCGCTTGCTGCAGGCGCCCGCCGGAGGCCGCCTCGATCAACTGGCGGGGATGATCGCCGGTGGCCGCCGGCGTCCCGGCTGCGACTGTGGAGATCTTGTCCGCACCGCGGGCGAGGAAAATCGCTCCCCATGCCGCGACGCCCACGGCGATCGCGACCTGCCGGAACGTGTCGTTGACTCCGGCTGCCATCCCGCTCCGCTCCTTTTCCACGACGCTCACCGCGACGTCGGCGATCACAGGGTTGAGCAGTCCGACGCCGATCCCGGCGACGATGAAGCCGGGCAGCAGTGCCGTCCAGCCGTCGCTGGGCGTGAGGCCAGACATGAGCAGGAGCCCGCCGCCGATCAGAGCCAGGCTGACCGCCATGAGGACGCGGGCGCGGACGCGCGCCATCAGGGCCACGGCTAGCGGGGCGACCAGGAACGGCACGAGCGTGATCGGCAGGTAGCGGAGCCCCGCCTGCAGGGGCGAGTAGCCGAGGTAGTTCTGCAGGTACAGCGTCAGGTACAGGAACAGCGCGAACAGAGAGGCCGACACCGCGGCCGCCGCGAGCTGGACGCCGGTGAATGCGCGGCGGCGGAACAGCCCGAGGGGGAGCATTGGCTCCGAGACTCGCTGCTCGACCGCGGTGAACGCCGCCAGCATCACCGCCGCCCCCGCGAACAGGCCGAGGATCAGCGTGCTGCCCCAGCCGTCGTCATTGCCGCGCAACAGGGCCAGCACGAGCATCACCAGCGCGCTGCTGAAGGTGACGAGCCCGAGCCAGTCGATGCGGGTGGCGTTGGGATCGCGGGACTCCCGGATCCGCAGGAACGTCACGGCGATCGCCGCAATGCCGATCGGGACATTGAGGAAGAACACCCAGCGCCAGCCGAGCCCGCTGGTGATCGCGCCGCCGACGAGCGGGCCGACCGCGACCGCGATGCCGATGGTTGCGCCGTACACGCCCATCGCGGCTGCGCGCTCACGGCCGGCGGCGAACTCCTGCGCGACCAGCGCGAGCGAGACCGCGAACATGGCGGCGCCGCCGATTCCCTGGATCGCGCGGGAGATGTTCAGGAACGTGGCGTCGGGCGCCAGCCCGGCGGCGAGTGAGGCCGCCGAGAAGATCCCGAGCCCGATCGCGAAGACCGCTCGGCGACCGAGCCGATCGGCGAGTGACCCGGCCGTCAAGACGATTGCCGCCAGCGACAGGGTGTACGCGTCGATCACCCACTGGACGTCGGTGAAGCTCGCCGACAGGTCCTTCTCGATCGACGGGAGCGCGGTGTTCACCACGGTGATGTCGAGCAGCAACATGAAGGTGCCGACGCTCACCGCCATTAGGGTCCACCACTTTCTTGCCATCAGATACCTCCGGGTTCGGCTTACACTGCTAAACTTGTCAGGCAACCTTGTAAGGCTTCCGAACTGTCTGGCAACCTTATCAGGAGTCCTGACGAAATGTCAACAGAATTCGACACCACGGGCGGGCAGCCGATGATTCGCCTGCTCGGCACCGCCTTCGACGTATTTGCCGACGAGCTCGAACGGCGTCTGGCGGACACCCCGTGCAGCGACATCCGGATCAGTCACGGGTGCGTGTTCGGGACCATCGACCCGGAGGGCAGCCGGCTCACCGACCTCGCGACACGCGCGCGCATGACCAAGCAGTCGGTGGGCGAGGTCACGAGCGACCTCGAACAGCGCGGCTACGTCGAGCGGGTGCCCGACCCGAGCGACGGCCGCGCGAAGATCATCCGGCTGACCGAGCGCGGCCGGGCCGCGCAGGCGCTCGGCCAGGGCCTGATCGACGAGCTCGAACAGGAATGGGCCGAACGATTCGGCGAGGAGCGCATCGCGGCGTTCCGCGACGCGCTCGAGGCGATCACGGCCGAACGGCTCGCCGGCGTGCCGGCGTGAGCGAGGCGAGGCTCGAGGACGGCGTCCCGGTCACGGCCGGGTGGTTCGTCGTGAACGCGCGTGACGCGCGGTGGCTGCACAACGACATGCGCTCGCTATGCCGTTTCGGCGGCGAGGGCGAGGCGCATTTCGACGACCTCGGGATCGGGCTGTACTGGATCGACCCGGGCAGGCCGATGTCGCTCTACCACCACGAGGCCGGCCAGGAGGACTTCCTGATCCTTCGCGGCGAGTGCACGGTGATTGTCGAGGGCGGGGAGCGGCCCGTCGGACCGTGGGATCTCTTCCACTGCCCGCCGAGGACGGCCCACACGATCGTCAACACCGGATCCGAGCCCGCGCTGATCCTTGCCGTGGGCGCGCGCAAGGAGAAGGCAAGCGCCCGCTATCCGTTCGAGCCGGTGGCGGCGGCGCGCGGGGCAGGCGTGCCGGAGGAGGCGGCGTCCGCGAAGGACACCTACGCCGGCTTCGGCGAACCTCGCCCGGGGCCTGCGCCCGACATCTTCTAGCCGCTCCTCGGCCTCGGGAGCCCGAGCGCCCGCTACGCGACCCCGCGACGGCGATTCCGGTTAACCGCTCACTCGCCCCGCCCCGGCGTGGTGAATTCACGTTCACCCGGCTCTGGCACGGTTAACCGCACGCTCGCGCACGTGTGGGGCTCGAGTGTCGACTTAACCGGAAGCGGAGCCGGAACCGGAACCCGAGCCGGACGAATGTCGGGCGATGAGCTCGGCCACCCCGTCGAGAATCCGCTCGAGGCCGAAGTGGAACTCGCTGTCGGGGTCGTCCTCGTCCTCGAGCGCGCCGGACGCTAGCGCGTCCGCGAGCGCGGGGAAGTCGCCGCCTTCGATCAGCGCCCCGAGCATCCGAGCGTAGGTGGGCATCACCTGCCCGCCCCCCGCCCCGGCGGCGAGGTCGAGGTTCAGCGTCGCGTCGTTGCGGACGAAGCCGCTCACGAGCAGCACGGTCGATAGCTTCTGCTGCTCCGACAGCGGCGTGTCGCCCAGCGTGCGGAGCGCGTTGTCAAGCCAGGCGACGTTGTTCGGGCCGAGCGGCGGTGCGCTGATTGGCACCCGAAGAGCCCATGGGTGGCGCTGGTAGGCGCTGCGGACACCGACCGCCCACCGGGTCAGGCCCGCACGCCAGTCCTCGCCGGGCGCAGGGTCTGGGGGAGCGCCGAGCGCGCTGTCGACCATCAGCGTCAGGAGCTCGTCCTTGGCGGTGACGTAGCGGTACAGGGACATGGTCCCGACGCCGAGCTCGGCGGCGACCCGCGTCATCGACAGGGCGCCGATGCCCTCGGTCATCGCGACCTTGATACCGCCGGCGACGATTCGATCGAGCGTGAGCCCCGGCTTCGGCCCGCGCGTGCCCTTCTGCCGGCGTCCCCAGGCCAGCTCGATGCTGGGTGGGATCAGGTGCTCTTCGTCGGGCATGGCGTCGTATTTGACAGGACCGGGCAACTGCGTATACCTTACGCAATCATGCGTATGCCATACGCAGTTTAGGAACGGCGACGAAAGGACGTGATGAACGAGCAGATCCAGGCCGACGGCCTGACGAAGTCATACAGCGGGGTGCGCGTGCTTGACGGGGTCGGACTCAGGGTGGCCGCCGGAACCGTGTTCGCGCTGCTCGGGCCAAACGGCGCCGGTAAGACGACGGTCGTACGGATCCTGGCGACGCTGACCGCGCCCGACGCAGGCACTGCGCGGGTCGCCGGTCACGATGTCGTCGCCGACCGCGGCGCGGTCCGCAGGCGGATCAGCCTGACCGGCCAGTACGCCGCAATCGACGAGCTCCAGACCGGACGCGAGAATCTCGAGATGATGGGGCGGCTCCGCGGACTCGGGAGACGAGCGGCGCGGGCCCGCGCCGGCGAGCTGCTCGAGCGCTTCGATCTCACCGAGGCCGGCGATCGGCGAGTGTCCGGCTATTCGGGCGGGATGCGACGCCGGCTCGACCTCGCCGCCGGCCTCGTCGGTACGCCCGAGGTGATCTTCCTCGACGAGCCCACCACCGGTCTCGACCCGCGCAGCCGCCAGGCGATGTGGGGGGTCGTGACGGGGCTTGCCGCCACCGGGGTCACGGTGTTCCTGACCACGCAGTACCTCGACGAGGCGGACCGGCTCGCGGACACGATCGCGGTCCTCGACCGCGGCCGTGTCGTCGCGGAGGGAAGTGCCCGCGAGCTCAAGCAGCGGATCGGCGGCGCGCGGCTCGACCTGCAGGCGACCGATGGAGAGTCCTTCGACGAGCTGATCGCCGCTGTACGAGGCCGGGTTATTCGGGGCGATCGCGACACGCTCATGCTGGGCGTCGCCACCAACGGCAGCGCCTCCGATGCGCGTGCGCTGTTCGACGAGGTCGACCCCGACGGAACCCGGATCGCGAGCTTCGAGCTCCGGACAGCGAGCCTCGACGACGTTTTCCTGAGCCTCACCGGCAACAGAATCCACGGCTACGCCGCCGAAAGCGAGATCGCACATGTCTAACTACGCCGCCCCGCCACTCGTCGCCCGGGCGTTCCGGCTGGCGCTCCGCAACGTCGACGGCATGATGACCGCGCTGATCCTGCCGGTGATCCTGATGCTGATGTTTGTGTACCTGTTCGGCGGAGCGATCGAGACCGGCACGCGCTACGTGGACTATGTGGTCCCCGGTGTGCTGCTGGTTTGCGTCGGCTTCGGCTCGGGGACCACGGCCGTCACGGTCGCCAACGACCTCGCGGGAGGGATCATCGATCGGTTCCGCTCGATGGACGTCCGCGGCGAGGCCCTGATCAGCGGCCACGTGGTGGCGAGCGTCGCGCGCAACCTGGTGTCGGCCGCGCTGGTGATCGCGGTGGCGTTCGCGATCGGCTTCGACCCGCACGCCAACCCGGGTCACTGGCTGGCGGCCGCAGCCATCCTCGCCCTGTTCGTTCTCGCGTTGTCGTGGCTGGCGGCGGCGATTGGGATTGTCGCCCGCTCGCCCGAGGCGGCTCAGGGGATCGCGTTCCTGGTGAGCTTCATTCCGTACGTGAGCAGCGCGTTCGTGCCGGTGCGGACGATGCCCGCGGCACTCCGGACGGTGGCGAGGAACCAGCCCGCGACCGCGGTGATCGACACGGTCCGAGCATCGCTGAACGGCGGCCATGTGGGCGTCGATGCGTGGCATGCGATCGCGTGGAGCCTCGCGATCATCGTGGTGTCGATCGTGCTGTCCGGGGTGCTGTTTCGTCGTCGCGCCCGTTGACGTCGCGTCCCACGTCACGCGCCAGCGGATAGGCTGCCGCCGACGGGGATATGGCGTTCGACCTGGTCATCGACATCGAGAACACCCCCGGAGCGCTGGCGCAGGTAGCGGCGGCCATCAGCGACGCCGGCGTCAACATCGCGGCGGCGACGTGCGTCGGCACGGGGGAGAGGGCCGAGATGCACATCCTCGTCCCGCACGCCGAGGCGGCCAGGCACTCCCTGGCGATATCGCATCTCGCGGTCAGCCGCGAGCGCGAGGTCGTGGTCGTCGACGTCGAGGATCGCCCGGGCGTGCTCGCGGACCTGACCCGCAAGATCGCCAAGGCGGGGGTCGACCTCGATCTGGTCTACGTCGCCACGCGAAACCGTGTGGTGTTCGGGTCAGTCGACCTGACTGGTCTGCGGGCCGCGCTCGACTCGGCGAGCTGACGCAGCGGACGCCGGGCGGAGCGCGCGCCGGCGACGAACACGGGCGACGCGAACGACAACGTTGACAGCAGCGTCGATCACGAGGATCAACACGAGCGGCCAGTACTTGGCAAACCCGCGGCTGAGATCACCGGCCAGGATTATCGCTGTCCAGCTTCCGATGAAGACGCCGAGCGCCGCACTGATGTTGACCGCGGCGGTCAGGTACGGCGTGTCCAGGTACTCGGGATCCCGCTCGATCGTGTGGGCCGGCATGCGGTCTCGCCACGCGACCACGGATGGGGAACGTGGTTTAGGCATGACTTCTGTAACGATACAGAAAATGCGACCTCTGCGCCACCTATCGTCGCGGCGATGAACGAGCCTGCGGCCCGTCGTCCTCGCCCGACGCTAGCCCAGATCGCCGACGAGCTCGGGGTGTCGGTGATGAGCGTGTCGAACGCCTACAACCGTCCCGATCAGCTGTCGACCGCGCTGCGCGAACGCATCCTCGCGAAGGCGCAGGAGCTCGGCTATCCCGGCCCCGACCCGTTCGGGCGCGGGCTCCGACGCCGGCGGGCCAGGGCGCTGGGCGTCCTGTACGACACCTGGCCCTCGTACGTGTTCACCAACGCGGCGGCAGTGGGTGTCCTCCAGGGCCTCACCGAAGCCACTGGGCGGGCGTTCATGGGGGTGCTGCTCGTCCCATCACCGTTGCCCGGAGACGCACAGGCGCCGCCGCTGGACACCGCGCTGGTTGACGGGTTCGTGGTCTACTCGGTGGCCGACACCGACCGTCAGGTCCCGATCGCGCGTAGCCGCGGTCCGGTCGTGATCGTCGACCAGCCCCGGATTGAGGGCGTGCCGAGCGTGGGCGTCGACGACGAGGCCGCCGCCGCCGGCGCGGCTCAGCACCTGCTCGACCTCGGCCACCGTCGGATCGGGGTGCTGGCGTTCGGCCTGGCTCGCGACGGCGTCGAAGGCTTCGCCGGCCTCGAGCGCCAGCAACAGGCCGTGTTCGCTGTCACGCGTGCGCGGTTGGCTGGGTATCGGACCGCTCTCACTCACGCCGGGATCGAGTGGGCGGACGTGCCGGTGTACGAATGCCACATGGCCCGCGACGCCGCTGCGGCGGCGGCAGCGCTGCTGGCGCTCCGGCCTCGTCCGACGGCGATCCTCGCCACCAGCGACGGACTCGCTCTCGGCGCCGTGCGCGCGGCGCGGGAGCTCGGCCTGACGGTGCCCGGAGACCTGTCCGTGGTCGGATTCGACGACTCGCCGGCCGCGCAACGAATGGATCTGACCACGGTCCGCCAGCCTCATCTGGCCAAGGGCAGGCGCGCCGGCGAGCTCATGCTGGCGCTGCTGGCTGGCGAGACCGGCGCCGGCTGCGAGTTGCTGCCGACGGAGCTGATTGTCCGCGGCTCCACCGGGCCGAGATAGACCACTGTCACAGCCGCAATGGCTACCTGGTCAGAACTGGTGAAAGTTCGACCAGAGGAGCCCAGAAATGAAAGTGTTCGTTGCAGGCGCGACTGGCGCCATGGGTAAGCAACTTGTGCCCCGCCTCGTGGCCGCCGGCCATCGGGTCGTCGGCACCACGCGGAGCGAGTCCAAGCAGGCGGCGCTGTGGGACCTGGGCGCGGAGCCCGTGGTCGTCGATGCACTCGATGCCGAGCAGGTCGCCGAGGCCGTCGCCCGCGCTCAGCCCGATGTGATCGTCCACGAGCTGACGTCGATTGAGACGCTCGACATGCGCCACTTCGACCGCAGCTTCGCGATGACCAACCGGTTGCGGACGGAGGGAACCGATCATCTGCTTTCCGCCGGGCGTGCCGTCGGCGTCGAAAAGTTCGTCATCCAGAGCTACACGGGCTGGCCGTACGCGCGAACCGGCGGTCCGGTCAAGACTGAGGACGATCCGCTCGACCCGAACCCCGCCGGCGAGATGCGCGAATCGCTCGCCGCGATCCGCCACCTCGAGGAGGCGGTCACCGGCGCAGACTGGACCGAGGGCATCGTGCTCCGCTACGGGGGGTTCTATGGTCCGGGCACGGGCCTGTCGCCGGGTGGTCCCGAGTTCGAGATGGTGCGCAAGCGGAAGTTTCCCGTAGTCGGCAGCGGCGCCGGAGTATGGTCGTTCGTACACATCGCGGATGCGGCGGAGGCGACCATCGCGGCCGTCGAGCACGGCCGGCGAGGGATCTACAACGTCGTCGACGACGATCCGGCCGCGGTTGCCGAGTGGCTGCCCGTTCTGGCCGAGGCGATCGGCGCGCCGAAGCCGTGGCACGTGCCGCGCCTTATCGGACGAATGCTCGCCGGAGAGGCCGCGACCGTGATGATGACCGACATACGCGGGGCGTCGAACGCCAAGGCCAAGCGCGAGCTCGGGTGGGAGCCCCGGCATCCGAGCTGGCGGGAAGGATTCGCCGCATGAGCCAGAACTCGAGCGAGGAGCTGCTCGACGAGCTCCGCCGGGTGTCGTTCGCGATCGCCTATCGGATGCTCGGCAGCGTTGCCGAGGCCGAGGACGTCGTTCAGGAGGCGCTGCTCCGCGTCCACCGCGCCGTCGAGGCCGGCAAGGAGATCGAATCGCCGCAAGCGTTCGTGGCGACGATCACCACCCGGCTGGCAATCAACGAGCTCCGGTCGGCTCGGGTCCGGCGCGAGCGCTACGTCGGCGAGTGGCTCCCCGAGCCGATCCTCACCGACAGTCGTGACGACCCGGCCCAGCACGCCGAGATCGCGGACTCGCTGTCGACGGCCATGCTCGTGCTGCTCGAGACGCTGTCTCCCGAGCAGCGCGCCGTCCTGTTGCTGCGCGACGTGTTCGACTACGGCTACGGCGAGATCGCCGCGATCGTGGGCAAGAGCGAGGACAACGTGCGCCAGCTCGCGAGCCGGGCCCGCGGGCACGTCGAGGCGCGCCGGCCGCGGTTCGAGAGCTCGCGCGAGCAGCGGGATGAGCTCGCGCGGCGGTTCTTCGCGGCGGCGCGGGACGGCGATCTGGCCGGGCTCGAGGCCCTGCTCGCGCACGATGTGGTGCTCACCGGCGACGGCGGCGGCAAGGTGCCGGCGCTGGCCCGTCCGCTCGAGGGTCGTAGTCGCGTCGCCCGTGCGCTCGTGAACTGGACGAGGCTCGCGGCCCGGATCCCGGGCGCCTCGCTGCGCGAGGTCGAGGTCAACGGCATGCCCGGCGCGCTACTGCTCGACGGCGACGGACTGCTCGTCGGCGTCTGGTCCCTGGGGATCTCCGCCGGACGCATCCAGGCGATCAACTCGGTCGTCAATCCCGACAAGCTCGCCCACCTCGGTCCGCTGGCCGACATGAAGGCGCTGCTCCACGAGAGCGCAGGCCGCGACGACGTCAGATCCTCAGATACGACGCCCCGTTGACGTCGAGAACCGCGCCGCTAGCCAGCTCGGCCTCGGGCGACGCGAGATAGAGCACGGCGGCCGCGATCTCCTCGGGCGTGGCAACGCGCCCGAGCGGACTCTCGGCTCGCCGTCGCTCCCCGCCGGGACCGGCGAGCTCGCTCGCGGCCATATCCGTCTCGGTGAACCCCGGCGCGACCGCGGTTACCGAGATCCCGCTCGGCCCGAGCGCTCGCGCCAGCGACTGGCCGAACGCAATCAGGCCTGCCTTGCTGGCGCCGTAGCCGGGTTGCTCGGGTTCGCCGCGGAACGCCCCGCGCGAGGAGACGTTGACGATCCGCCCGCCGCGCCCCATGTGCTGCGCCACGCACCAGGTCACATTGGCGGCCCCTACGAGGTTGATGCCGAGCGTGCGCCGCCATGCCTCTTGCCACTCGTAGTAGGAGGTGTCGGTGATCGGGTGCGGCTCGAAGACTCCGGCGTTGTTAACGAGAACGTCGATGCCGTTGAAGGCCTCGGCCACGTCGTCGACCATGCGACGGATCGCGCCCGCGTCCATGAGGTCGGCGCCGACCGCGAGGTGGCCGTCGCCCTCCAACGACTCCTGCACCTCGACTGCCTGGTCCCGACGCGCGCCGTAGTGGACCGCGACGCGGTCGCCGGACCGCGCGAAGGCACGTGCGATGGCCGCGCCGATCCCCCGGGAGCCCCCGGTCACGAGCACCGCTCGTCTCACGGCGTCGGCCACTCAGGTGACGACGCGGCTCAGCAGCGACCGCAATGTCGCGCGCTCATCGTCGTTGAGCGCGGACAGTAGCTCGTCGCCGATCGTCTCCTGGGCACGCTGGGCGCGCTCGAGGGCGGTCCGGCCTTCGTCGGTGATGTCGACGACGTGACGACGGCGGTCGGCGGGGTCCCTGCGGCGCTCTACATAGCCCATCTCCTCCATCTCGTTGAGGAGCAGCACGCAGTTGTTGGGATCGAGCCACAGCGACTCGCACAACTGCTGCTGGAGCGCGGGCGCGCCGTGGCGCAGGTAGCTCAGGAGCATCAGCTGTCGCAGCTTGATGCCAAGGCGCTCCTCGGTGCTGCGCTTGTGGATGACCTTCGCCAGCCGCAGCAACATCACCACCGTCCCGGGCGAGGTGTCTACAGCCATCGGAACTTCCAATCTATCAGGATTATCATCTTGCAGCCGATGATAGTCCATGATACAGTGATCATCAACTTGTGAGAGACGAGCTACGGAGAAGGGATGATCACTATCAATAGTCTAATTAGTGGAGAGCGGCGGCGGTGGGTGACGCTCGCGGTCGTCTGCATGGGT
>Ga0335081_10014398_pt1 | contig 12794 bp, 17 predicted proteins | sample Lox_Sample_35_FD_206713 | JGI IMG/M metagenome (GOLD analysis project Ga0335081, IMG submission 206713) | Soil microbial communities from Loxahatchee National Wildlife Refuge, Florida, United States - Lox_Sample_3.5 | ecosystem: Environmental > Terrestrial > Soil > Wetlands | place: USA...
CAGCTACGCCAATGGCGTCCTCGAGGTCCGGATCCCGGTCACCGAGCAGGCGAAGCCGCGCAAGATCGAGGTCCGCAAGGTCGAGATCACCCAGGCGGACGGCCAGGGCGAGCTCGCCGCCTGACCCCGGTCAGCGGAAGCTCACTCAACATAACGAGCGGCCGGCGGGCGCGGATGCGTCCCGCCGGCCGCTTACCATCTGGGCAGGAGAAGGAGGGAACCGCAATGGCACCATCGCCGCTCGACGACGAGAACGCCCCGATGTACACGGTCGGGCAGGTCGCGGAGATGCTCGCCGTCAAGCAGGCCTTCCTGCGCCGGGTCGACGAGCTGCGGGTGGTCTCGCCGCAGCGGTCGGCCGGCGGCCAGCGCCGCTACACCCGCTACGAGATCCGCGTCATCCAGCAGGTGGTCACGATGGCCGACGAGGGCATCACGCTGCTGGCGATCCGCCGCATCATCGACCTGGAACGGCGGCTGGCCGAGGTCACCCGGGAGCGGGACGAGCTGGCCCGCCGCCTCGGCGAGCTTTCGGAAAAGACCTTTTTGACCTAACGAGCCCGGTATCAGCCCCGCCGTATCAACCCGCCGTCAGCGGCTCCGCCCTTCCCCGGGATCGGCCCCCGGGACCTCGGCGAGCTGCTCCAGGACCGGCAGCGCCTCGGCCAGCGCGGAGCGCTGCGCCGGGGTGAGCAGCCGCAGGCTCGCGGCCAGCACCAGGGTGCTCTCGGTGCGCAGCTGCTCCAGCGTGTCGTGGCCGCGCGAGGTGATGGCCAGGGTGCTGGCGCGCGCGTCGCTCGGGTCCGCGTACCGGCGCACGTAGCCGCTTTCTTCCAGCGCCGTCACCAGCCGGGTGAGCGTGGACGGCGCGATGCCCTCGGCCGCGGCCAGGTCGCCCAGCCGCATCGGGCCGGAACGCTCGACGGTCGCCAGCGCCGCGAGCTGCGTGGGCGTCAGGCCGGCCAGTTCGTGCTTGCGCAGCCGACGGGACAGCCGGGCCAGCGCGACCCGCAGCCGGGTGACGTCGACCGCGGGCCCGTCCGCGACCGCCTCGTCCTCATCGGGGGCGGCGCCGACTACTGAATCCGTGCTCACCTTTTCAGCGTACGCGGTGTGCGCCGTACGCTGGAGTCCAGCGGAAAGGCGGGAACCAACGGTCGAGGTCGGGGCGCTGCGACCCAGCAGCTTGACCGATGATAGGCGTATGGACGAAATGGCATCGGAAGCTCTGGCGGGCCGGCTGCTTGTCGCCACCCCGGTGCTCGGGGACCCCAACTTCCGCCGCACCGTCGTCCTCGTCGTGGAGCACGAGCCCGAACAGGGCACGCTCGGCGTGGTGCTGAACCGGCCGACCAAGGTCCCGGTGGGCCAGGTGCTCGAGCCGTGGACGGAGCTGGCCACCAGCCCGTCCGTGGTGTTCACCGGCGGCCCGGTCGCGCCGAACAGCGCGCTCGCCCTCGCTCACGTCCCGGGCACCGACGAGCCGGTGGGCTGGCACCCGCTGGACAGCCCGGCTCCGGCCGTGGCCCGGCTCGGGCTGGTCGACCTGGACGCCCCGCCCGGCCTGCTGGCCGCCGCGATCGTCTCGCTGCGGGTCTACGCCGGCTACGCCGGCTGGAGCGCGGGCCAGCTCCAGGCGGAGATCGACGAGGGCGCCTGGTACGTGCTGCCCGCCGAGCCATCCGACGCGTTCTGCGCCGAGCCCGGACAGCTGTGGCCCGCCGTGCTGCGCCGCCAGGGCGGCGAGCTAGCCTACGTGGCCACGTACCCCGACGATCCCGGCCTCAATTAGCGGCTAGACTCGCCCACGTGAGCGAGACTGAGGTTCTTCCCGAGCAGAAGACGCGCGTCCACGAGGACGTCCGGCCCGATCTGTCGCACGGCGACGGCGATCACGAGCGGTTCGCGCACTACGTGCAGAAGGACAAGATCGTCGAGAGTTCGGTCATGGGCACGCCGCTGGTCGCGCTGTGCGGCAAGGTGTGGGTGCCCAGCCGGGACCCCAAGCGCTACCCGGTCTGCCCCACCTGCAAGGAGATCTACGAGCGCCTCCCCGAAGGCGACGGCGGCGGCGAGGACTGACTCGGGCTGACGGCTCAATCCGGCGTGCCATTGCGCGCGAATGCCGGCATGCCCGGGTAGCATCTCGGCCTCGTGACCACACCTCGATCTGACGCCGCCGACCCCCAGCGCCACACCGAGCCCGTCGGCCACCCCCACCCGCGGCCGGGCGAGCCTCCCGCCCAGGTCCCCGCCCGCAGCCACTCCCAGCCGGCCGGGCAGCCCCCGGCCCCGCCCGTTCGGGATGATCTTCTTCCTGGTCTGCGCGGCTGGCAGAAGGACGCCTACCACGAGTACTTCCGGCTGTCCCAGCGGGATTTCCTGCTGGTCGCCACGCCGGGAGCGGGCAAGACCACCTACGCGCTCACCGTCGCGGCCGAACTCCTGGCGCGACGCGAGGTCGCGGCGCTCACCGTCGTCACCCCCACCGAGCACCTCAAGCACCAGTGGGCGCAGGCGGCCGCGCGGTTCGGCATCGCGATCGACCCGGCCTACCGCAACGCCCAGGGCCGGGCCGGCGCCGACTTCGCCGGGGTCGCGGTCACCTACGCCCAGGTCGCCGCGCACCCGGCGCTGCACCGGCAGCGCACCGAGAACCGGCGGATGCTGGTCATCTTCGACGAGATCCACCACGCGGGCGACGCGCTGTCCTGGGGGGACGCGGTCAAGGAGGCGTTCGATCCGGCCCGGCGCAGGCTGGCGCTGACCGGCACGCCGTTCCGCAGCGACGCCAGCCCGATCCCGTTCGTCACCTACCTCGACGAACCAGGCGGCGGCAAGCGCAGCGCCTCGGACTACGTCTACGGCTACGGTCCCGCGCTGGAAGACGGCGTGGTCCGGCCGGTGATCTTCCTGGCCTACTCGGGCGAGATGCGCTGGCGCACCCGGGCCGGCGACGAGATCACCGCCACCCTGGGCACGCCGATGACCAAGGACCAGATCGCGCAGGCCTGGCGGACGGCCCTGGACCCGGCGGGGGAGTGGGTCAGCCGGGTGCTCGAGGCCGCCGACAAGCGGCTGACCGAGGTGCGCCGGGGCATGCCCGACGCGGCCGGCCTGGTCATCGCGGGCGACCACGACGACGCCCGGGCCTACGCCGCGCTGCTGCGCGGCCTGACCGGCAAGCGCCCGGTCGTGGTGCTGTCCGACGACAAGGCCGCGAGCAAGAAGATCTCCGCGTTCGCCGCCTCCGGCGAGCGCTGGATGGTCGCGGTGCGGATGGTCTCCGAGGGCGTGGACATCCCGCGGCTCGCCGTCGGCGTCTACGCGACCAGCGTGTCCACCGCGCTGTTCTTCGCCCAGGCGGTCGGCCGGTTCGTCCGGGCCCGGCAGCGCGGGGAGACCGCCTCGGTGTTCCTCCCGTCCGTGCCCGTGCTGCTGTCCTACGCCGCCGAGCTCGAGGCCGAACGGGACCACGTGCTCCGCCCGGCCGGCGAGGCATCCGAGGAGGACCTGCTGGCCGAGGCCCAGCGCCAGCGCGACACCCCCGACGCCCCGCTCGACGAGCCCGCCTTCCAGGCCCTGAACGCCTCCGCCCACTTCGACCGCGTGCTGTACGACGGCGGGGAGTTCGGCACCGCCACGGCGGCAGGCTCACCGGAGGAAGAGGACTTCCTCGGCCTGCCCGGCCTGCTGGAGCCCGACCAGGTCCGCACCCTGCTTCGCAAGCGCCAGGACGCCCAGCTGGCCGCCCGCTCCCGCCCCGCCAGAGCCCCCGCCGCGTCCCCCACCGCAGCTCGCCCCTCGCCTGCCGCGCGTACCTCAGCAGCAGCCTCAGCCGCCACGTCCACCCCGCAAGCCGCTCCTGCCGCGCCGCCGGTGAGCCGCCAGGCCCTCGCCGCGCTGCGCAAGGAACTCAACGGCCTGGTCGGCGCCTGGAGCCACCGCACCGGCCAGCCGCACGGCGTCATCCACGCCGAGCTCCGCCGCACCTGCGGCGGCCCGCCGCTGCCCCAGGCCACCGCGGACCAGATCCGCACCCGCATCGACACCATCCGCCGCTGGGCCGTGGCCGGCCGCTGACCCTCGGTGCCCACGACGCGTAACCTTCCGTGGAGCGCCGCTGGTTTCATGCACACCGATGAGCGTGGCGGACGAGGATCGTCTTTCCTGGCGACGCTCGGATGGCGGTTATCAAGGGAGCTACAGGCATGCTTATCTACTCGGCGATCGCGTCGCTGGACGGTTACACGGCCGATGCGGACGGCAAGTTCGACTGGGCCGCACCAGACGAGGAAGTCCACGCTTTCGTCAACGACCTGGAGCGGGGGATCGGGACGTACTTGTACGGGCGCCGGATGTATGAGGTCATGCTCTACTGGGAAACCTTTGCAGGGCCGAGCCCCGTGGGCCGGGACTTCGCCGCGATATGGCGCTCGGCGGACAAGATCGTCTACTCCACGACGCTGCGGACCGCGTCCAGCGCGCGGACGCGGATCGAGTCCCGTTTCGACCCCGAAGCCGTCCGGGCCCTGAAGCAGCGCGGCGACGTCAGCGTCGGCGGCCCGGGTCTGGCGGCGTCGGCGATACGGGCCGGGCTGGTGGACGAGTACCAGTTGTTCGTGACGCCCGTGGTGGTCGGCGGCGGGACTTCTGTTTTCCCGGACGGGGTGCGCGCGGGGCTCGACCTCGTAGACCAGCGCCGCTTCGCCAGCGGGGTCGTCTACCTGCGTTACCACCCGAAAGGCTGAGCCCGCCCAGGAACTCATCCCCTGCCGAGCCTGGCCTCCCTACCAGCCCGCACCTCGACGACGTGACCTGACGCCCCGCCCAGGCGCCCGCAGGCGGGAGAGCTGTTATGAGCTGGTGAGCGGGGTACCGGTGAGTTCCACGTCGGCGGCGCGGAGGTCGTCGACGGCACGCGCGGTGGATTCCGGCGAGACGCCGGCGGTGAGGTCGAGCAGGACGTGGGTCGCGAAGCCGCCGCGGGCCGCGTCGGCGGCGGTGGCGTGCACGCAGTAGTCGGTGGCGATGCCCACCACGTCGACCTCGTCCACGCCGCGCGAACGCAGCCAGTCGGCCAGCGGCGTGCCGGCCTCGTCGGCGCCCTCGAACCCGCTGTAGGCCGCCGCGTGCGCGCCCTTGAGGAACACCGCCTCCACCGCCGAACTATCCAGGTCCGGGTGGAAGTCGGCCCCGGGAGTGCCGGCCACGCAGTGCGGCGGCCAGGAGGCCGCATAGTCCGGATAGTCGGAGAAATGGGCGCCCGGGTCCACGTGGAAGTCCTTGGTCGCCACCACATGCGCGTAGCCGTGATCGGCCGCGAGCCGCTGGCTGATCGCGCGGGCCACCGCGGCGCCGCCGGCCACAGCGAGCGAGCCGCCCTCGCAGAAGTCGTTCTGGACGTCGACGATGATCAGTGCGCGCATGGCGCCAACGGTATCCTTACTCGCCGACGTCGGCCGGGGTGCCGTCGGTGATGCGGATCAGCTCGGCGTACGACGTGGGGAACACGGTGTGCGGGTGGCCGCCCGCGGCCCAGATCACGTCGTACTTGTCCAGCCAGGTGTCGACCAGGGTCCTGATCGGGCTGGGGTGGCCGACCGGGGCCACCCCGCCGATGGCCTGGCCGGTCCATTCTCTGACCGAACGGGCGTCGGCTCGACGGACCTGGGCGACGCCCGTCAGCCTCGCCACCCTGGCGGTATCCACGCGGTGCGCGCCGCTGGTCATGACGAGCAGCGGCGCCCCGTCCGCGCTGAACACCAGGCTGTTCGCGATCGCGCCGAGCTCACAGCCGAGCTGCGCGGCCGCCGCCGCGGCGGTCGGCGCGCTCTCCGGCAGTTCCCTTACCTCGCCCGCGACGCCCAGGTCACGGAGCACGGCGGCGAATCTCGCGAAGTCAACTGGCATGCGATGCAGGCTAGCCGGGGCGCAGCCGCCGCGGCGAACCGTTTTCCCGGCCGGCCGTTTTCCCGGCCGGCCGTGAAGCCGACCGCGCGGAGGGCATTTGTCAGGGTTCGCCGCCATCGGGCTCGAACACAGTGGGGATGGCGGGGTAGCCGCGGGACAGCTGCAGCGCGTAGGGCGGCAGCTCGGCCAGCGCCTCCCGGTGCCGCGCCCGGGCCGCCTCGACTCCCTCGTGCCCCGCGGGCGCGACGATCCGGCCGTCGGCCACCAGCGGCACGAGCAGTTCCCGGTCCAGCGGCCCGGGGTCCGGCGGCGACAGGCTGATCCGCTCGCTCAGCGCGGTGCCGTGGTCGTCGCGGTGCCGCATCGCCCACTTGCGCCCGCCGCGGCCCGGCTTGCCCACCGAGCGCTTGGCCACCGGCTCCAGCGCGCCGTCCGCGTCCCCCGCGGCATCCGCGTCCCCCGCGTCCCCCGCGTCCCTCGCGCCGTCCGCGTCGCCCGTGCCGTCCTCCGGCGAGGAGGAGGCCCGGGCCACCAGCTTGTACACCAGCGCCGCCGTCGGTGCCCCCGAACCGGTGACCAGCGACGTGCCCACCCCGTAGCCGTCCACCGGGACCGCGCCGAGGGCCGCGATGGAGTACTCGTCCAGGTCGCCGGTGAGGATGATCCTGGTGTGCTCGGCGCCCAGCTCGTCGAGCAGCGCCCGGACCTGCCGGGCCAGCACCGGCAGGTCGCCGCTGTCGATCCGCACCGCGCCCAGGTCGTGCCCGGCCACCTCGACCGCGGTCCGCACCGCCCGCGGCACGTCGTAGGTGTCCACCAGCAGCGTCGTGTTCTTGCCGAGCGCCTCGAGCTGGGTGACGAAGGCATGCCGCTCGCTGTCGTGCACCAGGGTGAACGCGTGCGCACTGGTGCCCGCGCTCGGGATCCCGTGCTCGTAGCGGGCCCGCAGGTTCGACGTGGACGCGAAGCCGGCGATATAGGCCGCCCGGGCGCTGGCCACCGCGGCCCGTTCGTGGGTCCGCCGCGAGCCCATCTCGATCAGCGGGCGGTCGCCGGCCGCCGTCACCATCCGCGACGCGGCGGACGCGATGGCGCAGTCGTGGTTGAGGATGGACAGGGTGACGGTTTCCAGCAGCACCGCCTCGGCGAACGTGCCCTCCACCACGAGGATCGGTGACCCTGGGAAGTAACAATCTCCCTCCGAGTAACCCCAGATGTTTCCGCCGAAACGGTAAGATTCGAGGAAAGCCAGCGTCGGCTCGTCCACGATGCCCGCGCCGCCGAGGAATTCCAGGTCGGCCGGGCCGAAGCGGAACCGCTCAATCGCGTCGAGCAGCCGCCCGGTGCCCGCCACCACGCCGTACCTGCGGCCGTGCGGCAGGTGCCTGGCGAACACCTCGAACACGGCTCTGCGGTAGGCCGCGCCGCTGCGCAGCGACGCCTGCAGCATGGTGAGCTCGTAGTGGTCGGTCAGCAGCGCCGTCCCGGGCGCGGCGGCGCTGGCCGGAGGCTGTTGGTTCACGGGATTCGTCACAGGTGGAAGACTACGGAGTGGGAGGTGGGTAGTTGTGAGCACGGCGCCCGCTGAGGTGGATCTTCCACGATCCGCGGACAATCCAGTATCGGACAAGCCCTGGGTCACCATCGTCTGGAACGACCCGGTCAACTTGATGTCCTACGTGACGTACGTGTTCCAGCACGTCTTCGGCTACCCCAAGAAGAAGGCCACCAAGCTGATGCTCGACGTGCACCACAAGGGCAAGGCGGTCGTGGCCGCCGGGGCCCGCGAAGCGATGGAGCGCAACGTCGAGATCCTGCACGGCTACGGCCTGTGGGCCACGGTGAAGCAGGACAGGTAGCCCGCGCAGATGGAGCCGTTCCGGTCTGTGCGCGGCGGCGGGGCTCGCGCCTGGCTGGCCGCGGCCGAGGCGTCCCTGCTGCGCAGCCTGGTCAGCCAGATCATGTCCCTGGTGGAGCCCGAGGGCTTCGGCGAGCGCGACCGGGATGACGCCGGGGATGACGAACTGGCCGCACTCGAGGCGATGCTGTACGGCGGCCCGGGGAACGTCCAGCCGCCCCAGGACCCGGTGCTGGCCCGGCTGCTGCCGGACGGGTACCGCGACGACCCCGAGGCGGCCGGGGAGTTCCGCAAGTACACCGAGCCCGCGCTGCGCAGCGCCAAGCATCAGGCCGCCCAGGAGATGCTGGACACGCTGCCCGAGACGGGCGGCCGCGTCCAGCTGACCCAGGACCAGGCCCTGTCGTGGCTCAAGGCGCTGAACGACGTCCGGCTCGCGCTCGGCATCCGGCTGGGTGTCACCGAAGAGTTCGAGGAGCAGTGGGGCCGGCTGAAGCCGGACGACCCGCAGTGGACCGCGTTCGAGGTGTACGCCTGGCTCGGCGCCGTCCAGGAGTCCCTGGTACAAGCTCTCAACTAATCCCCGCTCGCTCTGCTATCCCGCTCGCCTCCGGGCCGCCTTTGAGGCACCTCCTTCCCTCGTCGCTCGTCGCAGGCTCCTCGCTCCTCAGTCCAGTCGGTGCCGCGGCCCTTCGGCTCGCGGGGGAGGGCGCCTCGCTCCCTCGTCGCTCCTCAGTCCAGTCGCCGCCGGCGCCCTTTGGCTCGCGGGGAATTAGGCTCGTCCTCATGCTGACGATCCCGCGCGCGCTGTACGACAAGATCGTGGCCCACGCCCGCGCCGACCACCCGGACGAGGCCTGCGGCGTGATCGCCGGCCCGGCCGGGAGCGACCGCCCGGAACGGTTCATCGCCATGCTCAACGCCGCGCGCTCGCCGACGTTCTACGAGTTCGACTCCACCGAGCAGTTCCGCCTCTGGCGGGAGATGGACGACAACGACGAGGAACCGGTCGTCATCTACCACTCGCACACCGCCACCGAGGCCTACCCGAGCCGGACCGACATCTCCTACGCCAGCGAGCCGCAGGCGCACTACGTGCTGGTGTCGACCAGGGACGAGGACGCGACCGAGTTCCGCTCCTACCGCATCTGCGACGGCGAGGTCACCGAGGAACCCGTCACCGTGGTGGAATGATTCCGTCCGCTGGGGGGTTGGACGCCAAGGACTGACCAGATAACCAGTGGAGCGTTGTTCATGGCCATCGAGGTTCGCATCCCGACGATCCTGCGCACGTACACCGACGGCGCCAAGCAAATCGAGGGGACCGGATCGACCCTCGACGAGCTGATCACCGACCTGGAGCATCGGCACGGCGGCCTGCGGGATCGCCTGGTCGAAGGTGGCGGCCTGCGGCGATTTGTCAACGTGTACCTGAACGACGAGGATGTCCGGTTCCTGGCCGGGCTGGAGACCCCGGTCAAGGACGGCGACACGGTGACCGTCCTGCCCGCGGTGGCCGGCGGCGCCCGCTAACTGTCTTTTTTGACCCGAACGGACCGGGCTATTGCGCTACGAGAACCTGCTTGACTCGCTGGGCCATACGCCCCTGGTCGGCCTGCCCCGGCTGTCCCCGTCCGCCGAGGTGCGGCTGTGGGCCAAGCTCGAGGACAGGAACCCGACGGGTTCGGTCAAGGACCGCGCCGCGTTCTTCATGGTCGCCCAGGCGGAGAAGGACGGCCTGCTGCAGCCGGGCTCGGTGATCCTGGAGCCCACCTCGGGGAACACCGGCATCTCCCTGGCCATGGTGGCCCGGCTGCGCGGCTACCGGCTGATCGTGGTCATGCCGGAGAACACCAGCGAGGAGCGCCGTCAGCTGCTGCGGATGTACGGCGCCGAGATCATCGGCTCGCCCGCCGCGGGCGGCTCCAACGAGGCGGTCCGGGTGGCCCGGCAGATCGCCGCCGAGCACCCCGACTGGGTCATGCTCTACCAGTACGGCAACGAGGCGAACGTCCGCGCGCACTACGAGACGACCGGGCCGGAGATCCTGGCCGACCTGCCCGGGGTCACCCATTTCGTGGCCGGCCTCGGCACCACCGGCACGCTCATGGGCGTGGGCCGCTACCTGCGCGAGCGCAATCCGGACGTCAAGATCGTGGCGGCCGAGCCGCGCTACGGCGAGCTCGTCTACGGGCTGCGCAACGTCGACGAGGGCTTCGTCCCCGAACTCTACGATTCCTCGGTGCTGACCACCAGGTTCTCCGTGTCGTCGGCCGACGCGCTGCGCCGGACCCGGGAGCTGATCACCTCCGAGGGCATCTTCGCCGGCATCTCGGCCGGCGCCGCACTGCACGCCGGCCTGGGCATGGCGGCCAAGGCGGTGACCACGGGCGAGCGCGCCGACATCGTGGTCCTGGTCGCCGACGGCGGCTGGAAGTACCTGTCCACCGGCGCCTACTCCGGCACCCTCCACGAGGCCGAAGCTCAGCTGGAAGGCCAGCTCTGGGCATGATCTGACCGGACCCGGGCGGTGCCGCCATAATGGCTGGCATGCAAGTGACGGTGATCGGATGTGCGGGGAGCTTTCCCGGGCCGGATAGCCCGGCGTCCTGCTACCTGCTGGAGGCCGAGGGGTTCCGGCTGATCCTGGACTTCGGCAACGGCGCCCTCGGGGTGCTGCAGCGTTTCGCCGGGCTGTACGGCATCGACGCGATCTGCCTGAGCCACCTGCACGCCGATCACTGCGTCGACCTGGGCTCCTACTGGGTCGCGCGGCAGTACGCGCCGGACGGGCCGCGGCCGCCCATCCCGGTGTACGGGCCGCGGGGCACGGCGGAGCGGGTGGCTGGGTTCGGCGGTGAGGGCACCGAGGCGGTCCTGGCCCGGTTCGGCTTCCGCGATCTCGCCCCCGGGCCGGTCGAGATCGGGCCGTTCCGCGTCACCGCCGACCACATGAACCATCCGGTGGAGACGTTCGGGTTCCGGGTCGAGCACGACGGCTGGCGGCTCGCCTACTCGGCCGACACGGGGGAGTCCGGCGCGCTGGTGCGGCTGGCCGAGGGCGCGGATCTGATGCTGTGCGAGGCTTCCTTCCTCGACGGGCCGGACCTTCGGCCGAACCTGCATCTCACCGCGCGGCAGGCAGCCGAGCACGCCACCCGGGCCGGGGCCGGCCGGCTGCTCCTCACCCACCTGGTGCCGTGGAACGACCGGGACCGGACGCTGGCCGAGGCCTCCGAGGCGTACCAGGGCCCGCTGTCGCTGGCCACCTCGGGCCTCGTCCTCGGGCCCGCCACCCCACCCTCCGACCGCCGATAGGCTGTGCGTCATGTCACGACCCGACGGACGATCCGTCACCGAACTACGGCCGGTGAAGCTGACCCGGGGCTGGCTGGACCACGCCGAGGGCTCCGTGCTGGTGGAATTCGGCCGCACCAGGGTGCTGTGCGCCGCGAGCGTCGCCGAGGAGGTGCCGCGCTGGCGGCGCGGCAGCGGGCTCGGCTGGGTGACCGCCGAGTACGCCATGCTGCCGCGGGCGACCAACACCCGCGGCGACCGCGAGTCGGTCAAGGGCCGCCTGGGCGGCCGCACCCAGGAGATATCCCGGCTGGTCGGGCGCTCACTGCGGGCCTGCGTGGACTACAAGGCGCTGGGCGAGAACACCATCGTGATCGACTGTGACGTGCTGCAGGCCGACGGCGGCACCCGCACCGCCGCGGTGACCGGCGGCTACGTCGCGCTGGCCGACGCCGTGGCCTGGCTCAAGGGCCGGAAGCGGACCAAGGGCGACCCGCTGCTCACCTCGGTGTCCGCGGTCAGCGTCGGCATCGTGGACGGCGAGGCCAGGCTCGACCTGTGCTACGAAGAGGACGTGGCCGCGCAGACCGACATGAACGTGGTGTGCACCGCCAGCGGCGACTTCGTGGAGGTCCAGGGCACCGCCGAGCAGGAGCCGTTCAGCCGCGACCTGCTCGGCCAGCTTCTCGACCTCGCCGTAGCGGGTTGCGGTGAGCTGACCAGGCTGCAGCGTGAAGCCCTGTCCTTATGACCGAACGAGCGGCCTTTCCCGCCCGCCCGGACGTGATCCCCATGACCGGTAAGACCGTGGTCCTGGCCACCAGGAACGCGGCCAAGCTGCGCGAACTGGCCCGGATCCTGGGCGTGGACGACCCCGGCGGCACGCGGATCAAGCTGGTCGATCTCGACGAGTTCCCCGGCGCGCCCGACGTGCCGGAAACCGGGGCTACATTCGAGGAGAACGCGCTGCTCAAGGCGCGGGCGATCGCGGACTACACCGGCCTGCCCGCGGTGGCCGACGACTCCGGGCTCTGCGTGGACGCGCTCAGCGGCATGCCCGGCGTGCTGTCCGCCCGCTGGGCGGGCGGCCACGGCGACGACCAGGCCAACCTGGACCTGGTGCTGGCCCAGGTGGCCGGCGTGCCGGACGCCCGCCTGGGCGCCCGGTTCGTCTGCGCCGCCGCGCTGGTGGCGCCCGGTGGCGACCCCGGCACCTCCGGCGATTCCCGTCATTCCCGCGCCCCCTCCGGTGACTCCCGCCACACCCGCGCCCCCCGCGAGTGGGTGGTGACCCGGCAGGTCGAGGGCCGGCTGGTCCGGGCGCCGCGCGGCAGCGGGGGATTCGGCTACGACCCGATCTTCCTGCCCGACGGGTCCGGGCAGACCACCGCCGAGATGACGGCCGAAGCCAAGGACGCGATCAGCCACCGGGGCCGCGCCTTCCGCGCGCTGACCCCGTTCATCACCGAGATGTGGGACGGGGCCTGAGTCCCATCTGACCCTCGCGTGCGCTCAGCCCACTCGGCTTCCCGCGTGCCTTGACCCTTCCCGGTGCGCTGGCGTACGACGGTTCTCTGGGACCGGCACGGCGCGGGGAGGTCAGGCGGTGTACAGCTACGATGGACGGCACTTCCGGCCTGAGGACGCGGACGAGCCCGTGGTCACCTACCGCCAGGACCGCGATCTGCTCTGGGCCGAGATCCCGGCCGGCCGCGGCGTGCGCCGC
>Ga0335081_10014399_pt1 | contig 12793 bp, 13 predicted proteins | sample Lox_Sample_35_FD_206713 | JGI IMG/M metagenome (GOLD analysis project Ga0335081, IMG submission 206713) | Soil microbial communities from Loxahatchee National Wildlife Refuge, Florida, United States - Lox_Sample_3.5 | ecosystem: Environmental > Terrestrial > Soil > Wetlands | place: USA...
CTGGGCTCCCGCAGTAACGAGGCAGTGTCATGGGCCGCAGCAATGGCTGCCGAATTTGGCGCCCGTCTTACGCTCGTCCACGTCACCGCCTCGATGGAGCTTTGGGGACCTGGCGGGTTACTGGTTGCTATCCCTATGGCGGTAATTTGCGGACGCATGGCTACGCGATCATCTGCGCGGTGTCGATTCCGGTTCTAAGCGTTTGATGGCCCTCACTTATTGCGCGCTCATTTCGCAGACATCACTGTTCCCACGCATGCCGTAGCTGTTCCTCAGCAGCCTTGGCGCCAGTCTTGTGAATAGTAGTGTCTCTACCGGAAGGCGGGGGAGAGTAAACGGCAACAAGTTTCATTTCGTCATGGCCTGTATTCCTGAGATCGTGGATTTCCCCTGCGCTAACGAATATCGCATCGTGCTTATTGGCGGCTTGGGTCTGACCATTAAGGATCAACTCTCCCTTTCCTTCAATGATGAACAATATTTCGTCGGCATTGTCGTGTGTCTCCTGGCCCAGTTCTCCCATAGGCGAAATACTCATCACCACTAATTCGCTGAAGGCTCCGGTACAGACCGCCTCACGGAAGGCCAGGTTCTTCTTTGCGATTTTCTTGATGTCGTCGTGGAAACCGAGAGCTACTGGTTCTGCCGATTCCGCATGCCGAGTTTTCCGTGACATGGCCACCTCCTATCCAACATTCTCGCCAATACTTGTTGATTGCAGTTTAGGCACCATTTTTATGGGAGCGTCTGAATACCATGCAACAAGCTCTTCGTAAATCATGGGCCTCCGCATTGTGGGCGCGGTAGGCAATTTATCCCAATTGTTCCCTTTTTCTTCATGAACGGTTCACGTGGCGTGACTTGGCCGGCAGTCATCTCCCATTTTGGCTAGCGATCGTCTTTCGTCACAATGGCGAAATTCAGTCAAGGAGTGGGGCGTTCACGGAAGCTTCCCGGCAGGAAGATGGGATGTTCAAGATTCAACAATACTTCCATCATTCTTGAGGGCCGCCTTTGTGGAACACGGCCTGCTCATTGATGGGAGGAGCGGAAGCGAATGATCTGCTGCCAATAGCCAGTGGATCGGATAACGATTGTTCGCAGCTAGCCAAAGAAATCAAGCGTGAAGGGGATCCTCAAGCTCGGCTACAAGCTGTTAGTCAATGATAAGGCGAAGTTTACGGCGTTGCTTCTGGGCATCGTTTTTGCCGTGTACTTGATGATGTTTGTCACCTCGATGTTCTTCGGGGTGTTGAATCACGCCTCCGCCAACATAATTAACGTAGGCACCACGATTTGGGTCATGGATCCGGCCGTTGACACGGTCTCCAATTCGGTCGGCATGCCCGACTATGTTCTGGATGCAGTTAGGAGCATGCAAGGAGTGAAATATGCGGTCCCGTTGTATTCGGGAGGAGCTCTGGTCAAGCTGTCGGACGGGACCTATCAATCCGTCACCGTCATCGGATTAGATGACGCCAGCCTGCTTGGCAGGCCGGAATTGCTTGAGGGAAAGATCGAAGATATTTATGCGGAGAATGGCTTCATCGTGGTCCGGGATGCGGAGTTTTCGAAGCTCGAGAATCCCCGCATCGGGTCGGAGTTCGAGCTGAACGACCACCGAGCCGTGATCGTGGGGATCGCCAAGGTGGCGACTTCTGGCCTGTACGGAATCCCCACTCTGTATACGACCTACGAGCGGGCCGCCCAGTACATTCCGAATCCCCGGTACACCATCTCATATGTACTCGTAGAGCCAAAGAGCCCGGAGGAGATACCGAAGATCAAGCAGCAGGTCGAGGCATTGGGCTACCGCGCTCGGACGAAAGAGGAGTTCATGCAGAGAACTGCAGACTTCTTCGTTTATAAAACCGGTGGCGGAACCAACATTCTGATTATGACCGCTATCAGTTTCATCATCGGGCTCTCGATCTCAGGTCAAACCTTTTACACGTTCATTCTCGAAAACCTGGAGCGGTTCGGAGCGTTGAAGGCTATCGGCATAAAAAGCCGCGACCTGATAAGCATGATTCTGTTCCAGGCCACGTTCACCGCCATGACTGGCTATGGGATGGGGGTGGGAGCTTGTGTGCTGTTGATTTGGCTGGCCAAGTTAAGACTGCCCAGTTACGCCGCCATGCTCACATACTCGAGTCTTGTGATTGGATTTGTCATGGTTGCGATCATTGCCGCGATTTCGAGCTACGTGGGAATTCGAAAAGTCTTGCAGATAGATCCGTTCACGATTTTCAGAGGTTGAGATGCCGACTGTAGCCATTCAAGCGAGGGGACTGGAAAAGTGGTTCGGCGAAGGGGAAGCCAAGACCATCGCTCTCAGAGGTGTAGAACTCGAAGCCTATTTCGGCGAGATGCTTTACATCGTAGGCCCTTCCGGAAGCGGGAAAACGACGTTGCTCAGCGTTCTTTCCGGGGTTTTGAAACCCAATTCCGGCAGTGTTCAGGTGGAGAATATCGATATTTGGACCCTGGATGCCGACAAATTGGCCGAGTTCCGTTTGAACAAGATTGGATTTGTATTTCAGGATTTCCACCTGTTTCCACGCCTGACCACGGCTGAGAACGCAGCCATCCCGCTAATTCTGAAGAAAAAGGAGTGGGATGAGTGCATCCGCGAGGCGGTCAACTATCTGGATATTGTGGGCTTGAAGGGACGAGCCGACCTCCCACCGGTAAAGCTGAGCGGAGGAGAACAGCAGCGCGTGGCCATCGCCCGTGCCATGGTCAGCCAACCTGACATTTTGATCATGGACGAACCCACGGCTTCACTGGATGGCGATACGGGAAATGCGATCTTGAGTTTTGTCCATAAGAACGTTCTCAACGCGAACCGCTGCATCGTGGTGGTCACGCACGACGAAAGAATCTACGAATTCGCGACCCGGATCCTGCACATGGAAGATGGACGCTTGACGGGAACAGAAAAGGGCACAGGATCCGCAGCAGACAAAGGCTCGCCATCCGGACCACAAAAGGGCACAGCATGAAGAACAAACTTTTATTCGCGATTGCGCTCGCCGGCATTCTGGCTGGAGTAGTAACTGCCTATGTCTTCGGCATAAAAAAACCTTCGCTGCCTCCAGTGTTCGATCCAGCTTCCAATCCCTATGCCAGCGGTATCTATGCCGAAGGCATCGTCGAGAGCACGCAGAGGAGCGGCGAGAACATCAACATGTATCCGGAAGTAGCAGGCACCGTCAAAGAAATCTTGGTCTCAGAGGGACAAGACGTACGGAAAGGAATGCCGCTAGTCTTGATTGACGATTCCATCCAGAGAGCGACAACCGAGCAGCAGAAATCAGCTTCCGAGGCTTCTCATGCCATGCTGGAAGAGCTGAAAGCAGAACCGAGGAAGGAAAATCTCGACGTCACCGAGGCCCAGGTTATTGCGGCGCTGGCCGCCCTGAAAACTGCCGAGGACGCACTAAACAAACAACAGGCGGCATACGAGATTGACCCAAGATCAATTAGCAAGGACGCCTTGGACAGCGCAATTAACGCTGCAGCTCCGGTGGGATATCGCCGACTTCATCCAAAAAAAGGGTCCCCTTGTTTGCGAGTTCGACTCGTCCAATCTTCTGCGCGATCGCGCCGGTAAATGCTCCCTTTTCGTGACCGAAAAGTTCGCTTTCCAGTAGTCCAGTGGGAATCGCCGCGCAATTTAGCTTTACTAGAGCGCGATCGCGACGGTTGCTAAGATGATGAATCGCACGGGCAATCAGTTCCTTTCCGGTTCCGGTTTCCCCAAGTATCATTACTGTCGAGTCCGTACGAGCTACCGTCTCCACTTGCTGAAGTATGCGCTTCAGCGCAGGGCTTTCCCCGACCATTTCCTCGAAATTGTGCTCGATCCGGATCTCGTCTTCCAAGTAGAGCTTCTCTTCGGCAAGCTTGTCTTTTAACTCGGCGATCTCGCGATAGGCCAAGGCGTTCTCGATGGCAATCGCTACCTGCCCGGCAGCTCGCAGTAGGAAATCAACACTCTCGGGGCTAAATGCGTTCTCGACCCGGCTGCCGAGTGACAGAACGCCGAGAGTCCGGTTCCTGCTGATCAGCGGCAGTGCGCAGACAGATTTCAGGCCCTCAGCACGAGACAAGGGAGTCGCCACGGCAGACATCTGTTGCTTAGTCACATCCACCACGACAGACTTGCCAGTCTTGAATGCGCTGCCTATCGCCGATCCCTCGATCGGATGCAGCAAATCCTCCGTCAAGAATCCTTTGCCTTCCGGGAAGTCCAAAGCGAGTTGTCGCAATTGGCCCTGCTCCACATCCGGCAGCCACACCCCGACACCGTCGCAATGCATGACTTGCCGAATGCTCGCCGAGACTGCGCGAAGCACATCGTGAAGCTCCAGGTTCGAAACCAGAGTGTTCGTCATATCCAGGAGCAACTTCAGTCGTTCTTGTTCGCGATGCAGTTCCATTCTTCCACTCGCCGGCTCCCGGGAGTTGAATGAACGGTCAGGTATCGGCAACGAGTTCACCTTTTAACCTCCCAAGTTCAGTGTCGCCGTCGCTGTATTTGCCAGCTCGCGTTGGCCTGTGAAGCTTCCAACGGAAACTGCTCCATAGGAATGCTGGCCGTGGCCAGTGAAAACATGCTTTAAGTTCTCATGCCGCCTTCGCTAAGCCCGCCGGAGTAAGCGGTCTTTTATCAACCGAGGATCACCCTAGCCGTTCGATCCTTCCTTCTCTACTTCTCCAGGCGACACGTGGCCATTCTTCCCGCGCTTATGAATGCAGCGCAAGCGCCATCGGTAAGTTCTTCAAAGCGTTTGGGGCCATGGCAACGCAGAACCGAAATCCCTTCGTGAATTCGCGAAATTCGTGAGAATTGCGAATGCACATAGTCCCTCAGCTAGGCGGTTTTGAAGTTGTATTTATTGATGTTCATCGACCGGATCTTCGATTCCAAAGTCGAAGGCGGAATCCCGAGTCTGGCTGCCGCCCCCAGCGGTCCTGACACTCGGCCTTTCGCTTCGGCCAAGGCGGCACCAATCATTCTTCGATCCTCTATCGCAGACCTTCTGAACAGCGGTTGGGTTGTGGGTTCGGGTTGAAAAGATTCCCATGAGAGCCAACTCTTCTTGACGGAAAGGTTTCCCTTTTCGTAGATGACCACCGAGCGTTCGATCACATTTTGCAGCTCGCGAATGTTTCCGGGCCAGGGGTAGCGGGTCAGCGCCCCCATGGTTTCCGAAGAAATTGCATTTATCGTTTTGTTCATCCGCCGGGCGAATTGATGGACGAAGTGCCGTACCAACAGCGGAATGTCTTCCGGGCGTTCGCGCAAAGGAGGAATGGAAATCGGAAAAACATTCAGGCGGTAGTAGAGGTCCCTGCGGAACTGTTTCTCCGCGATCATCTCTTCCAGGTTGCGATGGGTCGCAGCCACGACCCGAACGTCAACTTTCTTCGTCCGCGTACTACCCAAGCGCTCGAACTCTTGCTCTTGCAAGGCACGCAGAAGTTTGGGCTGCAGCTCCAGCGGAATATCTCCTATTTCATCCAGAAACAAGGAGCCCTGGTCGGCCAGCTCGAGCCGGCCTGCCTTCTGCGTGATGGCGCCGGTGAAAGCACCGCGCTCGTGGCCAAACAGTTCACTTTCAAGTAGACCGCTGGGAATAGCAGCACAGTTGAGCTTTACAAAGTTTCGGTTCTTCCGGCGGCTGCGATCATGAATTGCGCGGGCGATAAGTTCCTTGCCGGTGCCCGTCTCTCCCAGCAGGAGCACGGTCGAATCGGTTCCCCCGACCATTTCGACGAGTTGGAGCACCTCGCGAAGCGCTGCACTCTGCCCCACGATTCCCGGGAAGCCTGCCTGGGAACGGACTTCGTCCTCATAATCGGGTTCTTTATTCATAGCAAGAACGCTCGAAGCCATACTTGTGAACCGCGAGTCTCCACTGTCGATGTCGCGATCTGAAACAGCAGTCAAATTCATGGCGATCCCTCCAAGCGGATTTCGCCCGCCAAGATGTCTTTTCCCTTAATCCAGTTCACTCTGTTTCTCCCTCTCTCGTGCAATCCACTCGCGGATGTACGCCGGGCAATTCTTGAGCTGGATACTGTCCGCTTCGCAGCGCTCGAGAAACCTTACGGCTTCCCGATCCACGAGGGTTATGTTTTCTAAATCCAAGGTGACGGGGCGACGTTGCGCTTCTGGCTTAAACAGTGTTTCTAGCTCGGCTATATTTTCTGCGGCCATCCGTCCGCTCAGCGCAAACACTACCTCGCAGTTCTCCGTCCTCTCGATTCTCAGCATTTGGCCTCTCCCGGGGGGAGTCCGTTCTTACGTGTGAAGGCAATCTCAATTCCAACGATGGCTATTCAAAAGAAGTGAGTTGCTGAATGTTGAATCGGCGATTTTTCGCCAATTGGCGAGATCCTGCACAATATGTCTCGAGGTGCTACGCGGCAGATCGGCTAGCTGGCTTTGGAGGAAGCTCCCGATTTGTAGCGATTCTTGTCGATCTTCAGCGACCTGATCTTCGACTCCAATGTGGAACGTGGCATACCCAGCCTGGCAGCTGCGCCAGATGGTCCGAAAACACGTCCTCCGCATTCGCGCAGGGCACCCTCAATCATTTCCTTCTCCTGAGCAGCAAGTCTTTCAGTGAGGTCCACCGAGTTTCGAAACGTGGTTGCAGGCGGCGGTGCAGTGAGCCAGCTTTCATCCACCGAAAAGCTTTCCGTTTCGCACACGATTACTGAGCGCTCAATCACGTTCTGCAATTCGCGGATGTTCCCAGGCCAGCCGTACGATTGAAATAAGTCCAGAGTCTTTTTGTTTACCCCCAAGATCCTCCTTCCTGCTTGCCGTGCGTAACGATCGATGAAGTACTCGACCAGAAGGGGGATGTCTTCTTTTCGTTTCCGCAGAGGAGGAATCTCTATCGGAAAAACGTTGAGTCGGTAAAACAGATCGCTGCGAAAGGTGCCCGCCGCGATGGCAGCCTGCAAATCACGGTTGGTGGCTGCGATCACCCGAACATTTGTTTGGATGGATCGAGTTCCACCCACGCGTTCAAATTCATGTTCTTGTAGAACACGCAACAGAGCGATCTGGGTCTCGGCAGGAAGGTCTCCGACTTCGTCGAGGAAGATGGTGCCTCCTTCGGCTAATTCAAAACGGCCTATATGCCGCTGAGTCGCCCCTGTAAAGGCGCCCTTTTCATGGCCAAACAATTCCGAAGCAATCAAGTCGCGCGGGATTGCCGCGCAATTGGCGGCCACAAAGGCTCGCGAGGCGCGTTGCGAGCGTTTGTGGATGGCGCGAGCGATGAGTTCCTTTCCTGTACCGGTTTCACCGGTGACGAGCACGGTGGAATCCATCGGCGCGACCTTAGCCACGCGAGAAAGTACCGATTGCAGAGCGGGAGACGCCCCGACGATTTCCTCGAACATGGATGCTTTGTCAATTTCTTCGCGCAGCGCGATGTTCTCTTTGTACAGCTGATCCTTCAACTTCTTAATTTCGTCGAGAGCTGTCTGGAGATTAGTTTCTGCCTGTTTCCGATCTTCGATATCAGTCCGTGTGCCGTACCACCGGAGGATGTGTCCCTGTTCATCCCGGAACGGATTCAGATGAATTAGAAACCAGCGGTACTGACCATCTTTTCTGCGCAATCGTGCTTCCGATTCCCATGGAATTCCCCGCCCGATCGCGTGCTCACGTTCATACCGCAGTCTTTCGAGATCATCCGGATGAATGACTCTGGCGAGATAATCCGCCCCAAGAACATCTTTCAAATTCATTCCAGTGTAATCGAGATCGCGTCGGTTCGCATAAAGGGATTGCCCGTCCGGTTCCAAGACAAAAATGTGTTGCGGAACGACGTCGACGATTTGATGAAGCTCCATTTCGTCTTGGCGGAGCTTCTCTTCCGCTTGCTTGCGATCATCAATATCGACACTCGACCCATACCACTTAACAGTCTTTCCGTGTTCGTCGCGCTCAGCGATTTTGTGGTGCAGCATCCAACGGTACTCTCCATCCGCCCGCCGCACCCGTGCTTCATGCAGGAACGGTTCCCCACTGGCTATGGACGCACGCCATTTGTTCACGATTCCCTCGACATCTTCAGGATGAATTGCTGCTGTCCATTTCCAGCCCTCCAGGTCCTCTAACGGGAGACCCACGTACCTCAGCCAAGTTCGATTAAAGAAATCAAGATAGCCATCCGGCCGAGCGGTGTGGATCAGTGCCGGAGTTGTGTCCAAGACCAGGCGGGGGCGTTCTTCGGCTTGCTTGCGCTCCGTGACATCCGCCGCCGTACCGACGTATTCGACCAGTTCGCCGTCCTTATCGAGGACCGGATGCCAGATCACGTGGAGGTGCTTGACGGTCCCATCATGCAACAGCAGCCTGTAATCTTGCGAAAACTGAGCCTTCTCACGGAATCCCTGCAGACAGCTTTCAGCAACCCTCTCGCGATCGTCTGGATGCAGAAGTTGGAGGGTTTCTTTAGAATCGGGGATACCGCGCTGAGGATCCAATCCGAAAATTCGGAATAATTCCTCGGACCAGTAAAGTGTTTTCCGACTCCCAGGGCCGTAGGCGAAACTGCCGGTGTGCGTGAGCCCTTGCGCTGCCGCCAGGTAGGCTTCATTACGCTGCAGAGCTTGCTCCGCACGCTTTCGGTCCTCGATGTCGACGAGCGTCCCGTACCACTTGACGACGTTTCCCTCCTCATCTCGTAGCGGCACGTTGCGGCCAAGAAACCAGCGATACGTACCATCCGCTTGTCGAATGCGTTGTTCATGCTTGATCGGTTCCCCGACCGCCAGGGCTACCTTCCATTTTTCCACTGCACTCTCGAGGTCTTCGGGATGGATTGCGGTTATCCAGCCCCAGCCCAGCCATTCCTCGCTGGACAGGCCCGTATAATCCAGCCAACTTTGACTTACGAAATCGACCGAGCCATCCGGTAAAGCAGTCCAGACGAATGCTGGAATCGTCTCGACAATCGTGCGCAGATCCTTTTGGTTCTGACGAATCTTCTCCTCCGCCTGCTTTGCCGCGGTGATGTCCATCACGGCCCCTATGAATTCGACACCGCCTGAGGAATCCCGCTGCGCATCAGCCACAACGTGCAGGTGCTTGACTCGGCCGTCCGGCATCAGCAAACGATGCTCAACATCAAAATTTGTGCCGTCATTGGAGGCGCGATCGAGCGTCTGTTGTACGAGAGCTCGATCATCGGGATGGGTTCGCTGCAGCACCAGTTCCAAACTGGGTTTGAGCGCACGATCGTATTCAAAGATTTTGAACGTTTCCTCTGACCAGGTGTGTTCTCCGCTCAGAATGCTCCAGCCGAAACTACCTGTGTGGCTGAGTCTCTGCGCTTCCACAAGACAAGCTTCGCGGCGTCGTAACTCCTGAGTAAGACCCTCTTGGTCAGTCACATCCATGGCAGTGCCGAGATGCATTCGGGCGAACCTGAGTTGCGCCGCACGAGGAGAGGAGACAGGCTCGTGGGCTTGAAACTCAAGACAGATTATCGCACCAAGATATTCGCTGTGGAAGAGACTGGTTTATATGGCTCGGGAAATCCTCGGCATACCCTCGCAATCCAGGCATGGCCAATCGCCATGCCCTTATGTTGCATAAGTGCAGCGGGAATTCCTGCTATCACGCCGCCAGCATTGTTGGATAAATCATGATGTAGTCCTCGGCCGCTTCCGCAGCCTCACGGATTGCTCGTTCCTGGTAACCGCGGGCCAGGTGCGCATGATGCGCTGCCTTCTCATGCTCTCCTGCCTCGTGGTGCTTAGCGGCTTCCCGATGATGTTGTGCCGCATTTTCAAAATGCTCTGCTGCCTTGCGATGATGTTCTGCAGCTTGCTTCGACATAAATTTCCCCTCCGATCAAATCTGGCAATTCCGTCGATGGCGTTGCGAACACGCGGCGCACCCGCCATCGCCCCCTTGCACGAACGAATAGCCGATCGGGCGAATAATCTCCGTCAGCAGTCAGGATTACTTCGGCAGCCAGAAGTCCCGATTCAATCGCGGGCCGAATACCCTCTCCGCTCTGCAGGTAAGCCAAACCAGCCGCAGCGCCGATGAGGAGGCATCCGTTGCCGACTAATCTTCGTGGGGCACAGTCGCGAATTCTGCCGGCGAATCCGCCCGCATCATCCCCAATTCACAAAACGCGAAAGCCGCAGTAGACCTAGCCGCCAGAGAAAATAGCAGACTGGCCCAAGCGTCGCGATTCCAGCACCAGAACAGGAAGTTAATCCCAGCCAGCGTAAGGCATGCTGACGCGGTCATGGGCCAGATGATCGTGATCGGGCTCATTTTGCTTGGCAAAAGAGGATACTCCTTGATTTACCCCACGACAACAAACATGGGTGCCCTTCTCAGGCCAGTATCCCTCAAGAAAGGGTATGTCCCGCCCAGCCCGCAAACCACTGACCCGCAAGGGCTGGATTTCGTAGTTTTGGCCATCAAGAAAGGAATACCTTTTGAGCGTGCCGTGGTTCGCCGCAGACCCGGACAAATCCTCAATGAGTGAAATCGCCTGATAGCGTCAGTTGACAAGTTTTGTTCGAGCAGGTCAGGCATGGTTGGAAGATCGCCAGTCTGCTACTGCAGCTTCGCGTACTCCGCCTTGGCTTCCTTCAGGATGGGGATGTCGGGGTCGGCGTCTTTCCAGAGGGTGAGGAAATCCTGATAGGCGGTTTTCGCTTTGGCGGTGTCGCCCGACAGGGCGTAGGCACGGGCCAGGCCCAAATGCGCCAGAGCTCCGATTGGTTCGTTTCCCACCACGCCGGGATAGTCGAGAATTCTCTGGAACTCGACGGCGGCCACGCTGCCTTGGTGCGCCGTTACATAAGCTTCGCCACGCAGGTAAACGGGGTAAAGAGGGAAATTCAAAGTTGCGGGGGGAGACCCGAGTTCGAACGGAGCCGCTGGCGCAAGGGCATCGATTGCCTTAGTGGCATTGCCGCCTTGGAGAAAAGCCGCCGCGCGAATCATTGGCAGATATTGGTATTGCACGATTGTGTCTTCCGGGAAGCGCTTGGCGAGATCGTCGGCCAGCGTCTTAGCCTCCGTGTCGCCCGCCAAACCCAGCGCGATCGCTGACACTGCTTCAACATCCCGGCCCGTCGAGAGAGCAAGCGCAGCCTGCGCTTGCTGCTTTGCCGTGCCCAGGTTGCCCACCAGCGCCTCGCGCACTGCAGCTTCTGCTTCGTAAGCTGCCGCCGTCTCCTTTTCATCCGCGCGCTGGGCCGAGTCGGCTGCGCGCCGCGTCAACTCCCGCGCTTTGGCAAACTGCCCGGCGTATGCGGCGGTGTCGGATTCATTGTAGAGTATGACATCTTCGAAACCGGGTTTCCCCATCAGCCCAGCCACCTCACGCCCCATTCCTGCCGCATCGTGCTGCAGGAAATCAATGCCGTAAAGGGCAAAGTGAATTTGAGGATTATCCAGATTGTGGGCTTGCGCCTCCAGCGCAGTCGCCCGGGCTTCGTCCAGGCGGTTAACGTTCACATAGGTGCTAACGAGATTCGCGTAAGATAGCCCACTTCCTGGATTGACCGAGGCCCTGGACGCACGAGGAGTGTCCTTCGTCTCCGTCACCCAACAATTCAACACCACGACGTCGATGGGTAGGCTTACCCTAAACATTCTCCTCTCGTTCGCGCAATTCGAAAGGGAAGTTACGGGAGAGAGGATTCGAGACAAAATCGCCGCTTCGAAAAAGAAGGGAATCTGGATGGGCGGCGGGCCAGTACCGCTCGGGTACGACCTCGAAGCGCGAAAACTGACTCCGCATCCCACCGAAGCGGCGCTCGTCCGCGATATCTTTGCTTCCTACATCAAACTCGGATGTGTGCTGAAGCTGGTGTCTCAACTCAATCGCGAGAACGTCAAGACGAAGACCTGGGTGACCAAGACGGGTACTCGGACTGGAGGTGTTTCCTTTGCACGAGGCCACCTCTATTACCTTCTGCGCAATCGTCTCTACATCGGCGAAATTCGGCATCGCGAACGCTGGTATGCCGGAGAGCACTCAGGCATCGTGCCGCGAGAACTGTGGGACAAGGTCCAGGCTCAGCTAAATAGCAATCTGCGGGCGCACCATAACCGGGCCAGAGATCAGTGCTCAAGCCTCTGACGGGTCTGATCGAAGATAACGAAGGCAATCGCTTTACCCCTTCTTTTACGATCAAACGCGGAAGGCGGTATCGCTATTACATTTCGCAGCTTGCCGTTAAGAATTCTGCGGGCCAATCCAGAGGCGTGAATCGTCTTCCGGCGCACGAGGTCGAAAGCCGAATCACTGAACGACTTCAGGGTTTCCTGAAATCCGATGCCGAGATATTCGATGGGCTGGGTGTACCCGGCGACAGCCCTGCAATGCTACGACCGCTAGTAGCGGCCGCCAACAAGCTAGCCGCGAGGTTGCCGTCCCTTCCCCCAGGTGTGTTCGAGACCTGCTGGCTTCCTTCCTACACAGAGTCATCATCCAAGAGAACAGCATTCAGGTCATGATCAGGAGAACCGATTTGCGCGAGCTGCTAGAGAACAGCGATCGGGTCATCGCCTCCGATCTCGTGGGCATACGAAGGTCGGTTGATACGAGCGACGTGATCTGTTTGACCGTTGAAGCAAAGCGGAAGCAGTACGGCGGCGAGGTTCACCTGATCGTTCCCCCCAGCTCGGGTGTGTCAATCCAGCATCCTAGGCCTTCATTGATCAAAGCCGTTGCTAGAAGTCACGCTTGGTACGAAAAAGTTCTTGAGGGAAAAATCGTTG